>Ga0187766_10000835_pt1 | contig 17612 bp, 19 predicted proteins | sample 0216_QUI02_MP05__4_FD_132971 | JGI IMG/M metagenome (GOLD analysis project Ga0187766, IMG submission 132971) | Tropical peat soil microbial communities from peatlands in Department of Meta, Colombia - 0216_QUI02_MP05_20_MG | ecosystem: Environmental > Terrestrial > Soil > Wetlands > Peat ... | reverse complement strand
GTCGAGAAACAACACCCCGCGGTGCGCACGGCTGACGGCGCCCGGGCGGGCCATCCCCGAACCCCCGCCGACCAGCGCCGCCACGCTGGAGCTGTGATGCGGCGCCACGAACGGCGGCCTGGTGATCAACGGCGTGACCCCCGACAGCAGGCCAGCCACCGAGTGAATCGCGGTAACCTCCAGCGCCTCGCTGTCCGACAGCGGCGGCAGTAAACCCGGAAGACGTTGCGCCAGCATCGTTTTCCCCACACCAGGCGGCCCGGTCAGCATAAGGTGATGGGCCCCGGCAGCGGCCACCTCGACGGCAAAACGTGCTTGAGCTTGACCCACCACATCGGCCAGATCCACCGACGGATCCGATGTCGTGAACACCGCGGTGATCCTGTCGTCCAGCCGAGCCGACCCACTCAGCCACGCCTGCAAGTGTCCCAGGGTGCGGACACCGCAGACGTCGATGCCGTCGACCAGGCTGGCCTCCGCCAGGTTGTCCACCGGAACAACGACCGCCGGCCAGCCGTCGCGTTTAGCGGCCAGCACCGCAGGCAGCACCCCGTGCACAGGCCGGACCCGGCCGTCCAGCGCGAGTTCGCCTAGCAACACAGTCTTTTCCAGACGTGGCCACGGGTTCTTTCGATGTGCCGACAACACCGCCGCTGCCAGGGCGACGTCATAGACCGAGCCCATTTTCGGCAGCGTCGCCGGTGACAGCGCGAGCGTGAGCCGGGCCATCGGCCAACGGTTCCCGCAGTTGGTGATCGCCGCCCGGACCCGGTCCCGAGACTCTTGCAGCGCTGCGTCGGGCAGACCCACTAGGTGCACGCCTGGCAGCCCTGAGGTGATGTCGGCTTCGATCTCCACGATCTCGCCGTCCAACCCCCGAACCGCGACCGAGAATGCACGTCCCAGGGCCATCAGCCGATTCCTTGCAAGTGATAGATCTCCGGGCGGCGACGCCTGCCGAACCGCACGCCGATCACATCGATCCGGATCGCCGCCCAGCTCTCGCCCTGACTGGCGAGCCATAGCGCCGCCAGCCGACGTAGCCGAAGGACCTTCCGTCCGGTCAGTGCTTGTGCCAGACCGCCGAAATCGTCGCCGCTACGCGTCTTCACCTCCACGAACACCGCCGTGCCGGTCGCCGGGTCGGCGGCGATCACATCCAGCTCGCCGTATCGGCAGCGCCAGTTGCGGGTCAGGATCCGGAGCCCCAGCTTGGTCAGGTGATCCACAGCCGCCTGTTCGCCAAGGGCTCCCAGTTGGGCCCGAGTCAATGTCGTCATGCGACCACGCTGACCGGTAGCACCGACATGCCGCGGCGCGCCTAGCCTGTCGAGCTCGTCGCGGTGACCGGTTATCCCCAGTGGCGCGCCGATCCACAGCCAGAAGCTCGGGCCTGGTTTAGTACCTTAGTGGGCCGGCACATCGCGACGGTGGGGGGCCTAGAGCGGTTCTGGTATCCGGCAGGGCGCGGGCGGTGGGGTCTTTGCTCCGCGGCTGACGGCGGGTCAGGATGTGGATCCTTTGGCCGCCACATCAGGGCACTTAGCCATCCGGCGACGATGCACGGCCGCGGGATGAACACCTCCAGCGCGGAACCCGCCGTGATCTCGGCGAGCGCGGCCTCGCAGGCGGCCTTCTGCTGGGAGTAGTAGTGCTCTGGCGATCCACGCGGCGGCACGTCCTCGGTGAGCGGCACCGGGTTGTCGGGGTGGTAGCCGTACGCCGCCGCCGATGAGGTGTAGACCAGACGCCTCGGGCGCGCGGCGGCGACCGTCGCCTCGAACACGTTGCGGGTGCCCTGCAGGTTGACGCGTGCGCTCTACTCACGTGAGCCCATGATGACGAACGCCAGGTGGATCACCACATCGACGCTGGCGACCAACGCGTCAACCGCATCGAGGTCCAGGATGTCACCCTTGTTGGTATATGGTTCGTCCAGCCATGCATTGACGGGTCGAACGGCCGACGCGCCATCCCGACGATTTTCTCCACGGCTGGTTCGCGCTCTAACGCCGTCGCCGCCGAGATGCCGATCTCTCCAGTCGGGCCGGTGACGGCCATGGTAAGTCCCACATGGCCATTCTTCCCACCATGTCCGAAACCCAAACGGGTACCAGCCCCGAGGATTCGCGAGGCATCGGGTGCGGGGTGCGTTGCTCGGCGAGTGAGGATGGCGGTAGGAAAGCCCACCCGCTCGTCGCGAATGCTCATAGAGCACGCTGGTATCGCGTGCAACCTAGGCCGGTGGGTGCACGGAGCTCATGAACTTAACGAGTGAACTTAACGAGCGGTACGGGAGCTGGACGATCTGACGACGCGGGCAGCCGGTATAACGGAAGCCGAGCGACTTCATCATCGGTTCATATCGACGCAGTCGATAATTGCCCGTCGGGGGAAGTGCCGGAAACGAGGAACGACGTGGTGGACGACGCAGAAGTGCCGGAAACGAGGAGCGACGTGGTGGACGACTCCGGTGGGTCATCGCCCAACCCTGTAGCAGTAGACTCCTCGACCGTCTTCGCCGCACTTGCCGACATCATCTACCACGGCTCGGACCCCGCTGAGATGTATGCCGCCATTTGCATTGCCGCAACCCTGATCGTGCCCGGCTGTGACCATGCCAGCCTGATGGTGCGCCGCAATGATCAGTACGTCACGGTCGGCGCTAGCGACCGGGTCGCGCAGCGGATCGACGATCTCGAACGGAGTGCCGGTGACGGCCCCTGCATCGACGCGATCGAGGAGGAAAATCCCCAGATCGAACCGGACTTGACCACGCCGACCCACTGGCCCAAACTCGCCGCCCGCCTGCTCGCCGAGACACCGGTGCGGGGTGCCATGGGATTTCGGCTCCTGGTCGACAAACGCAAAACCGGTGCGCTGAACCTGTTCAGCGACACCCCCAACGTCTTCGACACCGAGTCCGCCGGACGAGCCATCGTGCTGGCGTCCTTCGCCAGTGTCGCCATCAACGCAATCGCTTCGGGCGAAGATGCCGCCACCCTGCGACGAGGACTGCTCAGCAACCGGGAAATCGGCAAGGCTATCGGCATGCTGATGCTGTTGCAGGGAATCTCCGAGGAGGAGGCGTTCGACATGCTGCGACGCAACTCCCAGGAGCTCAACATCAAGTTGGCCGAGGTGGCACGGGTGGTCATCGAACGCCGCGGCCAACTGCCCTCCGGCAGCCGCCCGGGCATTTAGTCCTCGGCGGACTTACTCGGGCAGGCGCAGCTCGGGCTTCTCCACCTCTTCGATGTTGACGTCCTTGAAGGTGACCACCCGCACCTGCTTGACGAACCGGGCGGGCCGATACATGTCCCATACCCACGCGTCGGCCAGCCGCAGCTCGAAGTACACCTCGCCGTCAGCGTTGCGTGGCACCATCTCCACACTGTTTGCCAGGTAGAACCGTCGCTCAGTTTCTACGACGTAGCTGAACTGGCCCACGATGTCCTTGTATTCGCGGTATAGCGAGAGCTCCATCTCGGTCTCGTATTTCTCGAGATCTTCGGCACTCATCTGCTCAGCCGTCCTTCTGCTCGGCCAATATGCCCGGATGCTCCACAGGCCGCCGCACGGCCCGCATCGTCGTCAGGCTAGTCCCATCTTTCCTCACCGCTATTCGCCGCCCTCGTCCGGTACGGTCGGCTTGAACTCGGCCACCAGCCGGGTGCCCGATCCGGTCGCCACCCGCCGGACGTTGATGAACGAATAGCGGTGCTCAGGGCAAGGGCCCAGCTCGGTCAGCGCCGCGCTGTGCCCAGGTGTGCAGTAGCCCTTGTGCTCAGCAAAGCCATAGCCGGGATGGTCGGTCTCCATCGCGACCATCAACCGGTCACGGCTCACCTTCGCCAGCACACTGGCCGCGGCGATGCAGGCCGCCGTAGCGTCGCCGTCGATCACCGGCAGCGAGGGCATCGGCAGTCCCGGCACCCGAAAGCCGTCGCTCAGCACGTATCCGGGCCGCACCGACAGGCCGGCCACCGCGCGCCGCATGCCCTCAATATTGGCCACGTGCACCCCGCGCCGGTCGACCTCGACCGACGGGATGAACACCACGTGGTAGGCCAGCGCGTGGCGGCAGATCAGCGGGAACAGCTTCTCCCGCGCCTTCCCGGTGAGCTTCTTCGAATCATCAAGGACAGCCAGGCTGTCCAACCGCCCCGACCCTAACACACAGGCCGCGACCACCAGCGGACCTGCACAAGCGCCGCGGCCCACCTCGTCGACCCCGGCGACCGGCCCCAGACCACTGCGATACAGCGCGGACTCCAGGGTACGCAACCCGGCGGATTTGCGGATCACCGTCCGCGGCGGCCAGGTCGTGGCCATGCCTACCGACCCTGCTGAGGATCCACCGAACCCACACCACCCCATCGCGACGGCGGCCACACGATGAACCGGGCCTTACCGATGACATTGGCCACCGGCACGGTTCCCGACATCGGATCACCGGTACACAGCAAGGCCCGCCGCTTGTCGGCGTCGATATTGGCGCAGTGAGCGCGCGAGTCCGCCGAGTGAGTCCGGTTGTCACCCATCACCCACAGCCGTCCCGGCGGGACGATGACCGGCCCGAACTCGCTGCCCAGACAGGGGTACACCGACGGGTCGGCCATCATGGTGGCCGGATCCAGATACGGCTCCTTCAGCCGCTTGCCGTCGACCGTCAACCCGGTGTCCGCCCGGCACTGCACCGTTTGACCCGCGACCGCGATGACCCGCTTGACTAGGTCGTTTTCGTCCGGAGGCACGAAGCCGACGAACGACAGTGCGTTCTGCAGCCAGCGCACCGCGATGTTGTGGGAGCGGATCGACTTGTACGCTTCGTTCCACGACGCCGGTCCCCTGAACACAATCACGTCGCCGGGCTGAGGTGAGCCGAAACGGTAGCTGAGCTTGTCCACCATGATGCGGTCACCGATGCAGCCCGAACACCCGTGCAGAGTGGGTTCCATGGATTCCGACGGAATCAGGTAAGGGCGGGCCACGAAGGTCAGCATGACGTAATAGAGAACCACCGCGATCGACGCCAGGATGGCGGTTTCCCGCAGCACCGCTCGCTTCTTGCGTTTCGGCTCGTCCGTGGCGGCCGCATCGGGGGTGGCGGGATCGCGTGTCGAGACTCGGGGCTTCGCCGGATCGGAATCGGATTGGCGCTCAGGCGACGAGTCCGTGGTTTCGGTCACGACATCAGCGTAGCCAGCAGCATCCGCGGCATCGCAGGCCGCACGCCCGGCGACGATGCCGGCCGTGTGCGCTCAGCGCTTCTCCTTGATCTTGGCTTTCTTGCCGCGCAGTTCACGCAGGTAGTACAGCTTGGCGCGGCGCACATCGCCGCGGGTCACCACCTCGATGCGGTCGATGTTCGGGGAATGCACCGGGAAGGTCCGCTCGACGCCGACGCCGTAGCTCTCCTTGCGCACCGTGAACGTCTCCCGGATGCCGCCGCCCTGGCGGCGGAGGACCGCACCTTTGAACACCTGGATGCGCTCCTTGGCACCCTCGATCACCTTGACATGCACATTGACCGTGTCGCCGGGGCCGAAGGCCGGAATGTCGTCGCGCAGCGACGCCTTGTCGACGAAGTCCAGCGTGTTCATCGGACACTTCCTTGCGGCTCGCGGCTGCGGGCAACTACTGGGGCCGGAGGCGCGTGGGCGGTCACCGAGCCGATGGATTTAGGCATCTGGGCGTATCTCGCAGCGGGCGGGCGCACCGGCCAGTGCGGACAACTGCTCAATTATGCCAGATGGTGCGCACGCAGCGAAAATCACAGGAAATCGGAGCCGATCGTTAACATCCGCGTGCGCCGACGAATGGTAGATATGACTGAGGCCTACCCGCCCGAACGGCAAAACCACGACGCGCCGGGCAGATGGCAGTGGACGAGCCAAACCTGTGTTCTTCTAACGTTCGAGGAGGGCCATGCGAGCACGGCCACCAATGCTGCTCACCGCCGCCATAGCGGTGGTGATGGTGTTGGTGGCTGGGTACGAGGCGAAGGTGTACGGCGCGCCCGCGGGCGATTCGGTGAAACGCCCCATGACGCTGGCTTCACCGCTGGTCCGGGCAATCATGCCGAACGCCGCATTCGGCGGCTTACCGGCGCGTATCCAGCGGGCAACCGAAGAAGCCGCCGACGACGGCGCCACCATCTCGGTTGCGGTGCTCGATCGCGCCACTCACCAGATGGTTTCCAACGGCAACGTGGAGATCATCGCAACCGCTTCGGTGGCCAAGCTCTTCATCGCCGACGATCTGCTGCTGCAGGAATCCCAGGGCAAGATCAAACTGTCGCCGGAAGACCGCCAGTCACTGGACCTCATGCTGCGTTCATCAGACGACGACGCCGCCGAGAAATTCTGGAATCAGGGCGGCGGTGACGCCATCATCGCCCAGGTCGCGGGCCGGTACGGACTGACCTCCACCGCGCCCCCCAGCGATGGGCGCTGGTGGAACACCATCAGCTCGGTGCCCGACCTGATCCGCTACTACGACATGCTGCTCGACGGCTCCGGCGGGCTGCCGCCGGAGCGGGCCGGCGTGATCGTCAGCAACCTGGCCCAGTCGACCCCGACCGGAATCGACGGCTACCCGCAGCGATTCGGCATCCCGGATGGGCTGTACGCCGAACCGGTCGCGGTCAAACAGGGTTGGATGTGCTGTATCGGCGACGACTGGATGCATCTGTCGACCGGGGTGGTCGGCGCGGACCGCCGCTACGTCATGGTGATCCAGTCACTACAGCCCTCCGATGACGCCACCGCGCGAGCCGTGATCACCCGCGCCGTGAAGACGATATTTCCCATCGGCCGGATTTGACCGGCCGGCGTCCTTTCCGCAAGGTCGCCCACGGGAAGGATGCCCGCCACTGCCGCGATTCCGGTCAGACCGACGGGTTTAGAACAGCCCGGCGAGGACCGATACCAGATCGACGCCCAGCTGCGAGGCCATGCCCGTTATAGCGGCAGGGTCGAACAGCCCCGTTACAGCCGCAGGGTCGAACAGCCCGGTGAGGGCCGGTAGCAGATCGGCGCTCAGCTGCGAGGTGATGCCGGTCAGGTCGCTTGGGTCCAACATTGCCGCGAGGCTCCCGGGGTTCAGCAACCCGTCGAGGCCGGCTCCGCCCAGCAGGCTTTCCAGCTGCCCAGTGACCGCACTCGTCGCTGTCTGCGGGTCGGCGATGGCAGCCGCGAGCTGCTGGGGCAGAAAGTTCACCAGGAAGGGAACCAGACCGCCGATCGGCGTGCCCCCGGCTGTGAGGTGAATCGGCGAAAGAAGGTTGATAGGCACACACGCGGCGATGCCGACGGCGCCGCTGCCCACGCACGGCGCGTCCAGCACAAGGCTAGGGTGCATGGGCTGAACGAGAAGCCCGCCGAGGGGAATGGTGCCCCCCACGCTCGGCGTAATGGTCGCCGATCCCGGAGGTATGAACGGGGGTATTCCCGGTATTGTAAACGTGATCGGGGGTATCGACACCTCTGGTATCGATAGCGGCGTTTCGCCGTTGAGGAAGCCGTTGGCGATGACGGCGGGCGCATCGACGAGTGCGCCAAGCGCCCCCAGAAAGTCCCCGCTCTCCAGATCGCCGGTGATGGCGCCGACGCTACCGCCGGCCGCGACCACTGCCTCGTAGGGCGCACCGATCGCATTAACCAGGAACGCTATCGGCAGCCCCAGCAAGAGATCGGCGGAGCCATGGATGAAGGGAGGAGTGGTATCAATTGCAGGCAGAGTGAGCGTTATCCGTGAGCGCGCTGATCACGTTGGTGGCGTTCTGCGCGATCTCGCCGGGGATGTCCAAGATGCCGCTTTCAAACAGCTCCGCGCTGGGCAGCATCAGCAGGCTGCCCAGGATTGTGTCGATCCCCGACGCCGCACCGGTGAGGTTGCCCGACGCGAGGTCGCCGAACACCGTTCCCAACTGGCCCGGCAGCTCCGAAAGCCCGGTGCCCAGCGCGCCGCCGACACTTTCGAGCCCGGTGACGATGGTGTTGAGGTAGCCGAGCTGGTTATCGATGAACTGGTGCAGGAACGGGAACGGGTCCGCCTGCCAGGCGGCCAAGATTAGTTCCAGGTTGGCGAGCGTATTCGTGACGAGTTCGGAGTACGGCGCCAAGACACCGGGCGTGGCGGCGGGATCCAGGTTCGCGAGCAATCCGCCGAGGGTTGGCAGGTCAGCGAGACCAGGGACAGACCCACCGCCGGTCAGCCCTCCCATGGGATTGAGCAACTCGGCGACGGCATCGCCGCCCGTTCCGAGCAAATCCGTACTCGCAGCGGACAGCTGCACCGCGGGTACCTGGATGTCGGGTAGGGGGACGAAGCGTTAGCTGCATGGCCGTCTCCCTTGAGGTGGCCAACTTTGATGGCGTTCAAAACTGACGCCCCCGATAGTACCTGAGAGCTGCCTGAGAAATAAAGAAGATCGCGATAATATTTGGCGGCTTTGTTGACGTCGTGATTGATCTTGATGATCTCGATCAACGGGATGTAGTTCGTTTCAGCGACTAATTTGCTAGACTTTCAAGATTCTGTTACAAATATGGCGTTAATGGCGTTAATGGCGTTAATGTTTGCAGCGGAGGGCGGCCTCATAGTTGCTCAGGCACGGCGAAAGTCAGCGGCGCCCGTCACGTCCACGGTGGCCCGGTGGTGGCGACGCCCGCCCAGCGGCAATCAGGCCGCGACCCTGCCCGTCCATACCGCGCGCATACCGCGCGCCGAGGGGCTCGCTTGATCACGCCGGCCGACACAGTCGATGGATCCAAGCCCGCTTTCGGCGCGAGCCGGTAATCGGATCTAGTCCGGGCCCAATCCGATTGCCCGGCTCCTCAGCCGCCCGCTACGCGGCCCGCATCGTCGCCGGGCACAAGGTCGGGACGGCGTTCGCGGGTGCGCTGCAGCGAGACCTGCCGCCGCCAGGCGTCGATACGAGCATGGTCGCCGGACAACAGGACCTCGGGGACATCGAGGCCACGCCAGCTCGGCGGCCGAGTATAGGTCGGACCCTCCAGCAACCCCGACCGGCCCGGCGAGTGCGAATCATCTTGGTGCGACTCCGGATTGCCCAAGACGTTAGGCAACATCCGGACCACCGCCTCGATCATCACCAGGGCCGCCGATTCCCCTCCCGGCAACACGTAGTCGCCGATCGAGACCTCCTCCACCCGCATCCGCCGCGCGGCATCGTCGATGACCCGCTGGTCGATGCCCTCGTAGCGGCCGCAGGCGAACACCAGGTGCGCCTCGATGCTCCACCGCTGGGCGGTGGCCTGGGTGAAGAGCACCCCGGCTGGCGTGGGCACAACCAAAAGCGTGTCGTCGGAACAGATTTCGTCGAGCGCTTCGCCCCAGACCGGTGCCTTCATCACCATCCCGGGGCCGCCGCCGTAGGGCGCGTCGTCCACCGACCGGTGCACGTCGTGGGTCCAGCGGCGCAGATCGTGCACCTCCAGCGCGACCAGACCCGACTGGATCGCCCTGCCTGGCAACGATTGCCGCAGCGGCTCCAGGTAAGCCGGGAAGATTGTTACAACGTCGATACGCACTGCTAGCTCAGATCCAGCAGGCCCTCGGGCGGGTCGATCTCGACGGTCCGGTCGTGCAGCGACACCGACGTCACGATCGCGCTCACGAACGGTACCAGTACCTCCCCGCCGTCGTCACGCTTGACCGCCAACAACTCACCGGCAGCGGTATGCAGCACCTCGGCAACGGTGCCCACCTGCTGACCCGTCGTCGTCCTGACCCGAAGGCCTTCCAGCTGATGGTCGTAGTAGGTGTCCGGCTCATCGATCGGGGGCAAGTCCTCGGAGTCGACAATGAACATACTGCCCCGCAGCGCGTCGGCCGCGTCACGGTCATCTACTCCGGCTAACCGCACCAGCAGCCGCCCGCCTTGCTCGCGGACCGCGTCGACGACATAGCTGCGTTGCTGATGATCGGATCGCTTGGCGTGCAAGGTGGCGCCGGGCGCGAACCGGGCGCCGGGATCGTCGGTGCGGACTTCGACGACGACCTCGCCGGTGGTGCCGTGCGCCTTCACCACGCGCCCGACTAGTAGCTCCATAAGAGCTCCATTGCAGGGCTCGGCTACTGGTCGGTGTCCACCACGTCGACGCGGATACCGCGGCCACCAATACTGGCAACCAGGGTGCGCAAGGCGGTCGCGGTGCGTCCCCCGCGACCGATCACCTTGCCCAGATCGTCAGGATGGACATGCACTTCGACGGTCCGCCCACGCCGGGTGGTCACGAGATCCACCCGGACGTCGTCCGGGTTGTCGACGATCCCGCGGACCAGGTGCTCGACGGCGTCGACGACGGTACTCATGGTGCCAGTCAACTCTCGGTCGCCGGCGCGGCCTGCTCGCTGCCCTCGGCCGGCGTGTCCGCCCTCTCGGCTTTCGGACCCTGCTCGGCCTCGGCAGTCTCTTCGGCCTCGGCGGCTTTCTTGGCCGGGGCTTTCTTCTTCGGTTTCGCGGCCTCAGCGGTGGGAGCGCCCTCGGCGGCGGCCAGCGCGGCGTTGAACAACTCCAGTTTGCTGGGCTTGGGTTCGGCCTTCTTCAACCTGCCCTCGGCGCCGGGCAGGCCTTTGAAGTTCTGCCAGTCGCCGGTGATCTTTAGCAGCTTGAGGACGGGTTCGGTGGGCTGGGCGCCCACGGAAAGCCAGTACTGGGCACGCTCGGAGTCGATCTCGATGAGGCTTGGCTCTTCCTTGGGGTGATAGCGGCCGATGATCTCGATCGCACGGCCGTCGCGCCGGGTCCGTGCGTCGGCGACGGCGATGCGGTACTGGGGATTGCGGATTTTGCCAAGCCGAGTGAGCTTGATCTTCACAGCCATGGTTACGCGAATACTCCTGTAAGTGTCACGCTGCAATTCAGCGACCCGGGCAGGATGCCCGGATCCGGTTTTGCCTCGCGTGTGTGGCCGCCGGGCAGCACGTGGTCGCACGGCGGACAGCCGCCCATTGTGCCAGAGCAAGGTCGCGCGGTGGAAATTCGCCGAGTGTGTGCCGTATGCCCGAGTAACGGCCGCAGAAACCCACACACTCTGCGTCAAGGACGCCGGTCGAAGCAGTTGGTCTCGGCTCGGCGGCTCATCCGCCATCCGTCGGCGGTGCGGACGAACTCGTCGTCATACCAGAGGCCCAGCAGCATAGTGCTGGGGCTTTCGCCCCCGAGCACCATCGGTGCGCTCCGAGGGGACCGGTGGCGTTAGCCATCGGGGGAATCGGGGCAGGCGAACAAGCCAGGGAGCCAGTGGTTGTCGGTGTCGTTTCGTAAGCTGCGTGGTATGTCCGAGCGCCGGTTTCGACGGGCGGGTGGCGGGCTGTGCTCGCCGAGGCTGCATGTGGTGTGGTGCCCGAAGTACCGGCGCCGGATTCTGGGCGGGCGGGTGGCTGACTGTGCGAGCGGGGTGAGCAGATCGCCGACGAGCGTGGCTGGCAGATCGTGGCCGGGGAAGTCATGCCTGAGCACGTGCACCTGTTTGTGCGGGTCGGCCCGACGGAGGCGCCCGCGGCGGTGGTGCGGGCGTTTAAGGGCTGCACCGCGCGGGTGTTGCGCCAAGGGTTCCCGCACCTGCGCAGGCACATGGAGGTGTTGCGGCCGCCGTCGTATTTCGCCGCCTTGGTCGGATATGTGTCGGAGGCGACGGTGTGCCGCTATATCGAGCACCAGTGGGACGCGGTGATGGCCTCATGAGACGGGCCTACGTGTTCCGATTGCGGCCCACCGAGCGTCAGCACACCGCGTTGGCGGCGTGTGTGGAATCCCACCGTGAACTGTACAACGCCGCGTTGCAGGAGCGTCGGGATGCATGGGCGGCAAGCAAGACCCGCGTCAACTACGGGGACCAGTCGGCGCAGCTGAGCGAGATCCGGTCGGTGCGCCCGGATGTGGCAGTGTGGTCGTTTTCGAGCCAGCAGGCCACGCTGCGCCGCTTGAATAAGGCGTTCGCCGGATTCTTCCGCCGCGTGAAGACGGCCAAGCCCAGCGTCAAACCGGGGTATCCGCGGTTCAAGGGTGCGGCCCGGTTCGACAGTGTGGAGTGGCCCAAGGACGGTGATGGCGCCCGCTGGCTGCCCGAACAGCGCCGGGTGTATCTGCAAGGGGTCGGCCAGGTCAAGGTTCACCTGCACCGCCCGATGCAGGGGCGGGTGAAGACGATCCAGGTCAAACGCCTGGGGCGGCGTTGGATGTTGGTCCTCGCGTGTGACGACGTGCCGGCTAATCTACTGCCAGCTACTGGGAGACAGGCTGGCATCGATGTCGGCATCGTGAGTTTCGCCACCACCAGCGACGGGGAGCACGTCGACAATCCCCGTTGGGGACGCACGGCGGCAGAGAGCCTGACCGCGGCACAGCAGCGGCTACAGCGCGTCAAGCGTCGATCGAGGAACCACGAACGCAAGCGCGAGACGGTGGCCGCCAGGCATCGCAAGATCGCTAACCAGCGCAAGGACTTTCACCACAAACAAGCGCGCGCGCTCACTGCACGCTACGACCTGCTGGTGGCGGAGGACCTGAAGATCGCCAACATGCTGCGGCGGGCCAAACCCGTGCCCGACCCAAACAACCCAGGGCAGTTTCTGCCCAACGGAGCCCGGGCGAAGACCGGGCTGAGCCGAAGCATCAGTGACGCCGGCTGGGGCCGGTTCGTCTCAATACTGCGCGCCAAAGCGGAAGAAGCTGGGCGCACCTGGATTGAGATCGACCCCGGCACACCTCCGACTGCTGCGAACACTGTGGACACGCAGCACCGGAGAACCGTGTCACGCAAGCGGAATTTCGTTGCACCGCTTGCGGACTCGTTGCCCAAGCCGACGAACACGCCGCACGGAACATCCTCCGGGCTGGACTGGCCCTTCACGCGCAAGCCGCGTGAAAAGAAGCTGGCGGCTTCCAGCCGTCATAGAAGTCACCGGATTCAAACACACACGACGACAACGAGTCGCCGGCCAGCCGCATCGACGGCAGGCCCAGCATGTGCGCGTAATTGGCGAAATTCGGCAGCACGTGCTTCAGCCAGGCCTTCACCTCGGGATAGCGGCCGTCGATACCGCTCATCACGGAGTCGCTCAAGGCAGTCCAAGGTCACCTAAACTCAAGCCGTGCCAGTTGAGCCACAATCCCCGCAACAGACCGGTGACACGGCCGTCAATCCCTCCCGTCGCCTATAGGCGATGCGGGTAAGTTCCACGCCGTGACAACTGGCGTCTATGTCAAGCGAAGGCGGCGGCGATGAACGGTACTGAAAGCCTCGACGCCGTCGAGATCCAGCAACTGCTGGCCCGCTATGCCCGCGCCGTCGACACCAAGGACTGGGATCTGTACCGGTCGGTGTTCACCGACGACGCGCACATCGACTACACCTCGGCGGGGATTCTCGCTGGCTCACGCGACGACGTCGCCGACTTCCTCGCCCAGGCCTTCACCGGGATCCCCTGGAGCATGCACTACATCACCAACATCGAGGCCGAGATCGACGGCGACACCGCACGAGTGCGGGCGATGTTCTACAACCCAATGTTCTTCCCCGGCGTATCCGGCCCGAGCTTCTTTGGCGGCTACTACCACCACGACCTCGTCCGCACGCCGGACGGCTGGCGCAGCCGCAACCTGCGCGAGGAGACGATCTGGTCTACCAACTCCGCCATGGAGACACAGCGATGACTGCGGTCCTGGAAGAGCGCACTTCACGTCTCAGAAGTCTCAGAAGCGCAACTAATGCGACAGGCGTTTTTGAGGCAGCTTTTGCGACAAGCCGACGTGGGCTTTCCTCCGCCCCTTGACCACTCGCCCCGTCTGTCTCATAACTAAAGAATTGCGAACGCTGCCTGTCTGGCTGTGTGACAGGCTGGCGCGCAGAACGTTATCCCGTTACGTAGCTGAGCAGCAGCCAACCAAGAGCTAAGGCATCCGCTGGCATCCGAACCAAACCTTTTTCTTCGGATCAATTCGTCCGACGGACCTACACGCCGGCGACGGCATCGTTCCTCAGCCTCAGAGGGGCTCGCACAGACCCTCTCACCACGCGCCAGGGCAGTCAGATGCCGCGGTAACTCCTTCAAGAATTACCGCCACCGCCTCATCGCCGCTCATTAACCCACCCGACCCCGAGTCCACATCGCCTTCAGCACCAATCGTCAACCGGCACAAATCAATCGCTCGCAGTGCCACCCGAAGGGTCGGGTGGATCCGATGGCGGCGGCAGCAATTTCAACAGCTCCCTCGCCCCGGTGTGGCCAGCCTTAGCCGCTTTCTCCAACCAGCTGCGAGCCGCATTTAGATCCGGCGGATCCCATCGGGTAGCAAGCAAGCTGCCGAGCTTGTACATGGCCTCAATGTTGCCGGCATTGGCGGCTTTCTCCCACAAGGTGCGGGCGGCGGGCAGATCGGGCGGGTCGCACCGAGTGGCGAGCAGGGCACCGAGGTTGGTCATGGCGCCTGTGTGGCCGGCGTTCGCGGCTTTCTCATACCAGGCGCGGGCGGTGGGCAGATCCGGCGGATCCCAATAGTCGGCAAGCAGGACACCGAGGTTGTACACCGCGCCGATGTGGCCGGCGTTGGCGGCTTTCTCAAACCAGGTGCGGGCCGCGGGCAAATCCGGGTGATCCCACCGCGTGGTGAGCAGGGCACCGAGGTTGGTCATGGCGCCTGTGTGGCCGGCGTTCGCGGCTTTCTCATACCAGGCGCGGGCGGTGGGCAGATCCGGCGGATCCCAATAGTCGGCGAGCAGGACACCGAGGTTGTACACCGCGCCGATGTGGCCGGCGTTGGCGGCTTTCTCAAACCAGGTGCGGGCCGCGGGCAGGTCTGGTGGGTCCCACCGTCTGGCGAGCAGCCAACCGAGGTTGGTCATCGCGAGCGTGTCGCCGGCCTCGGCGGCTTTCTCGTACCAAGCGCGGGCGGCGGGCAGATCGGGTGGGTCCCACTGACTACTGAGCAGCGAACCAAGGTGGTTCATGGCGGCAGTGTTGCCGGCGTCGGCGGCTTTTTCCCACCAGCTGCGGGCCGTCGGAAGATCGGGCGGCTTCAAGCGTCGGCCGAGCAGCACGCCCAGGTCGTCCATGGCCATGGTGTTGCCGGCATTGGCAGCCTTCTCTAACCAGCTGCGGGCTTCTACCAGTTGGGGCGGGTCACAATAGTTGGCTAGTAGGCCAGCGAAGCTCCTCATGGCCTCGGGGTTACCGCTGGCGGCAGTCTTCTCGCCCCAACTGAGGGCCGCAGCCAGGTCCGGCAGATCCTCTTGAAGGAGTAGCCGAGTGAGGTTGTACATGGCGCTGGTATCGCCTGCGGCGGCGGCCTTCTCGTACCAGGTGCGGGCCCCAGAAAGATCCGGCGGATCCGACTGCTCGGCCATGGCGCCGAGGCTGTTCATTGCTCTGGCAGTTCCCGCGGCGGCTGCCTTTTCTAACCAAGTACGGGCCTCGGTCAGACGGGAAGGGTCCCGCTGAAGCTCGAGAAGGCCCAGCAAATACATCATGGGGACGTCGCCGGCGTCAGCGACGAGGCGCCAAGCATTGACGGCTTCGTTCAGTCGGCCGCGCAAGAGGGCAACAAGCATGCGTGCGTCACGGTTTAGCTCCCCGCCACCACGCAGCCGCTCCCTTTCCTCAGACCGCAGGGTGGCCACAACTACCACCGGACCAGGGCGTTTCATGAGGCCGGCCAGTACAGACGTGGTCAGCGGATCGGCGTGGGTGATGAACCGATCCAGGTCGTCGAGCCACACCACGATCGGGTGGTGCTGGTCTGCCAACATTGATGGGCCGCGAGCCGATTCAGCATGCCCGGCAGCGGGGCGGCCAGCCGCGCATGCGGTAGGACTCGGCGCAGGGCCTCGAATGCGGTTCGTGTCTTGCCGGCCTTCAACGGGCCCACTATCACCACCATCGGACCGCCAGCGGTGGCTGCATGGATCGCCTGATCCAACCGGTCATCGGCTTGACCGGCGGTACGGAACACGCGTCGATTCAACACCGCCGACGCGCGGCCCATTAAGCTGAGCGCTCATGCACAAGCTCCTGGCCACAGTCGCTGCTCTGCTCGCCGCCATCGTCTGCGGTGCCACTGTCGGTACTGCGAGGGCACCGGCTGACACCGGTGTGCAGCCCGTCGGCTCGGTGCCGATCCCGGACGGCCCCGCACAGACCTGGATCGTCGCGGATCTGGATACCGGTCAGGTGTTGGCCGCCCGCGACGAGAACGTGCGCCACCCGCCGGCGAGCACCATCAAGGTGCTCTTGGCGCTGACGGCGCTGGACGAGCTGAGCCTGGATTCCACCGTCGTCGCCGACGCTGCCGACACCAACGTCGAGTGCAGCTGTGTGGGCGTCAAGCCAGGCCGCACCTACACCGCGCGCCAACTTCTCGACGGCCTGCTACTGGTGTCGGGTAATGACGCCGCCAACACGCTGGCACAGATGCTGGGCGGCCAGGACACGGCGGTGGCCAAGATGAACGCCAAAGCGGCGGCGCTGGGCGCGGTCAACACCCATGCCGCCACCCCGTCCGGCCTGGACGGACCTGGCGGCTCCGGTTGGTCGACGGCGCACGACCTGGCCGGCATCTTCCGGGCGGCGATGGCCAACCCGGTGTTCGCGCAGATCACCTCCGAGCCGTCGGCGATATTCCCCGGTGAGAACGGTGATCACCCGATCGTCAACCAGGACGAGCTGCTGCAGCGGTACCCGGGCGCGATCGGCGGAAAGACAGGATTCACCAACGCCGCCCGCAAGACGTTCGTCGGTGCCGCTGCCCGCAACGACCGCCGGCTGGTGATCGCCATGATGTACGGACTGGTCAAAGAGGGCGGACCGACGTACTGGGATCAGGCCGCGAGCTTGCTCGACTGGGGGTTCGCCCTCAACCCACAGTCGAGCATCGGCTCGCTGTAGTCACTCGATGGCACGAGCGCAGCGCCGTCGAAGGTGTTCGTCATCAGTGCCACCAGGGCGGGGAACATTGGTGAGAACCGCGGCCGATGACGGCCGATGCCCGCGCCGTGGACCACATGACGGACTCGAGGCCCGCCCTTAACTAGCGAGTCGGCGTCGGCGCTGCCGGGGTTTCGGTGGGCGGCCCAGCCGGGGTCTCGGTGGGCGGCGCAGCTGGGCCGCCGGTGGCTGGTGCCGCCGGGCTGGGCACAATGACGCCCGGCGGCACATCGCCGGTCCGTTCAGCTACCGCGGGAATCACTATCTGCGCTCCTTGTTGGCCGCACTCATTGCTTTCCACGGTGACGGTCATAACCCCGCGCATCGGGCCGTGAGCTTGTGGTTGCAAGGACAACACTTGCGTGGTGGTCTCCTTGCCTAGTGTTCCTTTCGGCCCGAGGCAGGCAAACGGCAGCGTTTCAGGCCGAGACTCCCAGGCACCGTCGCGGAAGTCCAGCACGATTGTCTTATCGGCGCCTGGGCTCGCCATCAAGTGATCCTTGTCGTCGAGGATGATTCCGGTGGCAGCGCATCCAGTAGATGTGCAGAAGGAACGAAAGGCCCACCAGGTGGTCACGTTGGGCGGTTGCGGGTCGGGGTTGTCGTTGTACGTCTGGTGTTCCCGGTCGACGTCCACGCGGTAGGAACCATCGAGT
>Ga0187766_10000834_pt1 | contig 17629 bp, 18 predicted proteins | sample 0216_QUI02_MP05__4_FD_132971 | JGI IMG/M metagenome (GOLD analysis project Ga0187766, IMG submission 132971) | Tropical peat soil microbial communities from peatlands in Department of Meta, Colombia - 0216_QUI02_MP05_20_MG | ecosystem: Environmental > Terrestrial > Soil > Wetlands > Peat ... | reverse complement strand
CCGCCGGGCGCTTGTCGCGGAGTCCCCCGTCTATGACGCCTCCAACAGCCGGCTACGGATGTAGCGAGCGCCGTTGTGACGTGCCTCGCCCTTCGAGACGCCTCGCGCCGCGAGGCTCCTCAGGGTGAGGATTCTTATTTTGTGATTAAGCATCCTCATGGTGAGGTTTCCGCGTGGCAGCCGTCCCCGACGTAGGCCTTAGAATTTACCGAGCGCTTCGGCGTATCGCAGTGCAGTCGCCAGGCCGAACGGCGTCGGCGGGGTATAGGGAATCCGCGGGTCGACCTCGTCGATGCCCAGGCGATGACCGAGCACGCGTTTGCCGTAGACGAGCAGCGTATCTATCGACTCCATGAGAAAGACGAGAAGCGGGAGCAAGCCCGCGTAAAGCGCATCGGCTTGTGCCGCATTTTCGGCGCCACCGTTCGACATCCGCTCGAAAATACGCACGAGCACGTCGAACGATTCTCCACCCGGGATAATGCCGACCGCACCTGCGCGCAAGGAGTCCGTCATCTCGAGGCCGCCGCGGCCGTTGAACACGTCCATCTCGCCGCCAATGCGCTCCATCAATCGTCCGATGGCAATCGCCGTCGCCTCGAGCTTGACGATTGAAATGTTGGGATGCACACGGTTGAGGGTCCCGATGCCATCGCTCGAAAGCCCGATACCGAGATATTCCGGCGCATTCTGGATGCCGAGCGGTATGGGTGCCTTCTCCGCAACCGCACCGAAGAACCGTATGAGCTCGGACTCCGGCACGCCCTTCGCGTGCGGCGGCTGGAGGATGGCCCACTTGGCGCCGAGGGACGCCGCGGCCTTCACGAACTCGATTTGTCCACCGATGCTCAGTTCGGCCACGGTGACGGCGAGGGGGACGCGGCCGTCGACGTCCTCCGCCACCCATGACATGAGGGTATGGCGTTCGGCGGTGCTTAGCTTGTTCACTTCGCTCGCGAGGCCGAGCACGGCGATACCGTGGACCTTATGCTTGAGCATCGCCTCGATTTGCAGGCTCATCGCACGGCGGCTGAGATTGCCCGCCTTGTCGAATAGCGCATAAACCATCGGGTAGACGCCGAAGAAGCCGGACTTGGTCTTCATTGCCATCCTGCCTTGCCTTGGAGGGATGATAGTCGATCAAGCGCTGCGATGCATCGCTTCGATCTTCCCGTCAGGAAGGGCTCGAAAAACACCCATTCATGGTCCACCGTCGAGCCGTGAACCAAAGCCGACCTCCAACCCGGAGGTAAGTCTCGAATCACACTCTTCCGCGTCGGGAGAATTCCCTATATTCGGGTTTGTCCACGTGATCTGAACAGCAATGTCGTTGGGAGTAACGCCATGGATTTTCTCAAACGCCTGCCGAGCCCGATCGCTCCGAGCTTCAGCGAGGCACTGCGCATCGATACACAAGCCGGCTGCTGGATCTTCGTGTCCGGCCAGGTCGGCGTGCCGTTACCGCCCGACAAGGGCAGCGTCACGTTCGAACAGGAGGTGCGTACGATCTTCGAGCGCATCCGGGATTCGCTCGGCAAACTCGGCGCCGGCATGAACCATGTCGTCAGCATTAAAACATATTTGACCGATCTCGCTCCCTATGCGGTGTACTCGCGAATCCGCGGAGAGTTCTTCCCGAAAGACCCGCCCACCAGCACCGCCGTGCAAGTCGCGGGCCTGTTGCTCAGCGCGAAGATCGAAATCGACGCCATCGCCTTCCTGCCCGCAGGTCCCGCTGCTTGAACGCAATCCTGGGTCAGTTTGGCGGCATCCGCGTTTAGGAACTTCAAATCCGAATACCGCGCTAGATACAACCTCTTGTGATTGCGCTGAGTCGGATCGTTCGTTCCCTTTAACGTCATGGCCGGGCCGGCCGAAGGCCGAGACCCGGCCATCTACGCCTTTCAGCGATTGGGCAGAAACACATGGTTGCCCGGGTTAAGCCCGGGCATGACGATTGGAGAAGTCCGGTTGGCCACACTAGAATGGCAGGTGCCGAATGTCCCGTTCCAGTCGAACCTTCGAAACGGAGGGCGACAACGATGACGAGCACGCTCGAAACGGAAGCCCGGCCCGGCCTCGGCGAAGTCGAACACGGGCGCAGCCTCGCACGCGCCCCTCACCGCATCGTCGTCGTCGGAGGCGGGGCGGGCGGATTGGAGCTGGTTACCCGGCTCGGCAACACGCTCGGCAAGCGCAAGGCCGCCGTCGTCGAACTCGTGGACCGCTCGCGCACGCATCTGTGGAAGCCCCTCTTGCATGCGGTCGCGGCGGGCAGCATGGACATCAACGAGTTCGAACTCGACTATCTCGCCCAGGCCCATTGGCATAATTTCGTCTATCGCGTTGGGGAGATGGTCGGGCTCGACCGGTCCCGAAAGGAGATTCATCTCGCCGCCACCTACGACGACGAGGGCGTGCAGATCACCCCGCCGCGCTCCTTTCCCTACGATACGCTCGTCATCGCGATCGGCAGCGTCACCAACGATTTCGGAACACCCGGCGCGCGCGAATTTGCGGTACCGCTCGACACGCCCGAGCAGGCAGCCCGATTCAATCGAAGGCTCGTCAATGCCTGCATCCGCGCGCACGCTCAGGAAGCACCGATCCGGCCGGGACAGCTTCACGTCGCAATCATCGGCGCCGGGGCGACCGGGACGGAACTCGCGGCGGAGCTGCACCGGACCGCACGCGCCGTCGTCGCCTTCGGCCTCGACCGCATCGACGCCGAGAAGGATATTCGCATCACGCTGATCGAGGCCGCCGACCGCATCGTGCCGGCCTTGCCAGAACGGATTTCGAAGGCGACCACCAAACTACTGGAGGGTCTCGGCGTTGTCGTTCGAACGAAGGCGCGCGTCACCGAGGTGGGGCGGGATGGCGTAACACTCGCAAGTGGGGATTTCATCCCGTCGGAGCTCGTGGTCTGGGCGGCCGGTGTGCAAGGACCCGAAGTCTTGCACGACCTCGACGGCCTCGAAGCAACGCGCAACCGACAGCTCGTCGTCACGCCGACGCTTCAGACCACACGGGACCCGGATGTCTTCGCGATGGGCGACTGTGCCGCCTGTCCCCGCGAAGGCGACCCCACGCCGGTACCGCCCCGCGCCCAGGCGGCCCACCAGCAGGCGTCCCACCTGGTCAAGCAACTCCGCCGTCGCCTCGACGGCAAGCCGCTCGCACCCTTCAAGTATCGCGATTTCGGATCGCTGGTTTCCCTCGGTCATTACAGCACGGTCGGTAGCCTGATGGGCTTCCTGATCGGCAAGAACTTCCTTGTCGAGGGTTATTTCGCGATGCTCATGTACCGCTCGCTCTACAAAATGCACGAAATGGCGCTTCACGGATTCACCAAGACGGCCCTCGACACGCTCGCCCGGATGATCACGCGGCACACCGACCCGGTGGTCAAACTTCACTGACGTTTATGTTGCCTGCCGCCAACCAACGACGGCAGCGTAAGCCGCTCACCCGGATCGAGCCAAGAAAGGCAGGAAAAATGACGGCACCGATATTCCACTTGATCGCAAACGCACCGAAACCCGTCGGACCCTACAGCCACGTAGTCGAATACGGTGGCTGGCTTTTCGTCACCGGCCAGCTCGCCACCGACCCCGACGACGACGGCCTGCCTCTTCCCGCCGGAATCGAGGCACAGACGCGCAAGGTCTTCGATAACCTCAAGCGGGCACTCGCGGGTGCGGGGGCTGGTCTCGAGCACGTGCTTTGTGTGAGGGTGTTCCTCGCGCATTTCGAGCGAGACTATGCCGATTTCAATCGGATCTATCTCGAGTATTTCGCGCACAATCGGCTTCCCGCGCGCACGACCGTCGGCGTTACCGCACTCGCAAGGGGCGGCATTGTCGAGATCGATCTGATCGCGCACCGCTAAGGCATTCTGCCGGTACGGCCGTTGCCCATTTTTGGCTTTGCAGTTCGTGCAAGCTGTGGTCCACTCCCGCGCGGTAGAGTAATCGCACATGACGCCGGCACCATCCCGCTTACAAGTCCCGATTGAAATTCGATGACAAACAGCTCGAAAGTCAGCACGCGCGGCGTTGGCGCCCGCCTGCGGCGAAAAGAAGACGACCGATACCTGCGCGGCCGCGGCCAATTCGTCGCCGACATCAAGCTCGCCGGTGCCATGGAGGTTGCATTCGTGCGCAGCCCGATTGCGCATGGCCGAATCCGCGGCGTTGAAAAACCGGTCGGATTCGAGCACGCGGTTTTCACCATCGACGATCTCAAGGATGTGCGGGCGATCCGTGCGGTCTCGGCACTCAAGGGTTTCAAGGTTTCCGAGCAGTCGGTGCTGGCGAAGGGCAAGGTCCGCCAAGTCGGTGAAATGATCGCCATGTGCGTGGCTCGCACGCGTGCGGAGGCGGAGGATATCGCTCAGCAAGTGTTCGTCGATTTCGAGGACCTGCCTGCCGTGCACGACATGCTGCAGGCGCGCGAGCCTGGCGCGCCCCTCGTGCACGATGAGTGGGGCGACAACGTCTTTCTCGAGACCCTTTGGGACGACGATCTCGCCGCACTCAAGGCGAGCGCACCGGTTCGGGTCACGCGCCGCATTCGAACCTCTCGGCAGAGCATGGCGCCGATTGAGGGGCGGGCCGTACTCTGCCACTGGGATCGCCGCCTCGATCAGCTCGTGATGTACACGGCGGCACAGATGCCCCACATAAACCGTGCCGGGCTCTCCGAATGCCTCGGCATCGATCAAGGGAAAATCCGCGTCATCGCACCCGACGTGGGCGGGGGCTTCGGCTACAAGGGAATCCTGCTTCCCGAGGAAGTTTGTCTTGCCTGGCTTACGATGAGGCTGGGTGTTCCCGTGCGCTGGCTCGAGGACCGACGCGAAGCGTTGATCGCAAGCGCTAATTGCCGGGAACACTACTACGACATCACGGGCTACGCCGACCGCGACGGCCGCCTTCTCGGGATCGAGTGCGAAGCGACGGTCGATTCGGGCGCTTACTCGTCCTATCCGTTCTCGGCCTGTCTGGAGGCGGCACAAGTAAGCTCGATCCTGCCGGGCCCCTACAAGATGGAACGCTACCGTTGCCGCACATGGTCGGTGGCCACGAACAAGCCGCCGATTCTGCCCTATCGAGGCGTTGCCCGAACCGGCGTGTGCTTTGCGATCGAACTCGTCATCGATGCGATTGCGCGCGAAGTCGGCATCGAGCCCCATGACGTGCGCCTCAAGAACCTGGTGCAGCCCCACGAAATGCCATTCGACAATGTGACGAAGAAGCATTTTGACAGCGGCGATTATCCCGAGGCGGTTCGGCGCGCGGCTGCCGCGATCGATCTTCCGGGTGTGCGTGTGCGGCAGGCCCGCGGTGAGGCCGATGGCCGCAAGATCGGCGCAGGCTTCGCGGTCTATTGCGAGCAGGGGGCCCACGGCACGTCGGTCTATTATGGGTGGGGAATTCCGATGGTGCCCGGCCATGAGCAGTGCTTCGCGCGTCTTTCACCCGACGGGGTGCTCGAAATTCGGATCGGCGCGCATTCCCATGGGCAGAGCCTTGAGACCACGCTCGCCCAAGTGGCGCACGCCGTGCTCGGCGTCGATCCGGCCAGTGTCCGGCTGATCCACGGCGATACAGCACTCACGCCCTATTCGACAGGAACGTGGGGTTCGCGCAGCATGGTGATGTCGGGGGGTGCGGTCGCGTCGGCCTGCAAAGAGATCGCGCGCCGCGTCAAGCAGATCGCGGGCAAAGTCATGGACGCCGCGCCCGAGGCCGTGGCGCTCGAGGACGGCGTCGCCCTCGTCCCCGGAACCAACAAGCGCATGCCGCTCTCGGAAGTGGCGCACGTCTGGTATCGCAAGCCGCAGCTTCTGCCGGCCGACATCGATCCGGGCGGGCTCGAGACCACGGCGGGATACAAGCCTGCGCGCGACAGCGGCACCTTCAGCTACGCCTGCCACGCCGTGGTCGTCGCGGTTGACGTCGAACTCGGTCAGGTCGAGATCCTCGACTACGCGATCGTCGAGGATGGTGGAACGCTGATCAATCCGATGGTGGTCGACGGCCAAATTCTCGGCGGCACGGCGCAGGGCATCGGCACGGCACTCTACGAAGAGATGCCCTTCGACCGCGAGGGACAGCCGCTTGCGTCCACGCTGGCGGATTATATCCTTCCGGGTGCTACGGAAATGCCGAATGTCCGCATCGAGCATATGGTGACGCCTTCGCCCTATACGGAATTCGGCCAGAAGGGCCTCGGGGAAGGCGGGGCGATAGCCCCACCGGCCGCCATCGCGAATGCGATCAACGATGCGCTCAAGGACCTGGGCGTCGAGATCGGTGAATGCCCGATATCGCCGCGCCGGCTGTTGGCGGCAATCGAGGAGGCGCGCGCGCGGCGCACGAAGGCGGCATGAAACCGGTCGCCTTCGATTACGAAAAACCGGCCGATCTTGCGTCGGCGATCGCATTCCTTCGGCGTGCGAACGGGGAGGCCAAGGTGATCGCCGGCGGCCAGTCGCTCGGGCCGATGCTCAATCTGCGGCTGGCGCAGCCGCGGCTTCTCGTCGATGTGCGAGGCATCGCGGCCCTTAACGCGGTCGAGGCCAGTCCGGATTCGACGACAATCGGTGCGGCGGTCACCCATGCCGCGATCGAGGATGGCCGCATCGCCGGTCCAATCGGCGGACTCTTAAGTCACGTCGCTGCCGACATCGCGTATCGCGCAGTCCGGAACCGGGGAACGATTGGCGGAAGCCTCGCCCACGCCGACCCGGCGGCGGATTGGTTGACGACGCTCCTCCTTCTCGATGCGAGCGTGCTGATCGAGGGATCGGGTGGGCGGCGCACGCTCCCGGCCGCCCAACTCGTCACGGGTCCGTTCCAGACGAACCTTGCCGCCGACGAGATCCTCGTCGCTGTGCGCATTCCAAATCTCTCCCGTGCCGCACGGTGGGGCTATTACAAATTCTGCCGCAAGCCCGGCGAGTTCGCCGAAGCGATCGGTGCTGTGTTGCACGATCCTGAGCGTGGCGTTGTGCGTGCCGCGATCGGCGCCATAGGAGGCGCACCTCATATCGTCGTGTCCGCCGAGAATCTGCTCAACGGTGGCAGAACGGAGGCGGCGTTGCACATCGTGGAAGAAGCGGGACTCGCGGAGGACGCCTACGAACGCCAGGTGCATTTCGTAGCACTCCAGCGGGCGGTGCGCAGGCTTTCGGAGTGGCGCTTGAAATGAAGAGCATAACGCTACGCGTGAATGACAGGGATGTAACCGCGGCGGTCGAGCCGCGAACCCAACTTGCCGACTTTCTCCGCGAGCAGCTGCTTCTCACGGGCACGCATATCGGCTGCGAACATGGCGTATGCGGTGCCTGCACCCTTGAGATCGACGGCGCTCCCGCACGTTCCTGCATCACCTACGCGGTCGCGTGCGACAAGGCGACGGTTCGCACCATCGAAAGTTTCGACGACGATCCGGTAATGACGACATTGCGCGAGGCGTTCTCGGCGGAGCATGGGCTTCAATGCGGCTATTGCACGCCGGGAATGCTGATCACCGCCCGCGATATCGTCATGCGGCTGCCGAATGCCGACGAGCCGCGCGTGCGCAAGGAACTGTCCGGTAATCTTTGCCGCTGCACCGGATATAACGGGATCGTGAAGGCCATCATGCGCGTTCTCGCGGCAAGGGGTGCGAGGTCTCGCGATGGAGCTTGAAACTCGTTTCACCGTTCCCTTTCCGCGTGACACCGTGTGGCGGGCGTTCAAGAATGTCGAGGCTCTCGTCGGCTGCATGCCGGGTGCATCGCTTCGCTCACCTCCGGCGCCGACCGAAAACGGCCTCGACCTCGATCTGGGTTTCGCGGTGAAGCTCGGGCCGATCTCGGCGAGCTTTGCGGGACGCGGTGCGGTCGTTTACACGGACCAGACCTATCGTGGAACGCTCAACGGTTCAGGCAGCGACCAGCGCACCAACTCCCGTGTCAAAGGCACCGGCGACTTCGTGTTGAGCGAGATCGCCGGTGGCGGAGGTACTGACGTCGGCGTGAAGATCGATTACGCGCTCACGGGTGCGCTCGCGCAATTCAGCCGCGGCGGCATCGTCAAGGAGATCGCCAATCAGCTGACGGCGCAATTCGCCCAGAATCTCGCAAAGCAGTTGGTGGCGGCGAGTGCCGCAGCGGCTCCGGCGGCCGGCGGGACCGGCGAAGCCCGCCCGCAGGCGGTCGCAGCACCCACGGCATCCGAAGCTCAGCCGCTCGAGATGGGCGGTCTCTTTTTCCGTGCCATTCGGACATGGCTCAAGGACCTGCTCGGCCTTTCGAGGCTGGAGAAGTCGGCGAGCGCACCGACCATGGAAATCAATCTTCCCGATGTCGTCGCGGAAGTGAGCGAGGCATTTCGGCGCTACGAAAAGGCACTCGTGGCGAACGACGTTCACGTGCTCGACGAGCTGTTCTGGAAGAACGGTGCTGCCATTCGCTACGGTGTTGGGGAAAGTCTCTATGGCTTCGACGAAATTGCGGCATTCAGGGCGGCCCGACCGCCCGTCAACCTTGCGCGGACCCTGGGCCGGACGGTCGTCACCACGTTCGGACGCGATTTCGCGACGGCCAATACCGAGTTCACACGCGAGGGGCTCGCTCGGCCCGGACGGCAAACCCAGTGCTGGGTGCGCACGGCCGAGGGCTGGCGCATTGTTGCGGCGCACGTGAGTTTGCCTCATTCCAAGGGCTGAACTTGACGTCGGACACGGGCAACGGACCGATTACAGAGATAACGAATTACGCTATCCTAGCGATCATGCATTTCCCGGTCTCCGTGAATAGATGTTTGTCCTACTATACGAATGGCGCGTGAAGCCCGGCCGTGAGAGTGAATTTGTAGAGGCGTGGTCAAATCTAACCAGGCTGATCTACAAACGGCGGGGCAGCCTTGGATCGCGGCTTCATCGCACCGAAGATGGGCGATTTATTGCCTACGCGCAGTGGCCGGGCCGCGACGCGTGGAATATTTCGCTTAACGAACCGACGACGCCCGAGGAGGAGAATTACCGCCGCGTGATGCAGGAGAGCGCCGTCCGCAAGAAACCGGACATTCTTATGACCCTCGTCGAGGACGAGCTCGTTACTGAGCCCTACCATCCCTCGGCACCGGCGCGTTAGGCGCGAAAAAGGGTTTCGTCGGTCGGGGACGTAGCACTAGAGTTGCAGTTGAGAAAATCGGCAGGGGGCTAGGGTGAAGACACATGTGCGCGTTGCGGTGATCGGCGGTGGAGCCGTCGGTTGCTCCATCCTTTATCACTTGACGGAAGCAGGCTGGACGGACGCGGCACTCCTCGAGCGCGACGAATTGACCGCGGGTTCGACATGGCACGCGGCGGGGCTTTTGCCGCTCTTCAACATGTCGTACGCGACCGGCCAGGCGCACAGATATTCGATCGATCTCTATACGCGTCTCTCCGCCGAGTGGAGCCGCGATGTCGGTTTCAAGCGGGTCGGCAACTTGCGCATGGCGCGAACCAAAGAGCGCATGGAGGAGTTCCAGACCTACGCGACAACCGCCGACTCGATCGGCGTGCCTTACGAGTGGTGGACTCCCAAGGATATCAAGGACCGCTTTCCGCTTGTGAACGTCGAGGGCCTGGTTGGCGCACTCTTTCACCCGACCGACGGCTACATCAATCCTGCCGACATCACGATGCTGCTCGCCGACGCTGCGCGCAAAGCGGGGGCCGCCATCCACCGCAAGACGGACGTGCAGGCGATCGAGCGGCTGTCGAGCGGGGAGTGGCGCCTAAGAACCAATCAAGGCGAGATCGTCTGCGAGAATGTGATCGCCGCCACCGGAAACCACGCGCAGCGTACGGCGGCAATGGTCGGACTTTATATCCCGGCCATACCCGTCGAGCATCAGTACATCGTGACCGACGAGATTCCCGAGATCGTCGCATGGCGCAAGGCGGGTAAGCCGGAGCACCCTATTCTGCGCGATGCCGACGCGCGCTGGTACATGCGCGAGGAGCGCGGCGGGCTGATCCTCGGCCCCTATGAAAAAGGCGCACCCGCCTGGGCCGTCCACGGCGTTCCCGAGAATTTCCGCGCCGACCTTTTGCCACCCGATCTTGATCGGCTCGAGTGGCACATCGAGGAAGCGTTCGTGCGGATGCCCTGCTTTGCGAAAGGTGGGGTTAAGACCGTCTATAACGGACCGATCTGCTACACACCCGACGGCAATCCGCTTGTCGGGCCGGCGCCCGGCCTCGCGAATTTCTATTTCGCCGAAGGGTTCTCCTTCGGCATCACCGCCGCCGGCGGTGCCGGCAAGTATCTGACGCAGATCGTCACCGAGGGCGAGGCGGAGATCGACATGCTGGCACTCGACCCGAGGCGATTCGGCGCCTACGCGACGCGGTCCTATGTGGTGAAGAAAAACGAAGAGGCTTACGAGCATGTCTTCGTGCTCCATTACCCCGACGAAGAACGGCCCGCTTGCCGCCCACTCCGCACGGCACCGGCCTATGACCGCCTGAAGGCGCGTGGGGCGGTGTTCGGCCAACGCTTCGGATGGGAGCGGCCGAATTTCTTCGGGCCGAGACCGTCCGAGGAGCCCCGCTTCAAGGAGAAATGGTCGTTCCGGCGCGGCAACTGGTGGCCATACGTGAAGGCCGAGGCCGAGGCCATCCGTCATAATGTCGGCCTTATCGAGGCGTCGACCTTCGCGAAATATCTTGCAAGCGGACCGGGTGCCAGCACCTGGCTCGACTCGCTCGTCGCGAACCGGTTGCCGCAAAAACCGGGCCGTATCCAGCTCACCCATGCCTGCACGCCCAAAGGTGGGGTGCGCTCCGAATTCACGATCATGCGCGAGGGGGCGGATGCGTTCTACATCGTCGGCGCCGGGGCCGCGGAATCCTACGACTGGGATTACCTCACGCGGACGATGCCCAAGGATGGCTCAGTCCGGCTTCAAAAGGTGACGGGACAATACGGCGTGTTCGTGGTCGCGGGTCCGAAAGCGCGCGATGTGCTCTCGCCGCTCGTCGACGGGGAGGATCTATCGAACAAGGGCTTCCCTTGGCTCACCGGCAAGCAGGCGACGGTCGGGATGGCGCCAGTCCGGCTCATGCGCGTGAATTACGTAGGAGAGCTCGGGTGGGAAATTCACCATCCGATCGAGTACCAGAACCACATCTTCGATGTACTCGAAGAGTCCGGCCGCAAGTTCGATATGAAGCTCGTGGGAATGCGGGCCATGAACTGGCTCCGCCTGGAGAAGAGCTATCGCGGATGGGGTACCGAGCTTTCGAAGGAAGTCACGGCCCTCGAGAGCGGGCTCGACCGCTTCATCCGCTTCGACAAGAACAGCGATTTCGTCGGCCGTGCTGCACTCGAGAAGCAAAAGACGTCCGGTGGATTGCGCTGGAAGCTCGCAACGCTGTTGATCGATGGGCCGCAGGACGCGGACCCCTGGGGGGTCGAATCGGTCTGGTCGGATGGCAAGGTCGTGGGTCGCGCCACGGGCGGGGGCTATTCCGTCAATTTCGGCAAGCAGATCGCCATGGCGTTCGTGCGGCCGGAGTATGCCGAGGAAGGCCGGGAGCTCTCGATCAAGATGCTGGATGCGCGTTACCCGGCGCGCGTCGTCATGGATAGCCCTTACGACACGGCCAACGAGCGCGCACGCATGGACGGCGGCAGCACCGCCCGTTAACGGGACGGGATGGGAACCAGCGGGCCGTGGCCCGACGACTGGGGAAGACCGTCGTCGAGCGCGTAATAGTCGCTCTTGTCGGCTGTATAGATGTGCTGAACGATTTTTATGCCTGTCGGCACGTCGAGCGTGCCCGCCGAGATCGAAATATAGTCCTTGCCCTGGCCCTCCCAGAAAAGAACGGCGCCGCAATTGCCGCAAAAGCCGCGTCGGGCGGCCTTCGAGGACTGATACCATTTGAGTCCGTCTTGGCGGGTCAGGGTAAAATCCGCCCGCTTGGCGGCCGTCGCCGCCATGTAGTGGCCGGACGTTCGGCGACACTGGGAGCAGTGGCACGCGACGACGTCGCGAATCGGTCCCCTGATCTCATAACGCACGCCACCGCAGAGGCACCTGCCTTTTGCGCGCACATCGGGCTTTTCCTTGCTCATGCTTCAATCCTCGTCGATCTGGTGATGACCGGTTGCGACCGTGGCAATATATCGTGCCAATATACGGGTATATAGGGGCTAAGAAGCCTCGTGTGACGGATTCGGAGGTGGGGTGCCGTGCGGTATTTCGATGCCGACGCCGTGCATGGCGCGCTCGACTATCGCGCCTTGGTCGAGGCGTTGCGAGACGGGCATCGCAAGGGTGTCGACGCGGTCGAGCGAATTCTGATGGCCCAGCCATCGCGTGATGGCGGAAGCGACCATTTTCTCGTCTTGCCGGCATGGCAGCGTGGCGAAGCGCTTGGCGTCAAGCTCGTCACGGTTTTTCCAAACAACAAGTCCGAGGACGGCCCGCCAACAATTCAAACCGCTTACGTGCTGTTCGATGGCGGATCGGGCACGCCGATCGCACTCCTCGAGGGATCGGCACTGACGCTCCGCAAGACTGCGGCGGATTCCGCTCTCGGTGCTTCCTATCTAGCGCGCGCCGACGCGACGAGCCTCCTCGTGGTGGGGGCAGGGGCCCAGGCGCCCCATCAAATCATGGCCCACTGCGCCGTGCGCCCCTCGATCGAAAAGGTTCTCGTTTGGAACCGGACACCCGCCAACGCTCATCGACTGAGCCGCGCGCTGCATATCGAGGGGGTTGAAATCCGGGTGACGGAGGATCTTCCACGCGCTGTCGCGTCGGTGGATGTAATTTCCTGCGCCACCATGGCGACCGAGCCCGTGATCGAAGGGGCGTGGCTAAAGCCCGGAGCGCATCTCGATCTCGTCGGCGGCTATACAAACGACATGCGCGAGGCGGATGACGAAGCGATACGGCGCGCGCGGGTCTTCGTCGATTCGCGGTGGTTCACGATCGGAAAATGCGGCGACATCACCGGGCCGATGCAATCCGGCGCACTCGCCCAGGATGGAATCGTGGCCGATCTCTTCGAGCTTTGCAACGGTGCGCATCGGGGGCGAAGCAGCAGGGATGAGATCACGATCTTCAAAAATGCCGGCGGTGCTCATCTCGATCTCATGACCGCCCGCTTCGTTTATGAGACGCTCGAGCGAAAACAGCCCTAACTCGACGTGCGCGCGCCGCACCTCGCGTTGCGCCGGGCCGACGACCTCCCTATGATCGCGCCCATGGTTGAACAATCCAGCGCGGGCCCATTCGTCGATCCGAACGACTTTGTCGTCGTCGAAACCTGTGCTGGCTGCGGACGGCAATTCACCTGCTGCCCGGCGGGTGAATGCTGGTGCGGGCGAGAGGCGGTTCGCCTCCCACTCCCGGCGGAAGGCTATGACGCGAATTGCTATTGTCCAACCTGCCTGCAAAAACTGGCCGAGACCGGACAGAAATGACTTTTGCTAGGTCGGTCAATACGATAAGGATTGCTTAAAAGCGGCATCCTTCTTGGCAGCCTTGTCGCTTTTGAATAAATTCATGTCCCTGTAGCGTCAGCCGGCCGGATGCTGGCCGGCTATTTTGATGAGCGCGGCTCGTACCGCCTTACCATGGGTGAAAAAATGCCTGAAAACAGCGATCAGGGCGGTGAGCTCGACCTCAACTCGCTCAACGATGCCGAGCTTGTCGAGCAGATGCATGACGACATGTATGACGGTCTCCGGCCGGAGATCGAGGAGGGAACGCGCATCCTTCTCGCGCGAGGCTGGCCGGCCGACAAAGTCTTGAATGAAGCGCTCGTCGAAGGGATGCGGATCGTCGGAATCGATTTTCGCGATGGCATTCTCTTTGTGCCGGAGGTGCTGCTGGCGGCCAACGCGATGAAGGGCGGAATGGAGATCCTCCGTCCGATCCTCGCGAAGTCGGACATCGAGCCGATGGGCAAGATCGTCATCGGAACGGTGAAGGGCGACGTCCACGACATCGGCAAGAACCTGGTCTCGATGATGCTCGAAGGTGCGGGCTTCGAAGTGATCGATCTCGGGATCAACAATCCCGTCGAAAATTATCTCGAAGCACTCGAAAAGCATAAGCCCGACATCCTCGGCATGTCCGCACTCCTGACGACCACGATGCCCTACATGAAAGTCGTGATCGACACCCTCAAGGAAAAAGGCATCCGGGACGATTACATCGTCCTCGTCGGCGGAGCACCGCTCAACGAGAATTTCGGCAAGGCGGTCGGCGCCGACGCCTATTGCCGGGACGCCGCGATGGCCGTCGAAACCGCAAAGCGCCTCATCGCCGAGCGTCGGCAGGCGCCGAGCCTGCGCGCCCAGGGTGCATCCACGTGAGCGAACAAGCACCTGTTCTGCTTATCGCATGTGGTGCACTCGCCCACGAGATCATGGCGCTTTTGCGCGCCAATCGCTGGTCGCATATGACCGTGCAATGCTTGCCCGCGAAACTCCACAACACCCCGCAGAAAATCACTGAAGCGGTTCGCGCCAAGATCCGTGCGGGGCGCGAAAAGTTCGGCCGGATATTCGTTCTCTATGGCGATTGCGGCACGGGGGGCGCCTTGGACGAAATGCTCGCCGAGGAGGGCGTCGAGCGGATCGCCGGTGCCCATTGCTATGAATTTTTCACGGGATCCCGGGATTTTGAGGAACTGTCCGAGGCCGAGCCGCGCAGCTTCTACCTGACCGATTTTCTCGCGCGCCATTTCGACCGCCTTATCATTCAGGGCCTCGGAATCGACCGATATCCCGAGCTGTTGCCGCTTTATTTCGGCAATTACACGCGCCTCGTGTACCTCGCACAGTTCGAGGACCCGGCACGGCTCGCGCAGGCGCGCGAGGCTGCCGCACGCCTTGGTCTCGCGTTCGAATATCGCTTCACCGGCTATGGTGAGCTCGCACCCGCACTGGCCCGCGCGAACGGGAGCACGGGCGGAGCAGCGCGTTCCTTGCGCCGAACGCCTCTTGCGGCCGCCGCACCGGGAGATTGAAAGCCATGTACGCGTTGCGCTTGTGGTCGACGCGGCACGCGCGCGGGCTCGAATCGCTTTATCGCGTTTTCGAGCGAGTATTGGTCGCACTGGATCCACTTTGGCGCGGGATCGGATATGAGCGCATCGAGCGTCCCGTGGCCGCGATCGAGAAGGCGATCAAGGGCCTCTTTTTTGATTGCCAGATGTGCGGACAATGCGCGCTCAGCGTGACCGGCATGTCCTGCCCGATGAATTGCCCCAAGCAGCTGCGGAACGGACCGTGCGGGGGCGTGCGCGGCGACGGCCATTGCGAAGTCGTTCCCGCGATGCGCTGCGTTTGGGTCGATGCATGGGAGGGCAGCCGGCGGATGAGAGCGGGCAAGACGGCATTCTGCGTTGTGCAGACGCCCGTTGACCGGCGCCTCGCGGGAAAATCGTCCTGGCTCAGGGTTGCGCGCGGGATAACGGAGAACCGGACGTGATCTTCGAAGACGAGCCGGAGCCGGGCAAGCCATTCCCGCTATTGCCGGGACACAGTTCTCCGGGCCGGCTCGAACGCGTGCTGCGCGCCGGCGTGTTCACCGTGACCGCGGAACTGGCCCCGCCTGACTCCGCGCATGGGGAAGACGTCTATGCGCGGGCGCGAATCTTCGATGGCTTCGTCGACGCGATCAACGCGACCGACGGCAGCGGCGCCAACTGCCACATGTCGAGCACGGCCGTCTGCGCGCTTCTTACCCGCATCGGTTATTCGCCCGTGATGCAGATTTCCTGCCGCGACCGGAATCGGATCGCGATCCAGGGCGACATCCTCGGCGCGTCCGCGATGGGTGTTTGCAATATCCTCTGCCTGACGGGGGACGGGGTCGAGGCGGGCGATCATCCGCAGGCCAAGCCGGTCTTCGACCTCGACTGCATGTCGCTTCTCGAGATTGCGCGCATGTTGCGCGACGAAAGCCGCTTTCAAAGCGGGCGCAAGCTGACGAGCCAACCGCAGATCTTTCTGGGGGCTGCGGAAAATCCTTTCGCACCACCTTTCGATTGGCGGCCGATTCGGCTCGCGAAAAAGGTTGCTGCCGGGGCGCAATTCATCCAGACCCAGTATTGCTTCGACGTGCCACGGCTGCGTGCATTCATGACAGCCGTCGAGGAGCTAGGCCTTCTCGGCAAGGTTTTCATCCTGGTGGGTGTGGGCCCGCTTCCATCGGCCAAGACGGCGGCCTGGCTGCGCAATCACGTCCCCGGCGTTCATATCCCCGACGAAATCGTCAAGCGCCTAGCGGGTGCGGCAAAGCCTAAGGAAGAAGGGCGCAGGATTTGCGTGGAACTCATTCAGCAGATCCGGGACATCAAGGGGGTTTCCGGCGTGCACGTGATGGCCTACCGCCAGGAAGAGGCGGTCGCCGATGTCATCGCCACATCGGGTGTGCTCCAAGGGCGCGTGCCCTGGTACCCAAATCGCGACAAACATCTCAACGATCAAAAGGCAGCATCATGACGGATACCGTCGTCAGCTCAGCGACCAAGGAAGTTGTCATCGGTTTCGACCGGCCGTTCGTCGTGATCGGCGAGCGGATCAATCCGACCGGTCGGAAGATTCTGGCCGAGGAAATGGCGGCCGGCGATTTCAGCCGGGTCGAGCGGGACGCCATCGCCCAAGTCGAGGCGGGTGCTCATATGCTCGACGTCAATGCGGGCATCCCCCTTGCGGACGAACCGGCGATCCTCGCCAAGACCGTCCAGCTCGTCCAATCGATCACGAACGTTCCGTTGTCGATCGACTCATCGATCGTCGCCGCACTCGAAGCAGGGCTCGCCGTCTATAGGGGCAAGGCCCTCGTCAATTCGGTTACGGGCGAGGAAGAGCGGCTCGAAACCGTCCTCCCGCTTGTCAAGAAACACAACGCCGCGGTGGTCGCCATCTCGAACGACGAGACCGGCATATCCGAGGACCCGAACGTGCGCTTCGCGGTCGCCAAGCGGATCGTGGAGCGCGCCGCCGATCACGGCATTCCCGTGAGCGACATCGTGGTCGACCCCCTCGTGATGCCGATCGGCGCCATAAATCAGGCTGGCGTGCAAGCAACGCAACTGATCCGCCGTTTGCGCGAGGAGCTCAAGGTGAATACGACGTGCGGCGCTTCCAATATCAGTTTCGGCCTGCCCTCGCGCGGCGGAATCAATGCAGCGTTTCTCTGTGTGGCGATCGGCGCCGGCATGACCTCGGCAATCACGAATCCCTGTCATGAGGAAATCCTCAGGGCGGTCATGGGTGCAGATGTGATGATGGGGCACGATCCGGCTTGTGCACGCTGGATTCGCCGGTTCCGCGAAGCACCTCCCGCGGGTGCGGAAGGAGAAGTCGCACGCGGCCGGCGCGAGACCAGGCGGCGGCGTGCCTAGCGAAGCCTTCATCGTCTTCACGCCCTCGGGCCGGCGCGGCCGATTCCCGCTCGGCACGTCTGTGCTTCAGGCGGCGCGCACGCTCGGCGTCGATATCGATTCCGTTTGCGGCGGGCGAGGTATTTGCGGGCGTTGTCAGGTTCTTTTGTCCGAGGGCGATTTCGCCAAGCACGCGATTGCCTCGCGCCCCGAGCACCTCTCGGCATTT
>Ga0187766_10000833_pt1 | contig 17629 bp, 16 predicted proteins | sample 0216_QUI02_MP05__4_FD_132971 | JGI IMG/M metagenome (GOLD analysis project Ga0187766, IMG submission 132971) | Tropical peat soil microbial communities from peatlands in Department of Meta, Colombia - 0216_QUI02_MP05_20_MG | ecosystem: Environmental > Terrestrial > Soil > Wetlands > Peat ... | reverse complement strand
GCTCGACGCGCGGGCGGCCCAGGAGGAGAGGCGCCCGTGAGCCCGACCCAGGACGCGCAGCTCGACCCGCAGCTCGTGCTCGAGGAGATGAAGAAGAACGGGGCGACCCACGTGGTGTGGCTCCCCGACAGCGAGACCAACTTCCTCTACCAGCTCATGCAGGCCGATCCGTCCCTCCGACTCGTGCCGGTCAGCCGCGAGGGCCTGGCGTTCTCGATCGCGGCCGGCCTGGCCAACGGCGGCCGGACCCCGGTGATCCTGATCCAGAACACGGGCCTCATGGAGTCGGGCGACTCGCTGCGCGGCTGGGCGATCGGGCTGCAGATCCCGGTGGTGATGATGGTGGGCTACCGCGGCTGGACGCGACACGGGGTGAACGCGGACAGCGCGGCCACGTACACCGAGCGCTTCCTCAACGCCTTCGGCGTCACGTACTACCTCGTGGAGACCTCGGCCGATGCCCCGCGCATCTCGATCGCGTTCGAGGAGGCAAAGCGCACGCGACGGCCGGTGGCCGTCCTGATGGCCGACGAGTATCACGGGTTCAACCGCTAGGAGGCCGCCGTGTTCCCGACCGCCGACATGCTCCGGATCTTCCAGGCTCACCGCGGCGACGCCATCGTGGTGCCGGGGCGCGGGGCCCGCCACTGGCAGCAGATCAGCACGCGGGCCACCCGCGACGTCCCGCTGGGCGACCCCGCGATGGGCGGCCACGCCGGCTTTGCGCTGGGGCTGGCGCTCGCCCGCCCGGCCGACCGCGTGGTGCTCTTCGACTCCGAGGGCGACCTGCTGATGAGCCTCGGCATCCTGCCGACCGTGGCGGAGCTGGCCCCAGCCAATTTCTACCATTTCATGCTCGACAACGAGTGCTACGCCACGACCGGCGGGCAGCCCGTGCCCAACGCCAAGAACGTGGCCTACGACGTGATCGCCCGGGGCGCGGGCTATCCGCGCGCGTTCGCCTTCGACGCGCTGGACCGCTTCGCGGCGAGCCTTCCCTCGATCCTGGGCCAGCCGGGGCCCGTGTTCGTGGCGCTCAAGATCGTCCCCGAGGTCGAGAACGTCCCGATCGGCCAGCGCGTCCGCTGGCAGACCCGCACGCGCGACCGCGTGCTCGCGGACCTGCGCGCCGAGCTGGGCGTCGGGGGCTAGCGTCGTGGATGCGATCGATCCCGTCACGCTCGTGGTCGTGCAGAACGGCCTGCAGCAGGTGGCGAGCGAGATGGACCTCACCTTCGAGCGCGCCGCGTTCTCGCCGGTCATCTCGGAGGGCTTCGACCGCTCCGACGGCATCTACGCGCGAGACACCGGCGACGTCATCGCCCAGGGCGAGCTGGGGCTGCCGATCTTCGTGGGGGTCATGCAGTTCACGACCCGCGCGGTCATCGATCACGTGGCGGCGACCGGGGAGCCACTCCGGCCCGGCGACATCTTCATCGTCAACGATCCCTACTGCGGCGGCACCCACCTGATGGACGTCAAGATGGTGAAGCCGTACTTCTACCGCGGGCGGCTGTGGGCCTACCTGTCCAACACCGGCCACTGGCCCGACACCGGGGGCTCGGTGCCGGGCGGCTTCTCGACCCGGGCCACCGAGGTCCAGCAGGAGGGCCTGCGGCTGCCGCCGGTGAAGCTCTTCCGCGAGGGCGTCATGCAGGCCGACATCCTGAGCATCATCCTCGCCAACATCCGCGTGCCCGAGGAGCGGATCGGCGACATCAAGGCGCAGGTCGCCGCGCTGACCGTGGGCGAGAAGCGGCTCACCGCGCTGCTGGACCGTTACGGCGAGCCGACCGTGACCGCGTGCGTCGCCGAGCTGCGCCGCCGCTCGGACCGGATGATGCGGGCGCACATCGCCAAGATCCCCGACGGTGTCTACGCCGGCGAAGCCTTCGTGGACTCGGACGGCGTGGACCCCGACCCGCTGAGGATCAGCCTCCGGCTCCGGAAGGACGGCACGGACCTGCACTTCGACTTCTCCCAGTCGAGCGCGCCGTGCCGCGGCCCGCTCAACAGCGTGATCGCCACCACCAAGGCCGCGGTCTACCTGGCGGTCAAGCACGTCTTCCCCGACGTGCCGATCAACGCGGGCTGCTTCGAGCCGCTGCACATCGCCGATCCGCACGGGACGTTCCTCTACGCCCGCTACCCGCGTCCGGTCTCGGGCTGCGCGGCCGAGGTCAGCTCGCGCATCGCCGAGTCCGTGTTCACGACGCTGGCGCAGGCCATCCCCGACGACCTCTTCGCCGCGCCGGCCGGGACCAGCGGCAACCTCACGCTGGGCGGCCACGACCCGCTGAAGGAGCGGCACTACATCATGTACGTGTTCAGCGGCGGCGGGTACGGGGGCAGCGCCGACGGCGACGGGCTCACCAACGGCTGCTCCACCATCGGCATCTCGAAGACGCAGCCCACCGAGGTGCTCGAGCAGCACTACCCGATCCTCTTCGAGCGCTACGCCCTGCGCGAGGGCTCGGGCGGGGCGGGCCGGACCCGGGGCGGGTTCGGCGTCGACTACCGGATCCGGATCCGCCGCGGCGAGGCCCTGCTCTCCTTCCTCATGGACCACGGCCGCTTCGGGCCTCCTGGCCTCTTCGGCGGCCGTGACGGGGCGGCCAACGAGGTGGTCGTCACGAGGCAGGGACGCGACTACGTCTCGCCGCACCTATCGAAGGACGAGGACATCCGGGTGGTCGCGGGCGACGTCGTCACGGTGCGCACGCCCGGAGGCGGCGGCTACGGTGATCCCCGGCTCCGCGATCCCGCGCTGGTCGCTCGCGACGTGGCGCGTGGATACCTCACCGCCGAGGACGCCCGACGCGACTACGGAGTCGTCGTGACCGCTGGCGATCCGCCCGCGCTCGACCGGCAGGCCACCGAGGCGCTCCGCGGGCTCAGTGCATGACGAGGCCCCCGTCGACGCTGATGGCCTGGCCGGTCATGTACCCGGCGCGCGGGGAGGCGAGGAAGCCGATCACGCTGGCCACGTCCTCCGGGCGCTCCATGCGGCCCAGCGGGACGGAGGCCACGCGCCGGCGCGTGAACTCGGCGGCGGGCAGTCCGGTCAGCGCGCCCAGCTCGCTCGACACCGTCGTCCACATGTCGGTCTCGACGAATCCCGGACAGACGCAGTTGACCCTGACGCCGTCGGCGGCGTGAGCCAGCGCCAGGCTCTTGGTGATGCTGATCACCGCGGCCTTGCTCGCGTTGTAGGGCAGGTTGTTTGCGCTGCCGATCTTGCCGGCCATCGAGGCCAGGCTCACGATCGCGCCGCTCTTCTGGGCGATCATGGTCGGGAGCACCGCCTGGCTCGCGAAGAAGACGGCCTTGGCGTTGATGGTCAGCACCGCGTCCCAGTGCTCCTCGGAGACCTGGAGCGTCGGGGCGGCCCGGTAGATGCCCGCGTTGTTCACGAGGACGTCGACCCGGCCGAACGCGGCGCGGGTGCGCTCGACCATGGCCGCGAGGTCGGGGCGCCGGGTCACGTCGGTGGGCAGCGCGAGCGCGCGCCGTCCGAGCGCCGTCACCTCACCGGCGGTGCGCTCGGCGCCCGGCTTGTCCAGCTCCGCCACCACGACGTCGGCGCCCATGCGCGCCAGCTCGAGCGCGGTGGCACGGCCGATCCCGCGGCCGCCACCGGTGATGATCGCGACCTGCCCCTGAAGCTCCATGGCGTCTCCTTCCTCGTGCGCGGCGGCACTGCTCTTGTTTGCGGCTGTCTCGCGCGTGATGCGCGGCCCCGGCCGCGCCTATTCGCGGCTGTTCAGCACGTAGAACGGTCTGGTCTCCATCGGCGTGAGCCAGGCGTTGTACCAGTCCTGGTAGTAGGGCTTGAGCCGCTGGAGCATCTGCGCGTGGCGCCGCTGGGCGGGGGTGATGGCCCGCGCGGCCTTCCTCACCTCGCGATAGAGCGCGTCCACGTCCAGCGTGGTCAGGCGCCGGTGCTCCATGACGACGCGGCCGCCCACGATCGCGGTGTCGACGTCCTCGCCCATCGCCCGGTGGACGAAGGCCTCCACGATCGGCAACTCGGCGGTGAGCCAGGGATCGTGGAGGACGCGGCCGAGGTCGACGAGGATCATGTCCGCCTTCATGCCGGGCCGGAGCGCCCCGATCTGGCCGTCGAACCCGACCGCGCGGGCGCCGTTCAGCGTGCCCATGGCGAGCACCTCGCGCGCGGTGAGTGCGGGCGTGCGCAGGTCGTAGTCGGGGACTCGGTGGAGCTTGTGCAGCATGCGCAGCTCCATCACCGCGTCCTCGTCGTCGTTGATGGTCTTGTCGTCGAGCCCGAGCGCGACGTTGACGCCGCGCCGGTGCATGACGTAGATCGGGGCCAGTCCGTTGCGCATCCCCAGGTTGCAGCTCGGATGCGTGGTGACCGAGGCGCGGCGGGACGCGAGCCGGTCGATGTCCTCGTCGGTCACCCAGATGGCGTGGCCGAGCACCAGGTTGTCGTCGACCAGCCCCAGCTCGTCGAGCCACGCGATCGCGCTCTTGCCGTACTTCCGGAACGAGAAGGCCTTCTGGATCGGCGTCTGCACGCAGTGCATGTGGATCGGCAGCTTGCCCAGACGATCCGCGGTGGCCTTGGCCCTCAGCAGGAAGGGCTCGGTGCACGCCTGGGCCCAGCTGGGCGACAGCAGCACGCGCGTGTCCTCGGAGGCGAAGCGCCGGTGCAGGTGCTCGAACAGCGCGAAGTAGTCCTCCTCCATGCCCGCGTGGTCCTGGTTCACGAGCGGCTCGGCGAAGGCGCGCAGATCCGCCGGTAGGGTCGCGAGGAAGGCCCGCGAGTCCAGCACCAGCTTGTCCACGTTCCGCACGCCCGGGGCGAACGCGAGCCGGATGCCGGATCGCAGATACGTGCGGATCGCGACTTCGGAGCGGGCCCGCGCGTGCGGGCCCTCGGTGTCGAAGCCCATGTGGTGGATCGTGGTGCATCCGCTCCGCAGGTGACGCCAGGATCCCAGCGCGGCGGTCAGCTCGGGGTCGAACCCCGGCATGAAGGCCCAGTCGAGCAGGTTGTTCTCGAGGTAGTCGTTGAGGACGCCCTTCTGGATCGGGCTCAGGGCGCGGCCGTGGCTGTGGGCGTCGACCAGGCCCGGCATCAGCAGCTGCTTGCCGCCTCCGACGATGCGCGCCTTCGGATGCCGGCGACGCAGCTGCCGCCAGTCGCCGATGGCGGCGATCCGGGAGCCGGTGACCAGCACCGCCGCGTCGTCCTGGACGCCTCCGTCCGGCGCGGCCGGATCGGTGATGACGTGGCGACCGCGGACCAGCAGATCCATCGCACCCTCCTCCGCGCCGGCCCCGGGCGTCCCGGCAGCGGCGGGCGCTATTTGACCACGGGCGGCGGAAGCAGGTCCAGGAGGCGCGCGGGCCCGAGCGGCATGCGGCTGACGCGCCCACCCCCGGGCCCGAGCGCGTCCTCGATCGCGGAGGCCAGCACCGCGCAGACCGGCAGCGTGCCGGACTCGCCAACGCCCTTGAGCCCCAGCGGATTGAGCGGCGATGGCGTCTCGAGGTGGTCGATCACCATCGTCGGCACGTCGGTGGCGGTGGGCAGCAGGTAGTCCACGTAGCTGCCGGCCAGGACCTGGCCCGCGTCGTCGTAGACGATCTCCTCGAGGAGCGCGCTGCCGATGCCGAGCGCCACCGCGCCCTGCAGCTGGCCCTCGACCACGAGCGGATTGATGAGCCGGCCCGAATCGTGGCAGATCCAGTAGCCGAGGATGCGGACGCGCGCCGAGAGCGGATCCACCTCCACCAGCGCCACGTGCGCGCCGGAGGCATACGTCATGTCCTGCGGCTGGAAGACGCGCGTGCTCTCGAGCCCGGGCTCGACCCCGAGACCCGCGGTGGCGGCACCGGCCAGGTGCGCCAGCTCGGCGAACGTCACGCGGCGCTCCGGCCGCCCGCGGTCCGCGAAGGCCGCGCCGGCCTGCTCGAGATCGGTCTCGGCGCATCCGAGCGCGGCCGCCGCGAGCCGCCGCGCCTTCTCGCGCACGTCGCGCGCGGCGAGCGCGATCGCGTTGCCGCCCACCACCGCGGCGCGGCTCGCGAAGGATCCGGTCCCGTGCTCGACGCCCCCGGTGTCGCCCGCGATGACGGTCACATCGTCCGGGGTCACGCCCAGCTCGTCGGCGGCCACCTGGGCCAGGGTGGTCTCGAGCGACTGGCCCTGGGTGGTCACGCCGCTCCACGCGGTGATGCGTCCCGCCGCGTCGACCCGCACGCGGGCGCTTTCGAAGGGGCCGACGCCGGTCAGCTCGACGTAGCACGCGACGCCGACGCCGCGCAGCCGGCCCTGGGCGCGGGCCGCCCCGGCCTCGGCGACGAGCGCGTCGTAGCCGGCGCGGTCGAGCGCCCGGCGCAGGACCGAGGGCAGGTCGCCGCTGTCGAGCACCACGTGGCCGCTGCCGCGGTAGTTGGGCATCCCGGTGTCCCACGGCATCTCCTCCGCGCGCACCAGGTTGGCCAGGCGCACCCGGGCGCGGTCGATCCCGGTCTCGCGCGCCACCAGGTCCAGCACGCGCTCGATCACGAAGACGGCCTGCGGCTGCCCGGCTCCGCGGTACGGCGTGACCGGCACGCGATGCGTGTAGCGGCTCTCGACGCTCGCCTCGACGGCGGCGATCCGGTAGGGCCCGGTCAGCATCGAGGCGGTGAGCAGCGGCACCACCAGGCCGCGCGGGGTGTAGGCGCCGGTGTCGTGGAGGAAGCGGTCGCGCAGGGCCAGGAGCCGGCCCGCGTCGTCGAAGCCCACCGTCACCTCGTGCTCCTGCTCGCGCTCCTGGGTGGCGGCCACCATGTGCTCGAGCCGGTCCTCGATCCAGCGAACGGGCCGGGCGAGCCGGCGGGCGAGGAACGGGATCAGGACGTCCTCGGGATAGACGATGAGCTTGGCGCCGAACGCGCCACCAACGTCCGGCGCGATCACCCGGATCTGGTGCGGAGCCAGGTCGAGCAGCTCGGCCACGAACTGGCGGATCTGGTGCGGCACCTGAGAGGAGGCCCACACCGTGAGCTGCCCGAGCGCGGGGTCCCACTCCGCCACGAGGCCCCGCGTCTCCATCGGCTGGCCGCCGCCGCGCCCGACGCGCAGGTGAAGCGTCGCCACGCGCGGCGCCGCGCGGAGTGCCGCGTCCACGTCGCCGCACGCGAGGACGACGCGCCCGGCCAGGTTGTCGGCGATGTCGTCGTGAACCGCGGGCGCGCCGCGCGCCAGCGTCTGGGCGGACGGCACGGGCTCGTACTCCACCCGGAGCAGCTCGCGCGCGTCCTCGGCCGCGTAGCGGCTCTCCGCCACGACCGCGGCCACCGGCTCCCCCACGTAGCGCGCCCGGTCCCCCGCCAGCGGCGCGAAGTTCCGCCCACGCAGCGAAGGGTGGGGCGGCACGATGGGCAGGGGCCGGCCCGCTCCACCCAGATCGGCGAAGGTGACGACGTCGACCACGCCCGGATGAGCGCGGGCGCGCGTCGCGTCCACGCGATGGATGCGGGCGTGCGCGTGCGGGCTCCGCAGCAGCACGGCGTGGAGCATGCCGGGCCGGGCGATGTCGGCCACGTAGCGCCCGCGCCCGGTGAGCAGTCGCGGGTCCTCCTTGCGGAGGTGGCGGTCGCCGACGAACTTCACGTCGACGCCCGGCCCTCGCGCGTGGCCGCCGCCACGTCCAGCGCGGCCTGGACGATGTGCTGGTAGCCCGTGCACCGGCAGAGGTTGCCGGAGAGCGCCTCGCGGACCTCCGTCTCCGACGGCGATCGATGCCGATCCAGGAACGCGGCGAGCGTCATCAGGATGCCGGGCGTGCAGAACCCGCACTGCAGCGCGTGGCGGGCCCGGAAGGCCGCCTGGAGCGGGTGGAGCTCGCCACCGTTCCCCGCGAGGCCCTCGACGGTGTCGACGCGGCAGCCGTCGGCCTGGACCGCGAAGACCAGGCAGGAGCGGGTGGGCTCGCCGTCGAGCAGCACGGTGCACGTGCCGCACGCGCCGTGCTCGCAGCCGAGATGGGTGCCGGTGAGTCCCCACTCCTCCCGCAGCAGGTCGGCCAGGAGCATGCGCGGGATCACCCGCGCGCGCCTCTCGGTGCCGTTGACGAGCACCGCGACGTCGTGGCTGGCCATGGCCGGGGCAGTCACGCCGCCTCCGCGCGTGTGGCCGCGTCACCGAGGGCGCGGCCTGCCAGCCCCGCGGCCACGCGCCGGCGGTACTCGGGCGTGGCGTGCAGATCGGCGAGCGCCTCGATCTCCCCGGCCGCTGCGCGTCCGACCTCGGCCAGGCGCGCGGGCGTGGGCCGCTCCCCGACCAGCGCGTCGGCGGCGCGCGCGAGGTGCGGGCCGTCGCCCGCCCCCAGGATCACCAGCCGTGCGTGCCGGCAGACGCCGTCGCCGTCCAGCGCGAGCACGGCCGCGGCGCCGGCGAGCGCGAAGTCGCCGTGGCGGCGCGCGACCTCGGCGAAGCCGTGTCCGGTGCGGGGCAGGGGCCGCGGGGGGATCTCGATCTCCACCAGCATCTCGTCGGGCTCGAGCGTGGTCGCGAGCAGGCCCCGGAAGAACTCGCGGGCCCGGCAGGTCCGGTGGGCACGCGGGCTCCGCAGGTGGAGGATGGCGTCGAGCGCGATCGCGCAGGCGGGCAGCTCGGCGGCCGGATCGGCGTGGACCAGGCTGCCCCCGACTGTGCCCCGGGCCCGCGTCTGCAGGTGGCCGATGAGCGGCGCGGCCTCGGCGAGCAGCGGCGCAGAAGCCGCGATGCGCGCGTCGCGCTCGAGCGCATGCTGACGAACCAGCGCGCCCAGCCGGAGCCGGCCCGCATCTTCCCGGATCTCGTCGAGCGCGGCGACCCGGTTGAGATCGACCACGACCGCGGGCCGCACGAGCCGCATGTTCATCAGCGGGACCAGGCTCTGGCCGCCGGCCAGGAGCTTGGCCTCTCCGCCGTGGCGCGCCAGGAGGTCGAGCGCGCCCTCCACCGTCCGGGGCGCGAAGTACTCGAACGGAGCGGGCCGCACGCGGCGCCGGCTACACCTTCCCGAGCTTCGGGTGATCGAATAGCGGCAGCTTCACGCCCCAGGGCGTCATGCGCGCGCGGATCTTCTGGATGAACTGGGGCACGATCCGCATCTCGTCCTCCGGGGTGGTTCCGCCCAGGCCGGCCTCGCAGGCCACGCGGTCCGCGTCGATCTCGAGCGGGGTCGCGCTGCCGCCCTCGATGGCCAGCCACAGGTTGCGGTAGCCGTTGAACTCCACGTTCTGGATCATCTGCGTCACCGCGCGCTCGATGTTCTGCACCGTCTCCGGGGTGAAGCTCGGGGCCCAGGCGTCCAGGCACTGCCAGCCGAAGGCGATGTGGCGGACCTCGTCGCGCAGGATCAGCTCCATGAGGCGGCGCACCGCCGGGTTCGTGGCCTTGTGGACGGTGGCCTTGAAGGCGTCGATCAGGATCTCCTCGGCCGCGCAGACCAGGCTCGCGAAGATCCCCTCGAGCGAGGTGTCGGGGTCGAAGGCCATCCGCCGCACGCCGTGTGTTCCCACCGCGCTCACCGTGGGCGGATTCTGCGGCTGCGGGAAGTAGCCGCCCAGCCGCTCGGCCATCAGCCACGAGGCCTCCGCGTGCCGGCCCTCCTCCTGCGTGCGCATCGTGAAGAAGAAGCGCAGGTCCGGGCGCCGGTTCTCGAGGCAGAAGCGCAGGAGCAGGGCGGGGCTCTCGGCGATGGCGCCGTACTCGCCCCAGGTCCGGCGGCTCCAGTGGAGCCGCGCCGCCATGATCTGCGCCTCGGGGTAACGCTCGGGGTGCAGCTCGTGCCAGGGGATGTCCGTCTCCGGATCCCACTCGAGCGTCTTGGCGCGCTGCCACAGGGCCCAGACGTCGGGCATCTCGGGCGTCAGGTCGAGCGGATAGCGGGTCTCGGCGAGGTAGGTGCTCATGGAGACGGCCTCCTGGCACGGCCGCGGGCCGGGTTCCTCATACGCGGCCGAGCTCTGGATGATCGACGTGCGGCAGCGCGATGTCCCAGACGGCGAGGCGCTCGCGCACCTGGGCGACCGTGGCGCGAACGATGGCCTGCTCCTGCGCCTCGGTCGAGGCGCCCAGGCCGTGCTCGGCGGTGAGCGCTTCCGCGGCCAGCAGCGGCTCGCGCGCTTCTCGCGGCAGGAGCCAGGTGTTCCGATAGCCGGCCAGGATCACGCGCTCGAGGACGTCGCGAGCCGTGTCGGCCACCGCGGCGCGGCCGTTGCCGTCGAGGCGGGGCAGCCGCTGGGCGAGCAGCGTCCAGGCGAACAGCACGTGCCGCTGCTTGTCGCCGGCCGCGAGCCGGAGGATTTGCCGCGCGGTCTCGTCCCGGCTGTGTTGGAGATGACCCAGACACAGGTTGAGATCGAGCTGATCGTCGAGGCAGCCGAGCGCGGCCACCACCGCCTCGACCGGCAGGTCCGGGTCCAGCGCCATCTGGGCGAAGGGCTGGTTGCTCGTCCGCGCGAGCGCGGCGTGGGAGGGCGTCGACTCGTAGCCGCCCAGTCGCGTGGCGAAGAGCAGGCACGCCTCGAGGTGCTTGGCCTCCTCCGCGGGGCGAAACGAGAGGAACAGCTTGGCGTCCATGCCGGCCGCGCCGGACTCGAGGCAGAAGCGGATGAGCAGCGCGGTGTTCTCGGCGAGGCCCGGGTACGTGCCCCACGCCCGCCGGCTCCACACGAGACGCGCCGCCTCTCGCACCGCCGGCGCGTACGCGAACGGATCGAACCGGCTCCACGCGATGTCGGTCTCGGGATTCCAGCGGAGCCCCTTGGCCTGGCTGTAGAGCTCCCGGAGGGCCGGGCTCTCGGGGGCGAAGCGCAGCGGGAAGCGTCGCTCCAGGAAGCGCTTCTCCTGCGCCTGGAATCCCCGCAGCAGCTGGTCGCTGGTCTCGGACATGCGCCACGTCCCTCGGAGGGCCTATGGTACTCGATCCCGCGGCCGCGGGGCGGCTCGGCGGGCGATTTGACCGGGTCGAGCCCGGCCGCTAGAATCCGTCCCGCGCGCATGGAGGTGACGGCATGACCGACTTCCCGAAGCTCACCTACGAGGCCCTCACGATCGGCGAGACCTTCGTGTCCGACGAGCATCTCGTCACCCCGGAGGACATCGAGACCTACGCCTTCGCGGTGGAGGACGAGCACCCGTGGTTCTTCGGTCCGTCACCGTTCGGCGGGCCCGTGGCCCATCCGACGCTGATGGCCAACCAGGCCCTGCACCTCCGCCACGGCAAGTACATCGTGCACGCGGGCCTGCACGCCAAGATGGAGTTCACGTTCTTGCAGCCGATCGAGCCCGGCATGCGCGTGCGCACCCGCGGCCGGGTCGTCGACAAGTACGTGCGCCGGGGCCGGCAGTACATGGTCACCGAGTACGTGACCGAGGATGCGGCGGGCGCGCTGCTCGTGCGCGGACAGTTCACCCAGATGCTGATCCCGGAGGGCACGCGCCATGTCGGTCACTGAGGCCCTCGCGGTCGGGCAGGAGCTGCCGACGCTCGTCAAGGAGCCGTCGCAGCGGCGGATCGACGCCTACTCGGGTGTGCGTCCCCGATCGATCCACACCGACGAGGGCTGGGCGCGCCAGAAGGGGTTCCGGACCACACTGGCGCAGGGGATGATGTCGACGGCCTACGTCTCGGAGATGATGACGCGCTTCCTCGGCGCGGGCTTCGTCAAGGGCGGGACCATGTCGATGGCGTTCATCAAACCGGTCTACGCGGGAGACCGGCTCACCGTGCGCGGCGTGGTGCGGGAGATCCGCCCCGAGGAGGGCGCCACGCGTGTGGTGGTCGAGGTGTGGTGCCAGAACCAGCACGGCGAGAAGACCGCCGTGGGCACCGCGAGCGGCCTCAGGCGCTGAACTGGTTCCCGCGCCGCGCGAGCGTCACTCGGCGGCCAGACGCCTCGCGGTGCGCGCCGCGTAGCCGCGCTTGTCGAGGCACTCGGCGAATCGGCGACCGAGCGTGCCGTCCTGGATTCGGTCGGCGCGGCGCAGCACCTTGACGTTGACCCAGTCGACGGCCTCGGCCAGCTCCATGGGTCGGGCCCCCGCGACCGCGCCCGCGTCGGTGGCGCAGCCCTGCAGATCGCTCAGCACCTGACCCTGGTCCTGCTTCCGGCCGGCCGCCACCGTCAGCTCGGCCATGTTCCAGTAGGTCGCCACCGAGACGTAGGTCCGGTAGCCGTGGGCGATCATGCAGGCCATGTAGTCCGCGCGCCGCTCGAACTCGGCGCGCCCCTTCGCGGCCTGCTCGCACCCCTGCACGTCGGTCTCGAGCTGGCTCGTGTTCGGGTAGGCGGGGATCGCGCCGGAGAGGTTGGACGCGCAGCCGGCCGCGAGGGCGGCCGTCACGATGATCCAGGTCGTGAGCACGAATCGCGTGAGCACGGTGAGCGCACCTCCTAGAGGAGTTTACGGATCGCGCGTCGGAGCGTGTCGATCTTGAACGGCTTGGCGAGGACGCGCGCCCGGATGACCTTGAGGAATCCGTCGTACTCGGCGGTGTTGCCGAAGCCGGAGACGAACAGCACGGGCGGTGGCCCGATCGGCCAGCGCCGGGTGACCTCGGAGTAGAGGCTCGGGCCGTCCAGCTCCGGCATCTTGAGATCCGAGACGATCAGGTCGTACCACTGTCGCCCGAGCAGCCGCAGGGCCTCGAGGCCGTTGCTGCTCGAGTCCACCTCGTGGCCGTCGGCGCGGAGGCTCGAGACGATCAGCTCCCGGGCTCCCTGGTCGTCCTCGACGACCAGGATGCGCGCGGTGGCGGTGCTGACGCTGGCCAGGAGGCTCATCTCACCCTCGCGCCGGGCCGACAGGGCGGCATCGGTCCCGGTCTCGATTCCGAAGGCTGCATCGGCGGTGCCAGGCATCCAGCCCTTGGCCGGAGCAGACTTACGCGCAGCGCCGGTGTCCGGTGTCCTCGAGGTGACGCTCGGACGGGTAGGAATTACACGAGGCGGCCCGAGCGTCCGCCGAGCACACCGTCTCGGTTAGTGGTCTAATCCACCCGGGGGCGCCGAGAATCCCGTCGGCGCCCCGCGTGCGTGAGATCCGGAGTCTCTCCGATGGAGTACGGATGGAGCCCAGCAGAAGGCGGTACGTCGGTGGTCTCGTCGCGCTGGTCTGCCTGGCCTCGAGCGCGGCCTGGGCCGCGACGATCAGGCCCGAGGACTACGGCTATCCGTACCGTGATCCCTATCTGGCCACCGCGACCGGCGCCATCCTCGACGTCACCGGCCCGTTCCCGCGGCCCGATCGAATGGTCGTGCACGTGACGGGGCTGCCCGGCCGGGACGACCTCCCGACGCTGACCGGACGCGGCGATCTGAGCGTCGCGTTCTATCGACAGTGTCACCCGGCGCCGCTGCTCTTCATCATCGGCGGCATCGGATCCAACCCCTACTTCGGGCTCGCGACGTTCTACGCCTGGCTCTTCCACCGGCAGGGCTTCTCCGTCGTCGTCATGCCCTCGCCGATGACCTGGAACTTCGCGCTGGCGGCGAGCCGCACCGGCGCGCCCGGCTACGCGCCGGACGACGCGCGCGACCTCTACGAGGCGATGCAGCGCACCCTCGCCCAGATCGAGGCGCGCTACCGCGTGCGGCCGACTCGGATCGCGCTGATGGGCGCCAGCCTCGGCGCGCTCGAGGGCGCCTACCTGAGCATTCTCGACACGGAGGAGCGGAAGATCGGGATCGACACCTACTTGCTGGTGAATCCGCCGGTGGACCTCAACTACGCGCTCCAGAAGGTCGACGAGTGGAACGCGCTGGCCGCGAAGTTCGGACCGGAGGCCGCGCTGCTCTTGATCGGCCGCGGGCTCGCGCTCATCGATCAGTTCTCGATGGAGGATCGCAACGATCCGGGGACCTTCGAGCGGTTCGCCGCGGAGCTGGCCAAGCTCACCACCGAGCAGATCCAGTTCCTGCTCGCCAAGGCGCTCCAGTTCTCGCTCCCGGAGCTCGTCTACGTCAACCAGCTCCTGCACGATCCCGCGCACCGGCCGACCTCGATGCGGGAAGCCCGACGGCGCATCGAGGCTGCCAACCTGACCACGTTCGTGGACTACGCGGGGCGACTGGCGGTCCCCCAGTGGAAGCAGGAGGGAGCGACCACTCTGGAAGAATTCGCGCGCCGCGGCTCGCTGACCTCGGTCCTGGATCGGCTACGCGCCAACCCGCGCGTGCACCTGTCGCTGAACGCCGACGATCCCCTGACCAATCGCCAGGAGATCGACCAGGTCCAGAAGGCGCTGGGCGACCAGGTGACGGTGTTCCCCTACGGCGGGCACCTGGGCAACCTCTGGTATCCGGACAACAAGCAGCTGGTGCTGCGCATCCTCGGGGCGCCCGCGAGCCGCGCCCGCGCGCGGACGAGCGCGCGCTGACCCGTCAGCGCCCCGCGTCGCGCATCGCCTGCCAGACGCGCTCGGGCGTCACCGGCATGTCGAGGTGTCGTACGCCCAGCGGGGCCAGCGCGTCGTTGACCGCGTTGAGCAGCGCGGGAAGCGCGCCCACCGTGCCCGCCTCGCCCACTCCCTTGGCGCCGAGCGGGTTGACCTGCGTGGCCACCTCGTGCGAGTCCACCTCGAAGGGTGGCAGGTCGTCGGCGCGCGGCATCGCGTAGTCCATGAACGAGCCGGCGAGGAGCTGGCCCGAGTCGTCGTAGGTCATGACCTCGAAGAGGCCCTGGCCCAGCCCCTGGACGATGCCGCCGTGGATCTGGCCCTTGACCAGCATCGGGTTGATCATCCGGCCCACGTCGTCGACCACCGCGTAGCGCAGCACGCGGACCGCCCCCGTCTCCTGGTCGATCTCCACCTCGCACACGTGGCAGCCGTTCGGGAACGTCACCGCGGGCGGCGTGAACACGGCGGTCTCGCTCCAGCCCGGCTCGAGCCCGGCCGGCTGCTGGCGCGGCTGGTACGCGGTGCGCGCCACGCGGTTCCACGCCACGTCGCGGTCGGTGCCCGCCACCACGAAGCGGCCGTCGCGGAACGTGACGTCCTCGGGCGCGGCCTCCAGGAGGTGCGCGGCGAGGCGGCGCCCGCGCTCGATGACTTTCTCCGCCGCGCGGAGCACCGCGGAGCCGCCCACCGAGACCGCGCCCGAGCCGCCGTTGCCGCGCCCGGCGCCGAGGGCGTCGCTGTCGCCCCAGAAGACCGTGACGTGCTCCGGCGACAGGCCGAGCCGGTCGCTCACGATCTGGGCGAACGCGGTCTCGTTGCCCTGCCCCATCGAGGTGGTGCCGGCGAAGAGCGAGACCGAGCCGTCTGAGTTGACGCGCATCTCGGCGGTGTCCGGGTTCACCGAGGTGTAGGGGCCTCCGGCCACCTCGATGGGATTGGCGATGCCGAGCCCGAGGAGCCGACCGTGCCGACGCGCCTCGGCGCGGCGCCGCTCGAACCCCGCGTGGTCGGCGAGGGCCAGCGCCATGTCCATGATCCGGCCGAAGTCGCCGCAGTCGTACGTGAACACGAGCCCGGTCTTGAACGGCATCGCGCTCGGGGGAATCACGTTGCGACGGCGCAGCTCGACCGGGTCGATGCCCATCTCGCGCGCGGCCAGATCGATGACCCGCTCGATGGCGTAGGTGGCCTCCGGGCGCCCCGCTCCGCGGTACGGGCCGGTCGGCGTCGAGTTCGTGAAGACCCCCGTGCTCTCGACGTGGATGGCCGGCGTGGTGTAGACGCCGGCGACCCCGCCCACGTTGTTGGTCACCGGCCCCGCGCTGCGCGGCGTGAGGTAGGCCCCGATGTCCGCGCGGATGGCCACGCGGAGGCCGAGGAACCGGCCGCCCGCGTCCAGGGCCAGCTCGGCCGACGAGAGGTTGTCGCGGCCGGGCTCGTCGGTGAGGAAGCCCTCGCGCCGCGTCGACGTCCACTTCACGGGACGACCCACGCGACGGGCGGCCCAGAGCACCAGCACCAGCTCGGGGTAGATGCCGCTGCGCATCCCGAAGCTGCCGCCGACGTCGCTCATCACCACGCGCACCTGGCTCTGCGGCACGTGGAAGATCTGCTCGGCGAGGATCGCGCGCAGCCCGTGGGGCGACTGGATGCCGGTGTGGAGCGTGAAGCGCCCGCTGCGCCGATCGAACTCGCCCACCGCCGAGCGCGGCTCGAGCGGAGCCGCGGCCACGCGGCTGACCACGAAGTCGAGCCGGGTGACGTGGGCGGCGCCCGCGAAGGCGCGCGCCACCGCCTCGCGCGAGCCGGCCTCCCAGACGAAGGCCACGTTGTCCGCCACCTCGTCCCACACCGCCGGGGCGCCGGGCCGCGTGGCCCGCCGCGCGCCGGTCACCGCGGGCAGCGGCTGGTAGTCGACCGCCACCAGCTCGGCCGCGTCGGCGGCCGCCGTCGCGGTCTCGGCCACCACCAGCGCCACCGGATCGCCCACGTGGCGGGCGCGCTCGCGAACGAGGGCGGGCCGCGGCGTGGGAAAGGCGGGGGCGCCGTCGCGGCGCTTGCGCGTGCGGTCGGTCGGCAGCGGGCCGAGCCCGTCGGCGGCCAGGTCGGCGCCGGTCAGCACGGCCAGCACGCCGGGCGCCCGCCGCGCGGCGGTGGTGTCGACGGCCCGGATCCGCGCGTGCCCGTGCGGCGAGCGCACCACCACCGCGTGGGCCTGGCGGGGCAGATCCACGTCGTCGGAGTAGCGGCCGAGCCCCTGGACCAGGCGCGGGTCCTCCAGGCGCCGCACCGACTGGCCGACCGCGAACTTCTCGACGCGGATCGGCTCGCTCATCGGGAGACGGATCGGACGGCGGACTGACCGAAGCGGAGCCTGAGGATCTGCACGGCGCGCTACTATGCCATGCGGAGCGGCGGGGTGGCAAACGCGGGTGGGCCAAGGCGCGCGGCGCGCCCGGTGAACGGCGCGGTCAGCGCAGGACGCGCAGAGCGGGGAAGCCGACGACCTCGGGCACCTGCGGCCGGACCGCGGTCACCCCGGTCCGATCGGCCAGCGAGTGGACGAGCTCGCGCACGGTGCCGCGCGCGCCCGGATCCTCCAGCCGCCGCGAGAGGACGGCGGCCGAGAGGCGGCCGATCGCGGAGAGCAGGAAGAGGACGTGCAGGCCCGTCCACCACTCGCCGGCCAGCACGAACTGGGGCGGGAAGAGCGCGGCGAGCTGGCCGGCCAGCATCGAGGCCACGCCGAAGCCCAGGCCGCCCGCGGTGGCGAAGGCGGCCAGGTAGAAGGGCCGGGCCGGGCGCGGGGCCAGGCCGATCGAGAGGTCGAAGGCCGCGATGCCGTGGCCCGCCCACAGGAAGCCGGAGAACATCGCGTCGAAGCCGATCGGCCACAGGCGATCCGGCGTGATGAAGAGCCAGGTGAGCGGCACCGCGGAGATGCCGAAGGAGCAGAAGATCAGCACCGGCCCCGCGCCGATGCGATCCACCGCGTGGCCCCAGAGCCGCGCCGAGCTGATGCGGACGATCGCCACGCCGACGCCGTGGGCGGCCACGATCAGGAAGCCGGTGCGGAGGTTCGTCAGCATGTGGTAGGCGAAGAAGCTGGCCGAGATGCCGACCGCCGCGTTCCAGGCGAGGAGGTAGCAGAGGAACGGCCGCGCGTGCACGTCGGCCAGGACGAGACGCAGCGCCTGCCCTCCCGGGATGCCGGG
>Ga0187766_10000832_pt1 | contig 17632 bp, 14 predicted proteins | sample 0216_QUI02_MP05__4_FD_132971 | JGI IMG/M metagenome (GOLD analysis project Ga0187766, IMG submission 132971) | Tropical peat soil microbial communities from peatlands in Department of Meta, Colombia - 0216_QUI02_MP05_20_MG | ecosystem: Environmental > Terrestrial > Soil > Wetlands > Peat ... | reverse complement strand
TTGGTCCGCTATATACGCCAAGGCGGTCACGCGTGGCCTGAGCAGCCCACTGCCGGAGCGAATGGAGACACGATGACTGAGAAGGTAGCGCAAGGGCGATCCAATCGGCCAAAACTGCCTGTATATCTCGATTATCAGGCAACAACGCCGGTCGACTCCCGGGTGCTTGCGGCGATGGTGCCATATTTCACGGAAAAGTTCGGCAATCCCAGTTCGACCAGCTACAGCTTAGGGCGCGAGGCGGCACTTGCCGTTGAATACGCGCGGGCTCAACTCGCGGAAATCATTGGCGCCGACCCGCGCGAGATCGTCTTTACTTCGGGTGCGACGGAATCGAACAATCTCGCGATCAAGGGTGTGGCGAATTTCGCCCATGAGACGCGCCGCCACATCATCGCGGCGACGACCGAGCACAAATGCGTTCTGGAAAGCTGCCGCTCCCTTGAAGAAAAAGGCTTTCGCGTGAGCTATCTACCGGTCGGACGGAATGGGCTCATCGATCTTCAGCGCCTCGACGACGAGATTGGCGACGACACCCTTCTTGTCTCGATCATGGCGGTCAACAACGAGATCGGCGTAATCCAGCCCCTGACCGAGATCGGCGCACTCTGCCGAGCTAAGGGCGTTTATTTCCATAGCGACGCAGCCCAAGCGATTGGACGTATACCGATCGACGTTGACGCCATGGCGGTCGATCTCCTGAGCATTTCGGGGCACAAGATTTATGGCCCCAAGGGAATCGGGGCGCTTTACGTGCGTCGGCGGCCGCGTGTCCGCTTAGAGCCGCTTTTAAGCGGCGGCGGGCAAGAGCGTGGCCTGCGCTCAGGTACGCTGCCGGCACCTCTCTGTGTCGGCATTGGTGTTGCTGCGGCGTTAGCGAGCGCAGAGATGGCTGACGAGGCAGTGCGCCTGCGCGACTTGCGCGACCGACTCTATTCTGGCCTTAAGGAGCGGATTCCCGATCTTTTAGTCAACGGAGATGAACGACGCCGTATCGCCGGCAACCTCAATGTCGCCTTTCCGGGCATCGGCGCGGACAAACTAATTGAGAACCTTCCGGATTTGGCGGTTTCTACAGGTTCTGCCTGTACTTCGACATCCGTTGAGCCCTCCTATGTCCTGCGCGCGATGGGGCTCGACGACGCCCTTGCGGGTGCGAGCTTGCGATTTGGTCTCGGAAGGTTTACCCAAGCCGCCGAGATCGATTATGCGACCCAAGCGATCGCCGACGCGGTCGAGCGACTCCGTCTCGGGACCGCGGAAATCCCCGCTAGAGAGCGCATGAAAGACAGGTGAGCCCGAGACGGGCATCACCGGTTCGGCAGTCAGACGGAGCGGATACGAGATGCCCAGGATGGTGTTTATCGAGCGAGATGGCACACGTAAGGAGGTCGAAGCACCAATTGGCCTTTCCGTTCTTGAGATCGCCCACCGCAATGATATCGACCTGGAGGGAGCATGCGAAGGCTCGCTCGCCTGCTCGACCTGTCATGTCATCGTCGAACCCGAGTGGTCCGACCTGCTCGTCGAACCGACCGATGACGAAGAGGACATGCTCGATCTTGCCTTCGGCCTCACCAAGACCTCGCGGCTCGGCTGCCAGATCAAAATGACGGATGAGCTCGATGGATTGACCGTCCGACTGCCCGCGGGCAGTCGCAACATGATGGCCAGCGGCTGAGTCGGGTTCCAGACAGTTCGCAATTGGCTACGCTAATTCGGCGCGCGGCGCATTTGCAGTCCCCCTCCGATGGCTTATATTCGCGGCCATGATGACGCGCAGTGAAGCAACGGGTGGTTCCGGAAAGCGGATCGTCGTCGCCATGTCGGGTGGCGTCGACAGCTCGGCCGTGGCTGCCATTCTGCAGGCAGAGGGCTATGAGGTCGTGGGCGTTACGCTCCAGCTCTACGATCACGGCGCTGCTGCAGGGCGAAGGGGCGCGTGTTGCGCCGGACAAGACATTTACGATGCTCGGCGCGTTGCGGAGCGGCTCGACATTCCCCATTACGTGCTCGACTATGAGGCTCGTTTCCGCAAGGAGGTGATCGAGGATTTCGCGGCGAGTTACGTGGCCGGGGAGACCCCTATCCCATGCGTGCGCTGCAACGAGCGGATCAAGTTTCGCGACCTCCTCGCTGTTGCCAGAGACCTCGGTGCTGAGGCACTTGCGACCGGCCATTACGTGCGCCGGGTCGAGGGTGCCGGCGGGCCGGAGCTTCACCGCGCCGTCGATGAGAGCCGGGATCAAAGTTACTTCCTTTTTGCGACGAGCCGCGAGCAGCTCGACGCCCTGCGCTTTCCCTTGGGCAATATGCCGAAGCGGGAAACGCGAGCGCTTGCACAGCGCTTCGGCCTTCCCGTGGCCGACAAGCCCGACAGCCAGGATATTTGCTTCGTGCCGAGCGGGTCCTATGCGCAGATCGTCGAAAAGCTCCGGCCCGATGCGGCAACCCCGGGAGAAATCGTCGACCTCGAAGGCCGCGTGATCGGGCGGCACGGTGGCATCATTCATTTCACGGTGGGCCAGCGTCGCGGCCTCAATGTCGGGGGGTGTGCGGAGCCCCTCTACGTGGTGCGCCTGGACGCTGCCCGCCATCATGTGGTGGTCGGGCCGCGTAACGCCTTGGGGCGCTCGACCGTGGCACTGCGCGAGGTCAATTGGCTCAGCGCCCAACCGTTAGGCCCGGAAGGACTTCGGGTCACAGCCAGGCTTCGCTCGACGCACCGTCCGGCCGATGCCACCATCGTTCCGTGCGATGGCGGACGTGCAGCACTTCGATTCGATGAGCCGCAGCACGGTACCGCACCAGGCCAGGCGGCGGTCTTCTACGATGGAACGCGGCTTCTGGGCGGGGGCTGGATCGCCCCCGCCGAGGAAGTCCCCGTTGCGGCCTGAGCGACAAATTCGGGGAGAATCCAATGAGTTTGGAAAGCCTGACCGAGGAACTGCGCCGGCGCGTTACTCAAAGCCCGCCCCTTGGCCACAAAGTCAAATTCGACCTCGGTGATGACGGTACGATCCTTTGGGATGGTACGGCGACCCCGCCTCTCATCTCGAACGCCGACGAGGAGGCTGAAACCACGATCAGGCTCTCGGCAGAGAATTTCGAGAAACTGATGACCGGCGGCCTCGACCCGACCATGGCGTTCATGCTCGGCAAGCTTAAGGTCGACGGGAAGATGGGTGTGGCAATGAAGATTGGCTCCTTTCTCGGCGAATGAATGGTCTTCTCGGCAAGTTGCCCGTACGCGCTTGACAGCTTGTCTGCTTTGGCCCTATAGGCGCATCCTCCGATCCGAGCCGCCATAGCGGCGCCTCCTGTGGCGGAGTAGCTCAGCTGGTTAGAGCAGCGGAATCATAATCCGTGTGTCGGGGGTTCAAGTCCCTCCTCCGCTACCAACAAAATCAAGGGCTTGGCTATCCGCCAAGCCCTTTTTCATGTTGCAGCTCGTTCCGATGTTTTCCAAGAGGCCGCGGTGAAACTCGAGCGATCTCACGCTACGCGAACGCAAGTCGCATTGCATTCCGCGCGCAAATGCTGCTCGCTTATTTGATGGTTAGCACGCTATCGTTATGATCTCAACCACGTGAGGGATCCTCGAAGTTCTTATTGGGGAAGGTGGACCTGGCCCCTCAGGGGCGATGCGGTGTCGCGACTATCGCGGCGTGGTTTTGATCCAAGCGGCGATTCCGGCGAGTATTTCTGCGCGCAGGGCGTCACTATGGCTGACCATCCACGGTTGAGTCGGCACACCAGACTATCACCACAGCGTGCATAATCGCGACTTTCCGTCCCGATTACATCGACTGTGGGCGAACTGACGTTCGGCAGTTGGGTATGGACTCATGGCACCGCTAGGCCGGAAAATATTTTCGTGAAGCTGATCGTCGCGTCCTGTCCAGGTCGCCCGTCATCTTGACGCAGCGATTCGGCCGCCATTTGGCACGAATTCCACCGATGACAACGACAAAGAGAAATGAACGGAGGCCACGATGATAAATCTTACGCGCCGGCAAACTTTGAAGAGTGCTGTCGCAACCGCGGCAGTTGGGATCCTTGGCGGCACACTCGGCTCAATCGGGCGTGCATCGGCTGCCACCGATCTCACCTGCGTCGAATGGGGCGGCGATGTCGTCAACGCCATGAAGAAAATCGAAGCGACGCAACACAACGTGAAGGTCAACTGGGTGCTGCACCAGGGCGGTTCGGGCGCCATTCTCCCCAAGATAAAGTCGACTTGGCCGAAGGCCGAATACGATTATGTCGCCGGTTGGGAAGGCTCGTTCAACGGCATGATCAAGGAGGATTGGCTGGTTCCCGTGACGGTCGAATCAGTGCCGAATCTTGCCGACATTCCGAAGAAGATCATCGTCAAGAACGCAAAAGGCGATTGGGAGGCTGTCCCGCGCGCGGTCGGCGGTATTTACATCGCGTATCGCAAGGACATCAGCCCGGTTGAGGTCAAGAGCATCGATGACCTCTTCGACCCGAAATTGAAAGGCAAAGTCTGTTGGCCGGGGCCCACGCAAGCCATGATGTTGCCCTTGGTGGCACTGTCGCTCCATGCTGGGGGCAATGAGAACAACATGGATCCCGGGTTCGCGCTCATGAAAAAGCTGGCCCAATCGGGGAATATTGGCCGCGTCGGCGTCACGGACACGGATTTTTCGACGTCGCTGACGAGCGGGGAAACCGCCGTCGGATTTTATTCCGAGCCGCAGTTGACCGACGTTGCCAAGGCCTTCCCGCTCGTACGACTCACGAAGCAGGCGGGTGTACCGTGCTTCCTTTATCAGAGCGGCTTTGCCGTATTGAAAAATCGGCCAAACACGGCGGCCACGTTGGAGTTCATCAACTATTGCATCAGCCCGGAAATGAGCAGCCTCTATGCCGAAGTGGCCGGAGAGGCGCCGCTTAATGTCAAAGCCAAGACGCCAGACAGCCTCAAGCATCTCTCTTTTACGCCCGAGGAAATGGACAAGTACGTCTATGTCCCCGATTTCAATGTGGTGCTGGCGCAACAGGACGCTTGGAGCAAGCGCTGGGAAAACGAGATCGCTCCCTTGCTTTAGAGCGCCTGCCGTGTTGGATTTGGACCGGAGCCGCTGCAAATGGCAATGAATCCTAGCCGCGGCTCCGTCCCGCTCCTCATTCCCGCCGTTACGGTTTTCATGGGCCTTTTTTTCCTGCCCATGGCGGGGCTTTTTCTCGAAAGCTTGCGGCTCTATACGCCAGGCAGCATCGGCTCAACCGCCAATGCTCCCTTCACACTTGCCAACTATACGGAGCTGCTCACGCCGTCTTTCGCAGAATTCTTTTTCGAAACACTTCGCATCAGCCTCTTGGCATCCTTGGTCGGCATGCTTTTCGCGTTCCCGCTCGCATACTGGATCATCCGGCGATTATCCGCGCGCTGGCGGGCGATCGCAGTCGGCTTTTTCGTCACCTTGATGTTCCTGAGTGTGCTGGTGCGCACCTATGCACTCGAACTCACCTTTGGCGCCGCCGGCCCTTTGCGCCCGTTACTGCTTTCGATGGGCATCTCCCCCAACAGTCGATTCTACATTGAGATCCTCGTCGGGGGCGGACTGCTTCATTACATCGTGCCCATGGCCACGCTCACACTGTTGGGGACGATCCAGAATGTCGACCCCAGGCTTGTCGATGCGGCGCAAGCCCTTGGTGCGCCGGGCTGGAAGGCGCATCTGAGCATCACATTGCCACTTTGCATGCGCGGCCTGCTCGCCGCCTTTCTTTTCGCCTTCACCTTCTCCATTAGTGCCTTTGTGATACCCATGATCCTGGGGAAGGGGCGCGTCCTGTTTATTTCCAACCTGATTTACAACCGATTCAGCGAGATCGCCGACTATCCAAGCGGTGCGGCGATATCGATGGTGCTGTTTTTCGTGGCACTTGCGATTGTATACGTGACGTCTCGCCAAGTGGCGAAGCGATGGAACTCATGAGCGGACGCCTGCTCGACAATGTCTTTTGGCTGGCGGGTCTGTTGATGGTCGGTGTGATTATCTGCTTCCTTATCACGCCGATCATTGTGACCACGATCATGGCCTTCGATGCGCGGGCTTACCTTGGCCCGCTGCCCCCGCCTGCGCTGTCGTTTCGCTGGTTCGCGCAGTTTTTCTCCGACGATTATTTTCTGCGTGGATTGACGACAAGCATTCAGCTCGCCGTCATCTCCGTCGCGGTATCGGTCTCGATCGGGATATCGACGGCCATCGCAGTCGATCGAGTGAGTTTCGCGGGCAAGGACGCACTGATATCCCTTTTCCTCTCGCCCCTTCTCGTACCGCCGGTCGTCATCGGATTCGCACTTCTGCTCTTTCTCTCTCACTTGGGCTTGGTCAACGGCCTTGCACGTTTGATGTGCGGCCATATCATCATCACCGCACCCTATACAATCCGCGCAACGTTGGCAGGACTGTCGGGCATCGATCGCTCGCTTACTGAAGCAGCGTTGATCCTAGGCGCCACGGAACGCCGCGCCTTTTGGGATGTAACATTTCCGCTTGCCCGGACGAGCATCGTTAGCGGCGCCATTTTTGCGTTTGCCGTTTCCTTGGACGATGTAGCGGTTTCGATCATGCTGACAGACGCAAACACCTATTCGCTGCCGGTTGCGCTCATAAGCAGCATGCGCGCGAATTTCGACCTCAGTATCGCTGCAGCATCGGTGATGCTGATGCTCGTGACCCTTACGCTGATCCTCGTCCTTGACAGGTTTGTCGGCTTCAATCGTGTCATCGGCCAAGGCGTTTTCCGATCATAGTGGGCCCCATGCAACCTCCTCTTGAAAAAATCATCGAGTTCCGCAACGTTATAAAACGGTTTGGCGCCACGAGTGCCGTGGACAATGTGACATTCAGCGTCGACGCCGGTGCCACGGTTTCGCTGCTCGGGCCGAGTGGGTGCGGCAAGACCACGACGCTGCGCCTCATCTCCGGTTTTGAGGACCCCGACGAAGGGACCATCGAGATTGCCGGCGAATCCATGCTCGGCAAACGTCCCTACGAGCGCAACGTGGGTCTGTTGTTTCAACATTATGCACTCTTTCCCCACATGACGGTCGCTGAGAATATTGCCTATGGCCTGAAGCACCGACATTGGCCCAAAGCCGAAATCGGCGGCCGTGTACGGGAAATGTTGCGGCTTGTGCAGTTGCAAGGATTCGAGGATCGGCGACCCGGCCAGATGAGCGGCGGCCAGCAGCAGCGCGTGGCGCTCGCTCGCGTGCTTGCGACAGGGCCCAAGCTTGTCCTCCTCGACGAACCGCTGTCGGCGCTGGACGCCAAGCTGCGCGAGGAACTTCGCCTTGAACTAAAACAGATTTTGACGGCCGTCGGTTCGACGACGATCGTGGTCACACACGATCAGGATGAAGCGATGAGCCTCGCCGACCATATCATTGTGATGAATCGCGGCCGGATCGAGCAACAGGGTACGCCGGACGAGATATATATGCGGCCACAGAGCGCCTTCGTGGCAGCCTTCATCGGCCGAACCAATTGGTTTCACGGCCGTATATCGGGGACGCCGGGGGACGCCTTCCTTCGCCTTACCACCGATGCCGGCACGGTGCTTGCCATCCCAGGCCCTGGCCCCCAAAGAAGTGAAAAGTGGAGCGTTTGTATTCGGCCTGAACGAATTTCGGTTGCATCGGTCGAAGCAGACGCTAATAGGCCCGGCGACAATCTGCTGCGTGGTCAAGTTGTCGACGTCGTCAACATGGGTGCCGAAATTCACTACATCGTCGATGGCGCTGAAGGACGGGCGATGGTGGTCGAACCCAATCGTGAGGGGCCGCGTGTGCGCAAGGGCGATAACGTCCGTCTGTTCTTTCGCGCTGAGGATTGCGTCGTCCTTGCGCAAGGCGACGGCTGAGCGAGCATATTAAAGCGTTCTTCAGATTGACTTCGACGCGTCGGGCACGAAACGGACGACCATTTCATACCTCATACCAAGCGTGACGCCGCTCCTCGGCCGGCCTCATTCTTGTCGCGATTGGCGTGGGAGGATTTGACCGTGGCGGTCGTCGGTTTTCCGGCAACCCCGTCACGGTGGGCACGATAGAGTTCATGTACGAAGGCAGATAAAACGGGCGAGTGCCGTTCTGTCTTGCGGGTCGCGAGGTAGATCGGATTCTGGTAGCCCAGTTTTCGCTCGAGCAGCGGGCGCATCAGGTCGCGTTCCACCCAGTGCTCCGCATAATGCTGGGGCAGGAAGCCGATATATCGACCGGTAAGAATGAACAACGCAACACTTTCCATCAGATCGCCGACCGCCGTCGAAGCCAAGCGCAAGCCTACGGGAAACTTGTTGGGTGCGGCATAGGCGCGGCGAACGAATTGCTGATTCCTCAGCTCGGCAATACCGACCTCCCCGCTGTTTTGGAATAGGGGATGTCCGCGCCCGCAGTAGAGAACCTGACGCTCTTCGAATATGTCATCGTAGGTAAGATATGGCGAGTGTCGCCCACAGGCGCCGAGCCCGAGATCGAATCGGCCATCGAGTACTGTCCGCTCAAGTTCCGTCGGCGAAATAACGTGGATCGAGATTTGCACCTCTGGAGCACGGGCGTTGAAGGCCATGACCGCTTCATGCAAGTGGGACATGGGATTGGTGATCAGATTGTCGACGATCCCGATGTCCAGTGTCCCGACGAGGCAATTTCGAACGGCGCCCGCTTCCGAGCGAAATTCATCGAGTGAGGCAAACAGCCGTTGGCTTGCCTGGTAAATCAATTGACCCTTTTCGGTCAGTCTGAATCCAGCTCGACCGCGTTGGCAAAGCCGTACGCCCAGGCGTTGCTCAAGTGCTGTCATATGGGTGCTGATAGTTGACTGGCCGACATTGAGTTCAATCTGTGCAGCCGAGAACCCGCCGGCCTCGACGACTTTCGAAAAGACCTTGAGCAAGCGTATATCGCCTTCGCTGAGGTTCCCAAGCATTGGTCCGTTCCTTACATTGATTTTTCCTCATATCAATCTACGTCGAACTACAATTCGACCATTGTCTATTGTAGCGCGTCGCCAAGCAAGGCATCTTGACCTGTCTCGCCCCGACAAGATCTCTTGTCGGGAATATTCCATCGGTTGAGGAGCGGGTCGAAGGCCATGGCGACATGCGGCGAATTGTTGGTACGGCTGCTCGAGGCCTACGGTGTCGAGCTGGTATTCGGCATACCCGGCGTGCATACCGTCGAACTCTACCGGGGTTTGCCGGCGACCCGGATCCGCCATATAACCCCGCGCCATGAGCAGGGGGCGGGGTTCATGGCCGACGGCTACGCCCGGGTGACGGGCAAACCCGGCGTCTGCTTCATCGTCACAGGTCCGGGCATGACCAACATTCTGACCGCGATGGGTCAGGCGTATGCCGATTCCGTCCCTATGCTGGTGATCTCGAGCGTCAATCGCCGCGAGCATTTGGCCATGGGCGACGGCCGGCTGCACGAGCTTCCCTCCCAACGCAATCTAGCAGCGGGCGCCGCCGCCTTCAGCCACACCTTGCTGCGCGCCGATCAATTGCCGCAGGTATTGGCGCGCGCCTTCGCGGTTTTCGCGAGCGCTCGGCCGCGCCCTGTTCATATCGAAATTCCAATCGACGTGATTGCGGAGCCGCTTGACCCTGCGATCATGACCGTGCGGCCCTTGCCCAGCCCGCCCGCGGCGCCACCCGCCTCAGTGGAGCGTGCCCGCCTCTGGTTAGCCAACGCAAAGAGTCCTCTTGTGATCTTAGGGGGTGGTGCTGTCGGTGCTGCAAGAGAGGCGCTGGCACTTGTCGAATTTCTCGATGCGCCGGTCGTCCATACCGTCAACGCCAAAGGAATTCTGCCGCCCGGGCATCCCCTGTGGGCCGGTCAGAATATGGCGTTTGCGCCAATCCGCGAGGCGATAGGTCGAGCCGACGTGGTGCTAGCGGTGGGCACCGAATTTGGCGAAACCGAAATGTATCCCGATCCTCAACCACTCGTCTTCGCGGGCAAGCTCATTCGCGTCGACATCGATCCCGAACAGTTGGTCCGTGGGTTTCCGGCGACACTTCCGATCCTATCCGATGCGCGTTCGGTCCTGTCCGAGATCAATGGCGCACTTGGAGTGGGGAAAGGCGGAAACGTCCGGCCTGATAGCCCCGGCGCACGGCGTGCCGCTGAGATACGGCACGCTGCAGCCAAGCACTGGTGGCCGGCCATCGCCCTCCACCAGCGCATCGCACGGGCAATCCAGGAGAGTCTACCCAACGTCATCATCGTCGGCGATTCGGCCGAACCGGTCTATGCACTCAATCAATGTTACGAATCGCCGCAGCCTCGTTCCTATTTCACCTCGAGCACGGGCTACGGCACCCTAGGTTATGCCTTGCCGGCCGGGGTCGGCGCGCAACTTGCAGCCCCGGACCGACCGGTGGTGGCGCTCGTCGGGGACGGCGGATTTCAGTTCACTGTGGGGGAGCTTGCTGCCGCGGTCGAGGCCAAGGTCCCGTTGATCGTGTTGCTGTGGAACAACGAGGGCTATGGCGAGATCAAGTCCTATATGATCGAACGCCAGATAGCGCCCATCGGGGTCGACATTTTCACACCGGATTTCCTTGCGATCGCAAAAGGCTTCGGCTGCCAAGCCGCGCGCGCAGAGAGTTTCGAGCAATTGGCCCAATTACTGAAATCATCGGTCAAGCGAACCGCCCCGACATTGATCGAAATTCGCGCCGATGCTGCCTTTTTGAAGGTTTGATCAGGTTCAGTCTTACCCGCCGCACGAATAAAGGAAGCGAAATCGGTGCTCCGCAGGCCGCACGCCTATGGTTCGACCCCATGGCTACGTTCTTGCGTTCGTGCGGCCATCTCTGGCGAGTACGCGATCGTATGTGACCCTTCGCGAAACGTCTCGAAGGACTGCGTCCAAGCCGCCTTGGGCCAGCGAAATTCGGCGCGCCCGCTCGCGACATGATAGACAGCCGTGTATAGCGTGCCGAACCCTCTTTCATACTCGGTGGAGTAAAGCGGCGGCTTGTGAAAATCGGCGATCAACTCGTCGAGGCTGTCGTGTTTGCGGCCTAAACGCATTTGGAGATGACGCTCGCGTTCCAAACTATTTGTAAAAGCGGCGTGCCGATGCCATTCGACATGCCCCTGATGATTGGTAGCAAGCGGCGAACCGCTTATCACTGCCGGGCGGTTGGGCGACAGATAAACCGTTCGAATGCTTCCCAAGCGATCGACAATAGTCACGTTGTATGCCATATGCGTTGGCACGCGCGTCAACACTGAAGCCGCCTCCGCGGCGGTCTCGGCAAACTCGAGGACGTATCGTAGGATAAGCGGCGTTCCGAAACCGTCAGCCACGGCGCGGCGGCCGCCGAATGTCAGTGAAACGGCAAGCCCGGCATCGTTCATGCCGTCGAGTACGCCCCATGCGCAATCGCTCATCGCAATCACGCGCCGGCTGTTCCAGCGCGTGCACCAGAGTGTGCCCTCGCACAACCACGGCGCATAGTCGTAATTGCGAATGAGGATCGGCTCCTCGCCAAGCCAAACCAACTGTGAGCATCCGACTAGATACGATGGCGGGCAATAGAGACTGAGGAATCGGGCGGCGAGTTCATCGCCTTCGACGAGTTTGCATAGCCGCTCGTAGGTCGGCAATAGTTCGGGCATGGCATCCTTGAGCGCACGATAGGACGACCCATAAGGTCGCCTCGCCCCGTCGCCCTCCGAGAGAAACCAGTTTCGGTAGGCCGGCCAGTTCTTTTCAAAGAGAGTACGCCATTTGTGCCCCGGCTTCACTTCAGCCAGGGCCTGAAAGGAAAGCTTCACGACCTCTTATCCTTTGCACTTCGATCCATTGCTATTCTCGGTCGCGGCTTCCTTTGCATCAGCATCAGCTACGCAGTGCGTCCCGAAGCGAATCTAGTGAATCTCCGGCCCCACTCTACATCCACCACTAGAGGATCTTGAACTGGGTGTTGACGGCGACCGGTGGGGCCGCGACTTCGGCCGTGGCAAGCGACCGGCCGATGAAATGTGCCCGGATGCCCTTGATCCACGCTTTCGCGCGATCGTTGAGTTTGAAATCGTCGGTCATGAGGCGGCCACGCGTAATGAGAATCCCAAGGTCGGCGCCCTTATATCGATAGTCGCCCGCACCGCTTATTCGCAGAAAGAAGGCCTCTCTTTCGCTTCCGACCGCTCGGCGATGGTAGTCGAATCGGTCATAAGCCAAGGTGCCATCATCGCGCATGCGCCAGATCCCCGACTCGGGTGCCGCGATCACGACGTCGACACTGTCTTCGGGATGCTTGATCACCATTTGGCTCCAACTGTCGATGTTCTCGGGATCGGACCAGCGCTTGTTGAGCTCGTCGACGTCAAGCTTGAACTTAGCACCCGAGCATTCGAGCAAATGGAAGACGAAAAGTGGAGCGTCTGCATGCGCGAATGCAGCATGATTTGTCATCGAACTCGCGCCCGTGACGCGCGGGTTGAGTTCCCCAAGATAAATCTTGCCGCTATCTTGGTCGATTAGGAAATCGAGCTCGAAATAACCGCGATAGCCTTCCTTGCGGAGCTGCTCCCCGAATTGGAAGGTGTATTGCCGCGCTTTATTGCGAATGGCCTGAGTGAAGGAACTGGGGAAGATTTCGTTGCCGCACCAGCCGCCGCGATAGGGCGTCAATTCGGCGAATCCCACCAGTTCGGTCATCAGTGGACCGACGATCGTTCCTTGCTTGGTCGTGCATGCTTCAATTGCCGCGCTGCGGCAGTTGATGCGCTTCATGACTTTGACTTCCGGCTCCGCGGCTATTTCGTCGGCATGTTTTCGGTAATCCGCTTCCTTGGATATGAAGAAAGTCGTATGGCCCGAATCGCCGAATGCGGTCTGGACAACGAGGTCGCTGCCCAATTTGGCGCGGACCGCTACCGAACGCAGATCCGCATAGCTCCCAATCTTGGCGAGCGCGTTTGGAACGCTTGGCACGCGGGCTTTATTGCCGATTCGCACGGTTTCGACTTTGTTGTCGACGCGGTTGCGCAACGCGGCCGGCGGGAACCATATTTCCAGGCCCAGTTTGCGGGCAAGCGTCTCGGTAGTCTCGTCGAACATGAGAAAACATGCTTTGGCGCCATCGCCGCGGCGCTTGATGTACTCGATGACCTCCCTGTGTTGGAGCAGGTAATTGTTGATGTCCTCGATGCTCGTAAATTCGCGGTGAGGAATCTTACTCGGCACGAAGGTATTCGGATGGCGCCCATCGTAGCAGTCTATGTAGCAAACAAATTTGAAATTCTTGACCCACTCGTCCATTCCGAGCAGGTTGAAATTCGTGGCGCTGATAAAGTAGATGGGCGTTTCGTTGCGATGGAAGAACCGCCGGATATCGGAGATGCCGTTAAGTTGCTTTGCCATACTCCCCTCCTCGCAGGCTCGACGCCTCGAAGACGTCTCAATCGTCGCTCGCCGCCGCAGAAACGCTCGCCTTCGCCGCTGCGGTTGGCTTCGTCGCCGCTGTGAGTGCATCCACGGTGAAGACTCTCAGGCCGAATTCAGGCCGATAGCCGTGGATTTCCTTTACGTCCGTCTTAGCTATGAATGTCAAAATGTCATCGCTGACGACCTGGCCGGGCACCAAGATCGGGAAGCCCGGCGGATAGGGCGTTACGAAGTTCGCTGACACTATTTGCCGCCCGGCGGCCAAGCGCTGACGGGCGCCCGCAAGCAGAATGTATTCCACCTTGTCCTCGTCGTACGCGAGAAAATACGCCTGTCGGATATCGCCTTCACGCGTCTCACTGCCGGTCGAAGAGCGGAAGGCATCGTGAAAGCACGTGAAATCGGGAAGTGGCGGCAAATCCTGACATAGCGAGTTGACGCGATTATCTTGCATGCGCCGTTCGATGGCGCTCGCGTCAGCCTGACTTTCGTCCAGTTCCTGCGCGATCTTCACCAGGACTTCGATCAAATAGGCGATCGAGCTGCGGGTCGTCCCGATGTTGGTCATGAATAGCACCGTATTGCGGGACGTCTTGTTGATCTGGATCCCGAACTTATCCATGAGGTGCTTGTTCTTGAAGGTGTTGCCGTCGATCCCCGTCGGGCCGACATAAAGCGTGAGGCGGGTGGGGTCGAGAACGAATTCGTCTCCCGCCCAGGCTTGTTCCATACGCGACCAGCCCGTGTCCGGACTGTAATAGGTCTCGATGCCCGACTGACGGTGCTCCGCTGGAATGACATCCTCGATGGTGAGAAAACGAAAATAGCGGCGTAAAAGCGGGTGCGTTGCGACACTTTCGCGCAGTACCATCGCCATCTCGACCTGTTTTTGGACGAGCTCGTAACCTTCGAGTTCGACCTGCCGGCGGCCGACGTCGAGCGATGCAAGAATCTGGTAGTTGGGCGAGGTCGACGTGTGCGTCATGTATGCTTCGTGGAACATCTCCTCGCTCTTCGCCTTGAAATCCTGATCGTTGATATGGATCATCGAGCCTTGCCGCAGCGATGTGAGCGTCTTGTGCGTCGACTGGGTGCTGTAGGCTCGCACGCGCACCTTATCGGGATCGGGTAACAGTCTGGTCGTCAGCCACGCCTGATCGCTGTCGCGGTCGAATACGGCCTTGAAATCTTCATGGCGCTTACGGTAGGTCGACGTGCGATAACGCTCTCTGAGACGCTCCGCCACCGCCATCGCGGTACGCTGACGATAAGTTGGCGTAAACCGTGCAAAGGCGAACCAAGCCTCATCCCATAGAAAGATCAAGTCAGGCTTTATCGCAAGGCACTCCTCCATCACGCGCTCGACGTTGTAGACGACACCGTCGAACGTGCAATTGGTGAGTAACAACAGACGCACCCGATCAAGCTTTCCGGCGCGGCGATATTGAAGGAGCGCCTCTTTAATCTGGCTGAGGGGTACCGCGCCATACATCGAGTAATCGTGAAGTGGGTAAGAATCGAGGTAATGAACTTGAGCGCCTGCAAGCACGAGCCCGTAGTGGTGTGACTTGTGGCAATCGCGATCAACGAGCACGATATCGCCCGGTTGCACAAGCGCCTGCACGACGATCTTGTTGGCTGTCGAGGTTCCGTTGGTCACAAAAAAAGTGTGACGTGCGCCGAACGCTCTCGCGGCCATCTCCTGGGCGGCTTTGAGCGGACCGGACGGATAGAGCAGCGAGTCGAGACCACCGGACGTGGCGGAGGTTTCCGCAAGGAAGACGTTGATGCCGTAAAATTGAGCCATGTCCTGGATCCAGTGGGATTTAACTATCGACTTCCCGCGAGAAATCGGCAGGGCATGAAAAACGCCAGTCGGTTGACGCGCATAGGCCCTCAGTGCGCTGAAGAACGGTGCATCGAAGCGGTGACTAACCCCGCGCAAGATACTGAGGTGCAGCTCGAGATAATCTTCCTGACGATAGAAGATTCGGCGAAACTTCTGACTGATGGTGCCGGCAATATCCTCAACCGAAACATCGGTGACGAGATAAAGATCGATTTCGGGGCGCAGAGTATTAATTACGGCTCCAAGCAGGGGACCCCGTTCGGTATCGGGCTGGAGTTCGAGATCGCTCTCATCGATTCCGTCGAGATATGACTGCAAAATTTCTAGTCGGTGTTGTGAACGAAAGGCGAATCCGTAGCGTATCACGCAGGCCTGGATGTTGTGGTTGAACAGCACGGCGATCAACGCGTCTTCGAAACTCGGCACAACAACAAGCTCGTAGACGAACGGGTCCTCCGGTCGACGCACGCGGCGGAGGCCGATCCGCAAATTTTCTTCCTCCTTCTCGTCGAGCGTATCGACGATCAAGACCTCGAAGTATGGTCGGGCGCGGCCGATTTCCTCTGGAACGTCTTCCGGCTCGACGTCTTCGGTTCTCCCGGCCTGCAGCCCAGCCGCATTGCGCTCCATCCCGCCGCGGTACGATTCGCTTATGAGTGCCCGGTTGATGCGCGCGGACGATTGAGCAAGTGCTCCGTAATCTTTTCGATCGAAAAGGAGCCTGAGCCTGCTTAGGCAACTTTTGCCGGGAAACGCCCAGTAGCTCTCCACGGGCTCCAGCAGCCGTATGTCCTTTTCGACGGCTGCGCGAACCCGCTCATTTTCGGCCTTTCGGAGCGTCGCTTCCGCGAGCCTTGCCGAGTTATGCTTGACTCTGTTCCAGGCGTCCGCCCGCAACTGCGAGGCATTGTAATATGCGCTCAGCGACGACCCCGCAGGATGAGTGTCGCTATCCGGTCGATCGTGCGACATCAAAGCAACTCCCACGTCATGGCTGAATTGCGTCAGGGCCAAATTCAGTCAGGTGGTCCGACACGCAATCAGCGATCGGCGCTAGCCGGTTCAGTTTCCACGCACGGGCTTGCTCACTTTCCCCAACGAGTTGAGGTACGACCCATCGAAACTTTCGCGCCTGTAGACAGTAAAGTCGACAGGTCTGTCACGGAAACTTTTCAGCGGTTGCCCTAGTCCGCGCACGCCCCGCTCGCGCTCCCATCGCACACGCTCGAGGTCGATCTGAATTGGCATCAGTTCGGTGTCATCGCCGGCTTGATGCAACACGTAGCCCGAGGGATCGATCACAATCGATCGGCCGACACCGCCCCCGCCCGCGCCATTGATATCGAAGAAGTAGCACTGGTTGATCGCCGCCATGGCGCGAGCAATCGGCAGTTCGACATCGCGGTCTATGGTATCCGTCATGGTTGGATGCAAGATTACCTCAGCCCCGAGTGCGGCTAGTGTGCGCGTCGTCTCGGGAAACCACATGTCGTAGCAAATCGATAAGCCAAATCGGCCGGTCTGCGGTACGTCGAAGACGCAAAACTCCGTGCCGGCTTCGACGCCGAGCTCGAAGGGGCGAAATGGAAACATCTTGCGGTAGCGCTGGATGACTTCACCCGTCGGATCGATGACGAGTGCGGTGTTGTATATGCGGTCATCGACTCGCTCGAAATAACTCCCCGGAATGAGCCAAATCTTGTGGCGCACCGCCATTTCTCGGAAAGCTGTTTCCGCCGGGCCTCCAGGCGCCTGGGCAAGTGCGGGCATTGGACCGTAAGCGGCTAGTTCGCTGAACAATGCCATTTGCACCCAGGGGAAGCGGTGCATCAGCGCGTCGAGCGCTTGTCGAAGGACGGGCACATTGTCGACACCCGCCGATATTCGCAATTGGATGCCGGCAATTGTGAATGGAATCATGCATTACCTCTGATTGTCACGCCATCCGCCGCTACACGTATCGACTAGCCGGTCCTTTTCACAGCATTATGGTTTTCCTCGGCGCGAACACGGCATCGAGCCGTTTCGCTCGCCTGGCCCCCGCACGGGTCAGGCGGCCGACCACATATTCCGCCAGGGTTTAAATTGAATTGTACCGATAGCGCCCGGGGTTAGCGACCGGGAAAAAGCGACCATTCGTCCTAAAATGAGCTCGGCCGATAAACGACCTTCTGGCCACCGTTGAATCGATGGGCGGGCGGATGATCGTGTCCGATCAGCCCGCCGCCTCGCCTAATCCATTCGAAATCGACGCGATTGGGACGTTGCCTGCGAGCCACATGAAGAAGATCAAGACGACGCCAAGCGTGAACGGAAAGCTCAGATAGTTGTGGGC
>Ga0187766_10000830_pt1 | contig 17634 bp, 22 predicted proteins | sample 0216_QUI02_MP05__4_FD_132971 | JGI IMG/M metagenome (GOLD analysis project Ga0187766, IMG submission 132971) | Tropical peat soil microbial communities from peatlands in Department of Meta, Colombia - 0216_QUI02_MP05_20_MG | ecosystem: Environmental > Terrestrial > Soil > Wetlands > Peat ... | reverse complement strand
TCCGCCGAGAAGTTTCTTGGGTGCCAGTGGTATTCCTTTTCGCTGTCGTTCTGGCGCGGACTGAAGCGATTCAGATGCGCAGGATGCGTTCGGCGTTGCCGTGGGCGATCTTCTCCCGGTCCCTGGCAGACAGGGTGGTCCGTTCGAATCCGGCGACGGCTTCCCGCGACGATTCATACGGGTAGTCCACGGAGAACATCACCGCGTCGGCGCCGACCTCCAGCACCGCGCCGAGCAACGTCGCGGGCGAGAACACCCCGCTGTTGGTGAAGACGATGTTGGTGCCAAGGTACGCCGATGGCGGCCGCTTCAGCGGGGTGGCCATTTGGATGGTCTGATACCGGTCATCAAGTCGGCTGCGCTGAAACGGCAAAAACTCGCCCATGTGCCCCAAGATCAGTGTCACGCCCGCGTGCCGGTCGAACACTCCGCTGTAGACGATCCGCAGCGCGTGCCCACTGACCTCGGCGGCCCAACTCCACGTCGGCCCATACAGCTCAGGGCGGCCGTCGAGCACTCGCCACTGCTCGACCGGCGGGGCGCCAGGGTGCAGATACAGTGGCACACCAAGGGATTCCAGCGCCGACCACACCTCGTCGTACTCGGGCGCGTCCAAGTAGCGGCGCCGGACCATGCACGCCGTCGTTGACCAGCGCTCCGCAAAACCCGAGCTGGCTTACCGCCCGTTCCAACTCCGCGGCTGCAGCGGCGGGGTCCTGCAGCGGCAGAGCGGCAAACCTCGGAATCGGTCGGGGTGCTTCGAAATCTCCTGTGCGAGGCGGTCATTGACGAAGCGAGCATTGTCGCTGGCCAATTCGGATGCTATCTCGACCTGCAGACCGGGCACCGTGAGTGACAGCACCTGGATGTCGATGCCGGCGTCGTCCATCTCCGGTAGCCGGTATTCGGTGAAGTCGGTCAACCGGCGCGCATACCGCTCGGCGTACTCGCCTTTCCAACACCGCACCAACTGCATTAAGCCTCGGCTCTCCATCATGGGCTGACGCTCGGCCAATTCGGCAATAAAGAATGCTTCCTCCAAGGCGATGTGTCGCACCGCGCTTCTTCACTGTCATCGCGGGTGCTACCGGTCTGGTGACCTCACCTTCCACTTTCTACCGTCCGCCCCCATTTGCGAAATGAATCGTTAGCATGACCTACCTGCGCACAACGCATATTGATCAGGTGGATCTCAATTTGATCCGTTACAACAGAGTCACCAGGACGCGAACGGTTCGTGCCGTGGATTGCCCGGCGGCCTGAGGTACGACAGGATCGGTGGCATGGCCGATATCGATTTTTCGCTATTGGATGTACCGCGACCAGCGTCGGTTCAGGACCCGGAGGCGTACTTGCGTGCCGCGATCGCCTGGCACTTCGACGAGGACACCGGTTCGCCGTTCTGGTTGCGCACGGCCAAGACACTGAACTTCAACCCGTTGACCGACGTCAACAGCTTCGCGGATCTTCGCTTATTTCCTAACGTGGTGAACGAACTGCGAAGTCTGCCGGTCGAGGATCTGATTCCGCGCGGCTATGGATCACCGCCGCCGCTGCCGCAGATATTCGAGTCGGGTGGCACCACGGGAGCTCCCAAACGGACTGTGCAACTGCCAGATTGGGTCGAGCAAGTTGTCCAATGGCAAGCCGAGGACTTCACCGGGGGCGGTTTTCTGCAGGGTCGGGGCTTTCTGTGCTTGATGCCCAGCGGGCCGCACGGCGTGGGCTTCTTCTCTCGTTTGGTCTCCGAGCGGCTCGGCTCGATTTTCTACTCGATCGATCTAGATCCCCGCTGGGTCAAGAAGATTGCTGCCCGCAATGCCACCGCGGACGTCAGGGACTATGTCGACCACATCATCGAGCAAGCTGTGTTTATTCTCCAGACTCAGGACGTCGCGAATCTGCAGACCACTCCCCCGCTGCTTGAGGCCATTGCCCGTAACGACCTCGTCGTCGAGACGGTCAACCGGAAAATCCGCTACGTGCTGCTCAGCGGCGCACATGTGGACATCGACACGCTGGATCTGCTTCGCGAAATCTTTCCGAACACGTTGATCACTATGGTTTTCGGCAGCACCATGATTCTTTCGCAGGCCGTCACCCGAACGAATGGCGACTGCGAGTCGTTCGTTTTCGACCCCCGCACACCATACGTCGTCTTCTGGGTGGTGGACCCTGACACCGGCGAAGGGGTGCCACACGGACAACGCGGCCAGGTGGTGATGAACCATATCAGCAAGGGAATGTTCATACCCAACAACCTGGAACGCGATAGCGCAATTCGGATGCCGGGGCCCGCGGGGCAAGTCGGCGATTCGCTTACCGAGGTGCGACCCGTTTCGACATTCGAGGGCGAGGCCGTCATCGAGGGTGTCTACTGACCATGACTTCAGTGATGTGTGAACAACCAAGCGACACAGCCACTCTGGCGAGGATTCACGAGCCGAACGGCCCGTACCTGGCCTGTAGCCGCGAAATCCTGGCTAGCACAACTAGTGTGCCCGTTGGCGAGCTCAGCATCGCTCCGCCGCCGTATGTTTCGCGTACATCAGCGCGCAACGCAGCTAAAGATCAAGGACTATCCGGAGAGCGGCGTCAATTCGGCGCATTTCCTCGAAAGTCAGATGACCAACGCTGTGGCCGAGCCGGCTGGGGTTGACTGCGGCAGTCTGCTCGGCCAGCACCCGAGTGACCCGCCCGCCGATCCTGACCTCGGGGCGAAAACTTGCGGCCCGTGCGGCGGTCGAGGTGGGCGCTACCAACCATGTGGACAGCGGCAACTGGTCGGAGTGCACCACCACGGCGTATCGCGAACCGGCTTGCTCGTGACCACGGGTGCCGCGCGGAGCGCGTAAACGGTAGACGTCACCACGCACGCAGTGTCTCCATGTCGCGCAGAACCTGCACCGCCTCAGCTCGGTCCTGTTCGTCGTTTGCCAGTTCCTCGGCTTCTATCCGTATCGATGCTTCGGCTCGACGACGGGCAGCCTCGATGAGAGCCGCACGCACCGCCGCTGAGACCGGAGTGCCGTCGCGAGTCAATACCTTCAAGGCTCGCGCAGTGTCCTCGTCCAGTCGGAAGGTAATCGTGTCAGCCACATGCCTGAACGTAACACAGATTGTAAGACAACGTCCGAACGTTCAGCTCCGCTCGCGCATTCGGGCCAGCCGACACCGAGATGATGCTCAGGAACAACTACCGAGCGCTGCACAATCTAACGGTTAGGTGAAGACTTCCCTACAGCACAGCAGCACGCGCAGTCGATGCCTACGTTGGAGCCGTGATCATTCGGCTCGCCGCGCTGCTCGGCGTGTTGCTCACCATGTTGGGATGTTCGGCGGCGGGCTCGGCCAATGCCGGATACCCGGACGGCACCAGTGTGCACAACATGACCTTCGGCGGGCTAAACCGCACCTACCGGGTGTACAAGCCTGCCGGCCTGCCCGCGACTGCTCCGCTTGTCGTCATGCTGCACGGCGGATTCGGCACCGGCAAGCAAGCCGAAAAATCCTACGGCTGGGATCAGTTGGCCGACTCGGCCAAGTTCGTCGTCGCCTATCCCGACGGCATTGGCCGGGCCTGGAACGCTCACGGCTGCTGCGGGCAGCCCGCCCGTGACGGGATCGATGATGTCGGCCTCATCACCACAATGGTGGGCCGGATTAGCGACTCAATCGGTATCGACCGCACGCGCGTATATGCCACCGGCATCAGTAACGGCGGGATGATGAGCTATACGCTGGCCTGCAACAGCGGCATCTTCGCCGCTATCGGCCCGGACTCGGCCACCCAACTCGACGCCTGCGCCACACCCCGCCCGACGTCAGTGATGCACATCCACGGCACCGCCGACCGGTTGATCCCCTATAACGGGGGGCAGGGCGCCAGCGTCGTCAATGGGCCGTCGATAGCCGACGTCAACGCCTTCTGGCGCGAGGCCGACCAATGCGGGTCACCCGCACTCACCGCTGCTGGCCCGGTCACCACTTCGACCGCTGGGTGCGCTCACAACCGCAGCGTCGTGCTGATCACCATCGACGGCGGCGGACACCAATGGCCTGGCGGCACCACGTTCCTCGAGCGTGGGGACCCGATGTCGCATGCGCTGAACGCCACCCAAACGTTCTGGCAGTTTTTCGCGGCACATCCAGCCTCGCAGTGATTAACCGCGAGAGGCGATGGCGACAAAATATTTGTGACGTGGTGGTTGGACTATGGCCCCGACGCAGAAGTCACCTCGATAGCCACGACACCGCTGCGATCCTCACCGAGGTCTTCGGACGACCGATCACCGCCGGTGCAGATACCCTTTGACCTGTTAGCGTCACGACTGCCCGAATGCCCGTTCCGCGATGGGATGAGGCGCATGATGGCCCACTACGATCGGTACGGTTTGCCCCGGCAGCAATCCACTGGTGTTGCAACGATTCTCGGCGGCGAACCACGATCCTTGAAGGATTATTTCCGCGAACTGGCTTCTCGCTGAAGGCCGCTCAATTGCGCATTCCATGTCACTATAGGGCGGTCGACGGGTATCGCTTCGCCTTCGGCTGCCAAAATACATCTGGCTATCGAGCCGAGCACTCTGGTTGCCAGCGTCAGACGCGCGAGCAGGGCGTCCCGGCCGTCGAAGTTGTCCGTCGAACGAAGGCGGACATGTCGTCTGCTCACAACCTACCGGAATGCCCAGAGAGTGTTGAACTTTCGCCGCAATGGCTTTGGCTTGATCGACGGAGGCGACTGGGCGGTGGCGCTTACCGCAGAAGGGCAAAAAGTTACACTGCTGGCCAGGGCGGGTACGGGTTGAAAGAGGCGGGTTTGGCGGGGTACGGGTTGAAAGAGGCTGGTTTAGAAGGGTACGGGTCGAAATAGGCCGGTTCGGAAGTTATGGGGCGTAGGCGGTCGTTCATCGTTGTCGCCCCGACGTGGCGTTCGAAGATTCGCCACCCTCTGTCGATTCGGCGCAGGCGGTCCGTCATAGTGGAGTACACCCAGATCGCGGGCAGATCGCTGGGGCTCTCAACAACCTGGGCTACGACCACGTTGGAGGAAGCCTCCGGTGAAGCATATCGGATGAGAAGGTTGTGGTAGCGGACGATCACCCCCTCGCCGTCGCGATCGACGATCGGGTTGGTCGCGTGCCGGCTAACCCCAGGGAGCGTATAGGGGGACTGCTGTTGGAAGAAGCGCCGCGTTTCCACCCGGCCACGATTGATGCCGTGGGTGTGGTACGTCACGCTATCCGGTAGGAAAGCCTCGACCATCCCGTCGATATCCCAGGCGTCGAAGAGCCAGTTGACACGGTTGATGAAGTCAATCGCGGTTGCACGGTCTACGGGATCGACAGCGCTGTCGAGAGCTACCGGGGGCAGGTTTGACATTTACCCCGCCTCTCGGTTATGGAGTGGTCGTTGGCGTCGGAGCCGTTAGCGACCTGGGCGTTTTGGTCAAAGCCGGGCGTGTGCGCCAGGGACCGTTGTAGCCGCGACTTCACCGACCGCCTCTCTGCGGCTGTTTTATCTAGCCTGATTTTTAGTATGGCCGCCCAAGCTCACGACTGGCTGTGTTTCGGTTGGGTGTTTCCTTAGTTTCTCCGATCACCGTGCCGGTGATCGGCGCAACCAGCACACATGGCAGCACCCGGCGCCACCGTGGTCGGGTGCCGGCACGGTCACCGGATTCCCAGTCATGCTGCTGGGCGTCCAGGAGCGGTCGCACCGCAAACTCGAGCAGAGCGGCGACCCCGCTCGGTGACAACGCCGCCGACTCGGCGGGTAACCGGATGCATCACGGGTAGACGCCGTGTTTCTTCACAACTCTCCGCGGCTATCGCGGTGTAACGAGACTTCACCTGCCGTATAGGAAGTTTCGTCGCAGGGGTCTTCGTGCCAGTCCCCAAACGGGTCGGTGTAGTGGTGCCAATCCTGCGGTGAGGCCATCTCCTCGTCGGTGAGCAACGCGCCATTGAGGGCGTCCACAATTTCGGCGGGGTCGGCACCGCATACCAGCACCACCATTGAGGTGTGACGATCGCCGAACCGGTATTCCCACAAGAGGTCGGCGAACGCGCGCCGCTCCTGGTCGACATAGGCCAGCTCCGAGGCGGTCATGGCTCCGATCACGGCGGCACCCTGCTGGCAGCGCCCTACCAATTCGCATCCGGACGGCCCTGGACGCTCGCCTATACCACCGACCCGTGGGGTACCGTGCTCGAGCTGATGAGCCACAGCTACGCCGAGGCGTTCAGCAACTGGCCCCAGCCCGGGCAGTTAACCCCGCCCACACTTGTGCCACGCCTGAAGCGCGGCGATGATGGCCCACACGAAGGCAGATAACACCGGCGCATGCGGTTAACGGCCAGCGACGGATGTTGGGTGGGACTGGCGCCTAATCGCCGTGTTCGACAAGGAATTCCAACGCTTTCAACGAGCAGCTAGTTCACGAAAGTAGTCCTTCAGCGATCGAGGTTCCCGGCCGAGGATCGCGCGCAACACCAGTGGGTTGCCGCCGGGCAAGCCGTGCCGGTCATAGTGGGCCATCATCCGCCTCATGCCATCGCGGAAGGGCCCTTCGGGCAGCCGTGACGCGAACTGGTCCAAAGGTATTTGCACCGCGGTGATCGGTCGTCCGAGGACCTCGCTGATGATCGCAGCGGTGTCGTGGCTGTCCTGCATTCCAGGCGCACACAGTTCGAAGGTTCCGTAACTGAGCTCGTTACCGGTCATCGCCATCGCGGCCACCTCCGCGACCTCGCGGTAGTCCACCGAGCACATCTTCGCCGACAGCGAGTAAGGCTGAGCCAACCGGTCATGCTCGATGATGTCGTTCCAGGAGTGCTCGAAATTCTGCATAAACCTCGCCGGCTGCAGCACTGTGAAATCCATCTCTGAGCTGTAGAGGGCCTCTTCGACGGGCAGTTTTGCGGCGGCGTGATTCGTCATCGCCGAGATCGACGGGTGAATGACTCCGGAAAATACGAACTTTCGCACACCGGCCGCGCGGGCGGCGTTGACCATCGCCGTGCCCATCTGCGCCTCCTCCGCCGCGTGCGCCGGGCCGATATGGAAGACGCCATCCATCCCTGCGACCGCATTCGTGAGGGTGGCCGGTTCCGTGAGGTCCCCGATGACCGTCTCGTCGGCGCCGTTACGCCGCGCCACCCCTGCCCGCTCCTGGTTTCGGACCAACGCGCGCACCACGACGCCTCGTTTGGTCAGCTCGCGCAATACCAAGTGGGCATGACGTCCTGTTGCCCCCACCATCAAGACTCGCATCGGTGTTCTCCCGTCTGACGCAGAAGTTCTTGCTCACCGGCCCAGCGCCGCTGTGACCGCCTGGTTGAAGGCGGGGTAGATGTCGTCGTAAACCCTTTCTCGCTCGGCGAACCGGAACCGCTTGGCACGCTCCACGACGATCTCGTCAGCCTGCGGCTGTGTCTGCAACAGTGTCATCGTCTCGGTGATGTACTCATCCAGCGGCATCGCCCTCGGGTCGAATCCGCGCTCGCCCTGCAGCGCGGTCTGCACCTGCGGCGGGACGATTTCGATCACCTGGACCGAGGTCTCGCGGAGCTGAAAGCGCAGCGACTGGGTGTAGGAGTGTATCGCGGCTTTGGTGGCGCAATACGTCGGTGTGAGCGCACTCGGCATGAACGCCAGGCTGGACGAGACGTTGACGATCGCCGCGCGCGGCTGCGCCAGCAGCGAGGGCAGCAATGCCGCGGTCAGACGGATCGGCCCCAGCAGATCGATCGCGACGGTCTCCTCTGCCGCACCGACGTCACCGGCGGTCAGGTCCTCGACGCGCTGGATGCCGGCATTGTTGATCACGACATTGAGGTCCGGGTAGCGGTCGATCAGCTCGGCGGCGAATCGCTGGATGTCGGCGGGGTCGCCCTGATCCAGTGACAGGTACTGGATGCCGGGGTTGGCCTCGGCGACTGCCTGAAGCGGTTCGGGGCGTCGGCCCGCGATGACGACCTGGTTGCCCAACCGGTGCAATGATTCGGCCAAGCCGCGGCCGATTCCGGTGCCGCCGCCGGTCACCAGAATGGTGTTGCCCGTCATCTGCATTGCGTTCTCCTTCTCGCTTTCCGATGTCTCATATCCCCCCACAATCGTCTACCCAGCAGGTCCCGGCGGGGAACCGCGCACACGGACGATGCGACGCCACTCCGAAATGTCGAGTCATTTGACGGTAGGCTCGAGCTGAAGCGGTCGTCCGAAGTTACGGCTTCCGATTCGGTAATCGTCTGTACGACTTCGCATTTACTCGAAGGAATGCGCATGACCGATCTGAACACCACGTTGCCTTCCGCACTACAACGGGCGCTGGAGTTGCTCGCCGATCCGCCGACGCAGCCGGATGTCAGCAAGGGTTATCTCGATCTGCTGAGCACCGACGCAGCCGAGGACGCCGCTGTGCCGAAGAACACCGGTCCCTTCCAGGCGTTATTGGCCTCGCGGGTCGGGTCGATGGTTTACGACTACAACCAAGCCCTGTTGCGCAGGCTGTTCGCCGCGTGGCTGCAGCCCACCGAGTGGTTGAACATCCCGACCGCTGGGATCGCCTTGGACGTTGGCTGCGGTCCCGGTAGCGTCACCGCGTCACTGGCCCGGGCCGTGGGCTCGGACGGGCTAGTGCTGGGTGTCGACATCTCCGAGTCGATGCTGGCACGGGCGGTCCGAGCCGAATCCGGACCACAGATCGGCTTCCTGCGGGCGGATGCGCAACGGCTTCCTCTACGTAACGAGACGGTCGATGCCATAGTCTGCATCGCCGTGCTGCAGCTGGTACCGGACCCGGTGGCAGCGCTGGCGGAGATGGCGCGGGTGCTGCGACCGGGCGGACGGCTAGCCGCGGTGGTTCCTATGGCCGGGCGTGCCGTTCGGTTTTTGCGGAGGTTCCCGAACACCTGGGGCTATGTGTTCGGCGAAGACGAACTCGGCGACATCCTGGAAGATCACGGCTTCGTGAGCGTGCGGACCAAGAGTTTCGGCATTTTTCAGTCGGTGCGCGGCAAACGCGGGTGACATTGCGGCGTTACTGGTTGGTGGTCATCCAATGAAAGCGTCCCCCCGCTCGCTCTTTTGGCCTACCGTTGCCAGCGTGGAGTCACATAGAACCCCCGAACTGGTGCCCGTCGAGGCATTGCGCTCAGGTGACCCGATCACCGACGTCCACGGTGGCGGTCAACACTACAGAGTTCTCGAGTCCAAAGCATTCGGCGAGAGCTGCGTGGTGCTTGAGCTTGAGTCGAAAGCGAATCACCAGCTGCGGGTGATCGAGATGTCCTTCCCCACCGGCTACTTAGTTGGCAGGTCGCCTCGCTGATCTTTGTGACACACCGGCGATCCGCACGTGGTCGATGCGTCACTCCCAGGCCAGCGCGGCCGCCACCACGCCCGTCGATGAGTTCCCGGTCCGGGCGCTCACTGCTGATCTGCATGGTCAGTCGGGATGAGCGCGCGCACGGCATCGGGGACGGTCTTGACCGCGTCGGCTCCACGGATAGTCACCTGCAGCAGATAGCCGGGAAGCACACACAGCAGCATGTTCGTCAGGGCTTCCGGGGCAAGCTCTGAACCGGTCACCGAACTGGCTCGGGCGATCTGGGTGAGCGCCTCACCCGCCGCGTCAAACGCTTCCCGCAGCCGCACGGCCAGCGTGGGGTTGCGCAGCGCTTCCGACCACACCAGCAGCGCGATCGCGCCAAATCCCTCGTCGGCGTGGCGTGCGCTCACGTACTCCAGCGCCGATGCCAGCGCCGCGCCGACGGTGGCGCCATGCTCAACCGATTCCCGCACGATCGTGACGACCTGGTCGAGGTTCTCCTCGGCGATCGCGACGATCATCGCGTCCTTGCTGTCGAAGTAGCGGTAGACCGCACCGGACGACATGCCGGCCTCGCGCACCAGATCCTGCATGGAGGTCTGATGAAATCCGTCACGCACAAAGCAGCGCCGCGCGGCGCCCAGGATCTGCGCACGCCGCTCATCGCGGTACTGCGGTGAGACCTTGGGCATCCCCCCACGGTATCAAAAAACATGAACGTTCGCTCTTGACAATTCGTTGAGCGCCCGGTGCAGTATAAAAACGCGAATGATCGTGCGCGGAAGTGCCGCGAGTTGCAGCTCATAGCGGCTCGGACCGCGGGTAAGGGCACGCTCCTGAATCGTGACGTGAGAGGACACCAACATGACCGACTCATCCGACTTCGGCACATTTGGCCGATTCACCGAGACTCCGGTAGACCGGATGCCCCCCGACATGAGGGCTGCCTACGAGTTCACCCGTGAACTGCGCGGCCTTGTGCCTGGCCCGCACAAGATCTGGCTGGCCAACCCGAAACTGTCGAAAACGATCGTGCCCACCGGGGCGTACTACCAGGGCGAGTCAACACTGACCAAGGCCGAGATCGAGATCGTCACCAACCTCATCAACGGCAAATGGCGCACCGCCTACGCCAACTACGAGCACGAGATCATCGGTGTCGGGAAGGGAGGTCTTGCGCCCGAGAAGGTCGAGGCGCTGATCGCGGGCCTTCCGACATCGTTCGACGATCACCGCCAGCAGGTCGTCTACGAGCTCACCTCGGCGTTAATCGCCGCGCGGGTAGTGCCGCTGGGACTATTCCGGCGCGCCAGAGAACTGCTGGGCGACGCGGGAATCGTCGACGTCACCGTCCTGATCGGGTGGTTCACCGCCGTGTGCATGACCCTCTCGGCGTTCGACGTCCCGGCCAACGCCGTCGGTCTAAACCAATGACCACAGCACGCCATAGCCACCGCCGACCAGATGAAATCCCCACCGGCACAACGCAGATCGGAGCAGTCACCATGTCGCATGACGCTGACAGACTCGGCGGGCGCCTGCCGCTGATCGACCCCGCCACATTGACCGGCGCGCAGCGTGAACTATTCGATCAGATGATGGTCACCGCGGTGCCGTGGGCGCAAGGCGCCGGATTCCAAAGCACCACCGCCGACGGGCGACTCATCGGCCCGTTCAACCCCAGCCTGCTCAACCTTGCGATCTCGTCCCAATTCCTGCAGCTGCAATTCACCGAAGAACGACACACCTCACTTACTGAACGCCTGCGCCAAGTGGTGATCCTCACGGTGGGCGCGGTCTGGCGCGCCGACTACGAGCTCTACGCCCACTCGGCTGTCGCCCGGCAGGCCGGCATTCCAGAGGACGCGATCGCGACTCTTGTCGGCGGCGGTCTGCCCGAAGATCTCACCGAGGACGAGAAGACCGCGCACCGGCTCGCCCGGCAACTGTCGACCACCCACCACGTCGACGACCAGCTCTACCGAGGGGCCGAAAACGCCTTTGGCGCCAAAGGAGTACTCGAGATCACCGTGCTCACCGGGATCTATCACACCGTCTGCGGCATTCTCAACGCCTTCGACGTTCCCGCCCCATAACCGGCCCAACCCGCCCCGACAACGAATAAAGAGCTCTCATGCCGCTCTCCCCTATCCCCGCAGTCACTTTGACCCCGGTGGCGTACTTTCCGGAAAAGTACTTCCCGGAGAACCTCGCCGTCCGCGCCGACGGTTCGGTCCTGGTCACCGCGGTGCTGCAAAGGGAACTCTGGTGCGTTCCCGCTCCCGAACCTCGCACGGAGGTTGTCCCGGTGCTGGTGCACACCTTTGACCACCCCGTCTCCGGGATCGTCGAGGTCGAACCCGATGTGTTCATCATCAGCGTGACCGAGGGCTACACCACTTACGAATCCCATTTGGCGCGTGTCGATCTCACCGACTGGACTCCAGGCAATCCGGTCTCGCCGGAGACATCTATACCTTCGACGACCGTGTCCGTGCGCTCAACGGCAGCTGCCTGCTCGCCCCCGGAGTGATGCTCGTCGCCGACTGCTTCGCCGGCCTCATCTGGCGAATTGATCTGGGGGAAGGCGCCCGAAGTGCCACAGCCGGGGTCTGGCTGGCCCACGACACGATGGCGATGGACCCCGACAGCGACGTCGCGCCGCCGCCACAACCGGGCGTCAACGGCGTGCGCTATGGCACGCAGAGCGGCTACCTGTGGTACACGTCGACCGCCCAGAAAGTCTTCATGCGCGTCGCGGTCGACCCGGAGACTCTCGACCCCGCCGGCGCCCCTGAGTTTGTCGCCGCCATCGACAACGCGGACGACTTCTGCGTGGACGAAAACGCCGGATTCGCCTACGTCACCCGGCATCGCGCCAACACGATCGACCGAGTTCCGCTCAAGCCCCGCCACGGCAGCGAGGTCCGCCACATCGCCGGTGATCCGTTCGACGAGATCCTGATCGGCCCGTCCAGCGCCGCCTGGAGCCGCGGGCCCGCCGAACCCCGCCGGGTGGCCTACGTGACCACCGATGGGGGACCACCGCGCCGCCCGACGGCATCGTGCGGAAAGCCGCGCTGCTGCGCGTCGAACTGCGCCCACCCGTGAACGAGAACTCATGAACCCGGACAGCAAGATCCCGCGTCACCTCAACGGTCATCACGTGCACTAGCGGATGATGTATACATCATTCGCGCTAGTGACGTATATTTGGGACCAATGAAGCGGCTGCAGATCTATATCGAGGAGGAAGTTGACCGGGCGCTCGGAGTTGAAGCCCGGCGGCAGCGCAAGTCAAAGGCAGCGCTCATCCGGGAGTACGTGGCTGATCGTCTTCGCACGCCTGGCCCAGACCCCGTCGACGCCTTCATAGGATCGTTCGGCGACAGAGCCGACCTATCCGCGTCCGTTGATGACGTGGTCTATGGGCCGCGCGGATGATCTTCGTTGACACATCTTTCTGGGCTGCGCTTGGCAACGCGACAGACGCTCGACACGACACTGCCAAGAAACTGTGGGCCAGTAGACCGCCCGTCGTCGTGACCTCCGACCATGTCCTGGGCGAAACCTGGACGCTGCTCAACCGGCGCTGCGGTCACCGGGCCGCAGTGGCCGCCGCTGCTATCCGATACAGCACCGTCGTTCGGGTCGAGCACATTACGGCGGAACTCGAGGAGCAAGCGTGAGAGTGGCTGGCTCGACACGCCGAGCGAGAGTACTCGTTCGTCGACGCGACGAGCTTCGCGCTAATGCGTAAGAAGAACGTCCACAATGCCTATGCGTTCGACGGCGATTTCAGCGCAGCCGGATTCGTCGAGCTGCGACCATGAGCGTCATGTATTGCGTGCCGACCGCCAAGGCTGGGCGCAGCGGTCGAGACCTGGCATAAGCCGTGGCCGCATGATCTCGCCTCCTTAAACGACCTGTCTGTCAGCAGCCCCGCGACGGCAATTTCGCGTCAGTCGCGGATAAATCCCTTGCTGCGCATCAAAAATTCGGCCAGATAACCGTCATGCGGCATCTGCAGTGCCATGTAGTAGGTGGCATGAGGGCCGCGGTAGAGGTTGGCCACGGTCGGTTCGACCAGGAGGTCGTCGATCAGCTGCTCATCGGAGGTGATCGCGGTGATCACCAACGAATGCCGCAGCGGCGCAAGGCCATCGCCACGCGACCACGGACTCACCCACACGCAGGGGAACGGCAACTCGATATTGAGCTTGTCCACATCGGGTGTGGTCAGCAGGTGCACCGCCGGACGTAGCGCTGCGTTACCATCGCCGAGATCTGCGACAACGTGATCGGCGCCCAGTAGCGGGGTCGAGCCGGCCGCCTTGGCGGCCAGGTAGTCGGCCACCGCCTGCGCCTGGGCGATGGGCTGGGTGGGCAAAATGGCGTTTTCGTCGCTGGCCGGTAGCGCAGGGATAGGCGCCAGCCTTTCGGCGATAGCCTGCGCGAGTAGCGTTGGGTCGCCTTCGTACAGGACGGCCGTGGTGTTTTGGCACGCCATTCCGCCTAGGTTGCTGATGGAGTCCACGATGAGGTCGAGGTAGTCGCGCCAGTTCTGTTCTGCGGTGATCAGGATCTTCGAGCGACCCGGCCCATTGGCGAAGACCGTCGCGTCGGCGGCGTACTTGTCGACCACGTCCTGACTACCAAAGACCATGCTCAGGTCGGCGGCGCGGATGATCTCGTCAGCGCCGGCATAATCGGTCGGCAGATAGATCACATCCTCGGGCCGGAATCCGGCCTCGCGCAGGGCGGTGATGACGCGATGTCCGGTGAATGGCTCCCGCCGTGACGGCCGGATCGCGACGCGATATCCCAGCGCCAGCGCCTGCGGCCAGGCGCCGTGCACGCCGGGATGGTTGCCCGATGCGTGCACGGCAAAGACCTCGCCGCGGCGCACCCACACACCGCTGCCGCGGCGTGTGACCTCGTCGCGCCAGTCAAACGCGGAGCCGGTAGGCCGGGCGGGTCGCACCGCATTTAACGCGCAACCGAGTGCGGTCGCCACGTCAAGGGCTCCGGCTCGAGTCACTTTGATCGGCAAGCCCGACACCCGGCTTGCCAGCGTGACGTAGAACTCGAAATCCAGTCCGGCGATCTGGTCGTGGACGAAGATTTCGGCCGCCTTGTCCAGTGCGGCTTGACGTTGGGCCGGCGGCAGCGACCCGGCCTTGCGCTGCGCCGCGATGCTGCGGGTGACAAACAGCGGCGGCACGATGCTCAGCTCGCCAACAGCTACGCCAGCGGTATCTTTGATGATTTCCCGGTTCCGTGTGCGGTAGTTCCCGTTCGGACCCAACGCGTCGAGCATCACGGTATCGCTTGTGGGGCGGGACGATTCAGTGAATGTCGTGGTCATTGTCGACGCACTCCTTCCGCAGATGTGCGTGCAGATGTCGGGCTAAACGTCCGCAACCATTTTGCCAAGCGGCGATAAGCGACTGACAAGTTCAGGTCCTCGTGGCAGCGCGTTCGATGTCGATGAGTTGCTCGCCACGTCGCTCGTTGTCGTAGGCTTTGCGCCCACCGCGCAGACCGAACAGCCGTTTCGAGATCAGCAGGTAGAGCACGGCGGCCACATTGATGCCGAAAGTCAGCGCCCGGGTGAAGGTGATGCCCTTTGTCAGGTCATGTACTTCCAACGGCATGAAAATCGCGGTGGCCACCACCGCGAAGTACTCGCCCCAGCGTGCCAGCAACCACAGCCCGACGCCTTCGACGACCTCCAGCAGTGCGTAGGCCGCCAACATGAACGTCAGCAGGGTCAGAGTCGAAGGTTTAGTGGCCAAGGCTTTTTCCAACTCATGTAACGCGGTCATCTGATCAACCTTGAATCCGGTGGCGCGCAGCAGTGGTAGGTCGCGGTCGAGGGCCACTTGGATGGATCCCTGCGCGCCGCGAAACTTCCACACCGCCCACGCCGCGAGCCCGATCAGCACCGCCCGGATCCAGCGTTCCACCGCGAGGGCGCGCACGATGATAGCCTGACGTAAAGCTTTGCCTCGCAAAATTATCGGCGCGCCGTCGGGGCGTCCACGTCCGTGTGGTGCGCCGAGGGTGAATTCACCGCAGCGCAGGCAGCGCCACACTTCGCCCAGCCCAGTGGTGCCGCTGAGGCGGTCAGCTAGTGCGGCGCCGTCAGGCGCGTAAGTGACGTGTCCTCGGCGCGCGCAGGTGCACAGCTCCCACCGGTTGACTACGTGATGTTTGTGCACGGCTTGCGCTCCTTCGAGGCGGGACAAGCCGATCATTCAATGCAGGCACCGAATTAGGCAAGACGACCTGAACACATGTCACAGCCCAAGCGGAACCCATTGATTCGAAACCCGCGACGTTGACTATTCCCGGCGCCTCGGTGTGGACGGCCTGTAGCACGGGGACATCGACTCATCGCGCACTCCACGATCTGGAGCCTGGTGCCGGATTAGTCGCCGGGAAGCGCGTGCTGCCCAATCAGCTCGCCGATACCCGTCGCACCGAGCCGCTCACGGAACGCCTGCACCCAGTGCCAGCGCAGCTCCTCCTCGACCGACATGCCGGTACCAAAGACCTCAAGTGCCCGCCGCAGAATCGGCAGTCCGGCCCGATATCCGTCGTTGTAGTGCGCGACCAGGCCGTCGAGAAGCAGATCGATTGCGCGTGTAGGACCCGGAGGCGGTGGCGCGGCACTGGCGGCTCGTGCTACCTCGAGCACTCCACCGCCCAACGCCAGACGGCCCGCGAACATGCCGGCCGACAACGCCTGCAGGTAAGTCGCACGTGAGACGCCCGCATCGATTGACTCGAGCCGGCGGGCGGCCTTCAGCAGCAGAGACGGAGCATCGCTGCCTCGGCTTGCGACGAACGCGAGTTCAGCGCCGATCAAATCGACACGAGCCTGCTGGAAGTCGCTGAGCGGCCCGGACCCTGCGGTTGACAGCAACTCCTGCGCCGTGTCGAAGGCGCCGGCCTTGATTTTGGCCGAGGCGGCGGCCATGCCTCCGCGGGCCTGGGCACGGTCCGCGGAGCGTTCCAGCTCGGCGGCGACCTCGTCATCGGGCCCGGGCGCGGCATTAGCCCGATGCCAGGCCCGTCGATCGGGATCGTGTTCCCGATCGGTGACCTCCGCCAGCGCCCTGTGCACACTTTGCCTTTCTTGCAGCGACGCCGACCTATAGACCACTGAACGCACCAGGGGATGACGAAAACGGACCCGAGTGCCGAACTGGACCACGCCCGCCTCGTTCGCCGGTGCCGCCGCTTCCCCACCGATCCCCAACCGTACGGCTGCTCGCCACACCAGCGCAGGATCGCCGACAGGATCCGCCGCGGCGACAACCAGCAGGCGCCGGGTCTGCTCTGGGAGCCCTTCGGCCCGCCGCCGGAAGCTCTCTTCGACCCTCTCCGACGGCTGCGCGGCGCCCACAAGCCCAAATCCGCCCGCCAACTGTTCCGGCCTCAATCCCCGCGATAATTCCAGCAGTGCCAACGGATTACCCCGGGTCTCGGCAAGGATCAGATCCCGGACCCGGATATCCAGCGGCCCCGTCAGCTCGGCGTCCAGCAGCGCTCGCGCATCGACATTCTGCAGCCCGTCGACCTTGAGCTCGGGCAACCCCGCAAGGTCGTGGCTGGGGATACGGGCCGCGAATACCAAGCCCACTGATTCCGCCGCTAACCGGCGAGCTACAAAGGCCGAGGACTTGCGCAGAGGCCCGATCGAGCCACTGCTCGTCGTCCACTACACAAACAAGCGGCCGTTGCTCGGCGATGTCAGACAGCAGATTCAACACCGCCAGACCGACCAGGAACTTGTCCGGCGCCGGCCCCGAGCTCATGCCGAACGCAGTCCGCAGGGCATCGCCCTGCGGCACGGGTAAATCGCCAAGGTGACCGAACATGGGCGCACACAACTGATGCAAAGCAGCGAACGCCAGCTCCATCTCCGACTGCACACCCGTGGCGCGCACCACCCGGCACTCCGCCGCCCGCTCGGCCAGGTAATCCAGCAACACCGTCTTGCCCACACCGGGTTCGCCAGACACCACCAGGACCCGGCTCTCACCGGCGCGAATCGCCGCGACCAATTGGTCCAGCTTGCCGCACTCAGCGCGGCGGCCCATCAGCGTCATCCCGCGTCCCAGCAACATGGCTTCCGCCTGCATCTGCAGGGCGGTGCGCTCACCTTACCGCTAGGCGCAGCCTCGGCCGGACTGTTGGCTAACAGCGAATATTACGGCGGCCAGAATCAGCGCCGGGCCGGCAGGAGTCGGTGATGGGATGACGGGTCGGGATGCTCTCAGAAGCGTTGC
>Ga0187766_10000829_pt1 | contig 17637 bp, 15 predicted proteins | sample 0216_QUI02_MP05__4_FD_132971 | JGI IMG/M metagenome (GOLD analysis project Ga0187766, IMG submission 132971) | Tropical peat soil microbial communities from peatlands in Department of Meta, Colombia - 0216_QUI02_MP05_20_MG | ecosystem: Environmental > Terrestrial > Soil > Wetlands > Peat ... | reverse complement strand
GCTCCGGGCGGCCACCCGCCAGCCGTTTCGCAGGATGCTGAATAGCCCGTTTCCGCGCAGGCTGCTCACAAAGGTCCAGATGCAAGGCGGCGTGCGATGCGAGGCGCAAGGCGTACTGCGTCCGTACGTCGCAGCGCCGCGCGAGCGCGCCAACGCCGCACCCGCTGCCGCCGGGGCAGCGGGGAGAGATGTTGGGCCTTTTTCAGCAGCCTGTTACCGGGGCGCGGCGGCCTCGCCGGCGCGCCGCATGCTCTCCTCCAGCTCCCTCAAGCGGGCCTGCTGCCTCGGGCTCAGCACCTCGCGCAGGTCGCGGATCGCGCGGACACGCACGCGCAGGATCTCCGTCTGCGTCCGGCCGATCTCCTGCACCAGCTCCTCGATGGTCCGGGGCTCGCCGGGCGTCTCGTCGATCCGCCCCCGCAGGTCCGCCGCCCGCCGCTGCAGGGCCTCCGTGAGGGCGCGCATATCGGCCTCGAAATGCTGGCGCAACCCCAGCACGCGGGCCCGCTGCTCCTCGGTAAGATCCAGCTCGGCCAGCACGCGCTCGAAGCGGAAGACGATCTTGTCGCCCCCGGCGGGGGCGGCCGCGGGGGCCGCGGCGAGCCCCGCAACGGCGAGGAACGCGGCGGCGGCGTAACGCCCGATGCTCATCGCTCCTCCCCCGCGCTCGTCTCGCCATCCTCGCGCGCGACCAGCAGCAGCTCGATGGACGGCGAGAGCGAGACCGGCTCCTGATCCACGAGCTCCGCCGTGGTGACGAACGAGGGAACGTTCCGGGGCGCAACGGGCGGCCGCAGACCGGAGGGCGATCGGCCGAGCCCCAGGTAGAGCGAGACGCCCAGGGCCGCCAGCGCCCCGGCCGCGGCCCCGGCCAGGGTCCAGGCCGGCCTCCGGCGGCGGGGCGCCGGGCGCGTGGCGGGCGGCGCCGGGGCGACCATCCGATCGCGCAGCCGCACCCACGCCTCCGGCGGGGGGGCGGAGCGCGCGGCGGCCTGCACGGCCGCGCGCGCGCGGCGCAGGCTCTCCCGGCGCCCGGCGCAGCGCGGGCAGCGGGCCACGTGCCGCTCCACCGCCAGCATGGCACGCGCGGGAAGTTCCCCGTCCAGGGAGGCCGAGAGGCGGCGGCGGACCCACAGGTGCATCATGCGCCGGCGCCCTCCCAATCTCGCAGGGCGGCGCGCAGCGCCTCGCGCCCGCGGGCGATGCGCGACCGCACCGTGCCCACCGGCACCCCCAAGGCCTCGGCGACTTCCTGGTACGAGAGGCCCTCCAGGTCCCGCAGGATGATACAGGCGCGGTACGCCGGGTCCAGCGTGGCCAGGGCCGCGCGCACGTCCGCGCCGGGGCCTTCCGCCTCGGCCCGGGCCGCCGCCTCTGCCGCCCGCGCCAGGCCCGCCCCGTGGCCGTTCCGCAGGGCACGCCGGCGCGCCTCCCGCTGGAGGCGTTCCAGGCACACGTTGACCCCCATCCGGTACAGCCAGGTGCCGAAACCGGACTCGAAGCGGAAGGCCCCCAGGCCGCGCCAGGCGGCCAGGAAGGCCTCCTGCGTGGCCTCGTCCGCGTCGGCCCGGTTTCCCAGCATATGGTACGCCAGCGTGTGCATCGTGCCCTTGAACTGCTCGTAGATAGGCGCAAAGGCGTCCTGATCGCCCTCGATGCACCGAACCAGGCGTTCGCGGGGGACGTCCTTCACAGCCATTTAACAGGCTGCCGAAAAGGGCCCAACGTCTCTCCCCGCTGCCCTGGCGGCAGCGGCTGGGGCGTTGGCGCGCTCGCGCGGCGGTGCGACGTACGGAACAAGTACGCCTCGCGCCTCGCTGCGCGCGCCGCCTTGCATCTGGACCTTTTCGAGCAGCCTGGGCAAGAAAAAGGTGCTCAACATCCCCTTAGACGGCATGAGGGCCTCAAAAAGTTCCCGGCCCCGGCTCGATTTGTGGTCCCGCGTACGGCGCGGTCCCCCGCCAGGGCTCATGGGAGCGTAAGGATCAGCTTGCCGACCGTCTGCCGGTTTTCCAGGAGCCTGTGGGCCTCGGCGGCCTGCGCCAGGGGTAGGGCCTTGTGGATGGTCAGCTTCAGCTTCCCCTGGGCCAGCCAGCCTAGCACGGCCCCCGCCCTCTCTAGCAGTTCCTCGCGCGTCAGCGTGAAGTGCACCAGGCTGGTCCCCGTGACGGTGGCCGCCTTCCCCATGAGGCTCAGGGGCTGGAAGGGATCGGGGGCCCCGGCGGCGCGCCCGTACACGATGAGGTGCCCGTGCAGCGCCAGGGCCTCCAGCCCCTTCTGGAAGGTGGGCTTGCCCACGGCATCCAGCACCAGGTCCACGCCGCGCCCGTCGGTGAGGCGCTTGGCCTCCTCGGCGAAGTCCGCCTGGGTGTAGAGGATCACCTCGTCCGCGCCGGCCTCGCGCGCCAGGCGGGCCTTCTCGGGCGTGGACACCGTGCCGATGACGCGGGCCCCGAGCATCTTCGCCATCTGCACGGCAAGCAGCCCCACCCCGCCGGCCGCCGCGTGCACCAGCACCGTCTCGCCGGCGCGGGTGTGATGGGCGGCGTGGAGCAGATAGTGGGCCGTCATACCCTGGAGCATGATGGCGGCCGCCTGCTCGAAGGACACCTGCGGCGGGATGGGCACCAGCCGCCACGCGGGCGCGGCAACGTATTCCGCGTAGGAACCCGGCACGCCGGTGTACGTGACCCGGTCGCCGGGGCGGAGGCCCTCCGCGCCGGGGCCCACGGCCTCCACCACGCCCGCCCCTTCCTGTCCGGTGATGCAGGGCAGGCCGCCCGGCGGCGGGTAGTCTCCGCGGCGGTGGTAGATGTCCACGAAGTTCACGCCGGTGGCGCGCAGCCGCACCAGGGCCTGGCCCTGCCCCGCCGCGGGCACCGGCACGTCCTCGAGCCTCAGCACCTCGGGCCCGCCGGTAGCGTGGAAGCGAATCGCCTTCATCGTCTGCGCCATCGTATCCTCCGTTCGGGGTGCGTGGCCATGATTCGCGCCCGGATGTCCATTGACCGCCCTGATCGTGACCCACTTTCGCGGAGGCGGGCCGATGGATCATGTCCGTGGGGCCCTGCCCCATCTTGGGCTTCCAGGGTCTGGGTCCCGCCAGGCGGCGGGCCGACCCACCAGGAGCTGATCATTTTACACCGGGGCGCTCTCGCGGTGGAAGTTACGATGCCAGGCCGGGGACGTGCCGGCCACGGCAGTTGGGCTGCGGCGAACGGGGATAAGATGCCGCGACGGGGTGCTCCGTCCGGGGCCGTGGATGGGCGCCCGGGGCGCGGTGATAGCGAGCTGCCGGCTGGCCGGGCACGGCAGCGGCGCGCACCGCAGCGTCAGGGGACGTGGTGGCGCCAGTCTTCGCCGGCCCCACAGTCGAAGGGCATCGGTTTCTGAACAGGCGCGATCTCCCCCTGAGCCGTTTCGTCGAGGAGGCTGGCCCAATCCGTCAGGACCTCGATGCCCGAAGCGAAGCAGGCGCAGCCACTCTGCGCGGCGCGTGGGAGGAGATCCGGACCGGCCGCGACCGCCCGCGGCACCAGATACGCCGCCAGCCCGAGGACGAGGATGCCCAGCAAGATAACGAGGCGCTTCAATAGTGACATGTCTCCCCTTCACCTAGATTACTTTGCAGATGGGCCTTTTTCAGCAGCCTGGCAAAGACACAGAAACAGCCGGCGGACCCGGCCGGTGCCGGGCCCGCCGCGCTGTTCTGTCGCCGGAGGTGGTCCGCTATGCGATGCTGCGGCCGGCGCCGGAGGCCTCGCCCTGCGGGAGGGCGATGCTGCTGCGGCCGGCGGAGACTTCACCCTGCGACGGGTTCTCCAACGACGCCAGCACGCGGCCGGCGCCGGAGGCCTCGCCCTGCGGCAGCATGATGTCGCGGCCCGCACCCGAGTTGGGGCCGTTCGGTTCCACCGGGGTGGGCCAGTTCGCGAAGGCAGGAGCCGCAACCAGCAGAGCGGCCAGGGTGATCACGATCTTCTTCATGGTCCTTCCCTCCTCCTTGGTTTGATGTCGAGTCCGGCTACTCGCCGGTGCCGCCAGCCTTCATGGGCGTCGGCGACGATCAACGGGGGTTACAAGGCGGGTGCCAACAGGCGATGAGGTGCCCTGGGATCCGGGGACGGATCCCCGTCGGGCCTTTGCCATCGAGATGTTACGGGGCCCCCGCCAAACTGAAGTCGATGGTCCGCTGAGTTCCCGATGTACCCCTTCGGAGCCGGGCATTGTGCCAGAATGGATTCACCGTTAAGGCACAACGGGAGCAACAGGGTCCGCCGTCACCGATTGACGGAGAGGAGCCACGCGGGCGGGAGAACGAAAAGACCGGGAAAGGCAGTGGGAGAAAGGGGATTCGGCAGGGGCGAACACGTGCCTGACCCTGAACCAGGGCCGGGCCGCAGCGCCGGCCGCCGCAGGGCTCAGGAGGCCGTCCGCGTGGGGAGGCCGGCTTCCATCCAGCCCTTCAGCCCGCCGTCCAGGACCTGCACGCCGATGAAGCCTTTCTCCTTCAGCGTCTGCGCCACACGGGCGCTGGTGGCTTCATCGGGTCAGTCGCAATACAAGACCAGGTTGTCGGTGACCGGGAGCGTTTTGCACTTCTCCAGCACCTCGTCGGGCGGGATGTGGATCGCCCCCGGCAGCTCGAACGGCCGGTGGGAGACGGCCTCGTTCGTCCGCACGTCCAGGATGGTTAGCGGGGCCGGCCCGCCCCCCGCGCCCGCCGCAGCGGGCAGCAGGCCCCCGCCCGCCTGGACCGAGCGGAGCAGGGTCAACACTTCCTCCCGGGCCAGACGCTTGATCGCCGCCGCCCGCTCCTTGCCGCGCCGCCTCGCGATGAAAACCGTCCCCGCGATCCCCGCCGCCATGGCGACGGCGATTGCGCCCCACCTCCAGGCCGGGTTCCGCCGATAGAAGGGGAGGCGGGCGTAACGGGCCCTGGCGTCTCCGAGGAAGCGTGCCACGTCCGGCTGGTCCGGGTTCTGCCTCTCCAGCCGCTCCAGCCTGCCGATGGCCGAGGCCAAATAGCCGTGGGCATAATCCTCCAGGGCGCCATCCCACAGGGCGTTGAACGGGCCCGCCGTCCGGTAGTCGATGCCGGCCGGCTGGGCCACCTCCCTGGCGATGTTGATGGGCACGGCGAAGTTGAACCCCTGCACCGCCTGGCCGGCGCCGCCTTCGGTCAGCGAGATGAAGGTGACGATGCCGACGACCTCGCCCCGGGCGTTCACCATCGGGCCGCCGCTATTGCCCCACGAAACGGCGGCATCGGTCTGCAGCACCGGGTGGCCCTCCGCGTCCTTGCGGAGGGCCGAGATCTCCCCCGAGGTCACGGAGGCCTCGGTCCGGGTGGCCCGGGACAGCAGTTCGTGCTGGAGCACCACGCCAGGGAAACCCAGGATGAGCACCGGGTCGCCCACACGCACCTGGTCCGAATCCCCCAGGCGCACCACGGGCAGGCCCGCGGCGGCGACCTTGAGGACCGCCACGTCACGCCCACCCCTGGGCGGGCCGGCCATCCTGCCCATGGCCGCGGCCCGCGCCTCTTCCTGCTCGGTGGGCGCGGGGGCGATGGGCCCGCTGTAGACCCTCACCTCGGCCGGGAGGCTCTTCCCGCTGGGCAGGAACACCGTCAACGCCTTTCGCACCGTGACGTTGGCGTCCTTCGCCGCGACGGCCATCAGGCGATCGATCAGCGCTGAACGCTCCGCCGGGGCGAACCTGGCCCCCCGGGCGGCCTCCATGGGGGCCACGCAGCCCTGCTGGATGGCCGCGCGGAGGATTCCCTGGCGGAGCTGCTCCTCGCCCGGCTCGTAATACGGCTGGACGACGTGGCCGTTCGTGATGACCCACCCATCCGGGTGGACGATGAAGCCGGTGCCCGTGCTCCCGAGGGGTGGCACCGTGACGTCCTGGAAGGGGCCCGGGCCGCAGCGCGTGCGGGCCTGCCCGCCCACCTGGGTGAGGATGAGGACGGTGGCCGGCTTGGCCCTGAGGATGGCGAGATCCCTGGTGAGATCGTCGGCGGCAGCCGGGCCGGGAATGCCCAGGGCCGCGGCGAGGACGGCCGGAACGAGGGCTGTGCGTTTCATGGCACTCCCACGAGCGGGTGGCGACTGCGGGCGCCGCAGGGCAGGTGTGAAGCAGGGCCGCGTCGCGCCGACGTTCTAGACTGTGCCGGAACCCTCCGTCCTGTCAAGCAACACAAATGGTGAGGGCGGGTGCGTGGCCGTCCCGCGGGAGCCGCCACCGGGTGTGGGGCCTCCGGAAAAAGTACGCGCCGGAAGGCAGGGGATACCCGCCTCCCGGCGCGCGGTGGTCTGGATCGCGGGAGTTACTTCAGGGCTTCCATGGCCTCCTTGGCCTTGGCAGCCGCGCCCTCCGAATCCCCCTTCTTGCAGAGATCCGAAGCGCTCCGGGCCAGCGTCCGCGCCTTCGCGATCTTCTTGCTCAGGCCGGTGCGGTCCGTGGCGATCTTCTCGGCCCAGGCCTTGGCATCCTGATCGGAGACCTTCTGGCCGAGTTCCTTCTGGTCGCCCGCCGCCGAGGCCAGGCGCTTCTTATAGGTGCTGGTGAGCGTCTGGTAGAGCAGGCGGCGCTCCTGGTCGTTCAGGTTGTCCACGAAAGCCTTCCGGTCCTGATCGCTGGCCAGCACCCGGAACTGCGCGTTGGCCGTGCTCGAGATCCGGCCCACGCCCGAGGCGGGCCCGACGGCCGGCGTGAAGCCAGGCGCCGCGGCCAGCGCGCGGCCAGCGGAGACCTCGTTCTGGCCCGGCATGGTGCTGCGGCCGGCGCCGGAGACCTCATTCTGACCGGGCATGGTGCTGCGGCCGGCAGAGACTTCACCCTGCGAGGGGTTCTGCGCGGACGCCAGGGACTTGCTGCGGCCAGCGGAGACCTCACCCTGGGCCGGCATGGTGCTGCGGCCGGCGCCGGAGACCTCATTCTGACCGGGCATGGTGCTGCGGCCGGCAGAGACTTCACCCTGCGAGGGGTTCTGCGCGGACGCCAGCGCTTTGCCGCGCTGCGGGGCCGCCGCCGTCTCCTGGGTGATATCCATGGCAGCCTGTGCGCGCCAGATCTGGGCGCGAACCTGGGCGATTTCCACCGAGCAGGCAGTGCCGCCCTGCTGCGTGAACCCAGGTGCCGATGAAGCAAGGACGAGGGCGGCGATCCCTACTGACGCCGTGACCTTACTGACCTTCATTTCGGCTCCTCTCCTCTATCAACCGGTGTGGATGAACGCCAACCTTCGAAACCGACCTCTTCACCACCTCCTTCCCAACCTTGATCACAGATAACCTCCCAGAACCGAACAACCCTGCGATGTTCCTCTGCTGCTCATCCTTAGTATGCTGGGATAGTCGAGGCGTGCGGTAGAGGAGAAAGCAAGCCGTAGACCAAGTTTGCGCAGAGCCCACGGATGGCTCGTAACATGTTGTTTTGCATATGTTTTCCAGCAGTTGACTCGTGCGCCGAAATGGTGAAATTAGACTCTTTCATCCGCCGCCAGTGGTGGCGCCCACCATATTAGGTGGCCCGGGCATCCGGATAGGAAGTCATGCGGTAGCCCTCGAGAGCATCGCGGGACCGATGGGCCCCGAGGGCTTCAGGGGCCCTCACACCGCGCCCAGTTCCTCGGCCTGTGCGCGGGTCCGCGGAAGTTCGTGGCCCGCGTCCGGCAGGGAGGCGTGCCGGATCTACTGGGCGGCCGTGAGGGGCTCCGGGATGGCGGCGCCCCGGGCGAATCGGTCCGGGGCGAAGGGCGAGATGTCGATGCTGGGCTTCCCGCCCAGGATCAACTCGGCCATGAGCCGGCCGGCGATGGGGCCGTGCATGAACCCGTGGCCGGAAAAACCCGCGGCTACGTAGAGCCCGCCCACTCCAGGCACCGCCCCGAGCAGCGGGTTATGGTCAGGCGTGATGTCGTAGGAGCCGGCCCACCCCCGCAGGACCTCGGCCTTGGCCAGGAGGGGCACGCGGTGGATGGCGGTGGCCACGATGGCCTCCAGGTCCTCCCAGTCCACGTGGGTGTTGAAGCTGGGCGCCGCGTCCTTGGGGCCGGAGAAGAGGATGCCTTCGCCTTCGCGGCGGAAGTACCAGCCGCGGTGAAAGTCGATGGTGAGGGGCAGGGCCTCCGGGGTCCCGCCCAGGGGCTTGGTGACGAAGAGTTGGCGCCGGAAGGGTTTCACCGGCAGCTCCACCCCGGCCATGGCGCCCACGTGGCCCGCGTACGGGCCCGCGCAAATGACCACGGCCCCGCAGTCGATGGGGCCGGCGGAGGTCTCCACCGCCACCACCCGGCCGCCCTCCACCGCCACCTCCGTAACGGCTCGGCCCTCGTGGATGCGCGCCCCCAGGCGCCGCGCGCCGGCGGCCAGGGCGTGGGTCACCTCGTGGGGCGAAGCGTGCCCGTCCCAGGGGCAGAAGGTTCCCCCGGCCACGTCGTCCACGCGGAGGATGGGCACGCGGCGGCGGATCTCATCCGGCGCCAGGAGTTCCACCGGGATACCGAACCGCTGCTGGAGCGCCACGTTCTGCCGGAAGGTGGCCAGTTCCTCGTCCGTGGTGGCGAGAAACACATACCCGGTCTGGCGGAAACCGGGGTCCACCCCCAGCTCCTCCTTGAACCGGGCCAGGATCTTGAGGGCCTCCAGCGACAGGCGGATGTTCACCTCGCTGGAGAACTGGACGCGGATCCCCCCGGCGGACTTGCCGGTGGACCCGAAGCAGACCAGATCCTTCTCCAGCAGCGCGACGTTCTTACACCCTTGCGCGGCCAGGTGGTAGGCGATGCTGCACCCCACGATCCCGCCCCCCACCACCACGATCTCCGCCGTCTCCATACCCCTGCGCATCCTTTCCGCGGCGAGCCACCCGCCGGGCGGGAAGCCTAAGCCCCGGGGCCGCCCTTGTCAATCGCGCCGCCCGCCCCGTGGGGGCGCGGGCGGGCGCGGGGGCGCGCGGCGGCCGCCGGATAGCCCCGTGTCGATCCGCCACGTGGGCCGGCGCGTTGACGAAGGCCTGGACCCTATGATAGATGTCCCTGCGTTGGGGACGCGCCGGGCGGCGGGAAGGTTCCCGTCGCGCGATCCTCCGGGGCGAGCGGCGCGGCGCATTCTCCAGCCGGGCCGGCGGCCCTCCCGATCCGCGCGCCCGTCGTGCGACCATCGGCGCCGCCGGCCACGGCCCACCGGCACGGCCTCAGGCCACCGGACCCCCGTTGGTGTCCGGCTCGCACCCACGCATCCATCCCGCACGGATCGGACCATCCGTGGTCCCCCCGCCGGATGTGGCAACGGGGCGCGGACGCCGGCGAAACGGCAGCAGGATGAAGGCGAGGCCGGCGGAAGGCCCCGCGCACGCTCGGAGCGTCGAGCAGAAAGGCGGCAGGTGCCATGACCCTCGGCATGATGGCGACGGATGTGGAACGGCGGGTGGACTTCGAGGCGATGCGGGAGTACAAGCTCCGGCGCGTGCGGGAACAGATGGACCGCTACGATCTCGGCGCGCTGCTGTGCCTGGACCAGGATAACGTCCGCTACATCACCAGCACCTACCTGAACGAATGGGCCCGGGGGAAGTACGTCCGGTGGTGCGTGCTCCCCCGGGGCGGGGACCCCGTCCTCTTCGAGGTGGGCACCGCGACGGTGGCCAAACAAGAGCTGTGTCCCTGGCTCAAGCCGGCCAACATCCGCCCCTCCACCCCATGGAACCGCGGCGCCAACGTACGCGCCGTGAACGTCGCGCTGACCAAGCAGGTGGTGAAGGAACTGAAGGGGGTCTTGCAGGAAAACAAAGTGGCCAACATGGCCATCGGCGTGGACGAGATGGATGTGTACCTGCTGGAGGCCCTGGGCGAGGCCGGGTTCCGGGTCTGCAACGGCTACGATGCCATGTTCGATGCCCGCCTCGTCAAGTCTCCCGATGAACTGAAGATCATCGAGCTGTCGGCCTCCCTGGTGGACGGCGTGTACGCGCAGGTGGTGGACTTCATCCGGCCCGGCGTGCGCGAGAACGAGATCGTGGCCAAGATCGCCGGCTGGCTCATCGAGCATGGGGTGGATCGCATCAGCGGGATCAATTGCGTGTCCGGCCCCCGGAGCAACCCGCACCCCCACGACTTCTCGGATCGTCTGATCCGGCCTGGGGACCTGGTGTTCATCGACATCATGAGCCACTACCTGGGCTACGCGACGTGTTATTACCGGACCTTCGCCGTCACCCACGCCACGCCGCGGCAGCGGGACGTGTACAAGCGCGCGTACGACTGGCTCCAGGCGAGCATCGATGTGGTGCGGCCGGGGATCACCACCGCAGATATCGCCTCCCGCTGGCCCTCGGCGAAGGACATGGGGTATGCGGACGAAACGGCAGCCTGGGGCCTGGCCATCGGGCACGGCATCGGCCTCAGCCATCACGAGAAGCCCTGGATCACGCGGATGTATTCCCTGGACCATCCGGTCCCCGTCGAGGCGCGCATGCATTTCGCCCTGGAGACCTTCTACGGGGAGGGGGACGACGGGGCCCGCATCGAGTCCCAGATCATCGTCACCGACACGGGACACAAGGTGATCACCAAGTGGCCGTGCGAGGAGCTCATGGTGTGCAGCCCGAGATAGCGGGGGGAGGGGCTCGCCCTGCGGCCCAGGGTCTCGCCGATGGCTGAACTCACCTACGTGGAGGCGATCAACCAGGCCATCAAGGAGGAGATGCGCCGGGACCCGCGCGTGTTCCTGATGGGGGAAGACGTTCGCTTCGGGCACGGCGGCGGCCTGTTCGGGGCCTCGAAGGGCCTCTACGAAGAGTTCGGCGAAGAGCGGGTCATCGATACCCCCCTCTCCGAGTTGGCCATCAGCGGGGCGGCGGCCGGCGCCGCCCTCCGTGGGCTTCGGCCCATCGCGGAGATCCAATTCGGGGACTTCCTCGCCATCTGCATGGATCAGATCGCCAACGGCGCGGCCAAGTTCCGCTGGGCTTCGAACGGGAGGGACGGCTGCCCCGTCGTCTACCGGGCGGCGTACGGGGCGGGGGTGGGGGCGGGCCTGAATCACTCCCAGAGCCCCGAGGCGTGGTTCATGAACGTCCCCGGCCTCACCATGGTGATGCCTTCGACCCCCTCCGACGCCAAGGGCCTGCTCAAGGCCGCCATCCGATACGACGATCCGGTGATCTTCCTCGAGCACAAGTTCCTCTACCGACGGCTGCGGGGCCCTGTGCCCGAGGAGGAATACCTCGTTCCCATAGGGAAGGCGGACGTGAAGCGGGAGGGAGACGATGTGACGCTGATCGCCACCGGGGCCATGGTGCACCAGGCCCTGGCGGCGGCCGACATCCTGGACGAGACGAAGGGGATCGCGGCGGAGGTGGTGGACCCGAGGACGCTGCTGCCGCTGGATGAGGACACCATCGTCGCCTCGGTCCGCAAGACCTCGAAGGCGGTCATCGTTCACGAGGCCCCGACCCGAGGCGGCTTCGGGGCGGAGGTTGCGGCGGTCCTGGCGGAGAGGGCCTTGGACTGTCTGGACGCCCCCATCCTGCGGGTGGGCGCGCCCTTCTGCCCCGTCCCGGCCAACCGCAACCTGGAGAAGGTCCACTACGTTCCCAACGCCCACAGGATCGTCGAGGCGGTGGTGGCGCTGTTTGAAAGGTGACGCGATGGATCTTCCCGCGAACCAGCTGCTGGATCTCTACCGCTGGATGGTGATGGAGCGGCTGTTCGACGAGAGCGTCAACTCCCTGTTCCGCATGGGCAAGATCATGAGCATGTTCCATTCGGCGCTGGGGCAGGAGGCGGCCAACGTGGGCGCCGCCTACGCCCTCCGGGAGGGCGACGCCTGCATCCCGAGCCACCGGGGCAAGGTCGTCTACCTCATGCGGGGGATGCCCCTCAACGACCTGATGGCCGGCCTCTTCGGGAAGCGGGAGGGTTTCGGCCAGGGGCGGATCCCGGTCGGCTCGCATATGTGCGGGAGCGCCTCCATGGGCCTCCTCCCCGCCGAGGGGGCCCTGGGGGGGAGCCTCGTGGTGGGCGTGGGCGCGGCGCTGGCGATGAAGCTCCGGCGCGAGCCCAACGCGGCGCTGATCTTCTGCGGGGACGGCGCCTCCAACCGGGGCGACGTGCACGAGGGGATGAACCTCGCCTCCGTGCTCAAGGTCCCGGCGGTCTTCTTCTTCGTCAACAACGGGTGGAGCCTGAGCGTGCGGGCCAGCTACGGGCTTTCGGTGGAGCGGATCTCCACGCGTGCCGCAGGCTATGGCCTTCCCGGGGTGACGGTGGACGGGTGGCGCGTGCTGGAGGTGCATGGCGCGGTCTCGGCGGCCCTCCGGCGCGCCCGAGAGGGGGCCGGCCCGGCACTGGTGGAGGCCGTCGTGAGCCGGTGGTCGGCGCACAGCGTCAACGACCCGGAGATTTACCGCACGGACGACGAGCGACGCGAGGCGAGACGGCGCGATCCGGTGGCCGACTTCGAGGCGACGCTGGTGGATCGGGGGCTCTTGAGCGGGGCGGAGATCGAACGGATCAGGACGGAATGCCAGGCGGCCCTCGACGCCGGGATCGCCTTCGCGGAGGGTTGCAGCGAGCCGGACGAGAAGTGCCTCACCTCCGGCGTGTATGGGGGATAGGGGGCCGGCAAGGCACCGGGGCGGGCGGAAATCCACAACGATGGCGAAGCTCATCCGGGTGCCGGCGCTGGGGATTGCCATCGCCAATATCGCCATCAACCGCTGGTTGGTGAAGCCCGGGGCGCGCGTGGCGAGGGGGGACGCCCTGCTGGAGGTCCAGACGGACAAGATCGCCATGGAGGTGCCCGCGGAGGCCTCGGGCGCCCTCTTGAAGACCTTCTTCGACGAAGGTGCCCAGATGGCCGTGGGGACCCCCCTCGGGGTCATCGGGGAGGAGGGGGAGGACATCTCGGACCTCGTGGCGGCGGTGGAGGCGGAACTCCGCGGCGCCGGGCGGGATCGAGACCAGGCCGGCCGCGGGGCGGGGGCATCCGCGGGGCGGGCCGCCTCCGGCGCCCCGAGAAAGATCCTGGCCACCCCGCTGGCCAGGCGCGTGGCGCGGGAGAGGGGCGTGGACCTGTCCCTGGTGCGCGGGAGCGGACCCGGCGGGCGGATCACCGAGCAGGATGTTGCCGATTCCCTCGAGGGGCCGCAGGCACCTGCCCGAAGCGAGCCCCGGGGGGCCGAGGCAGAAGTCGCTCAGGTGATCCCCCTCAAAGGAGCCCGGAAGGTCATCGCCGACAACGTGGCATCGAGCGTCCGCACCTCGCCCCGTTTCGCCATCGGGATCGAGGTGGACTGCGGCCGGCTCGTCGCCCTCCGGACCCGGCTCCGCGAGGAGTTCAGGGCTGCCCACGGCATCGACCTGACGTACGTCCCCTTCGTGGTCAAGGCCATGGCCAAGGCGGTCGAGCAGGTGCCGATCGTGAACGCCACGGCCCGCGATGAGGACATCCTGGTGCGGAAGGTCGCGCACGTCGGCGTGGCCGTGGCCGTGGAGGATCTCATCTTCGTCCCGGTGATCCGGCACCCCCTCGCCAAGACGCTCCGCCAAGTGGCGCGCGAGCTGGAGGAGCACATCGCCCTGGTGAGGAGCAATCGGCTTGGCCCGGACCGGCTTGCGGGCGGGACCATCACCCTGACCAACGTGGGCGTCACGGACGTTGATGTGCGGCCGGGCGTCAGCATCATCCACCAGCCTCAGGCGGCGATCGTGACCATGGGGCGGGTGAGGGACCGCGCCGTCGCCGTCAACGGGGAAGTGGCCGTCCGCCCGATGATGGATCTTTCCTTCACCTACGATCACCGCGTGGTGATGGGGGTGCCGGGCGCGCGATATGCCGAATGGGTGAAGCGCTACCTGGAGGACCCGGAGTCCCTGACGGAAGCCGAGGGGACCCGAGCCGGAGGCCCGGGGGCGGAGGAGGCCTGAAGATGTCGAGGCGGATAGGGTGCGGCGCGTTCCTGGTGGCCATCGTGCTTACGGGGCTTGGCGCGGCGCCGGCGGGGGCGGCGCAGAGCGGGCCCATTCGCATCGGATACTTCGCCGACCTCACGGGGGTCTTTGCCGGGGCCGGCAAGGACATGACCGATGGATTCACCCTGTTCTGGGAGGAGGTCGGTCATCAGGCGGGCGGGCGGAAGGTGGAGGTGATCGTGGAGGATAGCGAGAGCCAGCCGTCCTCGGCCTTGACCAAGGTGCGCCGGCTGGTGGAGCAGGTCAAGGCGCACACCGTGGCGGGAGGGCTTTCGGCCGCCACGGGCTATGCGGTCGTCCCGTACGTGGAGCAACAGCACGTGCCCACCCTGTTCCCCGTCGCGGCCCCGGACGACATCACCCAGCGAAAACCCTCGCACTGGGTCGTGCGGACATCCCATACGGGGAGCCAGCCGACGCACGCGCTGGCCGATTACGCCTACCGGACCATGGCCATGCGGCGGGCCGCCACCATGAACATGGATTACTCGTTCGGCTGGGAGGCCAGCGGCGGGTTCCAGCGCGTGTTCGAGGAGCTGGGCGGGAAGGTCGTGCAGAAGACCTGGACGCCCCTGAACGCGCAAGATATGGGGCCCTACCTCGCCTCCCTGAAGAAGGACGTCGATGTGGTCTACGTGACGTACTCCAGCAGCCTCGCGCAGCGGTTCATCAAGCAGTGGAGCGACTTCGGGCTCAAGGGGAAGATTGCCTTGATCGGGACCGGGCAGCTCACCGACGAGAATGTCTTGAAGGGCATGGGGGACGAGGCCCTGGGGATCATCACCGCGCTCCACTACAGCGCCGCGCTGGATAACCCGGCCAACCGGAAGTTCTCGGCAGCGTACGAGAGGCGGTTCTCCCGTGCGTCGTCCCTGTACTCGATGCAGGGCTACACGGCGGCCCGGTTCTACTTCGAGGCCATCAAAGCCATCAACGGCGATGTGGAGGACCGGGAGAAGTTCCTGCAGGCCCTCCGGAAGGTCGAGATCGCCGACGACCCGCGCGGCCCCATGAAGATGGACGAACTGGGCAATCCGGTCCAGAACATCTACATCCGAAAAGTGGAGCGTGTGGGCGACAGGCTGCAGAATACGGTGATCTTCACCTATCCCATGGTGTCGCAGTTCTGGACCCACAAGAAGGACGATTACCTCAAGCAGCCCCTCTACGACCGCAACTACCCTCCCTGCAACTCCTGCGAATAGGGCGAGGGGCGGCGCCGGGGCGAGGGGCCGGGGCGAAGATGAGAGAGCAACGGGGTGGCACGCAGGGGAAGGTGACGCTGGGGTTCGTGGGCCTGGGCGCCATGGGGAGTCGGATGGCGAAGCGGCTCCTCGATGCGGGGTACCCCGTGGTGGGATACAATCGCACGCCGGCCAAGGCCCGCTGGCTCGTGGAGGCGGGACTCCGCCTGGCCGATTCGCCGCGAGGGGCCGCCGAGGGTTCCGAGGTCGTCTTCAGCATGGTGACCGATACCGCGGCCCTCCGCGCCGTGGCCCTCGGCCCCGACGGCATCGTGGCCGGCCTCGGCCGCGGCTCGACGCTCGTGGAGATGAGCACGGTGAGTCCCGCCGTCGTCCTCGAGCTGGCGGCGCTGGCCGAGGCGCGCGGGGCCGCGCTGCTCGATGCGCCCGTATCCGGGAGCGGCGTGACCGTGGAACAGGGCACCCTCTCGTTCATGGTGGGCGGGGACCCGGCGGTGCTGGAGCGCGTCCGCCCGTACCTGCTGGCCATCGGGCCGACGGTGACCCAGGTGGGGCCCCTGGGGTTCGGCAAAACGATGAAGATCGCCATCAACCTGGGCCTGGGGGCCCAGTTCCTGGCGTTCAGCGAAACCGTCCTCCTGGCCGACAGGGCCGGCATCCCCCGCGAGCGCGCGGTGGAGGTGGCGCTCAAGAGCGCCCTGGCCTCGCCGATGCTGAAATACCGGGGGCCCCTCGTGCTGGAGATGCCAGCGGAACCGATCTTCAACGTCGGGCTGATGCAGAAGGACCTCGAGCTGGCCCTGGAGCTCGGCCGGAGCGTGGGGGTGTCGTTGCCGAGCGTCGCCCTGGCGCACGAAATGCTGACCGCCGCGCGCGGCCTCGGGTTGGCCCACTTCGACTTCGCGGTGATGTTCGACGTCCTGGCGACCATGAACGGCCTCCCCGGCAGCCCGAAGCCCCCGCAGCGTACTGGGGCCTGATCGCCGCATCCTCCCGTCCGGTGAGAGGAGTACCGAGATGGCCCGCCCGGGGGTCCTGCGCGGCAGTTCAACAGTCCAACGGGGCCGCCCGGGCGCGCCGCCGCCCGGGCTCCAGGGGCCCGCCTTCAGGCCTCCTGGCCGCGCTGGGGACCACCCCCGGATCCCTTTTCGATCACCGGGCGGGGGGACGGCGCCGGTCCGCCCTGGTGCACGAGGGGGCCCGCAAGTTCCCCCGCCGGCCCCGGGCATCACCTGCCACCAGCTGACGGCGAACCTGATCGGGAAGATCCAGTCCATCCCGTCCGTGTGCGGCCGTGGGGCCACCCAACGCGCCCGACGTGAAAGGACCGGCCGTGGGCGGGGGGAGCGAGAGGGCGATGCCCAGGCCCAGGGGTGAGCCATGATGCGGGGCCGCTGTTCGTCCGAGATCGAGCGGGCCGGGACGTCCCGGCCCGGGCTCGCCGGGGCCCCTTGCGCGGCGGGGCCGGTGTGGGTGCGCCCGTGCTGAGCGGCGCGTGCGTCGGGTACTCCACCAACGTTCATCCGGGCGACAGCCTGGACGAGCTGTGGGCCTCGCTGGAAGACGCCGAGGCGGTCCGCCGCCTGGTTGACCCGGAGCGGCCGCTGCCCGTGGAGCTGCGCCTGTCCCTCCCGGTCACGCGCGCGCTGGCAGCAGACGCCCGGCTCACGGACCACCTCGCCAAGACGCTGGGCGACAGGGGGTTGCGCGCCGTCTCGGTCAGCGCCTTCTCGCCCCTCCCCTTCCACGGGACCCTGGTCAAGGAAAACGCGTACCTGCCCCGCTGGGATGCGGAGGAGCGCGTGGTCTTCAGCCAGCAGGTGGCCGACGTGCTGGCCGTCTTCGGCCCGCCGGACGCGCCGCTCCTTTCGTTCAGCACCCTGGCCGGCATCCTGAAGCACCACGTGACCTCCCCCGGCACCGATGCGGTGGTGGCCCGTAACATGGCCCGCGTGGCGCTGCACTGCCACCGGGTGGCCCAGCGCACCGGCCGCAAGATGGTCATGGCCCTCGAGCCGGAGCCGGGCCTCAGCTACGAGACCACCGACGAGGTGATCGCCTACTTCACCGGCCCGCTGGACCGAGCCTTCGCCGATGTCCTCCGGGGCGCGGCGGGAAGCGCGGAACGCGCGGTGGCCCTGGGGCGCGACCTCATCGGCGTGAACTACGACTACTGCCATCAGTCCATCGAGTACGAGGACAACCCTACCTCGCTCCGCCGCCTGGCGGATGCCGGCATCCGGCTCTACAAGTCCCACGCGGCCAACGCCATACGCGTGACGGACCCCCTGAACAATCCCAGGGCCTGGGAGGCCCTCGAGCCATTCGCGGAGTCCATCTTCCCGCATCAGGTTATCGGTGCCGATGCGGCGGGGCGGCGGGCCTTCTTCTGCATGGACCTCCCTTACATCTTCACCCCGGAGGGGCGCCGCGAACTGGAGACCAAGG
>Ga0187766_10000828_pt1 | contig 17643 bp, 15 predicted proteins | sample 0216_QUI02_MP05__4_FD_132971 | JGI IMG/M metagenome (GOLD analysis project Ga0187766, IMG submission 132971) | Tropical peat soil microbial communities from peatlands in Department of Meta, Colombia - 0216_QUI02_MP05_20_MG | ecosystem: Environmental > Terrestrial > Soil > Wetlands > Peat ... | reverse complement strand
CGAATGGACGAGGCCGGATGCCGAGCGTGCCGCGGGCGCGAGGCCGTGGATCGTCGGGAGCCGTGGCGATCGCGCCCAATAGGATTAGGCTTCGCCGATGTGCCGAAACATCAGAACGCTCTACAACTACGACCCGCCCACGACTGAGGACGAGGTCCGCGCGGCAGCTCTCCAGTACGTACGGAAGATCAGCGGCTTCACCAAGCCCTCGCGCGCCAACGAGGAAGCGTTCGCCCGCGCCATCGACGAGGTCACCGCGGCGACGGTCGGACTCCTGCACTCGCTGGGCACGGCCGCGCCACCCAAGAACCGGGAGGCCGAGGCGGTCAAGCCTCGCGCCGGGGCCGCCCAGCGCTACGCGGCCAGGTATTGAAGCCAGACCGTCGGAATCGTCGGGCTCGCCACCTGGATAAACACGTGCGGGCTCGGCGTCCGTGGCTGCCTGAGTAGCCGCATGCCCGCTTGTCGGGGCAGCGCGTCTCCCTTGCGCCGGTTGCACGGGGCGCAGGACGCGACGATGTTCTCCCAGTTCGACGCTCCGCCCTTGGAGCGCGGCACAACGTGGTCGACCGTGAGGTTCGAGCGCGAGCCGCAGTACTGGCAGGTCCAGTGATCGCGTGCGAACACCGCTCGCCGGGTGATCTTGCGACGATGTGTATCGCGTGGGATGCGGACGTAGGTGACGAGCCTGATCACCACCGGTCGCTCAATCGTGCGACTGGCGGAGTGGAGCTCCCAGCCCGCATGCTCGATCACTTCGGCCTTGTCCTTGAGCAGCAGCACGACGGCCCGTCGAACCGTGCAGACGTTGATCGGCTCGTAGGTCGCGTTCAACACGAGCACCCGACCAACCTCACGCCCGCGTCGCTGGTGCTCGGGAAGCGACGCGGACCACGCTGGGGCCGGTGGGACGGAGGCGGCCATGGCTGGCGCCAGTGTAGCGAGGGACAGGGCGCCGTCCGCCCGCGACCCGAGCGTGTCGCTGCGCCGGCGACCTGCTGCATCCGCCCGCGGCCGGAGGGTGTCGGTCGGCCGGCGACGTGGTCATTCCGCGGCCGGAAACGAGCCGAGGATCCGTAGCACCTGGACGTGCGCGCGCATCGCTTGAAGCGCGTCGGCCACGTGCGGCTCTGTGTCCCGGCCCTCGAGGTCGAGGAAGAACATGTAGCGCCCGAGGCCCTGCTTGCGCGGTCGCGACTCGATCCGAGTCAAGTTGACCCCACGCGAGGCGAACTCCGACAGGCAGCCAACGAGCCAGCCGGGCGCCTCCGAGCCGACGCCCCAGAACACGATCGCGGTCTTCCAAGGGCCGAGCGGCGGACCGGCTGCCTCGGGGTCGCCCGGCGGCGAGTCGGCCGGCCCGAGCCACACGAAGCGCGTCTCGTTACCCGGTACGTCCTCGACCCCGGCCCGCAGCACCTGGCAGCCGTAGCGCTCTGCGGCCAGGCGGTTGCCGAGTGCGGCCCACGCTCCGTCGTGCTCGGCGACGATCCGGACCGCCTCGGCGGTCGAGCTGCCGGCCAGGACACGCGCACTTGGCAGGCGGGTGCGGATGAAGCGTGCGCACTGCGCATTGGCCTGAGGGTGGGACACGACGGCCTCGATGTCCGACAGTTCGAGCGCCGTCCGGGCGATCAGGCAGTGGCGGATCGGGTGCACCACCTCGCCGACGATCGCCACGTCCTCGGTCTCGATCGCGAGCGCGTCGAGGGTCGCGTTGACGGACCCCTCGAGTGAGTTCTCGATCGGCACCAGGGCGCGCGCGACGGCGCGCTCGTGCACCGCCATCACCGTGTCGTAGATCGTGGGAAACGGCGCCAGCTCAAGGTCGCCACGTCCGGCGGTCGCGTTGCTTAGCGCCTCCTGCGTGAACGTGCCCTCGGGGCCGAAGTAGCCGACGCGCACTACTGGAACGTCACCGGGAACGAGAGTGTGTTGTGTGTGACGACCGCTTCGCCGGGAACGCGCTCGACCGTCGCGCTGACGGTGTAGCTGCCCGCGGGCGGCGAGGAGCTGAGCGTGACGCGCGCAGTCGCTTGACCACCCGGCGTCGTTTGTGGCACGACCGTTTGCCCGCTGATCGACGTTCCGCTGATCGACACCGTGACGACCACGTTCGTCTCGGCGTTCTGTCCAACGTTGGTGAACGTGCACGTGAACGTCGGCGACGGACTTGCCGGCAGCGTGTTGGTCGAAGTGGTCGACAGCGCCGTGCCGTTCACGCTGACCGAGTCCATCGCGTGACCATGGGTGCCCGGGGCCGGCTTGCCGGTCCTGAGCGTCGTGAACGGCACGTGCAGCTCGGTCGCGATGAACGACGGCGTCAGCCAGGACAGGCTCGGCAGGAACTGGCCGGAGTAGATCGTCTGGCCGCCCACACCGCCGACCGCGATGCTCGCCGCGTTCAACTGCCCGGCGATCAGCGGTGCTGTGTAACCCTTGTAGACGACGTCGGAGGCGTAGAGGCGGGCCATGTCGGTGGCGATCGCGTTGAGTGCACCCTTGCTGGCCGACGCGTACAGCGCAGGTTGAATCTGCGAGGCGATACCCTCGATCGCATCGGCCCGCATCTGGAGCGCGAGCACCAGGTTCCGCTGCGCGGCCTTCATCTGGTTGGGAACGGACAAGCGCTTGGCGTCTGCAAGTTGGGAGGCGGCGCTCTGCGACGTCTCGTTGATCTGGTACTGGAGCCCGCTGGGGTTGCCCGTCGCACTGCCGCTGGCCAGCTGGTTGAACAGCTGGCTGCCCGTCTGATCGGACCGCCGGAGGATCGACGCGGCGTTGTTGTTGTAGTCCTTGAGCGCGTTGTTGGTTTCGCTGACCTGGCAGCTGTGCACGCCGAGCGCGATCAGCAGGGCGACGACCACCAGCGCGACCGCAGCGACCGCGCGTCGCAGCTGAATCGTCTGCCGGCTCGGGGGCCGGCGCCGTCGGGTTCCAGAAGGCCGGCGACCGGTCGCCGAGGTCCGGGGTCTGCGCGGTGCTGGAGCGGGCTCCTCGATGTCGTCGAAGAACGACAACTCTCTCTCCTTGCGAGGATTCAGAAACCGGCAGTATGACCATCCGCCCGGCGTTGCGACACGGAGGGACGGTGCGCGACGCGTTGAACCCCTAGCCGATGAACGAGAGCATGTCGGGCGCCGCGAGCCGCCCCGGGAGCCGCGCGTACGGGCGGCGCGGTCGGCACGGCGATCGGGCGCTCCTGCTCGGCCGCTACCGGCTGAACCGGCGTCTGGGCGGGGGCGGCTTCGGCACCGTCTGGCTGGCGCGGGATCAGCGACTCGATCGCGACGTGGCCGTCAAGATCCTGCCGCCTGAGCGGATCGCCGGTGGTTGCTTTCAGCGCGAGGCGCGTGCCGCTGCCAGGCTCGCACACCCTGGCATCGTCACGCTGTATGAGGCGGCGGTCGACGACGACGGCGCGTATCTGGTCTCGGAGCTCGTCCACGGCCACCCGCTCGACTGGCTGCTCGACGCCGGATGGCTGTCCGATCGGGACGTCGTCGCGATGGGGATCGCGCTGTGCGATGCGCTCGCCCATGCGCACGCGCGGGGCGTCGTGCACCGTGACGTCAAGCCGTCGAACGTGCTGGTGCCCGAGATGCCGGCGACCCCTGCGCAACTCGCGAGGTTGACCGACTTCGGCGTCGCGCGGATCGTCGGTGGCGACTCGCTGACCCGCACCGGTGACGTGGTCGGCACCGGGGCGTACATGCCTCCCGAGCAGACGGAGGGCCACGAGGCCGGCCCCCAGGCCGATCTGTACGCGTTGTCGCTCGTGATCTACGAATCGCTCACCGGTGTCAACCCGCTCCGCGGCGGGACGGCGGCGCAAAAGATGCGCCGGCCGGGGGTCTCGCTCCCGCCTTTGCGCCGCCAACGCCGCGATCTCCCCCGGGAGCTGGGGCAGGGAATCGATCTCGCCCTGCGCCCGCGGGCGGGCGAGCGAGGCCGGCTCGACGACCTGCGCGCATGCCTGGAGGCGACCCTCGATCGAGTCAACGACGAGCCGGGCGTCGTCGCCGGGTCGCGGCCCCGGCAGAAGCCGAACACGCAAGCTCAGGAGGATCTGCCGCCCGACGACGATGAGGCGAACCACCAAGCCGCGACGATCGTAGATCGGCCCCAAGCGGTCGCCACGCGACCGATCGTCGCCTCGTCCACGCCCGCGCAATCACGCTGGCCGGCGCGCGCGGCGGCCGCGCTGGCGGCCGCCGCGACGTTTGCCTGGCTGCTGGCGCACCTGCTCGCGCCGGCTCCGATCACGCCCGCGGCGGCCGGCCTGCTCGGCGGCGTACTCGTGCTCGCGCTTCCGCGCGCCGGCTGGCTGACTCTGACCGCGGCGGTCTCACTGACCGCGGTGTCGCAAGGCCGCCCTGGTGCAGCGCTCATGATCCTGCTCGCGGCGCTGTTGCCGGCCGTGCTGATTGCTCGCGCCGGAACCGGCTGGCCGCTCGCCGCCGGTGCTCCGGCCCTTGGTGTATTGGGGCTGGCGGGTGCATGGCCCGCGGTGGTCGGCCTCACGCGCGGCGCCTGGCGGCGGGCTGCGCTCGCCGCCACCGGCTGGACGTGGCTCGTGCTGGCGAGCCAGCTGGCCGGCGCCGACCTCTATCTCGCCCGCCTCCCGGCGGCCCCGCCTCGAGAGGTCTGGACCGCTTCGCTGCAAGTGACCGTCCACGACCTTCTGTGGCCGCTCGCCTCCGCCGGGGCGTTCACGCCCGCCGCGATCTGGGCACTGGCCGCGGTCGTGCTGCCACCGCTCGTCCGTCGGCGTTCGCTTGTGCTTGACGTCGTCCGGGTCGTGGGGTGGGCGGCGTTGGTGGCGTCGGCCACCGCGGTCGCGCTTTCGGGCGGGCGCCTCGGTTCGCCGCACGCCGAAATTATCGGCGCGATTGCAAGCGCGCTCGTCGCACTTGCGCCGTCGCTCCGCGCTGCCTGGCGCTCAGGCGGGCTCGACTTTCGTAGCATGGGATCGCCCTGAGCCTCCAAAACAAGATCGCGTCAAACGCGGCCGGGCCGAGCCATGAGTGTCCTCAGAAGCCTTGAGAGCAAGATCGCGGGTCTCATCGAAGGCACGTTCAGCCGCGCCTTTCGCTCGGAGGTGAGGCCGGTCGAGATCGCGCGCAAGCTCGCGCGGGAGATGGATGAGCACAAGGCCGTATCGCTGTCGCGCACGTACGTCCCGAACGAGTACCGCGTGTTTCTGTCGCCGCGCGACCGCCAGCGGTTCGCCGATTACGAGGACGCGCTTGTCGATGAGCTGGCCGGCTATTTGCTGGAGTACGCGCGGCGGGAGCGGTTCGTGCTCCTGTCGCGTCCGGTGGTCGAGTTCCATACCGATCGCCGGCTTGGGTTGGGCGAGTTCGGGATTCAGACGCGGGTCGTCCAAGCTCCACGCGAGCACCAGGTCGCCGACAAGCGAGCCGACAGCACGATGATCTACGATACCGGGGAGGCGGCTGGTCCGCTCGCGCTCGAGCAGCGGCGGCCACCGCCACGCGAGAAGGCGCTGCTGCTGATCGACGGCAAGCGACTGGTTGTTGGCCCCGCGGGCGTGACCGTGGGGCGAAGCCGCCAATGCGACGTGGTGCTGAGCGACCCGAACGTCTCCCGCCGGCACGCCGAGATCCGTCCCCACGGTGACGCCTGGGTGCTGACCGACTTGGGGTCCACCAACGGGTCGCTGATCAATGGGCGCCGGGTGGAGGGACCCGAGGTGATCCGCACCGGAGATGAGATCGAGCTGGGCACGTCGGTGATCACGTTCGAGCTGGAGTGACGCGGTGCTCGAGCCTGTGTCCGTTGCGCTGAAGTTCGGTTTCCTGGCGATCCTGTATGTGTTCCTCGTCTGGGTCGCTTGGAGCGCGCTGCGCGATCTGCGCCGCGGCCGCGGTTCCGGCGTCCAGTCGGACGGCGCCGCGCCTGCCGACGCAAGCGGGATGCGGCCGGCGTCGGATGGGCTCGGAAGCCTCGACGACGGGTTCGAGCCGCGGTTGCTCGTCGAGCGCGCGGCAGGCCACGAGCCCGGCATCGCCTACGACCTGTCACGCGGCGCGACCCTCGGTCGCGGCGACGTCGAGATTCGCCTCGACGATCCGTTCGCCTCCTCGCGGCACGCCCGGATCTCGCGCCAGGGTCACGTGATCTTGATCGAGGATCTAGGGTCTACCAACGGCACCTACCTGAACGAACGGCAGCTCAGCGGTCCGCAGCCGCTGCACTCCGGGGATCGCATCCGGATCGGCGGATCCGAGTTCTCGTACCTGCAATAACAGACACTCGATGCTCGTCGTCGCTGACATGATCGCCAAGACCGACACCGGCCGCCAGCGCCGGGACAACGAGGATTCGTCCTACGCACGCGCCCCGGTGTTCGTCGTCGCCGACGGGATGGGCGGCGCCCAGGCGGGCGAAGTCGCGTCGAAGATCGCGATCGAGGCGTTCTCGCGCGGACTCCCCGATTCGGGCAGCGCCGAACAGCGTCTCGCGACCCGCGTCCGCGAAGCGAACAGCCGGATCTACGAGCTTTCGCGCGCCGAGCACGAGCGCGCCGGGATGGGGACCACGCTGACCGCCGCGTATCTCGACGATGCGCATCTCTCGATCGCGCACGTCGGCGACAGTCGCGCGTACCTGTTCCGCGACGGGGCGCTCACGCGCCTGACGCGGGACCACTCGCTGGTCGATGAGCTCGTCCGTCGCGGCAAGCTGACCGAAGAGCAGGCGGCTGAGCATCCGCAACGGTCGATCATCACCAGGGCGCTGGGACCAGAGCCGACCGTCGACGTCGACACCTGGACCTACGCGGTGCGCGACGGCGACGTGGTGTTGCTGTGCAGCGACGGGCTCACCTCGATGATCGCCGAGGAGCAGATCGCGGAGACGCTCGCCTCGGCGCCGACCCTCGGCCAGGCCGCGCAGAAGCTGATCGACGACGCCAACGAGGCTGGGGGCCGCGACAACATCACCGTCGTGCTGTTCCAGGTCGCGGAGGTCGGGGGCGAGACGACCGCCGCCGAGGCGACGATCGTCGGCGCGCCGGCGCCACGGCCCCAGGATGAGCGGACGGATCGCGCGCCGCTGACCCAGGATCCGCTCGCACCGCGTCAGGCGCCGGCCGCGGTCGTCGAGCCGCCGGTGCGGGTGCCACTTGCGCATACGCAAGGATGGCCGCAGTCGCAGACCCCGGCGCCCACGCGCCGGGAGCGGCGCATCGCCAAGCCGATCGCGGCGTTGCTGGCGGTCGTGATCGTCTTGTTCCTGGTCGGGGGCGGAGGTTTCCTGGCGAGCCGCCAGCTGTACTTCATCGGCACCAACCAGCAGGGAATCGTCACGATCTACCGGGGCCTGCCGTACAACCTCCCCGGTGGCATCCGTCTGTATGAGACCTTCTACGTCTCGGGGGTACCGGCCACACTGATCCCTGCGGACCGGCGCGCGACCCTGCTCAACAATCAGCTGCGATCCGAGGGGGACGCGGAGTCGATCGTCCGCGATCTGGAAACCGGACAGCTGTCATGAGCGCTCGCAATCGAGAGCTCGTCGGCCTGATCCCCGCGTCGCTGCTCGTGACCGCGGGCTTTGCCGGCGTGTTCATTCAGCGCGCGAACGCGCTGTCCAACATCTCGCTGACCTACGGCGCGATCTTCCTCGGTCTGTGCCTGTTCGCGCACATCTTCGTCCGGTTGACGCTGCCGCAGGCCGACCCGTACATGTTCCCGCTGGTGGCGGTGCTGGCGAGCTTCGGGTTGGTGATGATCTACAGGATCGACAGCACGCTCGCGCGTCAGCAGGCGCAGTGGTTCGTGCTCGGGCTGATCCTGTTCGCGGCGACGATCGTGATCTTCCGGGACTATCGCAGGCTGGAGCGCTACCGCTACACGATCGTGCTCGTCTCGCTTGGGCTGATGGTCCTCCCTCGCCTGCCGTTGATCGGCTACCAGGCCAACGGCGCGTATCTCGGGGTGCGGATCCCGGGACTGTTCGTGTTCCAGCCGCCCGAGTTCGCCAAGATCGGGCTGGTCATCTTCCTCGCCAGTTACCTGCGGGACACGCGGCAGGTGCTGGTGATAGGCGCGCGCCGGTTCCTCGGCGTGACGATTCCGCCGATCAAGCAGTTCGGCCCGGTGGTCGTGATCTGGGGCTTGGCGATGGTGATTCTGGTCGTGCTGAGCGACATCGGCTCGTCGCTGATGTTCTACGGGGCGCTCCTGGCGATGCTGTACGTGGCGACCAGCCGCCTGTCGTTCGTGGTCGTGGGACTGATCGCCGCCGCGATCGGGTTCTGGTACCTCGGGACGCACATTCCGCACGTCCACGCCCGCGTCGAAGCGTGGCTGCATCCGTTTGACCCCAAGCTGTACAACGCGACGCTCGGCAGCTATCAGATCGCGAACTCGCTGTTCGCGCAGGCGGCCGGCGGGATGTTCGGACAGGGGTTCGGACAGGCGGTGCTCAGCTTCCCGATCGGCGGCGCAACGCTGCTCCCGTTCCCGCAGACGGACATGATCTACGCCGTCATCACCGACGAGTTAGGGCTGTTCGGTGCGGCCGCGGTGCTACTGACGTATCTGATCTTCATCTGGAGGGGGTTCAGGACCGCGCTGCTGGCGAGCGATTCGTTCTCGAAGCTGTTGGCCGTCGGGCTGACGGCGATGTTCGCGCTACAGGTGTTCGTGATCGTCGGCGGCGTCACGCGCGTGATTCCGCTGACCGGCGTCACGCTGCCGTTCATCTCTTACGGCGGCTCGTCGATCGTCGCGAACTTCGTGCTGCTGGCCTTGCTGCTGCTGATCTCGGACCGCGCGCGGAGGCCGCGGTGAACGCCGCGATCGTCCGTCTGTTCGCGGTCGTCGTGGTGCTGTTCGGGTTGCTGATCGGATGGACATCCCGCTGGACCGTATTCGACGCCTCGTCGCTCACCAACAACCCGCTGAATCGCCGTCCCCTGGTCGACGACCTGAGGATCGAGCGCGGCAGGATCCTCGCCGACGATGGCCAGGTCCTCGCCGAGTCGGTGCCCGGCCCGGGCGCAACGTGGGGTCGCACCTACCCAACGGGGTCGCTGTTCGCGCAACCGGTCGGGTACCTGATCGCCGTCGAGGGGCGCGCCGCCGGGCTCGAGCTCTCGCGCGCGCCGGCGTTGCGCGGGCTTCAGCGCGGGATAAGTTCGATCCTCGGACAGCTCAACCAGCACCGGGTCGGGGACGACGTGTACACGACGCTCGATCCCCAGGCACAGCAGGTGGCCGCGGCCCAGCTCGCGGGGCGGGCGGGCTCGGTCGTCGCGCTCGACCCGCGCACCGGCGCGGTCGAGGCCATGTACTCGAACCCGAGCTACGACGACAACGACCCGGACGCGTGCAGCCCGTCGGCTTGCTCCGAGCTCAACCGCGCGACGCAGGCCGCCTATGCGCCAGGCTCGACGTTCAAGATCGTCACCGCCACCGCGGCGATCGACAGCGGGATGTACACCCCGAACTCGATCATCAACGGCAACTCGCCGATCCTCGTCTCCGGCGTGCCGCTCGCCAACGACGGAAACAAGGACTGGGGCCCGCAGACGCTCACGACGGCGATGACGTACTCGATCAACACGATCTTCGCGCAGGTCGCCGAGCAGCTCGGACGGGCGACGATGGCCGAGTACATGAAGCGGTTCGGCTTCTATTCCAAGCCGCCGCTCGACTACCCGCCTGAGCAGATACGCGCCAGCGGCGTGCGCTCACCCGAGACGGCTAAGCCGCTGCCGCCCGGCAGCCCTGACGAGGACATCGGCCGGATCGGGATCGGCGAGGGCGGACTCGAGGTGACGCCGCTGCAGATGGCGATGGTCGCGGCCGCGGTCGCCAACGGCGGGAAGCTGATGACGCCCCATCTGACCGACCGGATCGTCGATTCGGCGGGCCGGACGGTCGAGACGATCAAGCCGAGCATGTACAGCCAGGTGATGAAACCCTCGACGGCGGCCGAGGTAACGCAGATGATGGAGAATGTCGTCGAGGAAGGGACGGGCACGGCCGTCGAGCTCGGCGGGGTCAGCGTCGCCGGGAAGACGGGAACGGCATCGATCGGTCCGGCCGGCTCGAACCTGACCCAGCCGTCGTTTGTCGCGTTCGCCCCGGCGCGGAACCCGAGCGTCGCGATCGATGTGACCGTCGATCAGACCCTGGGCGGCTTTGGCGGTACGATCGCTGCGCCGATCGCGAAGGCCGTGCTACAGGCGCTGCTTTCGGGGGGCTGATCAGGAATGGCTTCGCTTTCTCCGGGAACCGTCGTCGATGGGCGCTACGTGGTGCTCTCGCGGCTCGGCAGCGGCGGGATGGCCGATGTGCTGCTCGCCGAGGACCAGCAGCTCGGCCGTAAGGTGGCACTCAAGGTGCTGCATTCCCGGTTTGCCGAGGACCCCGGCTTCGTCGAGCGCTTCCGCCGCGAGGCACAGGCCGCCGCCGGACTCCAGCACCCGAACGTAGTCGCCGTATACGACCGCGGCTCCTACGACGGGACGTACTACATCGCGATGGAGTATCTGCCGGGAGGGTCGCTCAAGCAGCTGATCCGCCTCCAGGCGCCGCTCGACCCGGTGCGCGCGATCGATATCACGGTCCAGATCCTGAAGGCTGCCCGGTTCGCGCATCGCCGCGGCGTGATCCACCGTGACCTGAAACCCCACAACGTGATCGTCGACGAATCCGATCATGCGACCGTCACCGACTTCGGGATCGCAAGGGCCGGTGCGTCGGACATGACCGAGACCGGATCGATCATGGGCACGGCGCAATACCTGTCCCCCGAGCAGGCGCAGGGTCACGCGGTCAGCCCCGGCTCGGATCTGTACGCGATCGGCGTGATGCTCTACGAGATGCTGACCGGCCGGGTCCCGTTCGATGCCGAGAGCGCGGTGACGATCGCCCTCAAGCACGTGTCGGAGTCCCCCGCCCCCCCGACTGCGGTCAACCCGAGCGTGCCACCCGAGTTGGAGCACGTGGTGCTGTGGGCGCTGAACAAGAACCCCGCCGACCGTCCCGCTGAAGCCGGGCAGTTCATCGCGGCACTCGAGCAGGCGAAGGCCGCGCTCCTGTCTCACACACGGGGACAGCGGACCGCGAGCATCGCGACGCTGGCCGCGGTGGCAGAACCCCTCGCCGTGGCCGTGCCCGTCGGCGTGGCTCCGCTCGCGCCCCCGGCAGCGCCGGTCACCACCCTGCCAGAGTCCCCCGAGGAGGGCGTCGCCCCGGCCGAGACGAAGCCGCCGGCGACGCGCGAGCCCCGCCCGCGACGCCGGTGGCCGTGGGTGCTGGTGCTCGCGCTGCTGCTGCTCGCAGGCGGCGGAGCCGCCGAGTACCTGCTCACGCGGCCGGCGAAGGAGACGGTGCCGACCCTCGTCGGCGAGAACGTCGCCAACGCGCAGGCCGAGGTCCAGAACGCGGGCCTCATCCCCAACCTCCAGTACCGCCCGGCTAGCCAGGCCGCGGGCATCGTGATCGATCAGTACCCGCTCGGGGATGCGAGGGTGAACGCCGGATCGACGGTCACGCTGACGATCTCGCAGGGCCCGGGCAACGTGCCCGTGCCGGCGGTCGATCAGGACAGCGAGCAGACGGCGAAACTGATGATCGCGCAGGCCGGCCTGAACGTCGGCAGGGTCCTCCAGGAGTCATCGTCGACGGTCCCCGCCGGCGAAGCGACGCGCACGGACCCGCCGGCTGGTACCTCGCTGCCGCGGGGCTGGAGCGTCACCCTGTACCTCTCCTCAGGTCCGTCGCTCGTGACCGTGCCGGACGTCAGAGGCGAAAGCGAGAGCTCAGCCAAGGCCGCGCTTCAGAACCAGGGGTTCGGGGTCCAGGTCACGACGCAGCCGTCGAGCTCGGCCGCGACGGGGACGGTGATCAGTCAGAGCCCAAGCGGTAGCTCGCAGGCATCGTTCGGCTCGACCGTCACGATCGTCGTCGCCACCTCATCGCCGCAGTCGTCGACCTCAACAGCATCGTCCAAGTCAACGTCGACGTCGACGTCGACGTCGACGTCGGCCGCGGCGAGGGTGCCGGGCGTCGTAGGGGACAGCCCGGCCGCTGCGAGCGGCGAGCTGCGAGCGGCGGGGTTCAAGGTCTCCCAGCAGACGAAAGTCACCGACAACCCGAATCAGGACGGGACCGTGATCTCCCAGAGCCCGCCGAGCGGCACGCCGTCGCGCAGCGGCAGCACCATCACGATCGTGATCGGCACCTACAAGGCTCCGACGCAAACGACCAACCCGAACACGACGACCAGCGGCACTTCGACGACGGGCAGCAGCACTTCGACGACGAGCAGCAGCTCGAGGTGAGCGGGCTGTGCGTAGCCGTCCTCGGCGGTGGCCGCTCCTCCGAGCACGAGGTGTCACTGGCCTCGGCGCGGTCGGTTCGCGCAGGGCTGCAGGCCGCGGGGCACGTGCCGGTCGAGATCGAGATCGGGAAGGACGGCGTTTGGCGATGCGAGGGCGACGAGGTGTCCCTGACGCCTGGCCGCGGACTCGAGGGCGCGGACGTCGTGTTCCCCGTGCTGCATGGCCCGTTCGGGGAGGACGGCACGGTCCAGGGGCTGCTCGAGTGTCTCGACGTGCCGTACGTCGGCGCCGGCGTGCTCGCTTCAGCGCTGTGCATGGACAAGGTCATGTTCAAGGCACTGATGGGTTGGGGCGGCGTACCGCAGGTCGACTACCGCGAGCTGCGCGTCGAGCGCTTCCGCGAAGCTCGCCGGGACGCGCTCGAGTCTCTCTTGGCGCTCGGGCTGCCGGTGTTCGTCAAGCCGGCACGGCTCGGATCATCGGTGGGGATCGCCCGCGTCGCCGAACCAGAGCAGCTTGCGGGCGCGCTCGAGGCTGCGTTCGAGTACGATGCGGTCGCGGTCGTCGAAGCGGCGGCCACGGGGCTCGAGGTCGAGTGCTCGGTGATCGGCAACGGCGACCCGGTCGCGTCCGTCCCGGGCGAGATCCTGCTCGCGACCGACGAAGGCTGGTACGACTACGAGGCGAAGTACACGCCGGGCGGGATGCAGCTGATCGTTCCCGCGCGCGTCGCGCCACACGTCCGCGAGCGGGTACGCGAGCTGGCCGTAAAGACGTTCCTCGCGACCGGTTGCAGCGGCCTGGCACGGGTCGACTTCTTCGTCGAGGGCGAGAACGTACTCGTCAACGAGCTCAACACGATGCCGGGATTCACCGAGACGAGCGTGTTCGGCTCGCTGTTCGACGCCAGCGGGATCCCCTATGCCGAGCTGCTGGACCGACTCGTCCAGCTGGGGCTGGAGCGCCACGCCGCCGAGCGGCGGCATCACCACTGATCGCTTCACCAGCGCCGACTGGGCTAACTGCTAACTGCCCGCTTGCTGCGGGCGGCGGAGCTAGCGGTACAGCGCGACCTCGTTCAAAGACACGCTGTCGTGGCCGGGCGGGAGCTTGGTGATCCAGACGAGGTAGTAGCGGTAACGGGTTGTGCCGGTGTCGATCGGGATCGGCTGCGGATTGTGCACGTCTCGCACCGACGCGAGTCTGACCCAATCGGGCCCGAACCGATCGAGGTCCGGGACCGCGTTCTGCGCGTAGATCTGCACGTTGAACCCCGACGTCGCCGTGTAGATCACGATCTCCCGCGAACTGGTGCCCGGTTTGGCGTCGATGTACAGGCCGACGCCCGGCTTGTCGAGGGAGTAGTCGTAGTACTGCTGGGTCTGCCACGCGGTGTTCAGATCGTTGTCGATCGCGTACCCGGCAAGCTGCGGGTTCTGGGTCTTGTCACCGCCTAGGCCGTCCGGGTTGTAGTCGTGGGCGCACGTTTGACAGAGCCGCACCTGGTCCAGGGCCCGCGCTGGCGCCGGTTCGGCAAGCTTGCCGGTGCCGTGGTGGGTCCTGGTCGCAAGCCACGCCGCGACCCCGCTGACCGCCGCCAGCAGAACCAGGCCGAGCACCAGTGCGGCCGCTCGGTGGCGGACCCGGAACGGCACCCGGCGCCGCGTGTCCGACGGCAGCGTCCGCAGCACGCTCGTCACTTCGCCGGCCGCGCTGCCGGCGCGCGCGGTCTCGATCGCGAGCACATCCTCGAGGTCCGCGATCAGCTCGGCGTCGTTCGCGTAACGGTCTTCGACCCGCTTCGCGGTGGCGTTGTCGACGACCGCGGCGAGCGCGGCGGACACCTCCGGCCGCCGCGATTGCACATCAGGGAGCAGCTGGCGGACGTGCTTCATCGCGACCGCGACCTGACTGTCGCCCGTGAACGGAACCGCGCCGGTCAGCATCTCGTACAGCACCACGCCGAGCGAATAGAGGTCCGATTGGCCGGTCACCGGCCGGCCGAGCGCCTGCTCCGGGGAGACGTAGTCGGTCGTGCCGAGCACCCGGCCGTCGGCTGTCAGTTCTTCCTCGTCGAGCGTGCGCGCGATCCCGAAGTCGGTCACCTTCGCCGAGCCTTCCTCATCGATCAACACGTTCTGCGGCTTGACGTCCCGGTGCACGATGTGTCGGGCATGGGCCGCGCCCAGGGCACGGGCAATCTCGATCGCGTACGCCACCGCCTCGGCGATCGGCAGTCGTCCTATTCGCCGGATCCGGTCCTTCAGCGTCTCGCCCTCGACGTACTCGAACACGATGTATGGGCGCCCGTCGTCCTCGCCGGCATCGATCACGCCGACGATGTGCGCGTGCGAGAGCTGCGCGACCGCCCGCGCCTCACGCCGAAAGCGCTCCAGCTGCTCGGAGTCCGAAGCGACCTCGCGATTCATCAGCTTGATCGCCACCGGTCGCTCGAGCGTCTCGTCGAGCGCCCGGTACACCGTCGCCATCCCGCCTGCACCGATCCTCGCCTCCAATCGGTAACGGCCGCTGAGCGTGGTGCCCTCCAAGGTGCTCATCTGCGTGATCCGTATTTTGCGGCACGCGCGCCTCGGCGACGGCAATCAATGCTCCGATTGGCCCCATCCGGCGTGCGGAAGGTTGGAAGTCGACTCGATCGCCACGACGAGAACGCCCGAACGCACCAGCGCTACGCGGGCTCGAATCCGTCCACGCCTCCCGCGAGCCGCAGCGCCGGCAAGACCACCCGGCCCGCCTCACCGGTCAGCCGGCCGATCGCGGCGGCGCCCGGATGGTGGCGCCCAAGCAGCGTGACCGCGTCCGACGCCCGCTCCGGCGGGGTGATCACGCAGAAGCCACAGCCCATGTTGAACACCTCCCACATCTCGGCATCGGCGACCCGTCCGCGCTCGGCGATCAGATCGAACACGGGCATGACGCACAGCGGCGTCGAGATCTCATAGCCGACGCCGGTGCCGATTCGCAGCAGGTTGAGCACGCCGCCGCCGGTGATGTGGGCCAGGCCGTGGACCGGGATCTCGCTGCGCAACAGCTCGAGGATCGCCCGCACGTAGATCGTCGTCGGCTCGAGCAGCACGTCGCACACGGTCGCCCCCCCGAGCTCCGGCGGAGCCGCGTCGAGCGTCAACCCGCCTGCCACCAACAGCGCCCGGCGCGCGAGCGTGAGGCCGTTGGAATGCACCCCGGATGAAGGCAGCCCGATCAGCGCGTCGCCTGGCCGGCAGGCGTGTCCGTCGACGATCCGATCGAGCGCCACGGTCCCGAACGCGGACCCGACGAGATCGAACCCGTGCGGCGACGGGTGGCCGCGGATCACCTCGGGTATCTGACACACCTCGCCACCGGGAATCTCCACCCCGGCCAGCTCGGCACCGGTGCGCAAGCCGATCGCGAGCTGCCGGAGCAGCTCCGGCTCGGCTCGCTCGACCGCAACGTAGTCCAGCAGCGCCAGCGGCTCGGCGCCGACGCAGATCAGGTCGTTGACGTTCATCGCGACGCAGTCGATCCCGATCGTGTCGAAGCGCGCCGCCTGCTCGGCCATGATCACCTTCGAGCCGACGCTGTCGGTCGCGAGCGCGATGCCCAGCCCGGGTGCGACGCGGAGCACGCTCGCGTAGTGGCCGGGGAGCGGAATCGCCAGCCGCCCGCGGCCGGGATCGATGCCGTTCAGGACCTCGACTAGCGCCGCCGCACCGCGGTCCGCTCGCGCCGTATCGACGCCGACGGCTGCGTACGCGCTGCTCACCGTGTGATTGTCCTTGATGCACCGGATCCGGCCAGCCTCGCGAGCACGATCGCCGCGATCGCGGCTCGGTAGATCGCGTACGGCAAGAGCGAGCGGTCGCGCTCGAGGCGGCGAATCAGCCGGGTCGAGCCGAGCGTGGACGCGAACGCGGCTCCGGCGCCAACCGTGAACGGCGCCGCAGCGCCGGGTGGAAGGCCGCGGCCGTGCAGTCGGGCGCCCTTGAGCAGGGCGGCGCCCGCGATCACCGGCAGGGCGACGTGACGCGACAGCCGGCTGGCGTCCTCGCGCGCGAAGCCGCGCAGCCGCGCGGCTGCCAGCGTCGCGCCGTTACGCGACACGCCGGGGATCAGTGCGCACGCCTGCGCGATGCCGAGCCAGATCGCGTCGCGCGCGTCGGCCTGTTCATGGCGGCGGATCCGGGGAGCGCGATCGGCCCACGCGATCACGACTGCGCCCGCGAGCAGCCCCGCGGTGGTCGTTGCAGGCGTGCCCAGGCGGCGCTCGATCGGGCGCTCGAGCGCGTAGCCGACGATCGCCGGCGGAATCGACGACAGCGCGAGCACCGAGGCGAGACGGCGGTCCAGGCGGCGCACCGCATCGCCGACCTCGGCGCGCAGCGCGATCAGCAGCGCGGCAGCGGTGCCGGCGTGGAGTGCGACCTCGAACGCCTTGCGGAACCCATCATCCAGCTGGGGGTAGCTCCAGCCGAGTAGCCACGGCACGAGGGTTGTGTGGCCAGACGAGGAGATCGGCAGCAGCTCGGCGGGGCCGTGTAGCGCACCAAGCGCCGCCGCCTGGGAGATCGGCAGGCCGCCACCGGTCCTACTCCGGGAGGACATCCGCCGCCGGCTCGCTGGCGTCCCGGCGCGGACCCGCTCGGTCGGTGGGTCCGCCGTCGCCCGCACGCCGGACGATCAGGTAGACGATCGCGCCGACCACGATCGCGGCACCGGCGTAGTCGACGTACTCGAGGTAGTGTCGCCAGTGCTGCCAGTTGCTGCCCACCGCCAGTCCGAGCGATCCCAGGGCGGCGATCCAGACGAGCGAGCCGAGCGAGGCGAACGCGAAGAACCGGGCAAACGGCATCTCAGCCACCCCCGCCGCGTACGGGAACGCGGCGCGCACGACCGGGATGAACCGGGAGACGAACACTGCCGGCGAGCCGTAGCGCTCGAACCAGCGCTGCGCGCCCGCCACGCGCGAGGTGCTCATGTGAAGCTTGCGCCCATGGCGCTCGAACACCTCTGCCCGACCGAAATAGCCAATCCCGTACGCAAGCGAAGCTCCGACGACGTCGCCCAGGACGCCGAAAGAGATGATTCCCAGCAGCGTCAGGTGTCCCTGGTAGACGTTGAAGCCCGAGAACAGCATCGTCGGCTCGGTGCCGGGGACGCCGATCAAGCCGGTGGTCAAGGTGAGCAGTGAGACCCCGGCCAGGCCGAGATCGCGGATGATGTTGGTCGCCAGGGTGACAAGCGAGTCCGTGACCGACGCATCGAGCAGCACGCCGGCAAGCGTAGCGGTGATCGCCACGGGCCTCCGTCTACCGATT
>Ga0187766_10000827_pt1 | contig 17656 bp, 16 predicted proteins | sample 0216_QUI02_MP05__4_FD_132971 | JGI IMG/M metagenome (GOLD analysis project Ga0187766, IMG submission 132971) | Tropical peat soil microbial communities from peatlands in Department of Meta, Colombia - 0216_QUI02_MP05_20_MG | ecosystem: Environmental > Terrestrial > Soil > Wetlands > Peat ... | reverse complement strand
TCACCATGGAAAGCGTCGCGGCCTACGCGGGCGCAATGGCCGTCGCGGTTGTGCTGACAGGAATGGGCAACGACGGCTCACAGGGTGCAAAAGCCGTCAAAATGGCCGGCGGGACGGTTTTGGCTCAAGACGAAGCGTCATCCGTCATTTTCGGGATGCCCGCGGAAGCCATTAAGACGGGCTGCGTGGACCAGGTTCTGGCGCTGGAGGAAATCTATCCGGCTATCGAGAAGCGCGTGCTTCGGATCTGCCGCCCCGTTCCGGCTGGGGTGCGCTCGTGAGGGCAAGTGGATGAAACTAAAGCCACAGACCACGGCAACGCGGCGGGCGCGCCGCTCCGAGCAGATGATCCTTTTCCGCATCGCGCACCAGCTCTTCGCAATTTCCGCGAATGCCGTGCAGGAGGTTCGCAGCGCAGACGGCATGACGGGCCGGATCGCCGAGGTGCCGCGCGCGGAGCTGCGCAAGGTGCGTCACGTGGTGCAACGCGGCGAGCGCACCGTCTATGTGATAGACGGCGGAATTCAGTTCGGTATTCCCGCGGCGCAGTCGGCGCTCGTATTCGTTCTGCGCGACCTGCGAGCGGCGCTGCTCGTGGATGCCATCGACCGCATGGCCTCCTTCACGGCCTTGCATGCGCTTCCAGAGGCGTTTTGCCATGAGGAGCGCGGGTGGTACCGCGGGCTCGTGATTCTGGACAGCAACGTTATTCCCGTCGTCGACCCCCGAGGGCTCTTGAGCCGGGGCGATCTCGACCTGCTTGACGCAAACGAACACGCCCCGGCCGCCAATCGCCGCGAGGTGCGCGCATCCGCATGACCGAACGATCCGAGCTCGATGCGCAGTCCTACGTTCTCCTCCGGCTGGAGGACCGGCAGTTTGCGCTTCCTGCAAAGCGCATCGCCGAGCTTGTGCCTCTCAGCCGCGTCTTCCGCTTCCCTCACTGCTCGCCCGAAGTCGAAGGCGTGCTGATCCGCCGCGGCCGTATTCTCGCGGTGTGCGACATTTCGCCGCGCCTGGCCGCGCGCCCGCTGAAAAACCGGCGTCTGTACTTGCTGGCCGTGCGCGACTTCGCCGCGCGCCCGGAAAGCGTCGCTGTTCCGGTGACCGGAGAATGCGAGTTGATCTCCGCGGAAATGACGCCCGCCACCGGCGGACAGCCGCCGCACGTGCGGGGCTGGATTTCCCACGACGGAAACGTCATCGAGGTCCTGGATCTGGACAACCTGATTCCCGGTCCGACTGCCGCCCCGAACGCGGTGCAGGCCGGCGTTCCGCAGGAGGCCCTGCCGTGACGGCCGCGCCCGCCCCCGGCAAGCCGACGAAGATTCTGCTGGTGGAGACGAACGTGTACTTCGCGAAGCGCCTTGGCGACGCGTTGAAACGCGAGGGCTTCGAAGTTATCTCGTGCACGCAGCCGGCATACGCGCTCACCATGCTGGAATACGACGCTCCCGCAGCCATCCTGTGCGCGACGAACCTGCGCGAAATGGGCGCACTCGAAATAGCGCGCATCGTCCGCGCGGACCCGAAAAACACCTCCCTGCCCATCATCGCGATGGGCGACGGCAGCCAGCGCGCGCTGATGGAAGCCTTCCAGGCCGGCTGCGACGACTACCTGGACCGCCACCGCAACCCCACCATTATCGCGGCGCATGTCCGCAACATCCTGGTGAGCAAGATCGAAGGCTTTCAACCGACGCAGATGCTCGCCCAGTCGGACACCAGCCTGAGTGGAAGCCTCACGCATCACGACCTGCCTGGTGTGATCCAGCTTCTTACCCAGGCTCACCAGACCGGCGCGCTGCACATCAACGCCGCCGAGGCGGACGCGGTCGTGTTCTTCGACGCCGGCGCGATCACCCACGCGGAGTGCGGGGCGTTCTTCGGCGACGAGGCCGTGATTCATATCCTGAAAAGCTGTATGCAAGCCGGAAAGGGCGTCTACAAATTCGTTTACGGCGCGAACTCCGCTCAGCGAACCGTCCTGCGCTCGGCAACCGACCTCATGCTCGATGCCATGCGCGAGTACGACGAAACGCAGCGCGATTTGGCCGACAAGGAATCGTCATGAGTGAAACCTTGCTGTTGCCACCGCACCGGGAGGCTGCTGCAAAGCGCGCGCCGGTGGTGTACTTCATCGATGACAGCGCCACGATGCGGGAGGTCATCAAGCTCGCCTTCCGCCGCGAAAGCATTCAGGTCATTACCTGCGCCGACGCTGCTTCAGCCCTTGCACAATTTGCCGAGAACCCGCCCGACGCCGTCATCACCGACGTCATCATGCCCGACCAGGACGGCTACTCCGTCTGCAGCCACATCAAGCAGAACCCGCAGTACGCCTCGATTCCGGTCGTGCTCATGTCCGGCGTGGTAAACAAGACGGTCGCAGACAAAGCGGTTGCCGTTCAGGCTGACGAACTCATTCGCAAGCCGTTCCAGCCGCAGGAACTCATCAGCCGCGTTAAGACCCTTCTCCGTCCGGCCCCTGCTTCGGTTGCGGATGCGATTGCCACTGAAGACCCCGGGCCCCGCGCGCTGAGCGGCCTTTTCGCCTCGCCTTCCCCGTTGCCGCAGCCTGTTGCGCCTGCGCCTCATCCGGCGACCAGCTCCAAAGCGGCGGAGTCTCCCTGGCCGCGCGCGCTCGCCGAAGCATTTTCGCCGTCGCCACTTTCTCCCGTTGCCCCTTCTCAGGAGACGGCGGCGAAAACACCTGGATCGCCTCCAGCGCCGCAGAAACGTGCCGCGCCGGCCGATCACGATGCGCAGAAGCTGCGACTCGAAATCCTGCGGCTGGAACTGCTTGTCAAGAAGCTCCAAGCCGAGTTGCAAATCGAGCGCGAATACAACCAGACGCTTGAACTCCACCTCAAAACGCTGCGGGAATCTCAGTAGAGGACGGCTGCGGCCCGCAGTGCACGGCGGTACCGGCCACCCGCGTTTTGCACATTCGTTCACAGATTTTCACAGAGATTCGGAGCGAATTTCGTTGACGACGAAAACGAGTGCGGCTATCTTCCACGCCAGATTGAACCGGGAAGCTAGAAAGCTTCGCGGCTCGGTTCAAAGCGCGTGATACGCTTAACCGCTTGTTACGCCGAGAGCAGGAGCCGGGGAGTTTGAGGATCTGCGGTTTGGTCCGACGGGCGCGAGAGCCTCACGGTGATCGTGTGCGGCGGGTCGAATCGGAGGGCCAGAGGTTTTGCGGTTGGGTTTGGAGGCGTGAAGGCCTCACGGCTGTAGCGCGGCCAGATTGAATCGGAAGGCCGAAGAGTTTTGCGGCTCAATTTAGAGGGCGCAGGGGCCGAAAGGCTGCTGCGCCCTCATTTATTTCACGGGATGTCCGCAAACCGCTTTCTCTCTGTCCCAACCCACCGCAGACTCAGTGAGGCATTGCGCCCGCCGCTCCTGGGTTGACCGTCGGTGCTACATTCAGTAGCCTTCTTCTCAAGTCTCGGGGTTTCCTGGGGGACGCCATGACGCAAAGCGGGCCGCGCAAGACTGTCTCTTCTTCCGAAGCTTCCGCGATTTCGCGGCGCGAGTTCGCTCGGCGCGCCGCGATGGCCTCCGCGGCGGCGGCTATGTCGCCGGCTTTGATCGTCCCGGCGACAGAGTTGGGCGCCGGGATTCCCGGGCCCCAGCAGCCGAGCGCGGGAAAGCCAAGTCCGTCGGCGGGGCAGATGGAATACGAAGCGAGGGTATCCGCCACTTTCGCCCTGTACGGCCAGCGGCTTTCCGAAGATCAAAAGAAAGACATTCTTCGGTTGCAAAAAGCCCTGCAGCCGCAACTCGAGGCCCTTCGGGCCTACAGTTTGGCGAACGGCGACGCGTCGGCTCTTCATCTCAAGCCTCTGATCGAACGCGAGAAGCCGGCCCCAGCGAAGCCGGCCACGCCCTCGAAACGGTGACAGCCGGCCATGGTCAGCGATCAAGTCCTCTATCTGCCTCTGAGCGATCTGGCAAAACGCATCGAGACGAAAAAACTGTCCCCGATCGAGCTGACAGAAAGCTATCTGGCGCGAAGCGAGAAGCTTGGACCACGCTTCGGCGCTTACGCGAAACTCCTGCCGGACTTGGCCCTGGAGCAGGCGCGCAAAGCCGAGAAAGAGATTCGCTCGGGGCGCTATCGCGGCGCTTTGCACGGTATGCCCTACGCCGCCAAGGACTTGCTCAGCGTCCGGGGCTTCCCCACGACCTGGGGCGCAAAGCCGTACGCGAAGCAGTCATTTCCCGAAGATGCTGCCGTCATTGAGCACCTGAACAGGGCTGGCGCCGTCTTGCTTGGCAAGGCTGCCATGATCGAGCTGGCCGGCGGCATGGGCTATCGATTCGCGTCCGCCTCGCTCACCGGGCCTGCAAAGAACCCCTGGAATACGGACTACTGGACATGCGGCTCCTCGTCCGGGTCAGGTGCCATCATGGCCGCCGGGCTTGCTGCGTTTACCATCGGAACCGAAACGTGGGGCTCCATCGTCTGCCCGTCTGGCTTCTGCGGCGTGAGCGGCCTGCGCCCCACTTTTGGCCGCGTCAGCCGGTTCGGAGCGATGGCTCTGTCCTACTCCATGGACAAGATCGGGCCTATCTGCCGGACAGCGGAGGATTGTGCGCGCGTTTTTGCAGTCATTGCAGGGCACGATCCGAGAGATCGCGGCACGCTACCGCTCGACAAGGCGGCCTTCACCTACTCGCCTGCCACAGAGCCGCGCAGGGGCCCGCTACGGATTGGCTCGCTGACAAATGCCTGGAAAAATGTGGAGGCGAACGTCGCCAAGACAATCGCCGAAGCAGTCCGTGTCCTGAGGAAACGCTTTCCCGGGATCAAAGAGGCCCGCCTTCCCGAAGGGCCCTATGAAGCCGCCGGAAACGTAATCATCGCCGTAGAGGGCGCTTCGGCCTTTGGCGAGCTGATTCGCTCCGGCCGTGTCGCGGAGCTAGACGATCCGCTGGGGCAGATCAACGGCTACGTGAACCAGAGCATCTCCGGCAGCGACTACGTTACCGCCCTGCGCATCCGCGAGATCCTGCAGAAGAAGATGGACGATCTTTTCCAGCAGTTTGATGTGCTTGTGGCGGCGTCTCTCCCTGTGACCGCGTGCACGCTCGATACAAATCTCGAGACCGGCCTGGACTTTCCGGATCCCCTCGGCGGCATCGGCAACTTGTGCGGCCTGCCGGCCCTTTCCGTACCGTGCGGCTTTGACTCGAAGAACCTGCCCGTCGGTCTGCAGTTCGTGGCCCGCGCCGGAGACGATCTCGCAGCGATTCAAGTGGCGCGCGCTTACCAGCAGCTCACCAACTGGCACCTCAAACATCCCAGGACTGTCTAGGGAAAGCCGCCGTTCTAGGTTGCGGAAATACCGTTCTGCCCGTCGCTGGCAAGGAGTTCACGAATGGTACGGAGCAGCAGAAGCCGGCTGAAAGGTTTTGTCAGCAAGCGGGAGGATTTGTCGCTGTCCGGAATCTGGCTGGTCCCCGGCGCCGAATAGCCGGACATGAAGACGACGCTCGTCATTCCCCGCGTTTTCTTCAAGCGCGAAGCCAGTTCAACGCCGGTCATTCCCGGCATGACCATGTCCGTGATCAGGAGATCGATCGTGCCCTGGTGCTCCTCCGCGAGTCTCAGCGCCTCCAAGCCGTCGCGCGCCTCGATGACCGTGTAACCCCCGGACTGGAGATACTCCCGCGCGACCTCGCGCACGTCGTGCTCGTCTTCGGTCAGCAGAATCGTTTCGGTGCCGCGAGGAGCCTCCCCGGCGGTGTACCCTGTGCCGCAGGAATCGGCCGCCTGGTCCACGCGAGGAAAGTAGATCTTGAAGGTGGTACCTCGCCCGACCTCGCTATAAACCCAGATGAACCCGCCGCTCTGTTTCACGACGCCGTACACCGTGGCGAGCCCAAGACCCGTGCCTTTGCCCTTTTCTTTGGTCGTGAAAAACGGTTCGAAAATGTGAGCCTGCGTTGCCTCGTCCATTCCCTGCCCGGTGTCGGTTACCGCGAGCATGACGTACGCACCCGGCTTGGTCACGGGGCGCTTCGCGCTGTAATTCGCGTCCAGGTCGGTATTCGCGGTTTCGATGATCAGCCGCCCGCCCTCCGGCATGGCGTCTCGCGCGTTGACGGCCAGGTTCATGATGATCTGCTCGATCTGGCCGGAGTCTGCACGAATCTTGCCCAGGTCGGTCTGGGTGTGAATGCTCAACTCAACGTCTTCGCCGATCATGCTCGGAAGGAGTTTGCCCATATCCTCGACGACTTCTCCAAGGTCCAGCACCGTGGGTTGCAGAACTTGCATGCGGCTGAAGGCAAGCAGTTGACGGGTCAGAGACGCCGCCCGGTCTGCCGAACGATCAATCTGTTCGATTTTGCGGCAGGTCTGCGGCGAAGCCGCGTGGGAGGAGAGCAGCATCTCAGTGTGGCCCTTGATGACCATCAGGAGGTTGTTAAAGTCGTGAGCGATGCCCCCTGCCAGCCGGCCAACCGCTTCCATCTTCTGAGCCTGCCGAAGCTGCTGGTCGAGCATTTCGCGCTCGGTTACATCCTGCGCCACGACCAGACAAACGCGGCGGCCGCCATATTCCAGGTTGTGGGCGACAATTTCCACCTCGATGATTTGGCCATTCTTCTTGCGATGCTTCCAGCGGCCGGAATAGCGCTCGGCCGGAAAGTCTTGCTGCTCCTTCAGCTTCCCGGCATCGCCGTCGCTGCGAATATCCAGCACGGTCATGCTCCGGAATTCTTCCTCGCTGAAGCCGTACTGATTCACGGCCGCCTGGTTCACTTCAATGAAACGCAGTGTCTCTGTGTCGAAAACCCAGGTAGGGAGCGGATTGTGCGCAAACAGGAGACGGAACATCGACTCGCTCTTCCGCAGGGCGTCCTCGGCGCGCCGCCTCTCGATCGCGAGGGCAATCGTTCCGCCGACCGAATCCATAAACTCAACGTCGCGCTCGTTGTAGGCATTTTCGTCTTCGTAGTGCTGCAGGACGAGAACCCCGATCGTCGCCGTAGGTGTTTTCAAGGGAACGCCAAGCCAGGTTGGCGAGGGAGAGCCGACAAGTTCCACCTCACCCTGCGCAGCGAGCGCGTCGAAGGCGCGCTGGGTGATCATCATCGCGCGGCCGGTGCGGAAGACGTACGCCGTGCAGCTTCTGCCGACCTTCAGCGGCGCCGGCGCCGAATCGAAGCGATCCACAAAGAACGGAAAATGAAACATCGCCGTCGCGGGTTCATGCAGCGCCACAAAGCAATTCTCCGCGTACACAACCTTCTTCAACGCCTGGTGTATCTGCTCGAGGAGCTCGTCGAGATTGCTCGTCTGATTGAGCGCGTGAATCACGTCGGAAATGACTCGCCGCTCCGCTCGCATGCGCCGCAGGTCGGTGACGTCGCGAAACACGCACGCCAGGACGACTTCTCCGCCCTCGCTCGCGTAACTGCGGCCCGAAATCTCGAAGAGCCGCCACGAGCCTTCCTTCGAACGGAGTCGGCAAATGGCGGAGATCGGAATGCCGGGTTTCGCGGCAAAGCGCTCGATGTCCCGGCGCGCCTGCGGTCCGTCCTCCGGGCGAAGGAGGGTCTCAATGCCTCGTCCCGACAGCCCGTCCGGGGAATAGCCGAGCACCCGCGAAACCGCCGAACTCACGAACTGAAACGTGCCGTCTTTCGCCAAAACCGCAAAGATGTCTTGGCCGAAGTCGGCCAGCCAAGCCGGGTCGGACAGCGCGGGAGGAAGGGCAACGTCGATCGAGGCGCGATTCGGCATGGGACCAGAGAATCCCCGAGGAGTCGGGGCTCCCAAGACCTCCTTGTCGCTGCAGGAAGCTGCGATGGACGACTTTGATTAGTTTAGCCAGACGGGAGAGTTTTCTCAGGGGCATGCCTCCGGGGCTGTCACCAAGTCGTTACGCCCCCAGCCCAAACTCAAGTCCTAGGAGGACCTGTTAGAGCCCCGGTTCCCCGGCGCGCGGCGCGCGAAGTAGGCACAGTTCTCCCGTATGGCACACACCTCGCACCTCGGTTTGGTGCGCTTGCAGGTTTCCTGGCCGTGACGCTTCACCAGCAAGTAAGCCCGCTGGCGGGCGCTGAATTCCTTGGGCACCTCGTCCTCGGTGGCTTGCTGGCCATCGCGGTAATTAGCGATGTAGCTTTCGCGTTCAACGCCGCGCCGAATGCGCGGAAGCACGTGCGCCGTGTTGGAAGGCACCGCGGCAACGGGCGACAATCCGGCGAACAGGAGGATGCGGTCCGCTCCGGGATCTCCGATTCCCGGGAACCGTTTCAGAATCCTGCGCACTTCCGCGATTGAGCCTGAGAGGGCTCCGCGGAGATCGCCCCCGAACTGGTCCTTCACGCGCATGGCAATTTCCTTCAGGCGCACGGCGCGCAACTCCGGAACCATCCCCCCAGCCCGTAGAGCCGCACCCAGTTTCCCGGGCGAGGCATCCAGCAGTTGTTGTGGCGAGACGCCGACTTCTTGGACCAGCTTTTCCCAGCCCTTGGCGCATGCGGCGTCGCTTGCCGGATATCCGCAGTGCCACCACACTAGGAATTCGTAAGGATCGACGGGCCAGCACGGCTCCTGTGCGCCGTAATGCTTCTCAAGCCGCGCGAGCAGCCGCAGCAGTGGGGCTTTCTTCATAGGAACTTGAATGCTATGACGCAAGGCGGGCCCGCGCAAGAACGCGCCGATTGCGAACCGCCGGGTCGCTTCCTTTGCCCTTCAAAACTCTCATGCTAGGCTTCCCCTGACGTTTCTGAAACGCACAAAGTCGCGCCGGGGGACAGCTCGCCCGACGAGCGCCGGTTGCCGAGGAGAACTCCATGCATGACATTCTTCCGCACATGTTTGGGCTGGCCTTGCCGGTTGCGGAAAAAATCCTGCGCCCGATTATCGTGTACTTCTTTCTGGTGATCAGCCTGCGCCTCGCCGGGAAACGGGAACTGGCCCAACTGAACCCGTTCGACCTCGTCGTACTCCTCACGTTGTCGAACACCGTGCAGAACGCCATCATCGGCGACGATAACTCCGTCACCGGAGGACTGATCGGCGCAACGGCCCTGCTCGCCATAAACGCGGTTTTTGTCCGTTTTCTCTACCGGCATCGCAAGCTGGACACGATCGTCGAGGGCTCGCCCGAGGTGCTCATAGACAACGGAAAGCTGCGCGTGCACAACCTCAAGCGCGAACTAATCACAATTGAGCAGCTCGAAGCTGCTGCGCGGCGCCAGGGATTCAGCACGCTGGCGGAAGTGGAACAGTGCGTTTTGGAGCCAGGCGGCACGCTCTGCTTTGTCGGCAGGCAGCCGGATCCAGAGGAAAAACGCCATCAGGAGCTAATGCGCCGGCTGGACCGGTTGGCAACGGAATTGAAGGCGACTCGCGGAGGAGAGCCTGCGCCGTCTCATTGATTCTGCCGCGCTAAGAGCCCTATGCCGGGAGCGCCGCAAAGCTCTCTTCGGCCGCGCGAATCGTTTGAGCAATCTCTTCATCGGTATGGACTGCAGAGACAAACGCAGCCTCGAACTGTGAAGGCGCCAGGAAAATGCCCCGCTGCAGCATCTCTCGGAAGAATCTTGCGTAGAGTTTCGTGTCGGATGCGCGGGCATCCTCGTAGTTGTGCACCGGCCGCAGGGTAAAAAACACCGTCGCCAGGGATTCGCACGCGTTCACCGTCGCGGAAACGCCCGCTTTGCCGGCAGCAACGCGGAGGCCTTCCGCCAGCTTTTGCGACCGCGCCCGCAGTCCCTCGTAAAGCCCGGGGCGATTCAACTCGGCCAGAGTGGCGATGCCCGCGCGCATTGCCAACGGGTTTCCGGAAAGCGTTCCAGCCTGGTAGACCGGTCCAAGCGGAGCCACGCGATTCATGATCTCCGCCGAAGCTCCGTAAGCAGCAACCGGCAGACCGCCCCCGATAATCTTCCCCAGCGTCGTGATGTCCCCTTGCACGCCGAGCTTCGTTTGTGCGGTCCCGTTGCACAAACGGAAGCCAGTGATGACTTCATCCATGATGAGCAGCGCGCCCTCCCTGCGGGTTATTTCCCTCAGGCCCGCTAGAAACCCTTCTTTCGGGACCACCACGCCCATGTTCGCGGCGATCGGCTCGACGATGACAGCGGCAATTCTTCCCTTGTGCCGGGCGAAAAGATCTGCGACGGATTCCAGGTGGTTGTACGGCGCGTTGAGGGTCAGCGCCGCGAGCGCCTGTGGCACTCCCGGACAGGCTGCAATGCCGAGGGTCGCCACGCCGGAGCCGGCCTCGGAAAGAAAGCTGTCCGCGTGGCCGTGGTAGCCGCCCGAAAATTTCACAACCAGATCGCGGCCCGTGACGGCCCGGGCCAGCCGCAGGGCGCTCATCGCGGCCTCGGTGCCGCTCGAGACGAAGCGAAGTTTCTCCAGAAACGGGATGGCCCGGGTTATGGCCGCGGCCAATTCCACCTCGAGCTCCGTCGTCACGCCGAAGCTTGTCCCGCGGCGGGCCTGATCCACAATCGCCGCGGTAACGGCGGGATAGGCATGGCCAAGCAGCGCGGCGCCCCATGAACAGACATAGTCGAGCAGTTCGTTGCCATCGGCGTCGTATAGCCGCGCGCCCTCGCCGCGTTCAATGATCAGCGGCTCGCCACCGACGGCGCGAAACGCCCGCACCGGGCTGTTTACTCCTCCGACCAGGAGTTCTTCCGCCCGAGCGAAGATTTCGCGCGAGCGGCGGCGTGCGCGGTCCCGGGGTGCCGGAGTTGCGCTCATGCCAGGAGGGCCCTCAGCACTGTTTCAGCCAGCGTGCCGCGTCCTTGGCGTGGTAGGTCAGAACGATGCTCGCCCCGGCTCGGTGAATACCCGTCAAAATCTCGAGAACGACGCGTTTCTCATCGAGCCAGCCCTTTTCCGCTGCCGCCTTTACCATCGCGTATTCTCCGCTGACGTTGTAGGCCGCTACCGGAACGTCGAACCGCGCGCGCACGCGCCGGATGATATCCAGGTACGGCAACGCCGGCTTCACCATAACCATATCGGCGCCCTCGCCAAGATCCAGCGCGACCTCGCGCAATGCTTCGCGCGCGTTCGCCGGATCCATCTGGTAGCTGCGCCGGTCGCCGAACCTCGGCGCCGATTGCGCCGCCTCCCGGAACGGCCCATAGAAACCGGAACAGTACTTTGCCGCGTAGGACAGGATCGCGATGTCCGAGAAGCCTTTCGCGTCCAGCGCCTGGCGGATTGCGCCGACGCGCCCATCCATCATGTCGGACGGCGCGACCACATCGGCGCCCGCACGCGCATGCGAAACGGCTTGCTCGGCGAGGATGGGCAGGGTCGCATCGTTGGAAACTTCGCCGTTTTCGATCACGCCGCAGTGCCCATGGTCAGTGTATTCGCACAGGCAAACATCGGTGACGACGAGAAGATTCAGCTTGGCCTTCCGGATCGCCTCGATGGCTCTCTGCACCACCCCGGTTGCCGAAACAGAAGAGCCGCCGCGGGCGTCCTTCGCTTCCGGCAGGCCAAAAAGCATCACCGCGGGAATCCCGAGCGATTCTACTTCCCTGCACTCTTCGACAATCTGGTCCACCGACTGCTGGTGCACGCCCGGCATGGATGAAACTCCCTGCTTTACCTTCTTCCCGGGACACACGAACATCGGATAGATCATTCCTGCCGTGGTCAGACGCGTCTCGCTTACAAGAGCGCGCAACGCTTCGCTGCGGCGCAATCGTCTTGGCCGGTGCGTCGGAAAACTCATCGGTGCGCCGCTCCCTCCTGCCAGGCTTCGGCGAGGCAGTCCAGAATACCCGAGACCGTGGTATCGCAAGCAACTCGCACGCGTGTGACACCCGCAGCGCGCAATGCCCCAGCCGTCACGGGACCGATCGCCGCAAAAACCAGGCTCTCCTGCAGCGGGCGCAAGCCATCCCTGCCATAGATCTCAGCCATGTGCTCGACCGCCGATGGGCTGTAGAGAACGACCGCATCGACGCTGCCTTCTGCGATAAGCCGCTGCGCTTCGTCCTCGGCGTTCGCTGCGAGCAGCGTGCGATACGCCACGACCTCCGTAACGTCGGCGCCCAGACGCCGCAAGGCCTCCGGCAAATCGGGATTGGCGCGATCGCTCCGGGGCAATAGGACCCGGCGCCCGCGCAATTGCCCTTCCAACTCCTCGGCCAATGCCACTCCGCCCGCCGACTTCGCGATATAAGCCAGCGGCAGCCCGAATTTCTGAATCGCGCTGGCCGTTGCCGGCCCCACCGCCGCGACTTGCAGCCCGCGTTGCAGCAGCGACGTCTCCATCCCCAAACCCCGCCGCCTCTCTTCAACCGCTCGAACCGCATTCTGGCTGGTGAAGAAAAGCCAGTCGAAGGTGCCCAGACTACGCAGCGCGTCATCGAGCGGCTTGCAGTCGGCGGGCGGCGTAAAGGAAATCAGCGGCCAAACAATCGGCACTGCTCCGGCCTCTCGCAACGCGCGGCAAACTTCCTGCGACTGCGCGGCGCTGCGCGTTACCACGACGCGCTTCCCGGCAAGCGGAGCATGCTCACTCATATTGGCGCGCCGCCTGCTCGAGAATTTGCCCGGCTCCGTTGGCCAACAGGCGACGGGCTACGTCCTTGCCGAGCTCAGCCGCGTTCCCGGGCGGGCCCGCGCCACGCTCCCGGACGCACTCGGATCCGTCCACCGAAACCACGCACGCCTCTAGAACCAGGTCGTCGCGCTCCAGGCGCCCCCACGCGCCAACGGGAATCTGGCATCCGCCTTGGAGTTCGGCGAGCAGCGCGCGTTCGGCAACGACGGCGTTGCGCGTCTCGGCGTGATCGAGCTTGTCGAGAATCTCGGTCAGATCGCGGTCGGTCGTGCGGGATTCGATGGCGATAGCGCCCTGGCCCACCGCGGGCAAGCAAATCTCGGGCGAGAGAATCTCGCTGATCCGGTGGCTCAGTCCCAGCCGGTCGAGGCCCGCCTTGGCAAGAACCACGGCCTCGTATTCCCCGCTCTCCATCTTCCGCAAACGCGTGTCCACGTTCCCACGGAGGTCGCGAAAGTCCAGGTCGCGGCGCACCCGCCGCAACTGGGCCTGCCGCCGCAGGCTGCTGGTTCCCACGCGCGCCCCCTCGCGAAGCGCAGTCAGCCCGCCCGGAGCGCGCGAGACAACGCAATCGCGCACATCCTCGCGCGGCAACACCGCGGGGAAATACAGGCGCGGGGGCGTTTCGGTGGGCACGTCCTTCACGCTATGAACCGCCAGGTCCACGGCCCCTTCGAGCAGCGCGTCTTCCAATTCCTTGATGAAGACTCCTTTGCCGCCGATTTGCGTCAGCGGCGCCTGAGCCAGTTTGTCGCCGGAGGTTCTGATGATGACGATTTCAGCTTCCACTCCTGAAACATCGAAGATCCGCTTGCGAACGTGTTCCGCCTGCCACTTGGCCAGCAGGCTCCCCCGGGTGCCGATGCGCATTGGCTTCACCGTTCGCTCGGGCCGGGCAGAAAGAGATCGCGCAGGGCTTCCAGGCTTTGTATCTTGCGGCGGAGGTCACGCTCTCCGCGCAGCCGCTCGGCGGGCTGCATCAGCAGCTTTTCGAGGAGTTCGTCCACGAAGGCTTCGATGCGCTGCTTGTCGGAAGTACTGAGATGTCCCACCCGCCCCAGGCAAGCGTCCAGATGGGCGCGCCGCTCGCCCTCGAGGCGCGCTCGCAGCGCTTCCAGCACGCCGACGAGCTCGACGCTGGCCTGCCAGGAAAGAAACTTGCCGACGTGCTCTTCCACAATGTCCTGCGCGCGGGGGATCTCGCTTTCGCGGGCGCGGCGGTTCTGCTCGACGATCTCGGCAAGGTCGTCGATGTTATAGAGATAGACGTTATAGAGGTCCGCGACGGCCGGATCCACGTTCCGCGGCACGCCCAGGTCCATCAGCAGCAAAGCGCGGTTTCCGCGCGCCGCCATCGCCTCCGCCACCGCTGCTTGCTGCAGCACGGGATCGTCCGCGGAAACGGAGGAGACGACGATGTCGGGCGCCCGAAGCGCCGCAGCCCAGTCCGCCCAAGCCACGGCCGTGCCGTCGAATCGCCCCGCTATCGCTTCCGCGCGCTCGCGCGAGCGGTTCATCACCAAGAGCCGCCCGATGCCGCGGTCGCGCAGTTGCGCCGCGACCTGTTCGCTCACCGCGCCCGCACCGAGCACGAGCGCCGTGCGGTCGTGCAACTTGCCGAAAATCCTCCCCGCCAGCTTGATGCCGGCCGACGCGACAGACATCGGACGCGAGCCCAGCTCCGTTTCCGCGCGCACCCGCTTTCCGACTTCCAGGGCGCTCTGAAATAGCCGGTTGAGAACCGGACCCGTCGCGCCGAGTTGCTGCGCGGCGCGGTAGGCTTCGCGCACCTGCCCGAGAATTTCCGATTCGCCCAGCAGCATAGAATCGAGTCCCGCGGCTACGCCAAACAGGTGCCGCACGGCCGCGTGATCCTGGTGATGGTATAGCGACGGATGCAGCTCATCCGCCTCGACCGAGTGGAAGCCGCTCAGGAAAGCCGATACCGCGGCGCGCGCCTCGCGCACGCTTTCCGGCGGAACTCCGTACACTTCGCTGCGATTGCACGTCGACAGCACCAGCGCCTCTTCGAGAATCCCCTGGGTGCGCAGTTCCTCGGCTGCGCGGCGAGCCTGGTCCACGGTGAAAGAGACGCGCTCCCGGACGGCGACCGGTGCCGTACGGTGATTCAAGCCGACGAGGACGATTTCCATTTCGTTCCTGCGTTCCCTAGAAATACCGGTGCGCCTTCGTGAGGAAAAGATTCACGACTGTAAAGCTCAGGATCACAACGGCGAAGTTGAACACGCAAAACCGCGAAGCGCGCGCCCCGCGCCAGTTCGCGCTGCGCCCGATGAGCAGGTACGCGGCATAAAGCAAAAGCACGAGGATCGTGATCAGGTACTTGGGGTCCGAGTGCCACACCCGCCCGGTTTGCCTGTCCACCGAAACATATCCGAGCACGGTCCCCGCACAGATGGTCACCAGTCCCACAATCACGCTGCTGCGGCTCATGCGGTCGAGCAATTCAAGCGGCGGAAAGCGCCACACGGCGCTCCCCAGCTTGTGCCGCCGCAGGACCCGCTCCTCAACCAGGAACATCACGCTCAGCACGAAGGACAGGGCGAAGGCCGCGTACGCCAGAATGCTGAGCGTCACGTGCAGGACAAACACGACGCCGTGCGCCGGAGGCGGCAGCGGCGTCGCACGATGGGTGAGGCTGCCCGCGAGCAATAACACAAGCACCACCGGCACGACGAAGGCCCCTACCGATCGCTGCCGGTGGAACAACTCGAGTCCCAGATATGTCAGCGCGAGGAGCCACCCAAAGAGCGACATCGAACCGTAGAGGTCCAGATACGGAACGGAATGCACCCAGTGGGAACGCTCGAGGAGCATCAGGTAGTGAAAAACCAGGCCCCCGGCCAGGCAAGCGCTTGCCGCGCGCCCGGCCAGTGCGTGCGAACTATAGAGCGAGCCCACGTATAGCCCAAGGCTGGCCACGTAGAACAGAATCGTCAGAACCGCGTAGGTTGCAGTCATTCAGGCGCCATTCGGCGGACGGCAGGGCGAATCCGCGGTAATGCGCTCGGATTACCGCGCAAGCGATTATAGCCCAGCGCCGGAGGCGCGGCACAGCGAGCTTCATCATCGCCGGGCATGTCGATACTAGTGCTATTCTGTTTGCTTTGGAACCCGCATGTCCTCGACACAACAGGCCCCCGACCACTCTCGGGTGTTGAGCTCCCGCGAGATTTTCCTGCGGGCGTGCCGGTGCAAGGAAGTACCTCGCGTTCCTGTGTGGATCATGCGCCAGGCCGGCCGGTATCTGCCCGAATACAGAGCGCTTCGCGCGAAGCATTCCTTCCTGGAGGTCTGCAAGACGCCCGATCTGGCCGCGGAGGTCTCTTTGCAGCCCTTGCGCCGCCTCAGCGTGGACGCGGTCATCGTTTTTTCCGACATTTTGATCGTAGCCGAGGCCATGGGCCTCAAGCTGGAACTGGGCGACTCGGGTCCCAATCTCCCTGAGCCTGTGCGGTCCCCGGCTGAGGTTCATCGCCTGCGTGAGTTCGACCCCGAGCAGCAAACCGCCTTCCTGCCGGAGGCGATCCGGCGGCTCTGCCGTGCGCTGGGTTCCGATGTCCCGGTGCTGGGCTTTGCCGCGGCGCCGTGGACGCTCGCCTGCTACATGATTGAGGGCCGCGCCCAAGAGGGATTCCCCAACGCCAAAGCCTTTCTGCACGACGAGCCGCGCGGGTTTCGCGCTCTTCTGGACAAGATTGCCGGAGCTACTGTGCCCTATCTGAAAGCCCAGATCGCCGCGGGCGCATCGGCAGTGCAGCTCTTCGACACCTGGTGCGGCGAATTGTCTCTCGCTGACTACCAGGAACATGTCCTCCCGGCCACGCGGGAAGTGGTTTCCGCGCTAAAATCAGCTGGGGTGCCGGTGATTCTTTATACCAAGGCATCGCATCATCTGCTCCCGGCCGTGGTGCGGACAGGGGCTGACGTCCTGAGCGTGGACTGGCGCGTCTCGATGAGCGAACTGAGACGCCTGGCTGGACCTTCCGTCGCTATCCAGGGGAACGTGGACCCGGCGGCGCTGTGCGCTTCTCCCCGCCGCGTGCAGAAAGCGGTCAGCGACGCCCTGGCTGAACTCCACGGCCGCGGACACATTCTGAACCTGGGCCACGGCATTCTCCCACAGACACCGGTGGAGAACGCCGTTCTGTTCGTGCACGCCGGCCAAGCCGCGCGTCACGAGCAGTTCGTCTCCCCGAAGTGAACCCCATGTGCCCCGCTGACCCATTTACGAATAGCCTCCAAGGCGCCGTCCAGGTGACGCCGGAGTTCCTCTCCCGCTACGACCGCCCCGGACCGCGCTACACGAGCTATCCCACTGCCCCGGTCTGGACCGACTCGTTCGGCGTGCCTGACCTCGAGGCCGCGCACGCGCAGGCGGACCGCGCCGCCTCGCCGGTCTCCCTTTACGTGCACATCCCTTTTTGCGAGAGCCTCTGCCTCTTTTGCGCCTGCAATGTCGTCATCCAGAAGGATAAGCGCGCCGCCGTCCCCTACCTCGACACGCTGAAAAAAGAAATTTCCCGCGTGGCCGGGAATGTTTCGCGTAGCCGCAAGGTCGTGCAATTCCATTGGGGCGGCGGCACCCCCACCTATCTTTCGCCCGAACAGATGGAGGACCTCTTCGAGGCGACACGCGCCCGCTTCACTTTCTCGCCCGACGCGGAAATCGGCATCGAAATCGATCCCCGGGTCACCTCCCGCGCTCACCTCGAAACGCTGCGCAAGCTCGGGTTCAATCGCCTCAGTATGGGCATTCAGGACTTCCATCCCGAAGTGCAGCGCACCGTTCATCGCGTCCAGCCGTACGAGATGACCCGCGACCTTCTCCGCGACGCCCGCAACCTTGGATTCCAGAGCATCAATGTGGACCTGATTTACGGGCTTCCCCACCAGACGCCGGAGCGCTTTGCGAACACGGTGGACCAGATTCTGACCATGAACCCGGACCGCATTGCGCTGTTCAGCTATGCGCACGTTCCTTGGCTCAAGAAGCAGCAGGGCTCCTTCGCCGTACATCTCCCAGAAGGGCTCGACAAATTCGAGATCTTTCGCACCGGCCT
>Ga0187766_10000826_pt1 | contig 17661 bp, 16 predicted proteins | sample 0216_QUI02_MP05__4_FD_132971 | JGI IMG/M metagenome (GOLD analysis project Ga0187766, IMG submission 132971) | Tropical peat soil microbial communities from peatlands in Department of Meta, Colombia - 0216_QUI02_MP05_20_MG | ecosystem: Environmental > Terrestrial > Soil > Wetlands > Peat ... | reverse complement strand
TGGCGTCCCCACGGGGATTCGAACCCCGGTTTGAGCCGTGAGAGGGCTCCGTCCTAGGCCTCTAGACGATGGGGACAACACAGAGCCGCCTTGATACACCGCGTTGTCACCGGATTCAACCGCGGGAAGGCAGCGCTCAACCGATTTCCCAGATCCCGCTCGGCGTCCTTCGCCGGCCGATGGGTGATGGCCTTAACACCGGTCACGCGCGCCTGCGCGTCCCTGTATTGGCGTGGCGCCGAAGGGAGGCGATCAAGCCGTCGACGTCCTCAGGCTTGGTATTGAATGCCGTTACGAGGCGGCAATGCTCATCCGTTTCGCCGACCCGACGATAGAAGAAAAATCCATCGGCGAATGCGCCCTCTATCGCGGCACCCGGAATCCGCGCGAAGATCTCGTTCGCCTCCACGGGATAGACGAGTTCCACGCCGGGAATCGTCTGCAGCTGGCCAGAGAGTCGCTTTGCCATTGCGTTTGCGTGACACGCGTGTCTCAGCCAGAGCCCGTCCTTGCAATAAGCCTCGAGCTGCGCCGAGACGAACCGCATTTTCGAGAAAAGATGGGCGCCGCGCTTACGACGGTAGCCGAAACTCTCCGCAAGCTTCGGCTCGAAGAACACGACCGCCTCAGCGCCAATGGCCCCATTCTTTGTGGCGCCGAATGACAGAGCGTCGACGCCGGCGCGCCAAGTGAGTTCGGCCGGCGTGGAGCCAAGCGCGACAATCGCATTCGCAAATCGCGCGCCGTCCATGTGCACGTAAAGCCCGTGCGCGTGTGCGCAAGCCGCGAGCGCGCTTACTTCATCGACCCTATAAAGCGTGCCGACCTCGGTTTCGTTCGTCAGGCTCAGGGCGGAAGGCTGCACGTGGTGAACGTTTCCCTTTCCCGAATTTGCGAGCGCATGTTCAAGTGCCGCCACGGTGATTTTACCGTTCTCGCCCGCAATCGGGATGAGCTTGGCGCCGCCGGTATAGAATTCAGGCGCCCCACACTCGTCCGTATTTATATGCGACGCCGGATGGCAATACACGGCGCCATAGGGCGGGGTCATGGTCGCGAGTGCCAGCGAGTTCGCAGCACTGCCTGTTGCAACCGGAAAGGAGATGACCTCGCGTTCGAAAAGCTCGTTGAACACCCCTTCGAGGCGACGCGTGATCGGGTCGTCGCCATAAGGCATCGCGGCACCCTCATTCGCTGCGGCGATTGCCGCCAAAATCTCCTGAGACGCGCCCGTGACGTTGTCGCTCGCGAAATTCATTGTGCCCTCGTCTCCCGATCGTCAATTCAGACAATGCCCCGAGCAGCCCGTCGCTTCCGCGCGGCCCCGAAAACTGCGCACCCTAGCATTTGACCGTCGCCCGAGAAAGCGTTGTGCAACGCATGCGTCCTCAACGCGGATGCCACCAAAATGCTAGGAACTTCAAATCCGCCACACTATGGCCGACCTTCCCTACGGCAGGCCGCCGACCATTGCGATCGCTCGAGCGACGTTTCTTAGGGCCTCGGCTTCAATTCAATCGTGCCGACAAGGGCACCATTTGTCAGGTCGACGACGAGAACGCGCTCCCCGCCGCTTACAAGCTCGACTTCGACGACAAGCCGCCTGTCCGCCGTCATCGTGCGGACGATCCGGGCCCCCGGTGGAAGCTCGATGCTGATCGGGCCATAAGGACCTTTGATCGGCGACACCGCACCCGATTGCGCGGAAACGCTTGCTTCTGGCCGCGCTGCCGTCTCAGGCGATGTTGCGCGCTTCACAATTGTGTAGCCGACCAGCGCTATCCCAGCGATGATGAGGACACCCATGACGATGACCAAAGCCTTGAGCGCGCGCATTCTTGGACCCCGCCTTTCTTCCGCCGCGACACGGCGCTAGGACATAGCTGCGATGCGGCAGGCCGTCAAACATCATCCCGCGGGCGTCGCGAACCCGCCGGGTCGTGCTTCTCAGTACATTGCTGATGCAGCGATCGAAGACGCCGGGAGACGTCTCGATGCTTTCCTAGCTAAGGCGATACCCGATCTCTCCCGTTCGCGGATTAGGCGGCTCATCGAAGCTGGCCAAGTGCGCACAAATGAAACGCCGCTTTTCGACCCAGCACTCAAGGTCAAGGCCGGTCAAAATTTCGCCATAGTTGTACCCGAGAGTACGGACACCCCCGTCGAGGCACAGAGCCTCGCGTTAGACATCATCTATGAGGACAAGCACCTTCTTGTGATCGACAAGCCTGCTGGACTCGTGGTCCATCCGGCAGCCGGAAATCCCGACCGAACGCTTGTGAATGCGCTCCTCGCCCATTGCGCTGGGGGGCTTTCGGGTATCGGTGGGGTGAAGCGGCCGGGGATCGTTCATCGCCTCGACAAGGACACGAGCGGACTCATGGTTGTTGCCAAGACCGACGCTGCCCACGCTGGACTTACCGCCCAATTCGCGGCCCGCAAGGTGGCGCGCGCATATCGCGCCCTTGTCTGGGGCGTTCCGCGGCAATGCCAGGGTGAGATCGTGGGTAATATCGGCCGAAGTACGCGCGATCGAAAAAAAATGGCCGTCTTGCGCCGTGGCGGCAAGCCAGCGTTGACTCGTTATCGCGTGCTGGCGAATTACGGGAATCTCGCGAGTCACGTGGAATGCCAGCTCGCGACGGGGCGAACCCATCAGATCAGGGTGCATATGGCCTCGATCGGCCACCCGGTGATGGGCGACCCCGTCTATGGCAAGCTCACGGCGGCGCGGCGGGACGCATTGCCGCCTGCTGTTCGAGCTGCACTCGATGCGCTTGGCAGACAAGCACTCGACGCATATCGCCTTGGGTTTGCGCATCCTATAAGCCATGAAAACATTTCCTTTGAGAAGAAATTACCAAGAGATTTCAAAATATTAAAGTGTTCCCTTGAAAAGATATAAAGAATTTTCGGTTGCCTGTGCTAGATTGGCGAGCAGTTCGATTGGCCGGTAATTGACGCAATTGCACGCTAGAGGACGCCGCACGCCTTAAAGGAAATTGGCTCTGTACGCGTACTCTTATAGCAAGACGGTCGCAAAACAGCGGGTAATTTGAGGGAAGGGGTCAGAATGGCTGCGACGACGTTACCGAGTGTCGGCACACTTAGTCCCGAAGGAAATCTCAGCCGTTATCTCCAGGAGATTCGGCGTTTCCCCATGCTCCACGCGGACGAAGAGTACATGCTTGCCAAGCGCTGGCGCGAGCACAACGACGTCGAGGCGGCGCACCGTCTTGTAACAAGCCACTTGCGCCTCGTCGCTAAGATCGCGATGGGCTATCGGGGCTACGGTTTGCCGCTTGCGGAGCTTATCTCGGAGGGCAATGTCGGCCTGATGCAGGCCGTAAAGCGCTTCGAGCCGGATCGCGGCTTTCGCATGGCGACATACGCCATGTGGTGGATCCGTGCCGCGATCCAGGAATATATCCTGCACTCTTGGTCGCTCGTTAAGATGGGAACGACGGCTGCCCAGAAGAAGCTCTTCTTCAATCTGCGCCGGCTCAAGGGCCAACTTGCGGCAATCGATGAGGGTGACCTCAGCCCGGAAAACGTCAAGAAGATCGCAACCGATCTCGACGTTCCCGAGCAGGACGTCATCCAAATGAATCGCCGCCTCGCAAGCCCCGATCATTCGCTGAACGCACCCGTGCGCGAAGACGGCGATGGCGAATGGCAGGATTGGCTCGTCGACGAAGACGACAACCAGGAAGTCAAATTGGCCGAAGCGCAGGAGATGGGCAACCGCCGCCGTCTTCTTGAGGCAGCGCTCAAGTCGCTAAATCCGCGCGAGCGCAAGATCCTCGTGGAGCGCCGGTTGAAAGACAATCCCACGACGCTCGAGGATCTCTCCCAGGAATACGGTATTTCCCGCGAGCGCGTGCGGCAAATCGAAGTGCGCGCCTTCGAAAAGCTCCAGAAGGCTATGAAGAACCTTGCGATCGAGCAGAAGATCGGCGGCTAATTCCGTTCTCCCTCGCTTTCGACGCCACGGCCGCGTTCGTCGCTTACCCACGCCCTTCGCAGCAATCACCCCTTTGCATCGGCGGACACATAACGGACCCGTAGGAGCAGAACACGCAGCAATCGCCTGGCTTCGGCCGTAGCAGTCCGTTGCAGTAGGCGCATTCATAAAAGTAGAGACATGCGTCGAGCGGCATGCTCTCCGATTTGCGGAAACCGCAGTTCGGGCAAGTGATGATGGATTCGGTGACGACCATGACAAGACCCGCGTTTCCCCCATCATAGAATGCCAATCATGCAAGTCGATAGCGCGCGATGTTCGCGCGCAAGCAACGGATAGCCGCGCACGCGCACCTACCGCTACTATCGTCTCATTCGGATAAAAGCGAGGGACGATCATGCTGCGGTTATACGACTATTTGCCTTCTCAGAATGCCTGGAAGGTTCGACTCCTCCTCAATCACCTCGGCCTTCAATACGAGCGCACGTTCGTCTCGATTTTCGAGGGCGAATCCCGCGCCGAGGCATTTCTCCAGAAAAATCCGGTCGGTGCCGTGCCCGTACTCGAGGTAGTACCTCAGCGCTTCATCGCCGAATCGAACGCCATTCTCTGCTATCTCGCCGAAGGCACGCCCTATTTGTCCAATGAGAGGTTCGAGCGCGCGAAGGTCATGCAGTGGCTTTTCTTCGAACAAAGCTACGTCGAGCCGCAGATCGGTTCCTTGCGCTATTGGACGCTTACGGGAAAGCTTGGCCGGCGCTCGCCAGAAGAGTTGGCGGGCAAGCGCGCCTACGGTATGCGAGCGCTCGCGGCCCTCGAAGGCCAGCTTGCGGCGACCGATTTCCTATCCGGCGGACGTTATTCGATTGCCGACATGGCGGTCTTTGCTTATGCCGCTCTTGCGGAGGACGCTGGCTTCGACCTTGCCCCCTTCGCTGCCTTTCGTGCGTGGATCGCCCGCGTGCGCGCGCAACCGGGATTCCTTGCCGAGACGCACCCTTACTCGATCGATCCGAATTCGGCGAAGGAGCTCGGCTAGCTCTTAGTCCTCAAAAGGATCGCGCACGAGGATCGTGTCGGCTCGCTCAGGGCTGGTCGAGAGTAAGGCTACAGGCGCCTCGATAAGCTCCTCGATGCGGCGAATGTACTTGATGGCGGCCGCCGGCAGCTGGACCCAAGAACGCGCGCCATGCGTACTCTCGGTCCAACCTTCGATGGTTTCGTAGATTGGCTCGATGGTTTGCTGCGTGGAGAGCTGCGGTGGCAAGCGGTCGTAAGTCGTATTACCAGAGCGATAACCGACACAGACCTTGATCGCCTCGAACCCGTCGAGCACATCGAGTTTGGTGAGCGCAATTCCGTCGATGCCAGCGACGCGAAGCGCCTGCCGCACCATTACCGCATCGAACCAGCCGCAGCGTCGCTTGCGGCCGGTGACGACGCCGAATTCCTTGCCGCGCTGGCCGAGTAGCTCGCCGACTTCATTGACTTGCTCCGTCGGAAACGGCCCGCTGCCCACGCGCGTCGTGTAAGCCTTGGTGATCCCGAGCACGTAGTCGACCGCACCCGGCCCCATACCAGAACCTGTCGCTGCCTGGCCCGCAACCGTGTTCGAAGACGTTACGTAGGGATATGTGCCGTGGTCGACATCGAGCATGATGCCTTGAGCGCCCTCGAAAAGGATCCGCTTGCCCTCGCGCCGAAATTGATCGAGCCGGCGCCACACAGGATCGGCAAAGGGAAGAACCTTGGGCGCTATGTCGAGGAGTTCCGCGCGCAAGCCTTCGCGTTCGACCTCGGCAGCGCCGAGGCCCCGCCGCAGCGCGTTGTGGTGCATAAGCATCTCGTCGAGCCGCAAGTCGAGCGTTCCGACATCGGCAAGATCGCAGACACGTATGGCGCGCCTCGCAACCTTGTCCTCGTAGGCGGGACCGATACCGCGCCCTGTCGTGCCGATCCTGGCGCTGCCGCGCATCTCCTCGCGGAGCTTATCGATTTCGCGATGAAGCGGGAGTATCAAGGGTGCTGTCTCGGCAAGACGCAGAATATCGGGCGTGACTCGCACGCCCTGCTTACCGAGCGTTGCAATCTCGGCTACGAGCGCCCACGGATCGATGACGACGCCATTGCCGATGACCGAAAGCTTGCCGCGCACCACGCCCGAGGGCAGCAAGCTAAGCTTATACGTAGTACCGTCTACGACGAGCGTATGACCGGCGTTATGTCCGCCCTGAAAGCGAACCACCATATCGGCACGCTCGGAAAGCCAGTCGACGATCTTGCCTTTGCCCTCGTCGCCCCACTGGGCGCCGACCACGGCCACATTCGCCATTGACGAACCCCTTTCGTATTTCTATTCGATCGCGACGATCGCACCATCCTGCCAGACATGCGTACAGGCGAGCCGCCGTCCTTCCGTGCGCGGATCCGCCACGGCGTCGAGCCCTGCGAGCGTTATCCATCCATCGGCGCGCGCGCGCTCCCTCGCCTCAGCCGGCGTGCCGAGGGGCAAGAAGAGACGACGGCCTGTTTTCGGCTCGCCGACTGCGCGCACGACCGTGTCGAGGAAGAGGGTAAATCCCGTCGCGGGTTCGACCGCACCGTTGCCGGCAACGTATCGTCCGCCGCGACCGAGCTCCCCGCGTACCCCGCGTGCGAAGATCGTGAACGAAACGCCAGTCTGGTACTCGAAGCCGCGATACTCGACCGGATCGATCGTGATCGCCAAACTGGGCCGAGCCTTGCAGACGATTTTGGCGACGTCGCCCAGTCGTTTAGCATCCGCGGCGGCGTCCGGCGGGAGATCGATGGCGGCGAGTGCATCGAGCGCCACGGCGGCATTCCCGCCAGTGTTGAGAAGTGCCGCGCACAATGCGGAGGCAGGGCCACCGACGCCGGCGACCTCCGCCGCGTCCTTGCGATCGAGGGCGGCGCGCAGACGCGCCGTTTCAAGCGGTCCGCAGCCCATGTTTTTGCAGAGCGTCTGGATCAAAGTCGGCGAGTTGAGATCGACGGAGAGCCGCGTGACGCCGATGCCGCCTAGCGCCTCAGCCGCTAGCAAGACGGCCTCCGCGTCAGCTTCGGCGGACGCCGATCCGATCAGCTCAGCACCCACTTGGACGAATTGGCGTTCGGGTCGAAGTTGACTTCCCCTCACGCGCAGCACATCGCCGGCATAGGACAGCCGCAAGGGACGCGGCGCCGTGGCAAGGCGCGTCGTCGCCAGACGCGCGATTTGGGGCGTCATGTCGGCGCGCACGCCCATCATACGCTGGCTGACCGGGTCCATCATGCGGAAGGTGTCGGCCGCCATCGCCGCACCGGGTCCCGACAGCAAGCCCTCCTCGAACTCGACGAGCGGCGGTTTCACGAGTTCATAGCCGTGTGCTGCAAGCGTAGCGAGCAGACGTTGGATCAGCCGCGCCTCATGGTCGGCGTCGGGCGGTAGTAAATCCTGCAACCCAGCCGGCAATAGCGCGCTTTTGGCGTGGTCATTCATGCGATGGGCCGCATCTCCTGGCGTCGGCGCCTATAGGGACGCCCGTTCGGGCACGTTCCTACCGGCTTTGCCGTGCGAGGGCAAACGGAAATCGAGGACGGGCGAAGGCCACGATGACCAAGTACCGCTCTCAGAAGGTCAAGGCTCTCGCCTTGATCGTGTGAGGCAAGCCGCAAATCTTATCGATGACGTCGAACGTCAGCGGTTGATCGACCTGGACGAGTGCGATGGCATCGCCACCGGGTGCGGAGCGTCCAAGATGGAAGGTTGCGATGTTGATGCCCGACTCCGCCAATGCCGTTCCCAAACTTCCAATGAAGCCTGGCTTGTCCCGGTTTCGGGTGTAGAGCATGTGCTTGCCGAGTTCGGCGTCGATCGGAATATCTTGGATTCGCACGAGGCGCGGGCGCTTTCCGCCGAAAATGGTTCCGGCGAGGGAGCGCTCGCGGTCCTCGCTGTCGACCGTGAGTACGATCAGCGTCTGGTAATCCGATGTAGCTTCATTCTTCTGCTCGCGCACTTGAACGCCGCGTTCGCGCGCAATTTGCGGTGCATTGACCATGTTTACGGTCTCGAGCGAGCGCTTGAACAGGCCCTGGAGGATCACCGCCGTCAAGGGGCGCGTGTCAAGCTCCGCCACATGGCCGGCATATTGCACCGTGATCGCCTTGGGTGCGGTATCGGAAAGCTGCCCGAGAAAGTTGCCAAGCTGCTCGGCGAGCTGCATGTAGGGCTTGAGTATCGGCGCCTGCTCCGGGCTGATGGAAGGCGTGTTCACCGAGTTGACGATGGCGCCGGTCAGAAGGAAGTCCGAGATTTGCTCCGCCACCTGAAGGGCGACATTTTCCTGTGCCTCTTCGGTCGATGCGCCGAGATGGGGTGTTGCCACGAAATTCTCGTGCCCGAAGAGGACGTTCTCTTTTGCCGGCTCGACCTCATAGACGTCGAATGCCGCGCCCGCCACCTGGCCCGCGTCAAGTGCTTCGCGAAGTGCCGCCTCATCGACCAAACCGCCACGCGCGCAATTGACGATGCGAACGCCTTTTTTCATGAGCTTGAGAGTGTCTCGGTTAATCAGGTTACGAGTCTCATTGGTGAGCGGGACATGCAGCGTGATCACATCGGCGCGCCTGAAAAGTGTTTCGAGCTCGACCCTTTCGACGCTCAAGGAGGCGGCACGCTCCGGCAACAGGAACGGATCGAACGCGATCACCTTCATATGGAGTGCCCGCGCACGCTCGGCGACGATCGAGCCGATGTTACCGCAACCGACGATACCCAGGGTCTTGTTGGTGAGCTCGACACCCATAAAGCGGTTCTTCTCCCACCGTCCCGCCTGGGTCGAGCGGTCGGCTTGAGGGATCTGGCGGGCGAGCGCAAACATCATCGCGATGGCGTGCTCGGCGGTGGTGATCGCATTACCGAAGGGCGTGTTCATCACCACAACACCCCGGGAAGTGGCGGCCGCCAAGTCAACGTTGTCGACGCCGATGCCCGCCCGACCGACGACTTTAAGGTTGCGGGCCGCTTCAAGTACCGACGCCGTCACCTTGGTCGCAGAGCGGATTGCGAGGCCATCGTAACCGTCGATCACGCCGATCAGCTCGGGCTCCTTGAGGCCAACCTTCACGTCCGCCTCGATGCCGCGTTGCTTGAAAACATCCACAGCCCGAGGACTGAGATTGTCTGCGACAAGGACTTTCGTCATATCATGGCTCGCACTATTGGACGCGTTCGGTCCCTGGTGGCGCTGTCTACGCGGCGGCGACGGACTCACCGAGCACTCTCTCGTAGGCCCAATCGAGCCACGGGAAAAGCGCTTCCAGATCTCGGCGCTCGATGGTGGCTCCGGCCCAAATCCGCAGTCCCGGCGGGGCATCGCGATAGGCATTGATGTCGAAGGCCACGCTCTCGATTTCCAGGAGGTCGGCAAGCTTTTTTGCGAGTGCGGACCGCGTATCCACTGGGAGTTGCGCCACTTGAGCATCGGCAAATTCGAGACAGACCGAGGTGCAGGAGCGAGTCCTCGCGTCCTTCGCCAGAAAGTCGACCCACGGCGTGCGATCGACCCATTCAGCGATCGCCGCCAAATTGCCTTCCGAACGCGCGATCAATGCCTTGAGCCCACCCACACCTTCGGCCCATCTGAGGCCGTCAAGCGCATCCTCGACGCACAGCATCGAGGGTGTATTGATCGTCTCACCCTTGAAAACGCCGTCGATCGTCTTCCCACCCTTGGTCAAGCGGAAGATCTTAGGGATCGGCCATGCGGGCTCGTAGCTCTCGAGCCGCTCGACAGCGCGCGGCGACAGGATAAGAACGCCATGCTGGGCTTCCCCACCCAGGACCTTCTGCCAGGAGTAGGTGACGACATCGAGCTTCGGCCAGGGAAGGTCCATCGCGAAAGCGGCCGACGTTGCATCGCAGATCGTAAGGCCGGCGCGGTTCGAGTCGATCCAGTCGCCATTCGGCACGCGTACGCCGGAGGTGGTGCCGTTCCATGTGAAGACGACATCGCGCGAGAAATCTACTCGGCCGAGATCGGGAATTTTGCCGTAAGGAGCCTCGAAAATCCGAACGTCCTTGAGCTTAAGCTCCTTGACCACATCGGAGGCCCAGCCTTTTCCAAAACTCTCCCAGGCCAGCACATCCACACCGCGAGCACCCAGGAGCGACCAAAGCGCCATTTCGACCGCTCCCGTATCGGAGGCCGGCACGATACCCACCCGATACTCGGCCGGCACGCCCAAGATCGCGCGGCTCAACGCGACGACCTCGGCGATTCGCCCCTTTCCAGCCTTCGAACGATGAGAGCGGCCTATACAGGCGTCGGCGAGAGCGCTAGGCGACCAGCCAGGATGCTTCGCGCAAGGGCCTGACGAGAAATGGGCAGTGCCCGGCCGCTTCGTGGGTTTCATGCTGTGATTCCTGGTCGTTGAGAACAGCGGGCCTGCGACGGACCGCAGAGTCTATGAAATTATGCTGCAGTGCGTCAATAAAGCGTAAATCGCGCGATGCCGAAGGCTTCTTCGATCCACCAGCATCAGCCACCGCTTGGGAATTCCGCGCGGCCGCGGCGACAGGATCAAGGATCTCTCACACAATATGGTAATACCAAGCCATGAAAAACGAGAACACGAGCCATTGAATGACGATGAGCGGCAATCCGGCCGTAATAAAATCGACGAAGCGATAATGCCCGGGCCCCATCACGAGAAGTGTTGCCGGATGGGCGACAGGCGAGGCCATCGCAGAGTTGGTCGCAAAAGCGACCGCGATGCCGAAGATCACCGGCTCGATGCCAACCTGTCGCGCAATCGATGCGGCGATCGGCGTGAAGATCACCGCGGCCGCCTTGCTGTTGATGAGATTGGAAATGATCGCGAGAAACAGGAAGAATATCGACAATGCCGCGGCGGGACTCACGCCGTGAAATGCCGTCGAAAAGATTCCTGACAGGTATTGGGCGCCCCCCGTCTCTTCCAATGCAACACCGAGTCCCAATGCGGCGGCAATCGTCATAATGATCGAGCTGTCGATCACGCGCGCCGCTTGCTTGAGCGTGAGGATGCGCGTGAGCAACATGGCAAGCGCGCCCGCCAGCGCTCCAAGAGCGGTCGGAACGATCTCCATCGAAACGAGGAGAACAACGGCGAGGAAAATCAGACCCGCTTGCCAGCGCAGGCGAATCGACGGCAATTCGGTCGTCGACCACTCCATCAGCACCACGTCGCGACTGTCGCGCAACGCGTCGACATCTTCCTTACGGCCTTGAATCAGCAGCACGTCGCCCGCATCAAGTCGGATTTCGGTCATGCGCGCGAGAATCATGCGCGAGCGGCGCTGAATTCCGAGCACGATGCAGTGATACCGATACCGAAACCCGATCTCCTCGAGGTTCTGCCCGATCATGCTCGAGCCGGGAGTCACCATGACCTCGACGAGGACGCGCTCTCCACTCCGCCACCGCTCCTCCCGCTCCTCGTCCATCTCGCCGCCGTCCAGCGTTGTCTCCAGCAGGCCGGGATCGAGCTTGACCGCCTCGACAAGCGCATTGCGCGTCGCCGCTACGACGAGAAGGTCACCGGGCCGAAAGGACAGATTTTCGAACGGCGCCACATAGGCATGCTCACCGCGCTGAACCATTCGCACGGTCATATCCGGCAAGCCCGAGAAATAACCGGCGACCGCACTATGACCGACGAGGTTCGATTCCTCGGAAATGACGATTTGCGCGATGAATTGTTTTCCGCCGCTGCCGCCAATGATCGCACCCGCCATCCCGATGCGGTCGGGCAAAAGTCGCGGGCAGATGAGAAGCGCATAGAGAAAACCCGTACCCGCCAGGACAAGGCCAGGCACGGTGAATTCGAAAAAGCCGATCGCGCGCTCGCCAATCTCGACGAGCGTGCCGGAAACGAGGAGATTTGTGCTGGCGCCAATGAGCGTGATCTTGCCGCCCATCACGACCGCGAATCCGAGCGGGATCATGAGATGGCTCGGCGACTGGCCGAGTCTGCGCGCGAGCGACTGCATAATCGGAATAAAGATCACCACGACAGGAACGTTGTTGAGCACACTCGCCAAGAGCATCGCGGTCAGCATCGTGAGCGCCATGGATAGCATCGGCCGTCCCGCGCCCATGCGGAAGACAACCTGCGCGGTTCGATCGAGCAGCCCCGTGCGCACGATTCCCTCACCCACCACCACGAGGCCGAGGACGGTCATCAATGCCGGATTACCGAATCCTTCGAGGAGCCGCGTCGCCGTCAGCCGCTTGTGGCCGGCAGCGTCGACGACGGGAAAGAATTGGAAGAAGAGCAAAAGCGCGCAGATTATGGCGAGCGAGGTTACCTCGATCGGCGTCTTTTCCCACGTGTAAAGAACAAGTGCGGCAAGGATAAGGAACAGCGTCACCCACATCGCGATATTCGAATCAACCACCATCATTGCCGAAGCCTGCCATCGCAAGGGTTATTAAATCGTGCGAATTCTTGACGCGATTGGGTGTGCAGACAAGCCCGCCATGCGGGCGGACAATATCACGGGACGGACACTAATGATACCTGGACACCCTTGACCCAACGCGCCGCTCCAGTCACCTTCCGGCCTGGCGAAGCCGGGAAGGGTGGAATTGAAAAGGAGGAGGAACGTATGCCGATTGTCGTTTACGATCTGGCCGGCGAGGACGACCGGCGGTTCAGCCCATTTTGCTGGCGCACGCGAATGGCGCTCGCTCACAAAGGGCTCGCCGCCGATTTCACGCCATGGCACTTTACTGAAAAAGATAAGATCGCTTTTACGGGACAGGGCCGTGTACCGGTGATGGTGGACGACGGAAAGGTGATCTTCGATTCGTGGTCCATCGCCTGTTACCTTGAAGATCGATATGCGGATCGGCCGTCGCTTTTCAACGGCGATGTCGGCCGCGCGCTGTCGCGGTTCGTTCAGCATTTTGTCGATAGCACAGCACAGCCTGGACTGGCGCGCCTGATCATCGCCGACGTGCATCGCCACCTCGTCCCGCAAGATCGGGACTATTTCCGCAAGAGCCGGGAGGAGCGCTTCGGGGCAAGGCTTGAGGACATTCAGGCGGGTCGCGACCAAAATCTCGCCGGATGGCGAGCCATGCTCGAGCCCGTGCGCTTGCAGCTCCGCGAGCGGACCTTCATGGCGGGTGAGGCCCCAAGCTATGCGGATTATATCGTCTTCGGCATGTTTGTCTGGGCACGTGGCATCAGTCCTTTCGTCCTCCTCGATCGAGACGATCCACTATTCCAGTGGCGAGATCGCATGATGGCCCTTCACGGCGGCCTTGCATCGCGCATGCCGGGCTACTCGCTTGCCGCCTGACGCATAAGTGTGAAATCAGCGCGGACGGCGCTTCAACAGGTGCGGGCAAGTATAACTCAAGACCGCTTCGTTACTTTGATTGTAGGTCGTGGCGCGCACTGTGAGTATGCCACGGTCCTGCTTCGATTGGGATGCTCGAGCGTCGACGATCTCGACCACGACCCGGAGCGTGTCGCCCGGGCGTACCGGTTTCAGGAACTTCACTTCCTCAAATCCGGGGCCGCCGAGATTGGCATCCCCAAGCGCGCCCGTCTGCATGAACAGGCGGAAACTCATCGCAAGCGTGAGAAACCCGCTGGCGATGATGCCACCATAAATCGAATCCTTGGCCGCGACAGAGTCGAGATGAAAGGGCTGAGGATCGTAGCGAAGTGCAAAGTCGATCATATGACTTTCGGTAAGCGTAGCGCCGGCGGTTTCAATCCGCTCGCCCACCTTGAAATCTTCGAAGTATCGTTTCGCCAAGCCTGAAACCCTCGCAATGAGCAGTTGGTGCGGTGTGTCCCCGAAAGGCTTGTGGCGCACCCTAACGCAAAGCGGGCGGCAGCGAAAGTCGCTGCCGCCCGCCTTTTTTCGGGGGGCCGCCATTGAAGGAAAGTCTTACGCCGCGCGCTTCGGCGAGTTCTCGTTGGCGATGTTGGACGCGTCGTTGAGGCTCGACCTGCTTGACACAGCGTACGGGATCATGCCCGGTGCGACACCGATGTCCTGCAGCTCTCGATCGTTCAGCAATGAAAGTTCTCGGATGGCGCGCTCGTGCTCAAGCCATCGACCGATCGGACGGACAACCGCCAAGTGCCACAGCGCCGCCAGCGTCTTCGCGATAGCGTGGCCGTAACGAACGACCTCCTCCGTGCGCAGTTTGCTCGCGCGCCCGTCCAGATCCGTTCGACTAGCCGCAAAGGGTAGCGTCCCCTGATCCGGCTCGTTGAGACGCTCCACCGGCAACGCAGGCCTTGCGAGTTTGGACATTAGCGATGTCATAGCTACACCCCTTTCGACCGATCCTCAGTGCTTGGCGGAAGACCCGCCCTTTTCGAGATTCGCGTATTCATCCACACAGCACATATACCCTCTTGTTGCGTTGCAACAAGCGCTGGAACGGTATATCGAGCGTGAGAAATATACATACCTGCGTGCAATCAGTGCTAATCGGCAGGAAAAGCATCCTCATCTAAGGAGGCCTTTCGCCCTCAGAACAATAAGGCATTCTTATATAACAATATTTTGTTTTTTCTTATTTACGGTTTGGTTGAAACCTTCCATGCGATTTAACGATAGAGGTCATCGAAATTGTTGCGCTTCAGCCGTTTTGTCATTAAAAATTGATGAAATTTTCTCACTAGGAAAATTTCATGGGCCGCCGCTTGCCGTCACTCAACGCGTTGCGCGCCTTCGAGGCTGCGGCAAGGCTTTTGAGCTTCACCAAGGCGGCCGAAGAGCTGAACATCACGCCGTCCGCCATCAGCCATCAGATTCGCGGACTCGAGGATTATCTAGGCGTGCGAATGTTCCGGCGGGGCAGCCGCGCGCTCGTGCTGACCGACGAGGGACAAAATTACCTGCCGGTGTTGCGGGACGCCTTCGATGCCATCCACGCGGCAACCGCGCGGCTTGCGGCGCGGCAGGCCGAGGGGCCGCTCAATGTGAGCCTTCTCACGAGTTTCGCGGCACGCTGGCTCATCCCTCGGCTGCCCAAATTTCAAGCACTTTATCCCGCGATTGAGGTGCGCCTGTCGACGACCGTGCGCATCGTCGACTTTCGCCGCGAGGATGTCGATTGCGCGATCCGCTACGGCAAGGGGCAATGGACAGGGCTGACCGCGGACCTTCTCCTGACCGAGGAACTTTTTCCCGTATGCAGCCCGAAACTGCTCACCGGACAGAAGCCGCTTAAGACACCGCGCGACCTCGCGGGTCATGTGCGCATTCAAACTTTGCTGCGCCCCGACGACTGGCGCATGTGGTTCAACGCAGTCGGTATTTCCGACATCGATCCGGACGCCGGGCCGCAGTTCGAAAGCTCCGACCTCGCCCTTCGCGCCGCGGCCGAATCGTTGGGCGTCGCGATCGCGAGTTCGACCCTCGTGACGGAGGACCTCAAGAAAGGAACGCTCGTCGTCCCGTTCGACGTGAAGCTCTCCTCGGCCGGCGCCTATTACTTTGTGGCGCCCGAAGACCGACGAGACCAGCCCAAGATCATTGCCTTTCGCGATTGGCTGCTCGCCGAGGTGAAGCGGGACGCACGCCCTCTTCGCGTCGTATGAGGGCACTTCCCGAGCGCCCCTGAATCACGTACCCTCAATGTAGAATTGGGGGTTTGGGGATGGAGAGCACCGTACTCGCTTGCTTCATCGACGATTGTCGGCAGCTGGCACACGAAAATCCCGTGCCGGCCGATTGTGTGCTTGCGACGGCGCCGCTCATGCATCGCCTTTTGACGAAGGCCGAAGGCTTCCTACGGCCCGAGCATTTCCGGGCCGATTCGACACATTACTCCCGCAACGCCATCCATATCGCCGAGGACAAGAGCCTTTCGCTTTTCGCGCTCGTTTGGAGTCCCGGGCAGTGGACGCCGATCCACGATCACGGGAGTTGGGGCGTCGTCGGAGTTTTGCGCGGTGTGCTGGAGGAACGCAACTACATTCGGACCGATCGTGGCGACGGCGGGGACGAGGGAATCGTGCTCCAACGGGGCGGGGTCATTCTGCTCGGCGAAGGCACCGTGACGAGTTTCGTGCCGAACCCGGACCACATCCATATTACCGGCGTCCCCGAAACGCGGGGGCAAGTCGTAAGCCTCCACCTCTACGGGCGGCAGATGGACAGCTTCCACATCTATGACGTCGGGCAGGGGACGCGAAAACGCGTCCATGTCGCCTACAACGAAAGTTGAGGATCGGTTGCCAGCACCAGGAACGCTCAGTCGCAAATTGCCTTGAGCGCCTTCCAGTCGTTATCGCCGAGTGCGGTCCGGCCTTCTGCTGGCGCCAGGGCCGCGAGCCTTGCGCGCTCTTCAGTCGCCGGATGGCTCGCAAGGAACGAGGCCACATCACTATAGGCGCCCTCTCTTTCCAGCAGGCGCTTGAAAAATTGAGCGAAAGGGCCGGGATTGAGGCTGGCACCTTCCAAAAGCATGATCCCGCGCGCATCCGCAGCACGCTCAGCATCGCGGCTGTAACGCGCCGAGATCATCGCCTGGCCCATGCCGGCCATGGCCGAGCCGCCGAAGACGTCGCCTAAAACCAGACCGACCAGGAATGCGTTTGCGCTGCGCTCGATCGCGATCTCGATTGGATGATGCAATTCGATGTGCGCCATTTCGTGGGCCATCACCCCGGCGAATTCGTTCGGCGTCTTTACGAAATCGATCAGCCCCCGAAAAACCAGGATCTGGCCGCCGGGGAGGGCCATGGCATTCAAAATGGGGCTGTTGACGACGCGGATACGCACAGGAATCGATACGTGGAGTTGCGCTTCAATCGGACCGGCAAGTTGCTTCAGGGCCGCGATACCTTGCGAGGCACGACATTCGCGCGATTTGACTTTGGCGGATTGATCCGTCTCCGATTTTGTTTTGAGATCGTCGAGCCGACTCACGATCGAAATGATGGCATTAGCGGTCTCGTTACCCAAGTGCGCCTCAAGTTCAGGCGAGACCCAATCGGCGGCCTGACGCGCAAGAAGGGGCAGGAGGACGAAGAAAACGAAGGCGAAGGAGGCGAGCGCCGCCGCCGAGCCAATGGCCACCGCGCGCCAGCTCGGTCCTTTATAGGCGATTTTGCGAAGTGCCGGGCAAAGCCGCTCAAGTGCCGCAAGCGCACCGGGCGTCGTGATCGTGAGGCGGTCCGGATGCTCGGCGCGTGCAAGCCGAAGGTGGTCGTGGGCTCCGCCCCGCTCGATAAAGCGCACTTCGTCAAGCGGCCAGGACGTGTGGGTTTGGCCTTCGGCGCCGCGTATTTCGAGGTCCCTCGCGGAAACAGCGACACGCACGACGTACGCAGCCGCGACAAGGCCGTCGTTGTACCGCCCGTCCCAATGCTCAGGCGCCCGATCCGTCATATCCGGGCCGGGGATTGATCAACCCACCCCAATGCCGACGTCGAAAGCGTCTGCCAGTCCTTCAGCGAATCTCGGGTCCTGGCGCGTCGATTGGGCGAGCCGCGAAAATTCGCCGGCATTCTCGATCGTCATGGTCGTCGCAAAATGGCGGACGAGGCTGACCTGGAGCCAGCAATAGAACAAAAGACTTCGGGCAGGAAAATAGAAGACGATCACGATCACCCCAACCAAGGCGTAGATCGGTCCGAATGCGGCGGCGGCGGCCAACGGATCGGTTTGTGGG
>Ga0187766_10000824_pt1 | contig 17665 bp, 16 predicted proteins | sample 0216_QUI02_MP05__4_FD_132971 | JGI IMG/M metagenome (GOLD analysis project Ga0187766, IMG submission 132971) | Tropical peat soil microbial communities from peatlands in Department of Meta, Colombia - 0216_QUI02_MP05_20_MG | ecosystem: Environmental > Terrestrial > Soil > Wetlands > Peat ... | reverse complement strand
TGGGGAGGATATCAATTGTTCGATACTGTGATCAAGCAAGAATCTGGCGCGACTGACGTTGTGAATACATATTTTCAATCTGTGCAGAAGCAGCAATATACAGAGGCATATCAAGATTTGCAGATCAGCGGGCTTACGCTAGATAGTTACATTACGCTGGCGCGAGCGAGCGACACACAAAACGGTGTATTGCTTTCTTTTGCTCCTGAACAGCCGACTGTAGACACAAATTCCAGCACCGGGCCTGATCTGTCTAAATGGACCTTTACAGTGGATGTTACAAGAGCAAATAAATCCTATCCAGTACTTTTGACAGTCGAGAGTACTGGGGGAAGCTGGAAGATAACATACATCGACCGGTATTGATGCGCTAGATATTTACAACCAAAACAAGAGGCTGGAAGACAAGCTCACAGCCTCATTGTTCATCATACATAGACTCCAACAAAGTGAAGAATAGTCTTTTACTATAGAGTTTAAAAAGATTCAAGTATTAGCTGGACCCGAGAAAAGAGAACTCGGCTAGCTTGCAGCAATACTGGATTGCATGCTCATCATTGGAACTTCGTTGCCTACACATGCGCGGAGATCATCCCTGTAGAAGCGCCATGTGCTGCCGACTTTATGACCGGTAAGCTGTCCAGACCACATAAGGCGATACAGAGTAGAGCGACTGACACGCAGGTAACTCATAGCTTCTTTGAATGTTAGAAGGACATCATCCTGGATCACTTGCATAACCATCGTTGTTCTCCCCTTGGATATACTAACTCGGTACATGTACTAAAGAAATAAATGCTGATTATTTGTATCTGATGATACACATTTCTGTCTCATTGCATGTTATAGTAACCAATGTTGATGCTGTTTTATGTTGAGGAACAGTTGTGATCTGGTTAAAATTAGCGGTTACCTGGTTAGATAATCATTACCAACCCTGCTCCAGCAAGATATCAAGGGCCTGTACTTCGCAAGCAACCGGAAAAATTGTCATGTCGGTTGTTTTTTGTAGACGGTCAATAGCCTGAGCATCGGTTGGAAAGGCCATAGCTACTGTGAGGCGATTATGGTCGCGTCCGACAGGGGCGCAGTGCAGTTCGCTCGCCAGGGCATGTGGTATAAGTTGTTTCAATCTGGGTGACAGGCGCGAGGGCAATTTCATATAAGGCACACCGCAATTGCGAGCGGATATGAATGATTCATTCTCCTCGCCTTGCGTATGGCTATATAAATCCCCCTCTGCCAGGCCAATCGACCTGATGCCAGGCAACTGAGTCGTTACTGCCGGGCGGAGCGTTATCCTAATAGCAACGAAACCTGTCTGGTACAATAACTCTTCCAGAGAAGCGCCTGGCACGGGGTACGAACCGATGCCCAGTGTGATCTCGGTTTCACGTTTCAATGGCGGTATTACTGTTTCTGGTTGGAGGAGGTTGATGCTATGATACACTCTTTGAAGAAGCGCATGTGATCCCTCTTGATCAACGTCTGGCAAGAGAATTGCGATGCTAGCGCCTGTATGCACAAGAATGTAATCGCTGCTTCTGATAGTGCGACGCACGCAGGTAAGCACCTGTTCCAGGAGACTGGCGGGAACGTGATAGCGATTCCGTTTATGCAGGACTGCTGATTTTGGCAGGATATGTATATGTTCAAGTTGCGAGATGTGCATGAGCACAATGCTCAGAGGAGTGGAGCGTGGGAAATAATGCTCAAGTTCAGCACGCAAAGCGACATTCAATTCAAGTGTTGCTGTTGTCACTTCTTTCAGGAGTTCTGGATTTTCTAGATGGGTCTCCCAGATTTCTTGATGGAGTGTGGAAAGTGGCAAGCAGGTACATAGTTCGCTTGCTTGACTCTCCAGATATGTAACGCTCGAAGCTAATGTGCCTTTTTCAATAGATCTCATGATACAGATACCTTTTGAATCGAGTAAACGAATTATAGAGAAAAGTATAATGTTGAAAGAATGTGGAACATATGCAGAGTGCGTTGAAGTATGGTTAAGAAAAAGGAGAATCGGTTAAGAAGAAGCAGGTAGCAATAGAGACAGTCAGGCAGATTGAGATGGCGTACAAAGTCATCTCAATCTGTTCGCTTTATTAAAGATCAGGATTCGATGGTGATAGGCGCTGTAAAGGTATAACCGACACCCGGTACTGTCATAATGTATTGTGGATTGTTTGCCTCAGGCTCGACTTTCTGGCGGAGGTGTCGGATATGGGTTTTCACCAGACCTGAGTCACCTGCTTCGTCGTATCCCCAGACACGCTCGATAATCATATCTGTGGTTAACACCTGGCCGGTGTGCGTGATAAGCAGATGGAGCAGGCGGCTTTCGGTGGGAGTTAAACGCACTTTTGTGCCTTCGCGAGTTACCTCGTGGCGCATGGCATCTAATGTCACCGGGCCAACGGTAATAGCTGCAGAATTGGAGGCGCCTTTCACAGTATTCGAGCGGCGCATAAGGGCTTTAATGCGGGCGAGTAGCTGCCTCGGACTAAAGGGTTTTCTCAGATAATCGTCGGCCCCCATCTCTAATCCACGTATCTCATCATCCTCGCGGTCATGTGCGGTGAGAATTAAAACCATTGAGTTGGTTTCACTTCGCATTTGACGGCAGACCTCGAAGCCATCGAGTTTTGGCATTTGCACATCCAGAATGACGAGATCGGGTAATGCCTCTCGCCAGCGTTTGATAGCTTGCTCGCCGTCAAAAGCGCGTATTACATCGTATCCATGCCCTTTGAGCCAGTAGCTCAACATATCAACCATGTCGCGATCATCGTCCGCTACCATGATTTTCACTCGTGTATCCTCCTACAGTCCTGTTCTCTGGTACCAGGGTGTGTAATATGATCCCCCATAGGCGTAAAGGAGAAGCGGGACGGTTACGTTCGAAATTCTAACTTGTTTTTGTCTATGGTGATAAGAAAACCATGACAGTCCATACGAAAAGGATTGTTCACATCCCGAAAAGAGTATACGCGCCAGGTCTCCAAGACCCTGTAGCTCTCTGCGCTTCGTATAATTGCAGGTTTTCTTTTGATAAACTTGTTCTAATTTCTTCAACGCAATGAAATCCAGGGAGTAACATCGTGGTACAATTTGGTGTATGTAGAGCTAAAATTGATCTGTTTTGAACTGATACTTCCTTGTCTAGCTGCTTTTCGTTTTGCCTGACCAGTAGGGTAGCAGCATTGGCAGAACGGATAAGGACAACGAATAGGAGCGTTTCTGAATGTATTTAAGCATGACTGGAGAAGTATGCCATGATTTCACGTGAAAAGCTACTGACTGCGGCTCGAGAGGTTGCGCGGAATGCCCATTGCCCGTACTCTGATTTTCACGTCGGTGCAGCAGTAGTGGCAGATGGAAATATCTATGTCGGCGCAAATGTGGAGATATCGAGTTTTAGCCTGACCATATGCGCGGAACGTTCCGCGCTGGCTGCTGCGATAGCGGCGGGAGCCAAGAAGGGATCGATTACCCAGGTTGCAGTGGCCTGTATCGATGTGCCGCAAGGGGCACCTATACAGGATCGAACACCTTGCGGTGCTTGCCGCCAATGGCTAGCCGATCTTGCGCCGCATGCTGTAATTTATATTGATGGAGATGCACGAAATTTTGCCATAGAGGACCTGTTGCCATTTGCTTTTGGGTTATAAATCCGAAGTGGTAGCATGCGTTACGTTGTGTGAATTGTTGCGTCATATACTTGACAAATCGCATACTTCTTGGGTACGATTGGATTCCCAGGAACGTTCGTATGGAAGCTTGTACCAGTCCCCAGTACGAAATCACATCAAGATTTATTCTTCGCGAGGAGCTTCTATGCCGGCACGGTTTACCCTCGGTATCGAGGAAGAATTTCAAATGGTAGATCGTCAAACAGGTCAGCTAAGTCCACAAATTTTAACCATACTGGAAAAAGGATCCTCACAATTCGGGGATAAAATCAAGCCAGAAATGCTGCAGTCGGCGGTCGAGATTGTAACGGATGTGTGTCCAGATATCTCGGTAGCGCGTCTAGAGTTGCAGAAACTGCGCAGGATGCTGCTACTCCTGCTCGAAGAAGAAGGACTCACAATCATCAGTGCGGGCACGCATCCGCAGGCTTTATGGTTGGATCAGCCCTCGACGCCCAATGATCGCTATGTCGAGTTAGAAGATCAGCTTCAGGATGTTGTGCGTTCGATCTTAATATTTGGTCTGCATGTACATGTCGGTGTTGAGAATCATGAGATCGCTATTTCGCTGGTAAATCAACTGCGAACCTGGATCCCGCATTTGCTTGCCATTTCTGCAAACTCGCCTTTCTGGGCAGGTCGTTTGACAGGTATTAAATCATACCGTTCTGTGGTCTGGCGTCCTCTTCCTCGAAACGGCGTGCCTGAACCATTTGTCTCCTGGGGTGAATTCGAACGATATGTACAGAGTTTGGTAGATGCAGGCATTATAGATAACGGGAAGAAAATCTGGTGGGATATACGTCCACACGCATTTTTCCCGACAGTCGAGTTCCGTATGTTTGATATGCCTGCTACTTTTGAAGATACTATGGCAATTGCGGCGCTTTGCCAGGCGCTGGTAGCGAAATTAACGTGGCTGTATCAACGTGGTATGTCCACGATGATTTTACCTCGCTATCACATCGATGAGAACAAGTGGCGCGCGATGCGATTTGGCCTGGATGCGGAGATCATCGATTTCGTGCAGAATCGTCGCCTCAGTATGCGTGCTGCGATAGAAGAGTTGCTGGACTTTGTGGCTGATGTCCTGGATGATCTGGGCAGCTATACCGAGATGCAGTATCTTCGCGCATTGCTTGAAGACCCCGCTGGCACAGGTGCTGATCATCAAATAGCTATTTATGAACAAACGGGTAGCATTGATGCTGTGACACATTATTTAATGCAACAGACCCAAAAGGATATGGTTTTCCAATCCACAAGTCCCATATAATTGTCGCCCATGAAACAAGATGATATAATCCCATCGGCAATTAACCTCACAAACTGAAGTACATCTGCCAAAGTGCGAGGTTCTTATACATGGGAAAGAAAGCTGCTATTCTGCTCATTACAATGGTAGCTCTGGTGGGTCTCTCGGGATGGTATGTCGTTGGTGGAATCCAGGCTTATTCTCGATATCAACAGAGTAGCATCGCTAGCCAGGAGCATTGTGGAGGTCAGTCTCCAGTGCATATCTGCGTGCAGTCTCCAGTGGAGATCTTCAGCGCATATTATCCATATTACGTTGCCACACGTTCTAATGTGTTTATCATACGTTACAGCAGCACTAGCCCAATTACTCTGTTTATGAGTGCCAGCATCGAGGGATTTAGCGAACCAGAGACTCATACGGTAACGGCGACCTCAAATGCGCAATCTCTTAGCTTCAGGCCGTTGGCGATTTCTCAAGCTTTACGCCAGTTGACTGTAGATACGAATACCTGGCTGCAGGTGCGTATTACGGATGCAACAGGACGTGTGTATTATGCTGATGATAGCCCGTTATTGCTGCATTCACGCTGGTTAATGCAATGGGTTGCAGCGAATCGACTGAAAATTGCAGCGTGGGTTACCCCTGATGATCCTGCTGTGATAACATTGGTTACGAAAGCCAAAGTGCATTTATCGTCACAGCTCCGACCCTTTCCTCCCGCAATGATCGGGTATGCGAATGGGCAGGCAAGCGTCAGAGCAGTGAAAGATCAGGTTGATGCAATTTTTGACACATTACTGCTTGATTACAGGGTGCAGTACAGTCAGGAAAGCGTGCCATATAACGGGCCAAATGATACAAACGTGGCTCTGCAGAAGATCAAACTGCCTGCGGAGGTATTGCAACAACATAGCGGGATGTGCATTGAGCTAACGGTGTTGCTCGCGTCGGCTGTCGAAAGAATAGGTCTGCATTCAGAGATCGTGATTATTCCCGGTCATGCCTTTCTAGGTGTAGCGACAACGCAGAATGACTCACAATTTGAATACTGGGACCCCGGGCAGTTGAGTTACAACGTGGCAGGAGACTCTGCGAACCTGTGGACCGATAACGAGTATGGGCAGAAGGTGAAGCAAATTGTTGATACGATTGTGATTAGCGATGCTCGTCATCAGGGCATAGGCCCGATGCTATGAATCAATAAGAGAGGATGCTACAACGAGCACGGTAGATTTTCCAACCTGGTTTAGTTATGGCTGTTTTGGCGGATTAGCCATATGCATGCTTGCTATAGCAGTCAATGCGCTCTATACAGCGTTGCGCAAACGTGGTACCACGCGTCAGCTTGCTGGGACAATCGTTGCCTGCGTTGTATCTGCGCTACTCCTGCTGCCAGCACTCTTCTGGTATGAGGCACGTTTCAGCTCTTCGCAGGTGACCATTTCTGTTGTTGAGCTAACATTTGTGCTGTCTTTGGTGGCCTTGTGCGGCTGGATATTGCCTCTGGGCGCCACGACCGGATATTGCTTGTTTGCGCTGCCCAGGGATTCAAATACCTCAATGCGTATTCCTCGCCAGTTGAATTACCGGAAACGAACTACACTTGGCAATGTTATTGGACGTCAGGTGGTCTTGCCCAAACGCGAGCCAGGAGTGCTTGCTCCGTTTGTTTTTGGTGAAGGCATACCATGGGGTTGGCTGGAACATCGCTCAGGGCGTTTCCAGGGGCAAAAACTGGCTTTGAACCGTTCAGTCATCAGTATTGGGCGCGAGGAGGATAATGATATCTGGCTCGATGATGAGACCTCTTCGCGCTATCATGCTGAATTGGTTTGGGATAACGGGCAAGCCTATATCACCGATTGCAACAGCTTGAATGGGGTGCTGCTCAATGGTAGGCGCATCCGTGGCACACTGGTCATCAAAAGTGGCGACCTGGTAGAAATTGGTTCACATCGTTTTATTTTTGAGATCGCAGAACGGCCAACACCTCTGGTAGAGCAGGATGATCCGTTGTTGCCGCATCTAAGGCGGCTGTCCGTTTCACCGGAAACAGGTTTCCAGGATGAGGGTAGAAAACTTGCGCGCGCTCTGGCTGCTCCGACAATGCCGATCGACCATGAGACGCCATTGGAATTTGATAGCCTTGAGTTAGATCAACCGGCTATGCAATTACCTCGCTCGACCCCTGGAGAAATCAATATTGAGATCAGCAATGCGGAAATCATGCAGAATGGTCAGGGGTCCAATCCGATAACACCGCCAGTCATAGCTGAAAGGCCGGGTAGTCTTTGCACAATTTGGAATGGCGCAATGGCAGGAAGAAGCTTCTTTTTGGATCGGCCAGAATTGACTATTGGTAGCTCTACTGAGTGCGATGTGATAATTCTAGATCACTCTGTTGCATCCCAACATGTCAAATTCATGTGTCAGTTAGAGGGCGACTACATTCAAGCTCTTAACGATCAGTATACTACAGAGGTGAATGGTGTAAAACTGGTGGGTTCGCTCTTACTTCGTAAGGGCGATATCGTGGGTCTGGGCAATATTCGTATGGAGTATACCTTTATACCTGAAGCGCACACTTCGACACTGCCTCCTCTTCCTATCTCTGTAAGCGTATATCCTCAACTTGGTCCTGGACCATTGCGATTGCCTAGCAAGCGGAAGTAGAAGACATTCCTACCAATCAGTCTGGATGTTTTTTATGGCCTGACTTGAGAGGATTGGTCTGCCATGACCCGGATAAAGATAGAGCACGTTCAGGCTGCGTAATGTTTGTAGCGTCGTTTCAAGGATGCGTTGGTTTGAACTGTCATTGACGAGAGCAGCCCCTCTATCGAGAGCTACGAGAGTATCCCCGCATATCAGCTCAAAGCTGAAAGGATTGTACAGGCACAGGCTTTCCGGGGAATGACCCGGGCTGGCTATGACTCGCCAGTTGCGGTGATTTGGTATGCCTGCTACGTCTTCTAACCAGACATCCACCGTTTGTACCTGTTGTTTGTAGCGTGTTGGCAAGAGATCCCGGTGGTGTGAGACACCCGGGAAGGAGTGCTGGTTTGGCGTATTCCCAACGAATTGGTTCATTCCAGATTTGACCCACATTTCCTGGTGATAGCCGTAACGCCAGGATTGCACATGTTGTTGCGCGACAATTGATGCGGCCACAGGCGCCCTGGTGGCTTTACGAAGAACATCAACCCCCGCTGTATGGTCGGGATGAAAGTGTGTCAGCACGATAAGATCGATATCCTCAGGGGCCCGATGGAGAAATCGTTGTAAGTACTGAAGCGTTAATTGTGCGTGGAGCAAAGAACCGGGGTCAATAACTAAGCAACGCTCCTCATCGTTGACAAGATAGGTGTTTGTCCTTGCAAAACGATCGGTAATAGTGTGGACGTGTCTTGCCTGCTGTGCGGTCAGTGGTTGTTGTCGTTTCATCTCGGTAGCGATGTCCAAAGCCCCTCCTTAAAGGAAACAACGCATTTGATGATAAGCTGAGCATATCTTGTTCTTCTATGTATGGTACAATGAAAATAGAGTATAGGACAAGGTAATCAAGCAGCAGGTGACTTATGGTTGCCTGCTTGCTTTTATATAGGTGATAAAGAGGTTCGTTTCTCTGATGTGTGTTATACTACAGGCAGAAGTAGTCCCCTCCAGGAGGTTAAATTGATGTCACGAAGCCACACAGAGCAATGGCCTGAGTATGTTTATGTGGTGCCCCGAGTCTACACTAGAGCTAACGTACGCCTGATAGGTTTAGGTACGTACACTCCGGCGGGAGTGATTACAAACGAATTTTTTGCTTATATTTCCACGAGGTTAGGAGATCCCCGTAGTGCTGATGATCTGGAACGTGTAACAGGTTTAAGCACCAGACATGTACGTACCAGTACGATAGAGCTGTGCCGAAAGATGGCAGGAGCGGATGCTCCAGGGCTGATTGATGATCCGGTGGCGCCCAGAGAAGAGTCATTGACAGACATGGCGATGATAGCCACACAGCGTGCTTTAGCCAGCGCAGGCCGAGAGGCTTCCGAGGTTGATACTGTGATCGGAGCTTCTTCCTCTGATAACGATGGATTTCCTACCATTGCTGGAATGGTTCAAAACCGCCTCGGCATCGGGCCTATTCGTACCACCATGCTTAAAGGTGCCTGTGCCTGTCAAACAGAGGCTTTTCAAGTATGCAGTGAAGTACTCAAGTCTGGTTCAGCCAGACTTGTGCTCATGGTTACTTCTGAAGGATTGCTTCCCAATATTATGAATGTGTTGGATTGGAAAACGAGTTCCCTTTTTGGCGAGGGGGCAAGTGCATTCTTACTGGAATTAGGCGAGGAAGAAACCTATCTTATAAATGGTTCTGATGCAAACCAGGCTGCGTCGCTGTGCTATCAAACACCCCTGCGCAAAGATGTCGTTGAGATGGCTGAAGTTGATATGAAGATGCGCGAACTGTTTCAGGCCGGTAAAGGCGCGGAATTGAATAAAATGCTCTCACAGAATATGGTGGGTTACACCAAAATGAATGGGAAAGAGGTTTTTCGCGAAGCTCCGCGCGCCATGGCAGAATCTGTGGATGTGCTGTGCCGCCATGCCGGTTTAGGGTATGATGATTTAGCGTATATAGTGCCACACCAGGCAAACTCTCGCATTACGCGGCGCATGGGCGAACTAATGGTGCATGCCTATGGCTGGCCTGCTTCAACGATGGGTAAGCTGGTAGATAATTTCCGCTATTATGGCAATCTTTCGAATGCCAGTATTGCTACTGCACTGATGGAGCTTATGCGTCAGGGATGCTTGCACGAGGGCCAGTGGATTGCTCTTCCCGCCGTAGGAGGTGGTATGAATTATGGCTGCTGGCTCTTGCGCTTCCACGAACTGAAGAATCCTGAGGCTATGCTGAATCCTCGATGATCAGTACTTCACTTTCCCAACCCTCTGGACAAGGGGCCAAATAGGTCTCTTGAAGCCCCTGTTTATGTCAATACTCGTTCGTAGGTATAGAATACCTTGCCATCAGTCTCGTATCCTGCGCCGACAAATGCATCGCGCACCATCATCAAGTCTGGAACGTGAGCGATACTATTTTCCAGACCCAGTGTAGAAAGCAGACGCCGTAAAGCATACGCGATCATGCTGATCGATTCTGTTGTGCCATCAATATAACCTATAAAAAGGTGCTCACCCAGGTGCCACGATCTTGGTTTCGCTATTGCCAGACCATCCAGACGATCCCAGCGTCGTAAAATATAGAGTTGTTGCGCCTTGATTTTCTCCAGTAAAAGCTCTCTTGTAATGGTGTAAGCTGTGAAGCCTTGATAGTACAGGCCTCCGCTAGCTGGAAAGATATTAGAGGTATTAAGGTAATCAATAATGTCGTTGAGATCTGCTATAGTGGCTAAAACAGGTGTTTCAATAGCATAGGAACTTTTTTGAGGTAGTGTATCTGCTGATGCGCGATACATAACATAAGCGCCTACCCGCAGCATTGCGCTTCTTTCAAGAAGACGAATGGCAGCAGTGTTAGTTGCTTCTGTGATGAGTCTGATGGTGGTAGCCCCACGCCGTTTTGCCTCTGCCACTTGCGCATCATACAGTGCTGATGCGGTTCCTTGCTTGCGAAATGCAGGATCAATGCGCATGCCTTCAAACCAGGCTTCTGTTTCATTCAACATGCGTATATGGGCGACTCCGATGGGTTGACCATCGATGGTGGCAACGAGTAATGTACCCTGCGGATTGTTCAGCCACTCGTCCCAGACATGTTCTATATAATCGCCCCAATCCCAGGTTTGCTGACAAAAGGCCAGGACTGCATCATGGTCCTCCGGGCGCGCCGGGCGAACTTCTAAGTCAGGCATGTTTGATTTCTCCTTTGTTTACTCCTCTACGATAGAATGTAACCAGAAATTCGGTATACGTCAATGAAGGGGTGGGCTAACATGGTAAGCAACGATCTGTGGTGATCACTGGGCCACTGATGTATTAGGCGCTTACCTTATTGGAGGCCTCCTGCTGGGCGTGACTTTGTGGGTCTATTTATATTTGAAGGGGAGAGGAGTTCTGGCTCCGAGAGATACCTGGGCCAGGCTGTTTCACGAAAAGTATCGAAGGTGAAGTAATTGGATTGCAGGTGCTTATGTCGCCTTTTTGTCATGCTAAGCGTGAATGAAAGAACTCGTACATTGGGTACGGAGATACTTAGCTGGCGCTCAGCATGACAAAACAAGAACATATACCTTATTGATTTAAACTGCTTGCCTCTTCAAGCTCTGGCTGTCCGTTTTGATGATCGAAGCCTGCGTCTGGCACAATTGTTGCATCTCCGTCAGCTGACACATGTTGCACAGTTTCCTGCTCTGAGCTACCTGGCTGGGCCTCCACCTCAGTTTCTTCATGTGATGCGCGAAACTCGGTTAGTTCAGCCTCAAGGGTGTGGAGATTTGTGTTGCGTGCCTCGAGCCTGGCCTGCGCTTTAGCAAGTTTTTTCTCTGCTTTCTGAATACTGACTTTTGCTTCCTCGATCTCCAACATCATTTTGGCTTCTTTTTTGGCCTGTTTTTTGCGATTCTTCTGTTCATCCACTTCTTCAACTGCTGGTGGTGTGCTGTTTTTTTTGGCCATAATGTTTCCCTCATTTTAAGAAATATTAAACTCTTGAATTGTTGTCGACCACACTAGCGTTTAAGGATAGGACTGCATACTCATGACGCTTAGAGTGGGGCTTGTTTCTACTGTGATGCTTTTAACTATAGCATAAAAGACCTGAGATTACTATTGCATGAATTACTTGTAACAATGAGATCATAATCTATTGCGCGGTTGCAGCAAGCAACCGCACTTTGATAAAATTTGACATATTGACTTTTCAGCGTTAGGGTCAGTGATTATGGAATTGAACGATACAAGCAGCTATCAGCGTTGCTTTGTGTGTGGACATCGAAATCCCTATGGTCTGCACCTTTTTAAAGGATTATCCAGATCTGCGCGATTTTTTTGAACGACAAAACCCTGATATGCCAGAAAAAGGTTAAGAGTTTTCTGCAGGGAAAGGAAACTCGGTCGGCGGTGATGGCACGATCTCCCGTGGTAAGTTATCTGGATCAGGCTTTGGAATAGGTACCTTAACCCCGGTCTCCTCCAGAATCTGCTGCAACTGGCGGGCATCGATCGTTTCCTGACGGCGCAGTTCTTGTGCGATACGATCAAGCGTCGGGCGATGCGATGACAGCAGATCCAGCGTGTGTTGATAAGAAGTTCGCACAATGCGATCAACCTCATCGTCGATTAACTCTGCTGTCGTCTCACTATATTCACTGGGAGCGCCTGTATCTCCACCACCTAAAAATGGACTCTGGCGTTCGCTGAATGAAATTGTTCCTAGTTTCTCGCTCATTCCCCAGCGGGTAACCATTTGACGCGCAATAGAGGTCACACGTTGAAGATCATTCTCCGCACCGGTTGTAATGCGTCCAATGGCTATCTGCTCAGCTGCCCTTCCTCCAAGCGCATAGGTAATCTGTGAGAGTAGATACTCTTTCGAGTAGTTATAGCGATCGTCTAAAGGCGTCGACATGGTTACACCCAATGCCTGGCCGCGTGGCACAATGGTGACTTTGCTTACGGGATCGGCATGTTCTGAAAGAATGCCGGCAAGCGCATGGCCTCCCTCGTGATAGGCGATCACATTGAGATCATCGTCACTCAAAACGAGAGGCCGCTCGGCTCCGAGCAGAATTTTGTCTAAAGCCTCTTCCAGGCACTTCTGAGTGACATAGTCAAGGTTGCGGCGCGCTGCAAGCAGCGCTGCTTCATTGATCAGGTTTGCTAGATCAGCACCTACCATGCCGACGGTAGCTCGTGCAATAGCGACGAGATCGACGTCCGGACCTATAGGCACGTCACGAGCGTGAATTTTGAGAATAGCAAGGCGACCTGTCCAATCAGGTCGATCCACAGTGACACGCCTATCGAAGCGACCGGGACGTAGGAGAGCAATATCCAGGCCATCCGGGCGGTTCGTAGCGCCTATGACCACAACTGCCTGGCGTTTATCAAATCCATCCATCTCGACCAGCAACTGGTTCAGTGTTTGTTCGCGCTCGTCGTTCGTATTGATGCTGGATCCACGTTGTCGTCCGACCGCGTCTATTTCATCAATGAAAATGATACTTGGCGATGCTTTTTTCGCCTGGTCGAACAGATCACGCACACGGCTGGCGCCAACGCCAACCAGCACTTCAACGAACTCGGAACCGGACATTGAGAAGAAAGGCACTCCCGCTTCGCCAGCAACTGCTCTAGCAAGAAGTGTTTTGCCAGTTCCCGGTGGGCCTACCAGGAGGACGCCGCGCGGGATTTTCCCACCTAATCTTTGAAATTTGTCGGGCGTCTTCAGGAATTCAACGACTTCTTGCAATTCATACTTGGATTCATCTACGCCAGCTACATCCGCAAAGGTAGTTGTGGGGCGATCTTCAAGAATGAGTTTGGCGCGGCTCTTGCCGAAGCTAAAGATACCCTGCTGGCCTTGAGAGGCGCGACGACTGATAAAAATGAAGATTGCAATCAAGAATACCCACGGGAGAAATGCAATCAAGATGTTCAGCCAGAAGCTGTTATCCTGAGCAGGCTGCGTGATAACGACTGTATGATCGGCACACGTCGGCTTTACGTAATTTTTATTCGAAGGGTCAGTAAGTATTGGAACGAGATTGGGGTCCCCGTTTGGCAATTGCACAACGTGAAAATCAGTATCGTTATCGACAGGCTCGCAAAAGGTTCCAGTGATATCGGTTGTTCCGATGATGGTGACAGATTTGACATTTCCAGCCTTTATCTGGTTATACATATCGCTGTAGCTAAGCTCTGCGCGCTGGGGAGTATTTGAGCTGCTGTTGTTATTGAAAATCTGGAAAAGGAAGATGCCCAGCATCATCAGCACAATGACAAGCAGCCAGCGGTTAAGAGGAGAAATTCCTCTTTGTTTAGGTTGCCCATTTGGACCTGGACGATATTGATTTTGTTGACGTTGAGGTGAGTTGTTATTATTTTGTAGCCAAAAGACGTTGGCTAGTAATTTCTTCATACCAGACGAATCCTGCTTTCTGACCCTGACTTCCTACATGGAATCATTGAGGCCTGCATCTCTCTTGCAGTGTGATGAAGTGAGCATATAAGCCATTAACATATTATAACCTATGAATGCTTAAATTGCACGTGGTATACTTTCAACAGCCCCTGTCTCTACACCAGGTATTTTGTTCCCTACAAAGGGTTAGCTTGCAATTGCAGGACAATCTGCCTTGCTGAGTGCTGTTCGATATTCAAACGATCAGCAGGTCGGTTGAGTGCATCTTCACTATTAACCGTTGGTTCAAAGCAGATGAAGTCGTGATCGGGTTTCGCGGGTGGCTCAGACCACACCTGCATATTTGCAAGCGCATATAGACCATTCTGGGGAAGCTCTTTAACGATCAATGTACCGCTTTCAGGAACTTGTATCGTGACCTGGTGCGGAAATGGGTAAGGATTATCGGGGATATGGTCAACCCAATCAAATGCAGTTGCTGCGAATTCTGGCAGGCCTTCGACTGTTACGTTCTTCTTTTCTGATTGAGCGACGGTAAAATAGGGATGAAATCCGGGTGCGATAGGCATGTTTTCGTTGCTGTGGTTCTCCATTGTTAGCGCATAGGTTAGCGTTTCCTCTTCGACTGAAATGTTTACAATGAATGTGAACTCATATGGATATTCCTGGAAAGTTGCTTTGCTATTGGATAACTGGATCACAATGTGAGTCTGATCTTGCTCGATTGTTGTCCAAGGAAGAATGCGTCCAAAGCCATGGATGGGAAGTCTGGTCCCTTTTTCTTGAAATGTGCCATTGTTGAGTCGGGAGAAGTTGGGTATCATCAATGGCAGACCCCAACGTTTCACATTGCCCGTTTGCATGGGTCGATACAGCACTTGCCAGGGTCCAGTCTGAAAATGTGTAATGAGACAAATTTCGGGAATCACGCCAATTGTCGTATTTCCAGATGTTAAGACGTGTTCTCGTGGTGTAGGGAAAGTTATCTTATCAGCCATAGCGAAATGCCCTTCCATTCGAACTTTAAGGATATTGTAAGCAAATTCGGGCAGTTCAACAAGCGAGAGCATTCGGACAGAATACCCAAAGCTATTGCGTTTTGTTATTGTGGGGCATATACTTAATTTTGGTGAAGATGCATACGAGTTCCCTTGAAACATTGTTACACTGGTCCTTTATCCAGTAATAGGATGGATTGGCAACATATGGGAATAGAGGACACTTCGGAAATCACCATTTCTGAAGCGCAAAGCAATCTGGAAAGGGAGGAGAAGCAGTCAGTGCAAGGAAATATTGCGATCAAAGGTACGCGCAATGGTCTGCTTTTAACCCTGGAACCTGAAACCTCTTTTAGCGAATTACTCAATGCCCTTTCATATCGACTTTCAGAGGCCCCTGGCTTCTTTCGAGGTGCTTCGCTTGCCTTAGATACCAGGCGACGAGACCTGCGTACAAGCGAACGCACGCAACTCGAAGAATTGCTGGCGAATTATCAGATGTCGGTGACCTCACTGGAGCAAACACTGAAAGCAAAACAAGAAGAACTGGTGACTGTTCCTCCTGATATTCCTTCTGATATTGTACTCATGCCTACTTTTACTGCTGAGTTTCAAAGCGAGCAAGCGTCAGAGCAGATCGAAAGGCTTGATCCACGTGATTCGGATGATACGCTCTTTCTGCGGCGCACGATTCGTTCAGGCCAGGCAATTCAACATGCCAGCAATATCGTTATTCTGGGTGATGTCAATCCCGGTGCGGAAATTATCTCAGGTGGCGATGTTTTAGTCTGGGGAGTGTTACGAGGAATGGTGCATGCAGGGTACCCGAATAATGAGAGTGCCATTGTCTGCTCATTATTATTGGCGCCAGTGCAGTTACGTATTGCACATCTTCTTTCTCGACCGCCCGATGGATATCAGGTACAGGCGCGGCCAGAGTTTGCCTCGATCAAAAGCGGACAGATAGTTGTCGAAGCCTGGCTGAATGGTCATGGTCGTACAACACGAAAATAACATAGAGAACGTTTACACATGGTAGAGGCATGATCGCCTTGCCCTTACAAATGAGAATGTTGAACAGTTGCTAATGATGGAGATGTTTATGGATAGCCGGGTAATTACCATCACTTCTGGGAAGGGTGGTGTTGGCAAAACAACGACCACGGCGAATCTGGGAACGGCCCTTGCGATGCAAGGAAAAAAAGTTGCAGTTGTAGACTCAGATATCGGCCTGCGAAACCTGGATGCTGTACTTGGTTTAGAGAATCGCATCGTTTATGATCTTGTTGATGTTGTAGAGGGGCAGTGTCACCTGCGGCAAGCGTTGATCAAGGACAAGCGCTTGCCCGAGCTGTATTTATTACCGGCAGCGCAGACGCGGGATAAGAACGCGATCAATAGCGTTCAGATGGAGCGATTGTGCCAGCAACTACGCCAGGATTTTGACTATGTGTTAATTGATTCTCCGGCAGGAATTGAGCAAGGCTTTCGGAATGCAATTATTGGCGCTGATGAGATTATCATCGTGGCAAATCCCGAAATGGCTTCTGTGCGTGACGCAGACCGTATCATCGGGCTAGTCGAGGCTGCGGGCAAACCCGAGCCGCGTCTCATACTCAATCGCTTGCGTGCCGAAATGGTGAAGCGTGGTGATATGATGGACGTGGAGGATGTTTTAGAGGTATTGGGTATTGATTTAGTCGGTATCGTGCCTGAAGACGAAATGATCATCGTGGCAATCAATAAAGGCCAACCAATAGTCTACGAAAAACGCTCACGTGCCGGTAGCGCATATCTCAATGCCGCGCAACGTATTATTGATAATGAAGTGCCTCTGGAAGAAACCGAAGAAGAACTATCATTCATGGAACGTTTGAGACGCATGTTTGGATTTGGGCCAGCAATGGCTGAGAAGCGCGTACGTTCCTAGCGGTCCTGGGAAGGCGGGCTGTACACATGGGTATTTTTGATTTTATGACTGGTCGCAAGAAGCCTACTCCTGGCGAAATGGCGAAGGAACGTTTAAAGGTCGTTCTGGCACATGATCGCCTGAAAGTGAATCCTGAATTACTGGAGCAGATTAAAAATGATCTGCTGGCGGTGATTTCGCGCCGTTTGGAGGTAGACGAACAACATGTACAGGTTGTCATGGCTCGTGAGGACCGCTGGGACAAATTACACGCTGATATTCCTATCAAACGCCAGAAGATTTCGTTTGAATGGGACCCTCCATCATATACCCCTGCAAGTAACGCATTGCACGGTAGCAAGATTCGAGTTGATGTGGAACGGTTGGATGACGAGTAAAGCATGTGACCTTCGGGTAATTTGATTGACCCACCTGGTATGCCTGTGTATGATACGCGTTAATACATGTGGATATTCTGATATATGTTTGGCATTACCAGGAGGCAGCTATGAGTGAGCAGCAGATTCAAAAAGTTCGTGTGAAACGGCTAGGGCATGTCGGTTTATGGGTAACAGATGTCGCTGCCGAGACACGTTTTTACAGGCAGGTTTTGGGTTTTAATCTGCGAGCTACTGAGATCAAATCAAAAGACGAGGATGTTGAATTCGAGGATGCAAATGCCTACCTCTCGCTGGGAGACGAGCATCA
>Ga0187766_10000823_pt1 | contig 17667 bp, 19 predicted proteins | sample 0216_QUI02_MP05__4_FD_132971 | JGI IMG/M metagenome (GOLD analysis project Ga0187766, IMG submission 132971) | Tropical peat soil microbial communities from peatlands in Department of Meta, Colombia - 0216_QUI02_MP05_20_MG | ecosystem: Environmental > Terrestrial > Soil > Wetlands > Peat ... | reverse complement strand
TCGTGGGCTTGCAGCACGTGGTCCAGGAACAGGCGGCCGTAGCCGCGCGTGTAGTGAGGCGGGCGCGGCTTCCAGCGGGCGCGGCGCCGGGCCAGCTCGTCGTCGGGAACCCGCAGGGTCAGCCGGCGGTTCGGCACGTCGAGCTCGATCTGGTCGCCGTTCTCCACCAGCACCAGCGGCCCGCCCGCCTCCGCCTCCGGCGAGACGTGCAGCACGACCGTGCCATAGGACGTCCCGCTCATCCGCGCATCCGAGATGCGCACCATGTCCTTCACGCCCTTCTGCAAGAGCTTCCTGGGGATCGGCGCGGCGCCCCACTCCGGCATGCCGGGCGCGCCCTTCGGCCCCACGCGCTTGAGCACCAGCACGCAGCGCTCGTCCACGTCCAGCGCGGGGTCGTCGATGCGCGCGTGCAGGTCCGCGTGGTCCTCGAAGACCACCGCGCGCCCGCGGTGGGTGAGCAGATGCGGGGAGGCCGCCGACTGCTTCAGCACCGCGCCGCCCGGGCACAGGTTGCCGGTGAGGATGGCGGTGCCGCCCTCGCTCATGATCGGCATGCCGAGCGGGCGGATCACGTCCTCGTTGTAGTTCACCGCGGAGGCGTTGTTGGCCGCGATGGACTTGCCGGTGACGGTGAGCGCGTCGCGGTGGAGCAGCGGCAGCAGCTCCTTCAGCACCACCGGCAGCCCGCCCGCGTAGAAGAAGTCCTCCATCAGGTACTTGCCCGAGGGACGCACGTTCAGCAGCATCGGCGTGCTGCGCGACAGCTCGTCGAAGCGGGCGAGCGTGAGGTCCACGCCGGCGCGCCCCGCGATCGCGAGCAGGTGGATGATCGCGTTGGTCGAGCCGCCGATGGCCATGCCGGCGCGGATCGCGTTGTCGAAGGCCTCGCGCGTGAGGATCCGCGAGGGCTTGAGCTCCTCGCGCACAATCTCCATGATCCGGCGTCCCGACATCTCGGCGAGCACCATCCGCCGCGAGTCCGCGGCCGGGATCGCCGCGTTGCCGGGCAGGGTCATGCCGAGCGTCTCGGCCATCGAGGCCATCGTGGACGCGGTGCCCATCACCATGCAGTGCCCGGCCGAGCGCGAGAGGCACGCCTCGATCTCGCAGAACTCCTCCTCGCTGAGCCGCCCGGCCCGCCGCTCGGCCCAGAGTCGCCAGTTGTCGGTGCCCGAGCCGAGCTCCTGGTCGCGCCAGCGCCCGCGCAGCATCGGCCCGCCGGTCACCACGATCGCGGGCACGTCGGCGGAGGCCGCGCCCATCAGCATCGCGGGCGTGGTCTTGTCGCAGCCGGAGAGGAGCACGACGCCATCGAGTGGATAGGCCCTGATGCACTCCTCCACGTCCATCGCCATCAGATTGCGGAAGAGCATCGTGGTGGGCCGCATCAGGACCTCGCCGAGCGAGATGGTCGGGAACTCCAGCGGGAAGCCGCCCGCGGAGAGCACGCCGCGCTTCACCGCCTCGGCCACCTCCCGCAGGTGCGCGTTGCAGGTGGTCAGCTCGGACCAGGAGTTGGCGATGCCGATCACCGGCCGGCCGTCGAACATCAGCTCGCTGAAGCCCTCGGCCTTCAGCCACGAGCGGTTGGAGAAGCCGTCCAGGTCCTTCTTGCCGAACCAGTTGTGGCTGCGGAGCGTGGGCGTGGTCACGAGCGGCCTCCGTGGGTGCGAATGGTCGGCATCTGGAGCTATCTCGTCGCGTGGCTGGTCGACGTGATCGACAGGCTGGTCTCGATCACGAGATCGCGGTCGTCGAACGTCACGATCAGGACCTTGCTGAACGCGTTGAGCGTTCCGGTCGACGAGACCTTGTCGGTGCGCGAGTACGAGTACACGTCGGCGTGCCGACCCGGCGTCTTCACCACCGTCGACGGGTAGATGTACTGGCCCGTGGGCTTGCCGACCAGGGCGAGCACCTCGGCTCGCGTGCTCTCCAGGCGCTTGATCCGGCTGGCGGCCGCCTCGTCGAAGACCGTCTCGTCGGCCACGAAGGAGCTCGAGTAGTCGAAGCCGACCAGCCGGCCCTCGTGGAACGAGAGGACGATGGTCCGCACCGGGATCACGGTGGACCGCACTTCCACGTACGTGTACTGCAGGCGGGCCACCGCCTTGCCCTCCACCTTGACGGTGGTCTCCCCGGAGGGCTCGCCGAAGCGCTCCCGGATCTCCTGCTCGGTCGTCGTGCCCAGCGTGAAGCTGGCCGGATCCGGCCGCTTGAAGTCGGCCCCGAGGAGACACGCGCCGGCGAGGATGGCGGCGAGGACCCGGAGTCGCGCGGATCGCGGTGACGGCATGGTCGCGGCCCCACGCTATAGCGAGTGAGGCCACGCGTCAACGGCGCCCGACCCGGGCGGTCCGGCCGGTATAGAATGACCCGGCGACCCCACGGGAGGAGGCGACGGCGATGAGGCTAGCGGGCAAGGTGGCGGTGGTGACCGGCGGCGGCGCCGGGATCGGGCGGGGCATCGTGCTGTGCATGGCCAGGGAGGGCGCGGACGTCGCGATCCCCGACATCCAGGACGCCAACGCCCAGTCGGTGGTGAAGGAAGTGCTGGCGATGGGGCGCAAGGCCGTCTCGATGCGCTGCGACGTGACGCGGGGCGCGGACGTGCAGGCCGCGTTCGACCGCATCCGGAAGGAGATGGGGAAGATCGACGTGCTGGTGAACAACGCGGGCATGGCCTCGGCCCCCGGCATGCCGTTCACCAACAACTCGGAGGAGGACTGGGACCGGACCTACGCGGTCAACCTCAAGTCGGTGTTCCTTACGTGTAAGGCGCTCGCGCCCTACTTCATCGAGCGCAAGGCCGGCCGCATCATCAACATCGCGTCGATCGCGGGGCCGCTCGCCGCGATGACGATGCCGCCCTACTCGGTGGCCAAGGGCGGGGTGATCACGTTCACCCGCGTCATCGCCAAAGAGCTGGCGCCCCACGGCGTCACCGTGAACGCGATCTGTCCGGGCGTGCTCTGGACCGCGTTCTGGGAGAAGCTGGCCCAGCACATCGCCGACACCAACCCCGCCTTCAAGGGCATGACCGCGCGCCAGGTGTTCGACAAGCGCGTGGGCGACGTCATCCCGATGAAGCGGGAGCAGACGCCGGAGGACATCGGCTGGGCCGCGGTCTTCCTCGCCTCCGAGGAGGCGCGCAACATCACCGGCCAGGCGCTGAACGTCGACGGTGGCTCGGTGATGCACTAGGCGGGCATGCGACGCGCGCTCGTCCTCTTCGTCGCGCTGACGGCGCTCTCGCCGATCGTGCTCTTGTCCCGCGCGGTCCCCGCGTGGGCGCAGGTGGAGAAGACCAGCGCCAAGGCGGCCGCGGAGCCGGTGGTGAGGCAGCTCGAGGCCTTCCGGCGCGACGACTTCGACACCGCGTACACCTTCGCCTCCGGCGAGATCCACGCGCGCTTCGATCGCCAGAGCTTCGAGGCGATGGTGCGGCGCGGCTACCCGGAGATCGCACGCTCCACGTTCGCGGCGGTGACCACCTCCGAGATGGACGGCGAGGGGTTGGCCTACGTCACCGTGAAGATCCGCGGCGCGAACGGGCAGACCATCGAGGCGGTGTACGAGGTGGTGTGGGAGGAGGGCTGGAAGATCAACGGCGTGGCCACCCGGCCCGACGCCAGCATCATCTGACCCCTCTCCCCTCTGGGGAGAGGGTAGGGTGAGGGGCGGGGTGAGAGGGGTAGGTGAGGGCATGGACTTCGACTTCACGCAGGCCCAGCAGGACTTCCGCCAGGAGGTCCGCGCCTGGCTGGCCGAGAACGTCCCCGCGGAGCTCAGGGGCCGCGGCTTCGCCTCGTCCCGCGCCGACGTCAACGAGGTCAACCGCCTGCGCGAGTGGCAGCGCACGCTGCACAAGGCGGGCTACGTGGGCATGGACTGGCCGCCCGAGTACGGCGGCCGCGGCGCCTCGATCATGGAGCAGATCATCCTCTACGAAGAGATGTCGCGCGCGGGCAGCCCGCAGCCGCTGAACCGCAGCGGCCTCAGCATGCTCGGCCCCACGCTGATGAAGCACGGCACGCCGGCCCAGCGCGCGAAGCACCTGGACCGCATCCTGACCGCCGAGGACATCTGGTGCCAGGGCTTCTCCGAGCCCAACGCGGGCAGCGACCTGGCCAATCTCCAGACCCGCGCGGTGCTCGACGGCGACCACTACGTTCTGAACGGACAGAAGGTGTGGACCAGCATGGCCCACGTGGCCGCGTGGGGCTTCTTCCTGGTGCGCACCGATCCCACCGCGGCCAAGCACAAGGGCATCACGTTCCTCCTGCTGGACATGAAGAGCCCCGGCCTCACGATCCGGCCGCTGCGGCAGATCACCGGCGAGGCGGAGTTCAACGAGGTCTTCCTCGAGAACGTTCGCGTGCCCGTCGCCAACGTGGTCGGCAAGGTCAACGAGGGCTGGGGCGTCGCGCTCACTACACTTGCCTATGAGCGAGATGTCCTCACGATGATCCGCCACATCAGCCTGCGCACCGCGCTGCACAAGCTGCTGGCCCTGGCCCGGCGCACCGTGAAGAACGGCCGTCCGGCCGCGGAGGACCCGGTGATCCGCCAGAAGATCGCCGCGCTCTCCATCGGCGAGCGCGTGCTCCAGCTCAACGGCTACCGCAGCCTGACCAAGATCCTCAAGGGCGGGGCGCCGGGGCCCGAGGGCTCGACCTCGAAGCTCTTCTGGAGCCTGCTCGACCAGGATCTGGCCGAGGTGGCCACGGAGATCATCGGCCCCTACTCGCAGCTCAAGGCGGGCAGCCCGCTCGCCCCCGACGAGGGCGAGTGGGAGTTCTACTGCCTGCTGGCGCGCGGCAGCGGTATCCGCGCCGGCACCACCGAGATCCTGCGCAACATCCTGGGCGAGCGCGTGCTCGGCCTGCCGAAGGACTAACTCAAAGGAGAGACCGCCGTGGCCGACAGCGAGCTGCTCTACGAGGTGCAAGACCGCATCGCCACCATCACGCTCAACCGGCCCGACAAGCTGAACGCCTTCACCGGGCCGATGATCGAGCGCTGGGCCGCCTCGCTGCAGGAGGCGCAGCGCGATCCCAACGTGAACGTGGTGGTCGTCACCGGCGCGGGCAAGGCCTTCTGCTCGGGCGGCGACGTCGGGCGCATGGGCTCGGGCGATCCGACCCCGCTCGACAACAAGAACGGCCTGTGGGAGCACATCCACAACGTGCCGAGGACGCTCGAGGCCATGGACAAGCCGGTCATCGCCATGGTCAACGGCGTCGCGGTCGGCGCGGGCATGGGCATGTCGCTCATGTGTGACGTGCGCATCGCCTCCGACGCCGCGCGCTTCTCCACCGGCTACGTCCGCGTGGGCCTGGTCCCCGGCGATGGCGACACCTACTTCCTCCCCCGGCTGATCGGCACCGCGCGCGCGCTCGAGCTCCTGTGGACCGCGGAGTTCATCGAGGCGCCCCGGGCGCTCGAGCTGGGCATCGTCAACCGCGTGGTGCCGGCGGACAAGCTGCACGAGGAGACCTACGCCTTCGCCCGCAAGGTCGCCGACGGCCCCCAGATCCCCGTTCGAATGATCAAGAGGCTGGTCTACCAGTCGATGCGCCTCGACCTGCGCACGCACCTCGACCTGGTCTCCTCGCACATGGCGGTGGTGCGCGACACCGAGGACCACAAGGAAGGCGTGCAGGCCTTCAAGGACAAGCGCGCGCCGAAGTTCAAGGGGCGGTAGCCGGCTGGCCGACCTGGTCGTCCGCCTGGTCGACATCACCACGCTGGCGGTGGACGCCATCGTCAACGCGGCCAACGAATCGCTCGCCCCCGGCGGCGGAGTCTGCGGGGCCATCCACGCCAGGGCCGGCCGCGAGCTGGCCGCGGCCTGCGCCGCGCTCGACGGGTGCCCCACCGGCCAGGCCCGCATCACGCCGGGCTTCCGTCTTCCCGCGCGCTACGTGATCCACGCGGTGGGGCCGATCTGGCGCGGCGGCGGAGCCGGCGAGGCCGAGCTGCTGGCCTCGGCCTATCGCGCCAGTCTGCGCCTGGCGGACGAGCACGGGCTCGCCACCGTGGCGTTCCCGGCGATCAGCACGGGAATCTACGGCTATCCGCTCGGCCCGGCGACGAAGATCGCGGTGGCGACCGTCCGCGAGGAGGCCGCGCGCTCCCCGTCGCTCCGCCAGGTGATCTTCGCGTGCATCGGCGCCGACGTGCGCGCGGCCTATCGCGCCGAGGGCGTCGCCGAAGGCGAGTGGCCCCTCAGCGCGCCGAGGGAAACCGCGGCGCCCGCTTCTCGCGAATCGCGGCCGCGCCCTCGCGCACGTCCTCGTCCATGAACGTGAGCATCTCGAGCGCGATCGACTGGTCGAAGATGGGCCCGGCCATGCGCAGCCAGTTGTTCAGCGAGCGCTTGGTCCAGCGGATGGCTTGCTGCGCGCCGGTGGCGAGCTTGTCGGCCACCTCGAAGGCCTTGGGCATCAGCTGATCCGGCGGCACGCAGAGGCTCACCATGCCGATGCGCTCGGCCTCCCGGCCGTCGATGAAGTCGCAGGTGAGCAGGTAGTATTTCGCCTTGGCCATGCCGCAGAGGAGCGGCCACAGGATGGCCGCGTGGTCTCCCGCCACCACGCCCAGCCGCGTGTGGCCGTCGGTGAACCGCGCAGTCTCCGACATGATGCTGATGTCGGAGAGCAGCGCGACCACCAGCCCCGCGCCCACCGCGACCCCGTTGATCGCGGAGACCACCGGCTTGTCGAGGTTGATCATGTTGTAGACGATGTCGGAGGCCTCGCGCAGCGTCCGGGCCAGCCGCTTCGGATCGCGGCTGTTGGCGTCCACCATCGCGAGATCGCCGCCCGCGGAGAACGCGCGGCCCGCGCCGGTCACCACCGCGACGCGCGCGTCCGGGTCGGCGTCGAGCGTGAGCCAGATCTGGGTCAGCTCCCAGTGCAGGCGGTCGTTGGTCGCGTTGAGCACCTCCGGCCGGTTGATCGTGATCAGCACCACGCCGTTGGGCCGTCGCTCGAACGCCAGGTGCTGGTAGTCGCGGTAGTCCATGTCGGTGGCTCCTGCCGGATTATTGACCGGACAATGCCGCTCCTCAAGCGCCCGGCGCGGCCCTCGGGTGCAGCACCGAGAGCGCCCAGCCCAGGTCCAGTCGCTCGCCGAGCCACGTGGGACACGCCGCCCTCGCGTCGAGATGGAGACCTTCGGCCACGTTCGATGCTTCGAGTGCGGAGACCGGATCGGTCGGGACCGGGCCGGGCGGGGGCGCATCGGGCAGCGCGCGGCCGTCGGGCCGCACGAACTCGAGCCGGCCGTCGGACGCCCGGCGGACCCGGGACCCACCCTCGTGAACCGCGCGGTGATGTCGGCGACAGAGGAGCACCAGGTTGCCGAGCGTGGTGGGGCCGCCCTGGGCCCAGTGCTGGATATGGTGGCCTTCCCCCAGGCGTGAGCTGCATCCCGGGAAGCGGCACGTTCGATCCCGATACAGGAGGGCACGCCGGAGGGCGGGCGGGATGGTGCGGGTGCGGGCGCCGATCTCCACCGTGCGGCCGTCCGGATCGTGCCGCATCACCCACCCGGCTGGCATCGCATGCCAGGCGCTGGGACGTTCCCGCGGGAGCGTGGCCCATCTCTTCCAGCTCGGATTGGCCGGGTTGAATCGGATCCGCCAGCACCGCGGCGTCGATGTGGATCGCGACCTGATAGCGCTCGCCCGGCGCCCCCGGGTCGAGCTCGTGGTGCAGGGCGGTCTCCGCGAGCAGGCCCAGCGCGTCGGCCTGCTGCTGCCCCCTCGTCGGGCGGTCGGCCGTCGGGCCTCCTGGGTCAGTCCGCGATCTCTTGTAGAGCGCCTCGCGCGCGGCGTCGAGGGCGCGGAGGAGCAGGGCACCCGCTTCCGGAGTCAGGCGGCCACGGACCACCACCGTGCCGTCGTCGGCTCGATAGACCTGGAGCATGCGGCTCTCGTACTGGCGTGCGGCCTGGCGGACCTCGTGGTTCCGGTCCACCTGACGCCAGCCCTGGACGATGCGCTCCACGTGCACGGCGCTCCCGCTACGCCCGACCGCAAGCAGGCGCCCCTCGGTCTCCGGGGTGGCGATACGAGTGAGCGCGCGCACCTTGGAGTACGAGAGCTCCCCGCGCGCGAACGCCTCCGCCAGCCGGGGCAGCGTGCCCAGGGCGCTCGCGACGCGCACGTGCTCGCGAGCGGCGCCCGGTGACATGCCCACCCGCCAGGCCAGCCACTCCGCGCAGGAGCGAAAGCCGGTGTTCCAGCCGCCGCGGGCGTCGAACTCGCGGATGAGGGCGAGGAGCCGCGCGGTGGCGGCGTCGAGGTGCGCCGACAGCTCCGCGATCTGGTCGCCGAGACGTTCCAGCTCCTGGACGTTCGGCGGCGAGGGGACCAAGGTCGGAAGAGTGACGCTGGATTCGGTCGAGAGCGAGGCGGCGTTCATCATCGTGATTTCCTCCGGGCGCGGAACGAACTATCTACGACGACTCTACACCGCGCATCTGGCGTCTTCGGAATGCGACCCAGCGCCGCGATCGGCGGCGAAGGCGGCCGCGGCCGGCTCGGAGGCATCCTTCGTCGCGTCGGGCGCCGCGACGGCGCGCAGGTCGCAAATTTTCAGGGAGCTCGAGCGGCGCAGCTCGACGACCGCCGAGGGCTGTCAAGCGCAAAGTTCGGCGGACGGCGCGCTCGACGCCGCGCCTTGACGCGCCGGGGCCGGCACGGCACTATCTGGCTCGCGTGCTGCCCGACAACCTCGGATACCTCTTCGACACCGCGCTGGCCCTGACCCCGTCGAAGCCGGCGGTGCTGCAGGGCGACACCGTCCTCACCTACGCGGACCTGGACGCGCGCGCCAATCGTGCGGCCAACGCCCTGACGGCCCTCGGCGTGGGCGCGGGCGACCGCGTCGCGCTGCTCTTTAACAACGACCACCGGTTCCTCGAGGCGCTCTTCGGCACGATGCGGCTCGGCGCCGTCGCGGTGCCGCTCAACATCCGGATGGGCGACGAGGCCCTGCGCTACGTGGCGGAGGACTCCGAGGCCTCGGTGCTGGTGGCGAGCGCGGCGCTCGCGGCGCGGGGGGGCGCGCTGGCCGCGCAGATCCCGGCGATCAAGCACCTGATCGCCGACGGCCCCGCCGTCGACGGCGCGCTCGGCTACGAGGCCGTGCTCGCCGCGGCGGCGCCGACCCTCCCCCGGCGCGCCACCACCTTCGACGAGGTGTGCATGCAGCCCTACACCTCGGGCTCCACCGGCAAGCCGAAGGGCGTGCTGCTCACCCACGGCGGCCAGGTCTGGAACACCGACGTGCTGCGCAAGGCGCTGCTCTGCGACGACACCGAGCGCGCGCTCGTCGCCGTCCCGCTCTACCACAAGAACGCGATGATCGGCGCGGTGAAGCCGTTCCTGCTCGCGGGTGGCTCGCTGGTGATCTTGCCCGGATTCGACGCGGTCGAGGTAATCCGCGCGATCGACCGCTACCAGGTGACCTACCTGACCGGCGTGCCCGCGATGTACAAGATGATCCTCGCGGAGAAGGAGGCGCTGGCCCGCCACGACGTCTCGAGCGTGCGCTTCGCGATGTGCGGCTCGGCCGAGGTGCCCGAGGAGCTGCTGGAGGAGTTCGGGCGCGTCTTCGGCGCGCCGATCGCGGAGAGCTACGGCCTCACCGAGGGCGGGCCGGTGCCGCTCGTGAACACGCGCTGGGGGCTGAAGAAGCGCGGCTCCTGCGGGCTGGCCTTCCCGGGCTGCGACGTGCGCCTGGTGGACGAGGCCGGGCGTGACGTCTCCGTGAACGGGGTCGGCGAGCTGCTCACGCGCAATCCGGGGCTGGCCCGCGGCTACTGGAAGCTGCCCGAGGCCACCGCGCGGAAGTTCCGCGACGGGTGGCTCCATACCGGGGACCTGCTGCGGCGCGACGCGGACGGCTACTACTACTTCGTGGGGCGGCGCGACGACATGATCAACGTCTCGGGCGAGAACGTGTACCCGAAGGAGGTCGAGGACGTGCTGCTCCAGCACCCGAACCTGCGCGACGCCTGCGTGGTGCCGATGCCGCACGAGCTGAAGGGCGAGGTGCCGATCGCCTTCGTGGTCGCGCGGGAGGCGGGGAAGACCTCCGAGGACGAGGTGCGCCGCTTCTTCCTGGAGCGCGGCGCCCCTTACGCCTACCCGCGGCGCGTGGTGTTCCTCGACGCGTTGCCGCTGGGCGGCACCGGCAAGATCGACCGGGGCGCGCTGAGGTCGCGCGCGCGGGAGCTGGCGACGTGACCGCGCCGACGGGCCCGGCGCCCGGCTTCGGCCACTCGCCGTTCATGCGCTTCCTGGGCCTCGAGATGGTCCGGGCCGAGAAGGGCCGCGTGGAGATCCGGCTGCCCTTCCGCGAGGAGTTCATCCGCCACGACGGCTCGGACTGGCTGCACGGTGGCGTGGTCAGCGCGCTGGCCGACATCGCGGGCGACTACGCGGTGATGACGGAGACGAGCCCGGGCGTGCCGACCATCGACATGCGCGTGGACTACCTGCGGCCGGCGCGGCGCGGCGACCTGGTCGCGGTCGGTCGCACCGTGCGCGTCGGCAAGACCATATGCGTGGCCGACGTGGAGATCCGCGACTCGGTCGGCACGCTGGTCGCGGTGGGGCGCGCGTGCTACGCTTCGCCGCGCCCGCCCAAGGAGCCAACGTCATGAGCCAGCCGATGCCCCCCGACGACCTCAACGAGATCGGCGTGCTCAAGCGCCGCGAGATCGAGGCGCGCGTGCTGATGCCGGTGCTGCAGGCCCTGGGCGCCGAGTTCGGGACCGCGCGCGTCTTCGAGATCGCACGGCAGACCATCATCGACGTGGCGCGCACGCAGGGGCAGGAGCTGGCCCGGCGCATGGGCGGCGACAGCCTCGGCCACTTCGCGACCGCGCTCGAGGACTGGAAGAAAGGCGACGCCTACCGGATGGACGTGCTCGAGCAGACCGAGGAGAAGTTCTCGTTCAACGTCACGCGCTGCCGGTACGCCGAGATGTACCGCGCCCTCGGCATCCCGGAGGTGGGCGCGCTGCTCTCCTGCAACCGCGACTTCTCGCTGATCGAGGGCTTCAACCCCGCGGTCAAGCTCACGCGCACGCAGACCGTGATGGAGGGCGCCTCGTACTGCGACTTCCGCTTCGAGCTCCGGCCGAAGCAGGGCGAGCCTACCCCCTGATGCGCGTCATTGCCATACAGGCGCACGGCGGCTACGAGCAGGTGCGCCTGCGCACCGACTGGCCGGAGCCCGTGCCCGCGGCCGGCGAGGCGGTGGTGGACGTGCGCGCGTGCGGGCTCAACTACCTCGACGTGTTCGTGCTGCGCGGCATGCCGGGCCTGCCGGTGGAGATGCCGCGCATCCCCGGCGGCGACATCAGCGGGGTGGCGAGCGCGGTGGGGGCGGGCGTGCCGCGCGAGTGGATCGGGCGCCGCGTGCTGATCGACCCGCACATCATGAAGGGCGGGGCGCTCGGCGAGAACGCCAACGGCGGCCTCTGCGAGAAGATCGCGGTGCCGGCGGCGAACCTGATCCACCTGCCGGACGCCGTCACGTTCGAGCAGGCCGCCTCGCTGCCCATCGCCTACGGCACCGCGCACCGCATGCTGATCACGCGTGGGAAGCTCCAGGCGGGCGAGCTGGTGCTGATCCTGGGCGCGAGCGGCGGCGTGGGCACCGGCTGCGTGCAGATCGCCAAGAACCTCAAGGCGCGCGTGATCGCCTGCGCGTCCTCGGCGGAGAAGCTGCGGCGGCTGCAGGAGCTGGGCGCCGACCACGTGATCGACTACACGAAGGAGGACTTCTCCGCGCGCGCGTGGGAGATCTCGGGGCGCAAGGGCGTCGACGTGCTCGTGAACTACACGGGCGGCGACACCTGGGTGCCCAGCCTGCGCACGCTGGCCCGGCACGGGCGGCTCCTCACCTGCGGGGCCACCGCCGGGTTCGATCCGAAGACCGACATCCGCTACATCTGGCGGCGCGAGGTCAACATCGTCGGCGCCAACGGCTGGACGCGCGGTGACCTCGAGACGCTGCTGGCCGACGTGGAGCGCGGCGGCATCAAGCCCGTCATCGATCGCGTGTACCCGCTGGAGCAGGCCGCCGAGGCGATCCGCGTGCTCGAGGACCGCGAGGTCTTCGGCAAGATCATCGTGCGGCCGTGAGCAACGTCGGCACGATCCTTGGCTTCCCCCGCACACCAACCTTCTCCCCAGAGGGGAGAGGGCAGGGTGAGGGGGATCACGTCGCGCTCATAGATCTATCCAAGCCCGAGGCGCCTCGCGAGGTCACCTACGCGGCGCTGGACGCCGCGTGCGGCGCCGTCGCCGCCGGCCTCGCCGCGCGCGGCCTCGCCCGGGGCGACCGCGTCGGCATCCTCGCGCTCAACCGCACGGAGTACATCGAGGCCCTCTACGGCACGATGCGCGCAGGCGCGGTGCCGGTGCCGCTCAACATCAAGCTGCCCGCGGAGACGCTGGCCTTCATCGCCCGCGACGCCGATCTCCAACTCTGCTTCGTCGACGCCGCGCACCGCAAGGTCGCGCCGCCCGGCGTGCCCGTCGTCGACTTCGACGCCGACTACGCGCGGCTCCTCGCGCCCGGGCCGTTCGCCGCCATCGAGCCTCAGCCCGGCGACGTCTGCCTGCTGATCTACACCTCCGGCTCCACCGGCCGGCCCAAGGGCGTGCTGCTCACCCACGGAGGCCAAGCCTGGCAGATCGACGCGCTGGTGCGCGCGCGCCGGATGACGCCGGATGACCGCGTGCTGGTAGCCGCGCCGCTCTACCACAAGAACGCCCTGGTGTGGACGAAGGTGGGGCTCGGCAGCGGGTCGTCCCTGGTGCTGCTGGCGCGCTTCGACCAGCGACTCTACGTGGAGTCGATCGGCCGCTATCGCGTCACGCGCCTCTCCGGCGTGCCGACCATGTTCCACCTGATCCTCGCCGACCCGGCGCTGGCACGGACCGACGTCTCCTGCGTGCGCTCCGTCGGCGTGGGCTCGGCGCCCGCCTCCCCGGCGCTCTTCGAGGCGCTGCACCGCGCGTTCCCGAACGCGGCGGCCTCCAACGGCTACGGGGTGACCGAGGCGGGCCCGGTGATGTTCGCCAACCACCCCCAGGGCAAGCCGCGCCCGGCCACGTCGATCGGCCACCCGCTCGAGGGCTGCGAGATCCGCCTGGACCCGGGGCCGGACGAGGGCGTGCTGCTCACGCGCAACCCGGGCGTGATGGCGGCGTATCACAACCTGCCCGAGGAGACGGCCCGCCGCGTGAACGACGGCTGGTTCGACACGGGCGACGTGTGCCGGCGCGACGGCGACGGCTTCTACTACTTCGTGGGCCGCAGCGACGACATGTTCGTGTGCGGCGGCGAGAACGTCTACCCGGGCGACGTCGAGACCACGCTGGAGCGGCATCCCGACATCCTGCAAGCCGCGGTGCTGCCGGTGGATCACGAGCTGAAGGGCCAGGTGCCGGTCGCCTTCGTGGTGGCGCGGCCCGGCTCGGGCCTGGGCGAGCAGGCGGTGAAGGAGTGGGCGCTGGCCCACGGGCCCGCCTACCAGCATCCCCGGCGCGTGTACCTCGTGCCCGAGCTGCCGCTGGCCGGGACGAACAAGATCGACCGCGCGGCGCTCAGGGCCCGCGCGCTGGCTGCTCCCCCGGATTCCCCACGAGGAGAGTGATCCATGCTCATCGATCGCCGGACCTTCGTGAAGGGCGCCGCCGTCGCGGGCGCGGCCGCGGTGTCTCCGCAGGTGCTGGTGCGCACCGCGCGCGGGCAGGACAAGAACAAGGTCGTCTTCGTGTCCGAGGAGTCGAACCCGAAGGCCATCGCGGTCTACGAGAAGATCAACGCGGACTTCAAGAAGGACACCGGGATCGAAGTGGTGGTCGAGACCCCCGGGTTCGCCAACATCGCCAAGCGCGTGGCCACGCTGATCGCGGCCGGCACCCCGCCCGAGATCGTCTGGTACGGCGCCGGCCAGGCCATGAACCTGGCGCTGGAGAACCAGCTCGCCGACGTGGGCGACGTGCTGAAGGTGACCGGCGGAGCCGCGGAGAACCAGCGCCTCGTCTACAAGGGCGCGGACCGGTCGATCCCCACCAGCCAGCAGTTCACCTACGGCTGGTACCGCAAGGACCTGTTCGACGCCAAGAAGCTGGCGGCGCCGAAGTCGTGGGACGACTACCTCAAGGCGGCCAGGGCCCTGAACGACCCGCCGAACATGTACGGCTGCATCGTGCCCTCGGCGGAGACGGGCGCGAGCACGCTCCTGCTCGAGACCATGTTCATGAAGAACGACGTGCACTGGTTCAGGTGGGACGCGGCCAAGAAGGACTACGAGGTGGTGCTGGACCAGGGCGACCAGAAGAAGCGCGCGGTGGAGACGCTCGACTATCTCAACGAGCTGCACAAGTTCTCGCCCGAGGCCTCGACGTACAACTGGGGCGAACTGATGTCGACCTACTTCAGCGAGAAGGCGGCGTCGTCCTACTACGTGGGCTCGCGCCTTCTGGACCAGACCATCGCCAACAACCCCAAGATCGCCGACGCCACCGTGCCCTTCGAGCTGCCGAAGAAGATCACCGAGGCGTACTATCTCTCCATCCAGGGCTTCCACATCCTCGAGAAGTCGAACGTGGAGGGCGCGAAGAAGTACGTGACGTACTTCCTCAAGCACCCCGACCTGATCTCCTGGTACCACGCGGTGCCGCTGCACATCGTCCCGGCGAGCCGGGCCATGCTGAACTCGGCCAAGTACCAGGACAACCCGGTCATCCAGAAGCGAATGGACGTGCTGAAGTTCCTCGACTCGATCTGGACCAAGGGCGTGCCGCTCTACTACTGGGACGGTCGTGAGCTGAACCCGTACATCGGCCTCTACCACAACGAGAACCTGGCCGGCTGGATGCTCGCGATGCGCAACATCAAGGGCATGAAGTCGGAGCAGATCGTGGACGAGGCGGCGGCCCAGGTCCGCAAGAAGATGAAGCGGGTGGGATGAAGAAGCCTCTGCGCGGAGTCAACCCCGCGTCGAGACCGAGTGGCGATGGATGCGCCGAATGCCTCGCGTCACCGAAGGGCTGGTGGTTTCATCTCCGTCGGTGCGCGGAGTGCGGGCACATCGGTTGCTGCGACAGCTCCCCGAGCCAGCATGCGTCCAAGCACAGGGTGGCGACGGGGCATCCGATCATCACCAGTTTCGAGCCGGGTGAGGACTGGGCCTTCGACTACGAGAAGCGGGGGATGATCGAGGGCGTGGAGCTGCTTCCGCCGCGTTCGCATCCCGAGAATCAGCCGGTGCCTGGGCCCGCGGGAAGAGTGCCGGCCAACTGGCAATCGCTCCTGCACTGATCGACCCCTGAGCGACCGCCCCTTCGGGGACGTGGTAGAGTCGCCGCCAATGAGCGCCACCAGCGAGCGGCGCGCGTGGATCCTCGGCACCACCGCTCCCGCCCTCGTCTTCCTCCTGGTGATCGCGTACCTGCCCATCGGCTACGCGGTCGCGCTGTCGTTCTTCAAGAAGACGGCGTTCAACCCGGCGATGACCTGGGTGGGGCTCGACAACTACCGCTACATCTTCGCCGAGCCCGAGCTGTGGAGCGCCTTCGGTCGCTCGGTGGTGTTCACGCTGGGCTCGGTGGCGCTGCAGCTCGTGATGGGCCTGGGCTCGGCGCTCCTGCTGAACCGCGCCTTCGCGGGGAGCACGGTGGTGCGGAGCCTCTTCGTGCTGCCGTACCTCGTGCCGTCCATCGTGGTGGCGCTGATCTTCCAGTGGCTGCTCTCGCAGGAGTACGGCGTGGTGAACCAGCTGCTGATGCAGGGCGGCCTGGTCTCCCGGCCGATCAACTTCTTCGGGGGCCTCGGCACCGCCATGTGGTCGGTCATCGGCATGGCCGGCTGGCAGTACGGCTCCTTCGCCACGCTGCTGATCCTGGCGCGGCTTCAGGCCATCAACCCGAAGCTCTACGAGGCCGCCGCCGTCTCCGGCGCGGGGCCGTGGCGCGCGTTCATGGACGTAACGCTGCCCGCACTGCGCACCACCCTGATCGTCATCGCACTGCTGCGCGGCATCTGGATGTTCAACAAGTTCGACTCGATCTGGCTGGTGACCCACGGCGGCCCGCTCAAGGCCACCGAGACCCTGCCGCTCTACGCCTATCGGCTGGCCTTCGAGGAGTTCGACTTCGGCCTGGCCGCCGCGGCCTGCACCGTGATGTTCCTGGTGCTGCTGGTGGGCGCGCTGCTCTACTTCAAGCTGTTCGACCCCACGCGCGAGATCGAGGTGGGACGGTGAGGCGCGTCCAGGCTTACGGGCCGCTGGCCCTGCTGCTGGTGGTGCTGGTGGTCGTGGCCTTCCCGTTCTACTGGATGCTGATGACGTCGTTCACGCCGCGGGAGGCGCTGTTCAAGCCGCCGTTCAGGCTGTTCCGCTTGGATCTCTCGCTGGGCAACTACCGCGAGCTGCTCTTCGCCACCGAGTTCGTGACCTATCTGCGCAACAGCCTGATCGCGGCCGCCGGCGCCATCGTGCTGAACGTGGTGGCCGCTACCCTGGCCGGCTACGGCCTCACCCGCTTCGCGTTCCCGGGCAAGAAGGGCTTCGCCTTCGGGACGCTCTTCTCCTACATGTTCCCGCCCATCCTGATGGTGATCCCGCTCTACATCCTGTTCTCCGCGCTCCGGATGCGGAACAGCTACGTGGGCCTGATCCTGGCCCACATGGCCATCAGCCTGCCGCTCAACATCTGGCTCATGTGGCAGTACTTCCAGATCGTGCCCGTCTCGCTGGAGGAGGCCGCGTGGATCTCCGGCGCCAGCCGCCTCGCCGCCCTGCGCCAGGTGTGCCTGCCGTCAGCCCGGCCCGGCATCCTGTCGGTCGCCATCTTCTCGTTCGCGCTCTCCTGGAATGACTTCACATTCGCGTTCATCCTCCAGACCGACCGCAAGATGTTCACGCTGCCCGTCGGCCTGGCCACGTTCGTGGAGCAGACCGGCGTGCACTGGGGCATGGTGATGTCCGCCGCGGTGCTGGTCTCGGTGCCCACGTTCCTGCTGGTGTTCTTCCTGCAGAAGTACCTGCTGTCCGGCCTGCGGGCCACGGGGTAGGGACTCGCGCGATGGCCTTCAAGGTCCGGCTGGAGGGCGTGCGGAAGACGTTCGGGCGCGGCGCCCGCGCGGTGGAGGCGGTGCGCGACCTGACGCTCGAGATCGGCGAGCGCGAGTTCTTCACCTTCGTCGGCCCCTCCGGCTGCGGCAAGACGACCACGCTGCGGATGATCGCCGGCCTCGAGACACCGACCGCCGGCCGCATCTGGTTCGGCGACCAGGACGTGACGGCGCTGCCTCCGCAGCAGCGAGATATCGCCATGGTCTTCCAGGACGTCGCGCTCTTCCCCTACATGACGGTGCGCCAGAACATCGGCTATCCCCTGCGCATCGCCGGCCTGCCCAGGGCTCAGGTGGACGCGAAGGTGGAGAAGGTGGCGGCGACCCTCGGCCTTACCGACAAGCTCGCCCAGAAGCCTGGCCAGCTCTCCGGCGGCCAGCAGCAGCGCGTGGCTATCGGCCGAGCGCTGATCCGCGAGCCCAAGGTGCTGCTGATGGACGAGCCGCTGTCGGCGCTGGACGCGCGGCTACGTGTGGAGATGCGCAC
>Ga0187766_10000822_pt1 | contig 17669 bp, 15 predicted proteins | sample 0216_QUI02_MP05__4_FD_132971 | JGI IMG/M metagenome (GOLD analysis project Ga0187766, IMG submission 132971) | Tropical peat soil microbial communities from peatlands in Department of Meta, Colombia - 0216_QUI02_MP05_20_MG | ecosystem: Environmental > Terrestrial > Soil > Wetlands > Peat ... | reverse complement strand
CCGTCGGCTGATACGGCGACACGCACGGGGGCGCATGCCGCCGCCGCCGTCGCGATCACCGACCGCGATGGATCGCTGACTGCCGTCTTCAGGTCGATCACGTTCAGGGCGCCGCGGTCAGGTGCCGACGTTCCTCCGGCGGACTCGCTGACCTCGTACAGAGACTGGCCATCCGGGGACGTGGTGATCCCGAGCGCGCCGGCACCGACCGGAATCGAGCCGAGGAATTCCTTGCCGCCGAGTCGCCGTCCGATCGCCGGGTCGAGGTCAAAGACGGCGACCCTCCCGGCTCCCTCGAGGGTCACGAACGCGTAGCGAGAGTCGGGCGACACGGCGATCTCGGCCGCGCCGAGCCCGGCACCGGCCACTCCGGCCGGCGCCACGAGCGAGCCGACCAGGGCGCGCCCGACCCCGGAGGTGGCCGCCGCGACACCGAGCACCACAGCCCCGCGCCCCGCGGCTCCGAGCACGTACCTCCCATCGGGCGTCACCCTCATCCCGCTGGCATACGCCGGCACCGCGATCGTCCGCAGCAACCGCTCGCCGGACGGACCGTTGTGGATCACCGCGATCCGCGGAGCGCCGGTCTGGATCGCGACGAACGACGTGCGTCCGTCGGGCGTGGTCGCGATGCCGTCCGGGGTCCCGGGCAAGCCGAGCATCTGTCCACGCGCCGCGCGCAGAGACGGGCCGAGGACGGCTGCCTCGCCGCACCGGACCGACGGCGGCCGGACCCGGGCCACAGGCACCGCCGCGGCGGCGGTGCGCTGATCGCCGCTCGAGCATCCGGCGACGATCGCGCCGACCACCACGAGGAGCCCCGCCAGACCACCGACCCGTGCCCGCATGCGCGAGATCCTTGCACGTCGGGCGGTCAGCCGCCGGTTGGCGTTGCCTTGCGCGCACCGTTTCAAGGCCGGAAACGTTGCTAAATCGCTATATGTCGGGCTGTTCCGGTACCTATCGGGTTTGGCCGCCGGCGTAGCGCTGTTTCAGGCGCAGAATCCGCTCATCCGCGTCGATGACGGTTGCGCGCGGAATGGTTCCGTCCCGCGCGCCGGCGAGCATCGCCTCGTAAGCGATCGCTCCGGCGTCCTCGGTGGTCGAGACCAGGATGATGTCGGCGCCGGCGGCCGCGGCGCGCACGACGGCTTCGGCGGTCGCGTAGCCCTGGTGGCGCGATCTCAGGTGGTGCCCACTGAAGGCGTTTGACCTGCCCGCCCTCTTGATCGGTCGAGATCAGCAGCGGTGGGTTGCCGCCGGCGCGTGCGGCGTTCTGTAGCTGGGTGATCAGCGAGCGCACCTGTGATTCGTCCACGATGTTGTCGCTGTACAGGATCACGCCGCCGACCTGGCCTTGTTTGATTCGCGCCAACAGGCCGGAATCCGGGCTCGTTCCATCCATGCGCACCATCAGTTGCTGGCCGACCATCTCAGTGAGCGGCACGCTCGGCCGGGCACGCTGCAGCGCGTCGACGCTTGTGACCCGCGCAGCCGACGCTCTCGTTGCGGCCGACTGCGTCGGCACGTGGCGCTCCGGCGTGGACGGGTGCGCGACGACGGCCGCCGGTCGGCGATCGCGTTCGGCGCCGTGCACGATCGACACGATCGCAACCACAGCCGCGACGGCACTGACAACGATCAGCAATGGCCAGTGCGATTGAGAGCGCGTCGGCATCACCGCTGGGAGGTTCGTGAGGAAGGCCGCGGCTCGGGCCGCTCACTCGGGATCGCGGCCGACGCTTCCGTCGTCGTGATCTCGACGGATCGTCTCCGGTCGATCGCCTTGTTCTCCCTCGGCGCTTCGGTCCGGGCCGATCAGATCGAGCACATCGGGCGGCCGGATTGGCTCCTCCTCGGAAGGGCGAACGCTTAGGGCGCAGTGCCGGCAACGCTCGTCGAGGTAACTGTTGACCGTCCCGCACCGCGGGCATTGCCACTGCCGTTCGTTGACCCAGCGCCCTGTCGGATCGGGCATCACCACCTCCGAACTTGTCGATCGAGCGGACTAGTTGAGCTCGGTGCTCGTGGCGTTCAAGGCGCCCGAGGTGAAGACCAGGATCCACACGATCGAGGCGATGATGCTCACGAGGATGATCCACGCCCCATGCTTCGAGTTTGGCCTTGTGAGACGAATGGCTACGACGATTCCCAGGATGAATCCGACCAGCGGCATCGCAACCGCCGTGATGTAGCCGAGGACGACGAGGCGACGCGCGCTGTCGCTCCAGACGTTGGCCCTGGCGCCGTTGTTCGATACGTAATCGGCGATCCATCGTTCGCCGTCTGGGGTGGGGGGTGTTCTGGTGCTCATCCGAGATCCCGCTCGTAAGATTAGAGGCGACGCGTGTGGCCGCCGCAACAGGCACAGCTCCGTCGTCATCCCGAGCTGCCGCGCCGTCATCGGCGTCGGCCGCGTGGCGTCCATCAGCTTGGGTTGGCCCGCGCGATTGTGAACGTGATTCGGGTCGTGCGCGAGCGACGGCCCGCGTGGTCGGTGGCGTAGATCACCGCCGTGTAGTGGCCGGCCGCGAGCCGGCGGAGCGACAGCTTGAACACCCTCCGGCCCGCTCGGACGTGGAACCGGAGCCGCGCGACGGTCACCTGCAGCAAGCACGACTTGCCCGTGTGCACCTTTACAGAGCAGCGGTGATCCACGACGTGGCCGCGGCGCAGCTCGATGATCGCGACGGTGATGCTCGCGGCTTCGCTCAGGGTCAGGTGCAGCGTCGCGCCGTGCGTGGCTGTGAAGCGGTCCGGCGTGATCGAGGCGTGGGAGACGACACGGGAGGGCTTGCCCCCGCCGGCCGAGGCGCTCCCGGTCCCGCCGGTGACGGACTCACCGAGCACGGCGGAGGTCGACGCGACGTAGAAGGGATCGCCCGAGTAGGAAGCCACGAGGTTGTGTGTCCCCGGCTGCGCGAACGCCGTGCTGCAGACGGCGCGGCCGGTCGTCCCGGCCGACACGGCAAGGCCGGAGCAGCCGGAGATCGGCGTGCCGCCCTTCGTGAAGGTGACCGTGCCGGCGTCGGGCACCGGCGCGACCGTCGCGGTCAGCGAAATCACAGCTCCCGTGCGAGACGGGTTGGCGGACGAGACCAGTGTCGTGACGGTCCGAGACGCGGGCGGCGGCTGGGCGATCGTGTACCCAGTCACCTGCTCGCCGCTGGCGACGAACAGGCGCCCGTCGGCGGCGCTCGGGCTCGCGAAGTGGTTCACGTCGGAGCCGCCCGCCACGGTGATCTCAGGGATCGCAAACTGGCTGCTCGTCGCGCCGGACGTCGGGTCGAGCCCGTATAGAGTGCCGCTCGAGTAGTTCGTCACCCACACGAGCCCCCCGGCGAGCGTCGGCGGTCCAGTTGCGCTCGAAGTCGCCGAGAACCCGCTCTTGGCCGCGAGCGACGGTAGCGATCCCGAGCCGAGCGAGAGCGCCTTCAGGCCACCCGTGCACGCGGCGTAGATCGTCGAGTCAGCCGGGTCATAGACTGAGCCGCCAAAGCTCCCGCCCGAGCAGAACCCGGACGCCTCGACAGGTGCAGCGCTGACGTCGCTGAGAGCGGCGCCGTTCAGGAGATAGCCATTGCCGTCCTTGCCCGACTGGAACAGGAAGCCCCCGGGCAGCAGGCTCGGCATGCTCGAGCCGAGATCGAGGTCGGAAGAATCAAGCGACTGCCAGTTCGGTGGCGCCCACCAGCTCAGTGGTGAGGCTGAAGCGTTCAGCTTCACCACTGAGTCGCCGTACTCCGGGTCCGAGGTCGAGTCGCCCTTGCCGTTCCCGGTGGCGACGAACACATCGCCGGCGGCGTCGACGGCGGGAGCGTTGCCCGAGGCCCAGACCGCGCCGTCGTCATGGCCGGCATCGACCTGGAAATAGCTGAGCCCGGTCGTGCCGCCGATCGGAACCGACACGAGCCAGCCCCAGTACGTGGCACAGTCGCCGTCGTTGCCGCCGAAGCCGATCAGGATCCGTCCGTCGTCGAGCGCGAGGCCGGCGCGCTGGAGCTGGTTGACCGCGGCGCCGCCGCTCGGGTACGGCGGGTCGACCATGATCGGGAAGCCCGCGACCAGCTGCCCCGAGCCGAGGTCGAGCGCGAACAGCTCGTGGTGGACGGCCCCCGAGGACAAGACCGCGCCGACCAGGTAGATGCGATCCGTCGCTGGGTCGATGACTGGCGTGCTCGTGACGCCGATCGAAGGCGAGATGTCACCGCAGGGTGCCATCGACGAGGGCTCCGGCGTTCCGAGGTGCTCAGACCAGGCGACCGCGCCGGTCGCCGCGTCGAGCTTGTAGACGGAGTCGTTCTCGGTCGCGACGTAGACATACGAGCCGTAAACGAGCGGCTGCCCGTACACCTCGCCGTCGAGCGCGGGCGTCTGCCACGCCTGCGATCGCGCCACCGGGCTTGTGCTGTCGGGGTCGATCCCGCTGCGGGCCGCGTCGTGGCGGTACGTCGTCCACGCCGGGACCGCAGCGGCCGCGCACACCGCGAGCGCCGCCTGGACCGCCACCGCGACAGCCATTGCAAGCGACAGGATCAATCGCCGGCGCATCAGCCGTGCCAGACTATCCCGCCGACCAGGTGGCCCGCTAGGGATGGGTCGACGGGTTCGCGGTCAGTGGCGCCTCCAGGGTGTTCGTGTCGAGGCGCCGTGAGTCTTCCAACAGCCTTGGGATCAGTTCTCGGCCGAGCTCCGGGGCGTGGCCCGTACGCGGCAAGTGACAGCGAGCGCCCGTTTGTCGGGATCGGCGTGGCGATCGCCCGCCCGAGCGCGAAGCGACGACTGACGCGCTCCGCCGGCCGGCCGGTGCGCGACCCGGACCGTGCTTCTAGCGCCGCGCAGACGCCAGGCCTGCCCACCGGCTCCGAGCTCGAGCGTCTCCCAGCCGAACACGGATCCGTAGAAGGACTTCGCACCCTCGATGTCGCGGGTACGTTTGACACTTTGACACCACACGCCAGGCGACGAGCGGTTTAGGTCAACATCTGTCCTAAACCTGCGAAAGCATGAAAGCTCGATGAGCGACACCGCGAGCCGGCTGCTGGAGCTGCTGTCGCTGATCCAGGCGCGCCGCGACTGGCCCGGCGACGAGCTGGCCGACCGGCTCGGAGTTGTCGGGCCGGACGATCCGGCGCGATGTCGAGCGGCTGCGCCAACTGGGCTACCCCGTAGAGTCGCTGAGCGGGCCGGCGGGGGGCTACCGGCTTCGCGCCGGAACCGCGATGCCGCCGCTGCTGCTCGACGACGACGAGGCGATCGCGATCGCCGTCGGCCTTCGCACCGCGGCTCGCGCGTCCGTCGCGGGGATCGAGGAGACTGCCGTCCGGGCTCTCGTCAAGCTCGAGCAGATCCTGCCCGCGCACCTGCGTCGGCGCGTCCGCGCACTCGGCTCGTCGACGTTCACGCTCCCAGTCGCCGGCCCGACGGTCGACGCGCAGCACTTGACGGTCATCGCCGCCGCGTGTCGCGACACCGAGTGCCTGCGGTTCGCCTACCGCAGCCGCGACGGCACCGACACGCGTCGGGAAGTCGAGCCCCACTCGCTCGTCAACTACGGCCACCGGTGGTATGTCGTCGCCTGGGATCGCCGCCGCGAGGACTGGCGCACGTTCCGCGTCGACCGCCTGACGAAGCCGGCGTCGACCGGCGTGCGCTTCAAGCCGCACACGCTGCCGGCAAAGGACGCGGCGGCGTTCGTCGAGCGGAGCATCGCCGCAGCGCCAAACCGATTCGAGGCAACTGTCACCCTGCATGCGGCCGCGGAGGAGATCGCCCGCCGCGTCCCCGCCCACTTGGGTCAGGTCAAGCCGATCGGCTCGCACACGTGCGAGTACCGGACCGGCGATGATGACCTCAGATGGCTGGCGCTGCGCATCGCGATGCTCGGCGTCGACTTCGAGGTACACGAGCCGCCGGAGCTGATCGAGCACGTGCGAGCGCTGGCCGTCCGCTTCCGGCGGGCCGCGCGCTGACACATGCGTGCGACGCGCCGCCTAGCAGCCCAGCAGTACAGGGATATCGGCAATCGATCCGATCACGACAGTCGGCTGGATCCCGGAATCGCGCACGCGGTCCTCGCGATACTTGCCGGTCCGCACCAGGATCCCCAGCAGGCCGGCGGCCAGCGCACCGCCGATATCTGACTCGATGTCGTCGCCGACCATCGCCGCGGCCGAGCAGCTGACGCCCAGATCGGCAAGGACCTCGGTGAAGAACGCGCGCGCGGGCTTACCGACTACGTACGCCTCGCGGCCGGTGGCGAATTCGATTGCGGCGACGAACGGGCCAACGTCAAGCGAAAGCCCGTCGGCACGCAGCCAGTAGCGATTCTTCTGCAACGCAATCAACTCGGCGCCGTCCATCACCTGGCGAAACGCGTGGTTGAGCACGTCGTAGCCGAACGCGGCGCCGAGGTCGCCGATGACCACCGCCTGGCAGTCGTTCTCTGCCTCGTGCAGCTCGGCGAAATCGCGCTTGACCTCCTCGTTCATGATCAGCGCTACGCGTCGATATCCACGCTCCAGGCAGTGCCTGACGGCGAGCGCAGCTGGGGTGATCAGCTCCCCGCTGGCGACCGGCAGGCCGAGCCGCGCCAGCTTTGCGAGCGTCCGGTCGCGAGAGTACGCGGTCGTGTTGGTCACGAACCGCAATCCAAGACCGCAGGCGCGCAGCCGCTCGAGGGCTTGCTCTGCGCCCGCGATCGGCTCCTCCTCGACGTACAACACGCCGTCGAGATCGATCAGCAGTGCACGCACACCCTCGAGCATCGCCTACAACATCGCAGATCCCGACGGGGCGACGCCCGGGGCCGGCCCGGCGAGGCGCGGTCGGGTAAGATCGAACTGGGAGTCTTGGGCCGCGGTGGCGCTTGTGCCACTCCGGGGATTGGGATGTGATGTCGACAGATAACGGCGCAGCGTGCCTGCACACGTTTGACGACGAGGTGCGGATGACAGCGGCTCGGCGGCGGGCGTTGGTGACGATCGGCCTGGGCGAGTTTGTCGACGGCTATGACCTGATCGTGATCAGCGGGGCGTTGCTGCAGTTGCAGCCGCACTTCCATCTCGACAAGGGCGAGGTTGGGTGGTTGAGCGCCGCGGCGTTCTTCGGGTCGGCTGTGGGAGCATTTTTCTTCGGTGACCTTACGGACCGGATCGGCCGGCGTCGCGTGTTTGCGCTGAACTTGGCCGCGTTCGTGGGGTTGGCGTTACTGTCGGCGGTGATCACCGACGTGTGGATGCTGTTCGCGATCCGGGTGTTGATCGGGGTCGCGATCGGTGCGGATATCGTCGCCAGCATCGCGTTTCTGGCCGAGCTGTCGCCGCGGGCGTCTCGAGGCAGCTGGACCGGCGCGGCGCCTCAGATCGCGTGGTCGTTGGGCGCGATCTGCGCGATCTTGCTGGACGCGTGGCTGTACGGTGCGGTTGGCTCGCAGGCCTGGCGGTTGATGTTCGCGGCCGGTGCGCTGCCGGCGGTCGTCGTGCTTGCGCTGCGGAGGTCGTTGCCGGATTCGCCGCGGTGGCTGCTCGGGCGCGGCCGCATCGCGGAGGCGGTTGCGAGCTTCGAGCAGTTCGGGCTGCGCGTCGTCGATCCGGCCGGGCTGGCTGGGGCGGTGGCCCGGGCGGCGCGACCCGCCGCCGGGGACGAGCCTGCGGTTCGCGGCCGGCTGCGTGAGTACGCGGCGATCTTCGCCAAGCGATCGCGAGGCGCGGCGCTGTTCGCGATCCTGATGATCGGGCTGATGCCGCTGAACGGGATCGGGCAGAGCGTCCTCGGTCCGTACGTGCTGAAGGAGTTCGGTCACCTGAGTGCGACCGGCGCGCTGCTCGGCGGGGCCGTGATCTGGGTCGGCGCGATCATTGGGTCGTGTCTGGCGTGGAAGACGGTCGACAAGCTCGGCCACGTCACTTCGATCGTGGCGTCGCTGGTCGGGTTCGTCGTCGTGTACGTGCTGATGGTGACCGTCGCGCTCGGCACCGTGGCGCTCGTGCCGCTGTTCTGCTTGCTGGGGGTCGTTACCTGGTTCGGGGCGTCTGCTTCTTGGCCGCTGCCGTCCGAGCTGTTGCCCACGGCGGTCCGCGGCCGGGCGCAGGGCCTCGGCAGCGGCCTACAGCGGATCAGCATTGGCGTCAACGTGCTGCTCGTCCCGCAGCTGCTCGGGGCGTTCGGCTTCCAATCGACGGTCCTGCTCGCGACGGCGGTGTCCGTGATCTTGATCCCGTACGCGATCAGGGGCCGTCGCTACGAGCCCGCGAGGAAGTCGATCGACCTCGCCAGCGGCGACGAGCTGCTCGGGGTACCGGTCAGCGCCCGGAGCGCGATCGCGCCGAGCCCGGTCGGCGGCTTGGCAATCCGGTAGGCGGGTTCGCCCGCAAGCAGCTGGCTTCGCCCCCGTCCGGTCGCGATCATCGCCGGGATGAGAGGATCGTCATGGTTGCGGCGCAGACCGCGGTGATCCTCGGCTGTGGCCTGGATCGCCGCGGCGCGGCCGCGCCGCGGAGGGGGCCGTGCGCTGACCGGATGTGGGTGGGTGCTCGAGGGCAGCGTCTGTCCACTCGAGCATCTCGTCCGAGATTTCGTTCATCGCGAGCGCGATCGCGCCAAGCACCTCGGCCTGGGCTCCGAGCTCCCCGAGTACGACGTTGTACCTGTGCCCAGACGCGGGCGAGGTCCATCGGTCAAGCGACTCACGAATGCTGTCGAGCAGCGGCTCGCCCGCCGGGGCGAGTTCGCCGCCGATGATCACCAGCCCCGGGTCCAGCAGGCTGCAGATCCCGGCGAGCGCGCGTCCGACCGCATGTCCGGCGTCGGCGACCAGCCGTGTGGCGCCGATGTCGCCGCCGTGCAGGAGTGCGATCAGCTCGTCGAAGGTGACCCCGGGGCCGTGGGTCTGCCGCAGCGCGTCGGTCAACGCCGCCCCGCCGGCGACGGTCGCGAGGCAGCCCCGGTTTCCGCACCGGCACACCTGGCCGTCGGGGTTGATCACGATATGCCCGAGCTCGCCGGCCGCACCCGTCTGCCCGTGATAGATGCTGCGGTCGATTATCACCCCGCCCCCAATCCCTTCCGACAACCCCACGTACAGGAGATTCCGGACGCTGCGCCCGGCGCCGAACGTCGCCTCGGCCAGCGCGCCGAGGTTCGCGTCGTTGCCCAGATAGACGGGCACGCCGAGACGCCCGCCGAGCCTTCGCGTCACGTCGATCCCCGACCACGCCGGGAAGATCACCCCCGAGGCGAACCGCGGCGCGTCAGCCAGTACCGGAGCAGACACAGCCACACCGGCGGCGATCAGGCGCTCAGGTTGAAGCGCTGCCTGCGCGAGCACCGCCGCGACCATCCGCTCGGCCCTCCCGAGCGCCTCGCCCGCCTCGAGGGCGACCTCCAAGCGATCGCTGCGCGCCTCCGCCAACAGCTCGCCGACGCGGTTCGCGACCGCGACCCGCACGGACTCCCGCCCGAAGTCGATTCCCAGAAAACCGCCCGAGGAAGGATCCAGCGACAACAACGTCGGCGGCCGCCCGCCGCTGGGCGACGGGGCCCGCCGCACCGCCTCGCTGCGCTGGGCGACCACCCCCTCCGCGGCCAACTCCGCGACCAGACCCGACACGGTGGTCCGGGAGAGCCCGGTCTCGCGCGCGATATCCGTCTGGCTGGCGGCCCCACGCGCCTGGAGCACGCCCAGCACCCGCGCTCGATTGCGCACCCGCAGCGATCCAAGCGATCCAGGTGCCCGTTCCACTCATCCAACTATATCAGTACTCCGGAACAACTTCGCGCAAATCAATTTGTGTTTGTACTTGACAAGAACTAACCCAAACGCTTATGCTGCCCGGTGCAAGCTGAAGGACCCCGTCTCATGAATTAGGCGAGTCCTGTCCGTACGCGGAACGGACAGGACGACCTGGGGGCACGAGCCGGTCTTGTCCGTCACTCGGACGGACAAGACCGGCTGGCGGGACGCAAGCAGCAGGAAGGACCCACACCAACGCGTTGGCCTACCTATCCGCGGACACCGGTCGTCTTGGCGGAGCCGGTAGCGGTGAGTTCACACGGAAGTTGTTCGCGCCCACCGGTGTCGAGCTTCCGAAACACGTGCCGGAGGTGGGTTTCAAACGTCCGCCGGGTGATGAACAGACCCGCCGCGATCTCGCGGTTCGTCCGCCCCTCGGCGGCGAGGCGAGCGACACGGAGCTCGCTGGCGGTCAGCGGCTCGAGGCCGGCGCGGCTTGCGGCGAAACGCCGGGCCCAGCTCGAGCAGGGCTCGAGCGAGCTCGAGCCGCGCTGGGGTCTGCGCGAGCAATCGGCCCGCGCCTCGAGGACGAACGCCCACCCGAGCATCTCCGGCAGCTCCCGTTCGAGCGCGTTCACCCGCGCGCGCTTCTTCGGCCCCGGTGAAACCCCCCAACTCCTAGTGCCCGGCAAGCGGGCCGGCAACGGTTTTGGTCGCCTCCAGCGCTGTACGGGTAGGTCGCGGGGCGGGGATTGCCCTCAGCCGATCTGAACCGGCGTGCCCGGCAGTCGGCTTGTGCCGATCGCGTTCACCAGCCAGTCGATGTCGTCGTTCGCCAACCGGACGCAGCCGTGGCTGGCAGCCGATCCGAGCGGGTCCAAGAGACTCGCTCCGCCGCGGCCGTGGATCCCAACCGTGCCATCGCCGCCGTCAAATTGCTGCAACACGTTGCTGTGTGCCGTCAACTCGAGGACCCAGCTGCCCAGGAAATCGTTGGGATTCCACGGTATCGCCCACACGATCGCGAACAAGCCGACCGGAGTCGGAGTACTCGGCTTCCCGACGACGACGCTCAGGGTGCGAATCGGAACTCCGGCGCGAAACAGCGTGAGCGTACGCCGCCCTGTCGAAACCTCGATGCGCCATCGTGTCTGCTCCAGGACGACGTTGTTCGCGTTTACCCATCCTGCCGCGTCGTTGGGTCGCCACGGAAGACGGACCTGCACCCAGCAGCGACCAACGCCGGCACGGGGGCGCGCGATTACCAGGACCCACGGAGCGTCAGCCGGCGTCAGCCAGGCCGTGGGACGACCCAACGTCCTCCCTACGGGCGCGCGGCCGAACACCGCGATCGGCATCTCGATCGCCGCGCGCCATGCCACCGCGTTCGCGGGCCCGCGCACCGGCGCGCTCCCGAGCACACTCGCACAGACGGAGCCTGTGGCCTGAGCGTCCCCGACTCCGAGCACACCAAAGGACGCGACCACACACAACACCAGGACCAGAGCCCGTCGCACCGCGCGCATAGTTAAGCCATACGTTATCCGGCGCCGCCGTCCCGATCGAGCGGATCTTGCGCACGCGCCCGTGAGCGACGCCCGGTGGGACGTCGCATCGAGACGAGCTAGCCGGGCTCCGGCGCCGGCTTAGCCGGTGACGAGCGGAGGGCGCGGTGGGACAGGCTTGATCCTGAACCTGTCAGTGATATGAACAGAGGCTGTGCCATTGGCGGGTATGGTCACCGTCTTGCCCCTCGCGGATGCGACCACGGCCACCGTGTTGGTGTGGCCATCCTCGGTCTCGGTGACGGTGCAGCGTGATCCGGCCGGGAGGCCGTCGAAATAGCGCGAGACAGAACCGACGGTGTGCGCGGGGATGAGGAAGGCGGAGTCGAACAGGCCGCCGCAGGCCACCTCGATCGCGATCGGACCGTGCTGGTGGGCGGCCGGTCCAGCGATCGTCTTGGTCACTTTCAGGGAGCCGGGCGTGTCCTCGTACACGTCCGTCAAGCTCACCGGTACCACGGTGGCCGCCGGGACGGTCACGGTCTGCCCATCGCTCGACAAGGTCGGCGTGACCGTGGCGGTGGCGCCGTCCGTGGTCTCGGTGACGGTGCATACCGAGCCGGCTGGAATGCCGTCGAAGCTGTGCGACACAGTGCTCGCCCCGGTCCCCGCCGCGATCACGAAGTCCGGCGACAGAGCCGTGCCGTTGCAGACCGCGTGGATGGTGACGGGTCCCTGCTGGCCGGCGCTCGGACCGGCGATCGTCTTGGTGACGAACAGGGAACCCGGAATGGCGGTGTAGGTGTCGGTGATGGTGGCCGCCCCAGCCCCACCGGCCGGGACGGTGGTGGTGTGCGGGTTGCCGGCGAGGACTACCGAGATGGCGCTGGTGGCCCCGTCCGCGGTCTCCGTCACCACACAGGTGGCCCCCCCAGGAAGACCCGAGTAGGTGTGCGAGTAGACGCCTGCGGCCGCCCCGGCCGTGATAACGAAGTCAGGGCTAAGGGCGGTGCCGTCGCAGACGGTGTGGATTGTGATCGGCCCCTGCTTGCCCGCAGCCGGACCGGCAATCGTCTTCGTCACCTCGAGCTGGCCGGGGACGAGCCCGTAGGTGTCGCTGATGTCCACCGGGACGACGCGACCGGGTCCGATCGAGATCGTCTGCCTGCCCCCTTCGACGATGACCGATACAGTGCTGGTATGCCCGTCCGCGGTCTCCGTGACCGTGCAGCTGGCCGGTACGCTGATGCCATCGTATTGCTTGGCATAGTCACCCTTTGAAGCCCCGGCGTCGATCACGAAGTCTGGGCTCAACGCTGTGCCATTGCACACCGTGTGGGTCCTGATCTCGCCCTGCTGTCCCGCCGCCGGACCGGTGATCGTCTTCCTCACGATTAGCGAGCCGGGGACGAAGTGATAGATATCCCGGATCTCGACCGTCCTCGTTCCGCCGGCGGGGATCGTCACCAGCTGCCCGTTCCCCCTGACCACCACGGTCGTAGTACTGGTCCTGCCGTTGGACGTCTCGATGACGACACACCGCGTTCCAGTGTCGATGTCGCGGTAGGTGATCGACCTGGTGCCCGCGTGGGCGCCCGCAGGGATGATGAACGGTCGCCTGGGCACGAAGTCAGTGCAGAGTACGTGGATGACGACGCGCCCCTGCGTTCCGGCCGCCTGACCGGCGATCGTCTTTCTCACGACCAGCGAGCCGACCTGAAACTCCGCGGTGGCTTGGACCTGGGTGGTCAGGGTGGCCGTCTCGGCCAGGATAAGCCTCTGGGCGTCGTTCCACCCGGGGGTATTGCCGTCGTAGAGCCAGACGTTTCCGCTGGGGACCTCGGCCGTCGCCTTAGCCTGGAGCACGGCGGTGAACGGTGGACCCGTGGAGCGCACCCAGATCTCCTGGCCGTCGTGCACGTCGGCCATGGTTCCATCTCCGAGCCGCGCGGTGCCGGCCGCGTTCGAGTACATCGTCCCGCCCGTGGCGGTCACGGTGGCTGACGGCTGGTTGGTGTGGACCGTGAACGGTCCGATCACGCTCCCCTTCCCGGGGGCGCTCAGCGACGAGGGGGTCAGGGTGAGCGTGGGTGGTGTCGGCGCGGGCAGCGGCCCCTCGGCTTTGATGTGGTTCACGATCGCGACCACTGCGTGGTAGAGCGGGTCGTCGGTGCTCAGTGCGTAGCGGTCGCTGAAGAACCAGATCGCCGCCTGCACGGCGGCGGCCTTTTGAGCGTCGGTCGCCAGGGCGGGTAGGCTGGGGTCGTGGGGGTAGTACTCGTTGAGGATCCGCGCCACGTAACCGACGTTGGGGACCCCGGACTCCTCCCATGTGCCCAGGACGTAGCCGATGTTGACGGTCGTGTCGGTGTTGATGTCGATGCAGTAGACATTCAGAGTCGCGCCGCCGGCGGCCGGCCTGCCCTGGATTAGACCGGCGTAGCCCTCATCCTTGGGAGTGAAGCCGGGCGGCGGGTTTGCCGCGTTGCCCGCGGGATAGGGGTCCGTAACCGGGCTGAAAGGGTTGTCGGCGTTGGCGATGAACCCGGTGACCCCCTGGCCGGGCGACCAGCCCGAGACGATCATCTGGGTATTGCTCCGTACCGTCGGTCGCGGCGGGTGCGTTCCCACCCGGGGGACAGCGCCGGCAGGAGCGACCTGCAACAGGAACGCGGCTGCCGCCAACAGCACCGCGACTGAAACCACCCTTGCTCCCCTCGACATGGCAGCGGGAAGATACCGCGGTACATCCGCCATGGCAAGAGCCTTGTCCTCCAGATCGCAACATTGGTGATGTCGCCCGCTTGGGCACAGTCATGCCGTGGCCGAGCAGCGATGGCCTGTTCGGTGAGATGCCGCCGATGCGGAGCGATCGGAGCATTCGAGGCAACGGCCTGGGAGCGCTTATCGGTCCCCAGTGGGAGAGCGCTGACGCCAACCGCGTCCCCCCGGCAGCGACCATCGTCAACGGGTACTGCCCTCGGTGTGCGGGCCTCCGAGCCCGCACGCCTCTCCTGGACCCGCTTGGCTGCGCCCGGAGTCACGGATGCATTTGGCTGGCGAACGACGCGATCGACTGGCTGGTGGCCACAGTCGGTGAAGACCAGCTGCCGGGTACGCCGGTGCAGGTCAGCTGACCAGGTCGATGTGAGACCCGCACTCGCGTGCAGCACAGGCACCGTTCAGCGCCGCGCGCAGGTAGCCGGCGGAGCCTGGTCCGGGACGGGCGACGAGCGGCCGCCTGGTCAACGACGATCAGCTCACCGCTAACATGCGGCCGGTCACGTCCTGCTGTCGCACGTGCGATGAACACCGAACGGGATCCACTAGGCGAATCTTCGGCGTGACGTGGTGCCCCTGGCTGTGCGCGCATCTGACGATGAAGCGATGGCTCGACATCCCGCCCGTTGGCCGCTCCCGGGTCGTGACTGCGAACGAGTTCGCACTGGCTCGTACGCAAAGGGGGGAGACCTCAGGCCGTCTGGTCCGCAGTACGTGGGGATTGCGCTTCCCCGGCGAGCGACACTCTGGCGACCGTCTCGCGCCGTGCTCGAGGTCGTTGTGATGACTTTCGCGGCGTGGGCTGGTGAGAGATACGAAGCGATTGTCGATTCGAGAGGAGACTTCGATGTCAACTGTTGTCGCTGACATGTCGGTGTCGCTCGATGGATTCGTCGCCGATCCGGCCGGGCGAGTGGATCGGGTGTTCGCGTGGTACGCCAAGCCCCAGCCCCCCTCGCAGCCGCCCGAGGGACCCACCGAGGGTGAGGCGCCCGGACTGCGGGTGATCGTCTACGGCCGCCGGACGTTCGAACAGGCCAAGGGCTGGGGCGGCCGGCATCCGACCGGCCCGCCGGTGATCGTCGTCACCCACGACATTCCAGCGGGTTGGCCGCGCGAGGGCGCCGCCGTTTCGTTTGTCACCAACGGGATCAAGGGCGCGACGGAGCAGGCTGAGGCGATCGCTGGTGATGGGATGATTGCGCTCGGTAGCCCGAGCATCATCCAGCAGTGCCTCAACCTCGGACTCGTGGACCGGATTCAGGTCAAGGTGGTGCCGGTGCTGCTGGGAGCCGGCATCCGCTTGTTCGGGGATCTCACCAGGGATCCGGTTGAGCTCGAGACTCCGACGGTGGTCGAGGGCAACGGCGTCACCCACCTGCACTACCGGGTAGCCGATCGGCGGCAGACGGTGGTGGATCGTAAACCGTGGCGGTGACCGGACCCCGTTCGTCACTCCACCCCGATGAGAGTGGATCGGTGCGAGTGGGGCGGTAGCGGGCGTGGCGATCGGCATCCTATGCCTGGGCGTGACGACCCGAGTAGCCACAGGCCAAGTCAGGTCAGGTCGGTGAGAGGACCGGCAGGCCGATGTTCTGGCCCTCGCTGATCATCCTTTGGTCGTAGGTGATCAGGGCGCCGATGTGATGCGGGACGCTGGCCGCGGTGGCGAGGTGGATCGCGTTGGCGAGGTGGATCGCGTCGAGCGTCCGCAGCGTCGCGGCGCCGATCTGCGTCGCCGCTCGCACGATCGGGTCGATCGAGAGCAACCGTAGCCCGGCAAGCACGCGGGCGGCGACTGTGGGAGCGTGACCGCCGAGGCGGCGTGCAGTCCGGGGTCTCGACCGTGGCGAGCAGGCTTGAGACGCGGCCGGGCCAACGCCGGAGCTCCTGACGCAGCGCTGCGGTCTCCGCTTCGATTGCGATCAGCTTGACGAGAGCCGGGGAGTCCAAGTATGCGACCAATGCGACCGGCGAGCTACTCGCCACGCTGACGCACGTCGCCAGGCTTGCGGGCCGCGCTCAACTTCGAGTGCCGCCGTCGCCGGCGCGTCCGGGCCGAGATCGAGCGGATCGACCTCGAGCAGGTCGCTCTGCGCGCTGCGCACCGTCAACTCGGCCACAGAGAAACGGTCCGAGGATGAAGGCTGCGAAGCCATGCCTCGAGTATGTCGCAACGTTCGGTCAGCGGATGCCCTCGCCGGGTAGAAGGCTCAGACGGCGAATCGCTGCCTCGAGCTACTCCAACAGCTCGTCGTCGTTGTCGATGACGGCGCTCGCCGCGGCGGCCAGGGCGCCTCCCAGCCCGGTAAGCCGCACGCGTTGCTCGATGCGCTCTGCGGCTCCGAGGTCCGCGAGCTGGGCGAAGATCCCTGCGTCAACCGGTCGACGTGCCGGCGCTCGGCAGCATGCGGGCTCACCGGCGCGTTCGCCTTCGGCGAGCGAGCGGCGGTGGCTGATGAGCATTCGCCGGAAGATCGGGGCGGCGCTGTTCTTCGGCTGCGTGTGGGTGCAGCCGAGGCAGACCAGCCGCGCGAGCAGTGATCGCCAGTCGGCAACGAGCAGAGATGGGTGCCCGTGTCGCGCAGGTTGCAGCCGGCCGCGAACTCGGCCCACTCCTCGGCGGTCGGGTTGCGTAGCGCCGCCGAGCCGTGCAGGAACTCGTAGGTTCCGCGAACGGCTTTGCGGTACGCCTCGACCAGCGTGGCCGCACTCGTCGTAAGCGTCGTTCGGTGCGGTGATCGGGGGCGCCGAGGGCGGTCTCGGTGCCCCTCCTCCGAGAGGATCTCCCTTGTTCCAGCGAGCCGATCCCGTCCTGCCCAGCCTCCACTTTCGACCTGTCGACGGCTCCGGAAGGGGCGTCGGTAGGTCGGAAGTACCCGTGCGCTGTGGTGGTTGGGTCGTGAGCAAGGGGTTGGTTGGGCTTGCAGCAGCGCGTCGTAGCAGCTAATCCGAACCGGCATGCGCACTCCCGGGTATTGGGCAGCCCGGCAGTCCTGGCGTCGCTCGCGCAGGAAGATGCGCGTAACGCCTGTTGTCGGTCGCGTACGCAGGGGCGCGTGTTCGCGATGACTGACGTTGGCTTACGCGGTGGAGCCGACGCGTCGGGCGTCGGTTCGCGACAGCACGTCGCAAACGATCAGCGTCGCCGAGGCCGGTGATCCCTTGACGAATCCGAAGAACGGACCGAACGCCTTGGTTGCCGAGAAGCCGGTGACGTAGAGCCCGTCGAGCGTCGTCTGGAAGGCCTCGTCCAGAACTGGGAAGCCGTCGTCCAGCTGGATTCGGTCGCGAACGCCGCGGAGGTAGGAGACTTTGCCGAGCGCCGCCCGATATCCGCAGGCGAACACGACGTGGTCGACGGCGAGCCGTGTCGAGTCCGAGAGGACCACTTCGAGTGTTTCGTGGTGGCGGTCGGGGTCGGCTTCGAGGACCTCGACGCCGGGCCACCGGTGGATGCGATCGGACTCGAGCCGCGCAGTCAGCCAGTGCTCGAGCGTCAGTCTGCCCACCTCCCAGAAGCGCCTAGGAGCGTGGGTCAGTAACCGGGAGTTCCGTCCGGCCCGTTTAATAGTGCTTTGTGAGGTCCGGGATTTCGATGCAACACGACGTCCGCCCCCGAATTCCTCCTCTCCCGTATTCAAACGGTT
>Ga0187766_10000821_pt1 | contig 17699 bp, 10 predicted proteins | sample 0216_QUI02_MP05__4_FD_132971 | JGI IMG/M metagenome (GOLD analysis project Ga0187766, IMG submission 132971) | Tropical peat soil microbial communities from peatlands in Department of Meta, Colombia - 0216_QUI02_MP05_20_MG | ecosystem: Environmental > Terrestrial > Soil > Wetlands > Peat ... | reverse complement strand
CGCTTCGTGTATCTGGCCTACCGCATCACGGACCTTCCCGTCCGCGAGCAGGAGCTGCGCCCGCAGAACCGGGATCAGGAAGGTGAACGAGCTCGGGAGCTTCTTGTTGGCCTGGTCCAGGGTCGCATTCGCGGAGTCGTACTCGAACTGCGCACTCTGCAGGTAGTAGAGACCGCCGTATCCATCCGGGCTAAGTGGATAGAGCCTCAGGAGACGTCGCGCGTCCGCCGACGCCTCGGCAGTCTTGCCGACCTGGAACTTCACGAAGCTCTGGTTGAACAGATAGAGAGGAATGCTATCCAGGGCGGCCACGCGATCGACGTAGGATTCGGCGCGGACGAAGTCCTTCTCCTGAATCAGGATGTTCGTGCTGTTGACGAGCGCCGTGGGGTCGCGCGGATCGATCGCCAACGCCTCGTCGAACGCCGCCAGAGCGCGCTTCGGGTCGGGCGTGGGTCCCGTCATGAAGTACGTGCCGATCGTCAGGTACTTCTCTCGTTCCGGCAAGTGATCGCGAAGGTCGTATGCCTTCTGCAAAGAGGCCTGCCCCCTTGCCGTTTGCGCACCCATATTGCTCAGCACTACACCGAGCTTCCGATAGGCCATCGCGAAGTTGGAGTCCAGCGCGATCGCTTGTTCCAAGAGGTCGGCCGCCCGCTGTTGATCGCCGTCGACCTCGGCGGCTCGAACGCCCTGCGTGTAGCGACGGAGGGCCTCGATGCTCGGCGTGGTGACGTCGGCCAGCGGCGCCTCATCGCGCACCGACTTGAGCGATTCGCCGACGCGGGCGCGCAATCCGCGGGAGAGCTTGTCGATGGCGGCGACGATCCTCGTCGAGTCGGCCGCGGACTGTCGGATCGCGGCGAGGACATCGCCGCTGGCGGCCGAATAGATGCGCGCCGTGATGATGTACGTCGTGCCCACGCGCGATACGTCGCCGTCTACGAGCGCTCCGATCCCCTCCCGCGCGGCGATCTCGCGCGCCAGCTGGAGGTCGACGCGTGTGCCGGGGGGCCGCTGCATTCGGCGCAATGCGCCCGTGACGACATTCTGTTGGACGACGGTGACGGCACGCGACTGCTCGAGGTCCGTGCGCAGCGCATCGCTCACGACCGAGCCGAGGGTCGAGTCGCCGCTCGGGCTGCCGAAGTCGGTGACGAGAACAGTCGGCTTTTCCTTGAGCAGCCCCGCGGCCACGAGATTACCCGCCGGGCCGACACCGAGCGCTCGGAGCGCGAGGAAGCCTCCGACGACGAGCGCGAAGGCGCCGATGGCCCCGGCCGTCGCCATCGCGAGCCGCCTGGTGGTGAATCGCGGGCCGGCTCGGGCGACGAACGGCAATCCCAGCACGGCTGCTATCAAGGCGCTCGGGACTACCCAGTGCGGAAGTCCGATCGACTCCGTGACTCCCCAGACAGCCAGCACGAGCAAGCCCGACGCCGCGATGTACTGCGCGAGAGCGCCCGTCGCCGATTCGGGCGGCCGGACAATTGTTCGGGTGGTGACACCGCCCGAGCTGTCCAGCGCATCCAGCTGAGTGAGCAGCTCGCTCGCGCTCTGCGGCCGATCCTGTGGATTCTTGGCCAGGCAGCGCGTAATGAGATCGGCGAGAGGCGGCGGTACATCCGGCCGCAACTCACTCACCGGCGGCGGCGTCTCGGTGAGGGTCGCAGCGAGCGTCTCCTGCGGTGTGCGCCCGGCGAAGGGTCGCTTCCCCACGAGCATCTCGTAGCCGACGAGACCGAAGGCGTAGATGTCGGCGCGCGCGTCGACGTTCGGATCGGCGGCCGCTTGCTCCGGCGCCATGTAGCCGGGGGTGCCGAGAGACACGCCCATCGTGGTGAGGCCCTCACCGCGCGCGCCCTGCGCCGACTCGCTCAGTGCCTTGGCGACCCCGAAATCGAGCACCAGGGCCGAGTCATCCTGCAGCATGATGTTCTCGGGCTTGATGTCGCGGTGCACCACGCCGCTCCGATGCGCGAAGGCGAGCGCCTTCGCCACATCGCGCAGGATCCGGATGACCGTCGGAATCGGGAGAGGCCCCTCGCGATTCAGGCGTGCGCGGAGCGACTCACCCCGCACGTACGGCATGGTGAAGTACGGGACGCCGTCCATTTCGCCGGCGGCGAGCACCGACACGATGTGCGGATGCTGGAGCTGGGCGGCGAGCTGAATCTCGCGCCGAAAGCGCTCGATGTTCACGCCGCCGGTGAGCTCGGGGGCGAGCGCCTTCACCACGACCTGGCGTCCCAAGGCGTTCTCCTGGGCCAGGTACACGCGGGACATGCCGCCCCGACCGAGCTCGCGCTCCAGCGTAAAGGCGGAGCCGAGCGCGGCCTGCAGCTGATCGCGAAGCTCCATGCTCACAAAGGAATTACGGGACAAGGAACGATGACGCCGCGGTACGGGGAGGACTAGGGGCATCCGTCCGCCCGATCTCATAACGGGGTGCGGCGCCGCGAAGTGACAACTTGTCGCAACTCCGACCGGCCGGCATCATCTCCCACTATGGATGGGGGAGCGTCCGTAACAACACAGCCCGCGGACCTCGTCGCCACGTGTACGCGCTTCTGCCGCGCCTTGCGGGCGCGCGGAGTCGCCGTAGCGCCGGGAGAGGCGATCGACGCCGTACGCGCCCTCGCGGCCATCGACGTGAGCGATCGCCGCGAGCTCTACCTGGCGTTGCGCAACGTGCTCACCACGCGCCCGGAGGACTTCCCCATCTTCGATGAGCTCTTCGATCTCTTCTGGGCGGTGCCGCGCGGGCCGGCGTCCCCGGGGAAGGCATCGGTCCAGCTGCGCGCGCCGCCGATGGCGGAGAGCGGACAGATCGCGCTCGAGCGGTGGATGCGCAGCGACGAGCCCGAGCCTGACGAGGAGGCCCCCTTGGGGATCGCGCGAGCCAGCGACCGCGAGTCGAGCGGGGGCGGGGACATCCAACGCTATCGCGATGACGCGCTGCGCGAGGTGACGCGCATCGCTCGCTACCTCGCTCGGCGCCTCGCCGCCCGGCCGAGCCGGCGGTGGCGGGCGGCACGCTCGGGACCACGCCTCCATCTGAGGAGGACGGTACGCCAGTCGCTCAAAACCGGCGGCGACATCTCGGAGCTTGTCTTTCGCGAGCGCAAGCTCCGCCGCACCAAGCTCGTCGTGCTCTGCGACGTGTCGGGCTCCATGGAGCTCTACGCGCAATTTCTGCTGCAGTTCCTGTATGCGCTCCAGCACAGCTTCGCCTCGGTGGAAACCTTCGTCTTCTCCACCCGGCTGAGCCGCATCACGCCATTGCTCGGCCCGCGCCGCTATCGCGAGGCCCTCCTCGCCCTCCACCGAGACGTGCACGACTGGAGCGGCGGAACGCGCATCGGCGCCAGCCTGGCGTCGTTCGTCGCGCGCTGGCAGCGCCTCGTCGACCGGCGCACGATCGTGATCGTGCTGAGCGACGGCTGGGACACCGGCGAACCGGAGCTCCTCGCAGGTGCGATGGCGGCGATCCGGGAGCGCGCCGGCCGGGTCATCTGGCTCAACCCGCTCCTCGGGAGCAAGAGCTACCAACCATTGACGCGGGGTATGCAGGCCGCGCTGCCCCACGTGGATGTCTTTGCGCCCGTCCACGACCTGGCGAGTCTGGCCGCGCTCGCCCGCCACCTCTCGCTCTGATGTCGTCAGGCAGGCCCCCCTCGCCCCCCTCTTCCAACGACGCCCAGGAGGGCCTCGATCAGCTCGAGTCGCTGCGCGGCTCGGAGCGTCGTGTGGCGATGGCGACCCTCGTTTCGACCAAGGGCACCACACCGAAGAAGGAAGGCGCCAAGATGTGGGTCGGTGAGGGCGGGCGGATCCTCGGATCCGTCACCATCGGCGGGTGCGTCGATGCGCGAGTGCTCGAGGCCGCCGAGAAGGTGCTTGCCGGCGCGGGCTCGTCACTTCTCTCGATCTCGATGGACGACGAAGAGGCGTGGGACATCGGGTTCACCTGCGGGGGGACGGTCGAGGTGCTGGTGGAGCAGGTGGCGCTCGATGGCGCGGTCGATCCGATCGTCGCGGCGTACGACGTGATCCGACAGGAGATCGCGGCGGGGCGGCGCGCGGTCGCGGTGGCGCCCCTCAGCGGTGAGGGTCGGCGCGTGGTCGTGCGCGAAGATGGCTCGCTCGTGGGGAGCCTCGGCGCAGCGACGCTCGACAGCGAGGCCCAGGGGGTCGCGCTCGACGTGATGCGCCGAGCCGCATCGCGCGCCGGCACACTCGGCGATCCCGGCGATGCGTTCTTCTTCGAGCTGCACGGCCCGGCCACCACCATGGTGATCTACGGCGCCGGAGTCGTGGCCATGCCGCTCGTGAGCATCGCGAAGGCGCTCGGTTGGAAGGCGGTGATCGTCGACGGGCGCGAGCGCTACGCCACCCGCGAGCGGTTCCCCCAAGCCGACGAGATTCACATCGGCATCCTCGGCGAGATCGCCGAGCGCCTGCCGTGCGACGCGTCGACGGTCGTCGTCCTCGTCGCCCACGACTACAAGTTCGAGCTGCCGGTGCTCCGCACCGTGCTCCGCCGCTCTCCCGCTTACGTCGGACTCCTGGGCAGCCGCAAGCGCGGGAAGGCGATTCTCGACTTCTTGGCGGAAGAGGGGTTCGACGCCGAGACCCTTTCGCGAATCCACGTGCCGGTGGGTCTCGACCTCGGCGCCCAGACGGCGGGCGAAATCGCGCTGGCCATCGCCGCGGAGGCCTTGGCGGTGACGCATCGGCGATCGGGCGGCTCGTTGGCGCGGGGCGGCGCCGCATGAAGGTCCTGCGCATCCGACGCGCCGATGCCACTCCTGACCGGGTGGCCGGGCATTTGGTGGCGCACGAGCTACGCGATGCGAGTGGGGCGACCGTCTTCGCCAAGGGGAGCCTCGTCGCCGAGTCTCGGATGGGCGAGCTGATGGCGCTCGGATGGGACGAGCTTCACCTCATCGCCCCGGACGCCGACGAGATGCACGAGGAGGAGGCGGGCCAGCGCATCGCGCTAGCCGCTGCCGGAGAGGGGATACACGTGGGCGCGATGTCCGGCGGCCACTGGCCGCTCACGGCAACCCATCGTGGAATCCTGCGCGCCGATGCCGAGCGGCTCGAAGCGATCAACTCCGTGGAGGGCGTGTGTGTCTACACGCTGACCAATGGCCAGGTGGTCGACGAGGGAGAGTTGGTGGCGCGCGCCAAGATCATTCCCTTCGTGCTGGCGGCTCGGTTGGTGGCCGCCGCCGAAGAGATCGCGCGCGGGGCAGGCGGCGTCGCGCACGTCACGCCCTTCCGGCCGATGACGGTGGGCGCGGTGGTTCGTGAGACACTTGGTGAGCGGGCGATGATGCGATTTCGGGAGAGCGTGCGCGAGAAGGTCGAGTGGTTCGGCTCACGGCTGCTCGAGCCGCGGTTCGTCACGTCCACCGCCGAAGCGGTCGCCGCCGCGATCGAGGGGGCCATGGCCGACGGCGCCGACTTTCTGCTCATGGCCGGGACGAAGGCAATGGATCCACTCGATCCGTCGTTCGTCGCCCTCGACCGTTTGGGGGTGAAGCTCGAGCGGTACGGCGTCCCCGTTCACCCGGGAAGCCTGCTCTGGCTGGCGAACCACGGTCGCCTGACGATAGTCGGAATGCCCACCTGCGGTCTCTTCACCCAGGCGACGGTCTTCGACCTCCTCTTCCCCCGGATGCTGGCGGGGGAGCGCCTGACGAAGGGTGTGCTCTCGTCGCTGGGGCATGGAGGGCTGCTCACCCGCGAGATGGCGGGCCGATTTCCCCCTTATCGCAAGACGGGGGAACGGGGCGCCATCGCCGAGTCGTGATCGCGGCGATCGTGTTGGCCGCCGGAGCGGGGAAGCGCTTTGGTGCGCAGAAGCTCGTGGCCCCCCTTCGCGGGCACCCGCTCGTCAGGTGGGCAGTGATGGGGGCGATCGCGGCGGGGGTGGACGACGTCGTCGTCGTGGTCGGTCACGACGCGGCGAGTGTGACGGCTGCCGTGGATGGGCTGCCGGTGCGAGTGGTTCGCAACGAGCACGCGGCCGCGGGGATGAGCACCTCGCTCGCCGCCGGTGTGCGCACCCTCCGGCCCGGGACGCGCGCAGCGTTCGTCGTGTTAGGCGATCAGCCGAGCGTGCCGGCCGAGGTCTTTCACTCGCTGCGAGCGCGCTACGAGAAGGAGAGAGGGAAGGGTGAGGGGAAGGGGAGCGTGCGGGTCGTCGTACCGCGCTACGCCGGCGAGCGCGGGAACCCGGTCCTCTTCGACGCCGCGGTCTTTCCCGAGCTGCTCCTCGTAGAGGGGGATCGCGGCGCGCGTGAGGTGGTGACTCGCGATGAGAAACGCCTCGCCGACGTGGACTTCGCCTTCGCCATGCCCGCCGACGTGGACGACCGCGCCGCGCTCGACGCGGCGGAGCGCGCGCCGTGACGTCGCCGACTTTCGGGCAACGATCTCCCTTTCTCGTCGCCGGGATCTCGGCGCGCACGACAAACGCGCGGGAGATGGACGAGTCCACGGCCGCGATCGGGAAGCTCTGGGGCCGCTGGCTCGGCGAGCAACCGTGGACCGGGCTGCCGCAGCGCGACGAGCCATCGGCCACCATCGCGGTGTATGGCGACTACGAGAGCGATCACCGGGGCGCCTACACACTCACGATCGGCCGCCTCGTGGAATCCGCGGGCGCTGTTCCTCGCGGCCTCACGCTCGCCCGAGTGCCCGGCGGCGATTACGCCGTCTTCGCCGGGCGTGGCGCGATCCCGGACGTCGTCGTGAGCACCTGGCAGACCGTGTGGGAATACTTCGCGCCCCCCCAGGAGCGCGAGCGGGCGTACACTGCGGACTTCGAGTGGTACGACCCCAGCGACGCGCAGCGATTGGAGATCTGGATCGCGCTGCGTCCGGTTGCAAAGGGATCCGTGCGGTAACTCGGGCGGCAGTTGGTCGCCGGATGGTCGCCGACGTTGCGAGACCGCGTGCTGGAGGTCTACATGCGGGACGTCGACAGCTCGACTCTCCCACCCCGGCTCCACCCCCACGGAAACAGAGGCGGGACCAGTGATGCGGCGCTAGTTTTCTCGTGCCAGGCCGCAGTAGGCGGCACCCGCGCGACCCTCACTACGACACCCCATGTTCTACTCTGCACGAACACTCGGCGCCCTTTTCGTTGCGGCGCTCATCGCGACGTCCGCCGGGAGCGCCCAGCAGGAGAAGGAGAAGCGCCCCATCACGATCGCCGATTTCGAGGCGATGAAGGCCGTGAGCGACGCGCAGCTCTCCCCCGACGGCTCGGCGATCCTCTACGCGCTACGGACCACCGATCTCGCGCAGAACACGAGACGCACGGTCACCTATCGAGCGAACCTTTCCGGCGGACCGCCGAAGCAGTTCCCCGACGATTCGACGGAGGCGACCCAGGCCCGCTGGTCGCCTGACGGGAAGCGGGTCGCCTTCATCGCCGCCGGGCAGCTCTGGGTGGCGGATGCGATGGGCGCCGGACGCAAGCAGCTCACCACCCTCACCGGTGGCGCGACCGGGCCGATCTGGTCTCCCAACGGGGATCGGCTGGCATTCACGTCGCGCGTCTACGCGGCGTGTACCGACGACGCCTGCAATGCCGCTCGCGCGAAGGCGGCGAGCGAGAACAAGGTGAAGGCGCATGTCGCCAGCCAGCTGCTTTATCGCCACTGGAACGCCTGGGACGACGGGACGCGCGCCCACCTCTTCGCGATCTCCCCCGACGGCGGCGGGCTGCGCGAGCTGACGCCGAATGCGGACTACGACGTGCCACCCGGACCCTTCGGTGGAAGCGAGGGCTACGCCTTCTCCCCCGACGGGAAGGAGATGGCGTACTCGGCCAAAGACCAGGGCGCCGCCAACGCCTGGTCGACCGACGTAAACATCTACCTGGTGTCCGCCGCGTCAGGCGCGCCGCGTGTGATCACCGGCGACAACAAGGGCGCCGACCAGAATCCGGTCTACTCGCCGGACGGGAAGTACATCATCTACCAATCGCAGGCGAGGGCCGGCTTCGAGTCCGATCGCTGGCGACTCATGCTCTACGATCGTGGCACTGGGCAGATGCGCGAGCTTCTCCCGAACTGGGACCGGAATGCCGATTCCTATCTCTTCTCCCCCGATGGCAAGTCGATCCTGATTCAGACGGTGGATGCCTCTCGCGAGAAGCTCTATCGAGCGCCATTCAACGGATCCACGGCGGGGGCGCCGGCTTCCCTGATCTCCGAGCACAACAACGCCGGCCTGACGATCGATCACTCCGGGAAGACGATCGCCTGGCTCCGCGATGCGATCGATCACCCGACCGAGGCCTTCATCGCTCAGCTGGGCTCGGGCGGGATCTCCGGCGTTCGTCAGGCGACGCACGCCAACGACTCGCTGGTGGCACAGCTCAAGCTCTTCCCGGCCGAGGACTTTTGGTATCGCGGGGCGAATGGCGACAGCGTGCAGGGGCTGCTCCTCCGGCCGCCGCAATTCGGGCCGGGGAAGAAGTTCCCGCTCGTGCTCGTGATCCACGGTGGGCCGCAAGTGCCCTGGCTCGACAACTGGCACGGCCGCTGGAACGCGCAGATGTTCGCCGCACCGGGGTACGGCGTGGTGATGATCAATCCCCGTGGCTCGCCCGGCTACGGACAGAAGTTCGTCGACCAGATCTCCAAGGATTGGGCGGGGGCGGTCTACACGGATCTGATGAACGGTGTCGACGCCGCCCTCCAGAAGTACGCCTGGCTCGACGGCGACAAGATGGCCGCGGCGGGGGGCTCCTACGGCGGCTACATGGTGAATTGGATCGCCGGTCACAGCACGCGCTTCAAGGCGCTGGTCACGCATGCCGGCCCCTTCAACCTGGAGACGATGTATGGCGCCACCGAGGAGCTCTGGTTCCCGGAGTGGGAGTACGGCGGCCCCCACTGGGATTCGACGGCGATGGCACAGCAGTATCGCAAGTGGTCGCCACACCTCTTCGCCAAGAACTTCAAGACGCCGACGCTCGTCACGGGAGGGGAGCTCGACTTCCGCGTCCCTTACACGGAAGACCTCTCCATGTTCACCGCTCTCCAGCGCCAAGGGGTTCCATCGCGCCTCGTGATCTTTCCCGACGAGGGGCACTGGATCGGCAAGCCGCAGAACCAGCGGCTCTGGTGGAACGAGGTGCAGGGCTGGTTGGCGATGGGCTTCTCCGGCCAGCCGCCGGCGGTGCAATGAGCGCGTGCGGCGCTACTTGACCTTCTTCGCCGATTTCCTCGCGATCGCCGCCTTGGTCCAGATGAGGACGATGCCGCACTCGGTGTGGTTCCCGACGTACCGCGCCGGGGCGCTGATCGAGCTGGGATAGACCTCGATCGCCCAGACGTCTGGCAGCCGAACGAGGCTACTGATGTCGCCGTGGACGGGGTAGACGCGCTCATCGTCCAACCAGTAGGCGACATCGCACGTCGCCTGGGCGTTCTTCTCGGTCACGCCGCTGGCGTCGTCGATTATCCGCTGATCCATTCCGCTCGGATCGGGGTTCTGGACGCTGGGGGAGACCGACGACGGGCTCGTGCCGTTTGGTAGTGTCGGCCGGCTGAAATTGTCTCGCACCAGTGGGATTTGACCCGCCAAGCCTCGCATGACGAGTCGCTCCGTTCCATCGGCATTGGTGATCAATCGCGTGGCTGGCGCGTTGGCGGCGATCGCGTCGGCTACCGTTTGGGTCGGCATCCTGTTTAGCATCTCCTCGGTGATGAAATAGCCGCCTCCGGTCAGCCGGCGCTTCTCGAAGTCCGTCTCGATCGTCGAGCGCCCGGTGACGGTCACGCCGGCCAGCTGCTGGACGTTAGGACCCAACATGACCGTTGCCTGCGTCTCGGCGGCCGGAGCGAGGTCGACCGCTGCCTGGCCAGGTGCGAGTCCGACGCTCTGCACATCGATCGCGTGAGTGCCGGCGGTGAGCGCCGCGAACCGCGCCACGCCTGACGAGTCGGTGCCGACGCTCCCCTCCTTCCCGCTGACGGTCACCCGCGCGCCCGCGAGTGGACGGCCATCCGGTCGCTGCACGGCGACGAGGAGACGCGAGTCGCCCGTCCCCAGGTCCACGCGCAGGTTCCGCACGATGAGCTGCCCACGCTGGGCCACCACACTCGTTCGCGCCGCCTGAAACGCAGAGTCGACGATGCGCAGCGTGAGGGGGATGCCCACCGGCACGCCACAGAGGCGATAGACGCCGCCAGTGTCCGTCTGCACCGTCGAGGAGTGGGGAACGCGCACGAGCTTCTGCCCCTCGGCGGACGAGATTGTCCAGCTCATTTGGATCGGCTCATCAGCCAGGGTCCGCCCGCTGCGCGCGTCGCTCAAGCGGCCGACGACGATCGCCCGGGTGGCCAGGGTCATCGTGTCGGCGCACATGGTGGCGGCGAAGGTCTGGGGTGGCGGCAGGCCGATCGTCACCGTCGTCGAATCGCCGGATCGTATGGCGACATCCTGCTCGAGAGGCGGCACGCCGAGGAGGGGCATGAGCGAGTCCGACACAAGCAGATGAGCCGTGGGCGGCGGAACGTCGACGAGGCGAAAGCGGCCGCCCGCATCGGTAGTGGTCGCGATGTTGGTCCCGGCGAGAGCGATCGTCGCGCCGGCGACAGGCAACCCGGTGGTGCTGTCGAGCGCCGTACCGACGAGCGTCGCCACGCTCGCCACGGTTGCCGCGGCGCCAGTGAGCCCGGTCATCGCGATCACCTCGCCCCCCGCCTCACGCACCCCGACCAATCCATTGGTGGTTGGCTTTGGCGCGATCAGGCCGTGGGTGCGCGCGGTGTCCTGGCCGAGGAGTGGCATGCGGATGATCCAGCGCGAGACGATCCAGGCACCGCTCGGGAGGTGCGTGAACTCGATGCGTCCAAGGAGCGCGTCACCCGGCGCCTGCACCGGAAGCTCCGTGTGCTGAAACTGCAGGAACCGGAGCTCGGAAGTGCGGGCGTCGAGCCAGAGAACTCCCGCGACATCGGGGAGCTTGCGCGAGGGTGCGGGCACGAACTCGAGCCCGACGACTCCCGGCTTCGAAGCGTCGAGCGGGCGCACCCGCCAGCAATGCTGAGAGGCGAAGGACTCGGAGAGCAGGACGCGCGCATCAGGTGCGAAGTACTCCGTCGAATCGACATCGGCACGCACGTAGCCGCGGACGGCGAGCGACTCCGCCGGCGCACTCACGAACGGGTTGCCGGTCACTCCGGTGCGCCGCTCCCGATGGTCGCGCCGGACGACACCGTTGAGCGCGATGTCCCGCGAGAACTCGTCGATCGTGACGTGCACCAGCTGTTGTTCCTGCGTGAACGCGGTGGCGTCGAGCGCGCTGCGCGAGTTCTCCCAGAGCCGCTGCGCTTCGACACTCTGCTCGGCGGGGGCGACGCAGCTCCCGCGGCCGGCAACGGTCACGGTGGGGAGGCCGACGACCGACGCGTGGGCGAGGAGCACGATCTCGCGCACCTGTCCGGCGGCGAGATCGAGCGGCGGCGATGACACCGCGCGAAAGCCCACACGCCTCGCGCGCACGACGTAGCGTCCGGGCTCCGGTGCGCGGATCACGAATCGGCCGGAGTCGTCGGTGAAGGCGCCGCCGCGACTCGTGCTGTCGGACGCCAGCAGTCGCACGAGAGCGCCCGGTATCGCGCTGTGAAGGCTGTCCGTCACCACCCCGCGCACGACCTGGGCTCGGCCGGCGGTCGCCATTGCCAGGAGAGCGACGCAGCCGGCGGCGGCGAGGAACAGCGCCGGGGCATCGCGCCGCGACGAGCGACCGCTCGTGACACCGGAGCCGCTGGCGCCCGCAATCATTGCCCCGAGCTCTTGTGCGCCCCCGAGTCGGCGGCAGCGGGGCTCAGGCGCGATCGGCGGGCCGCGCCCTGACGCGACCAGATGAGGACGATGCCGCAGGGGGCGTCCGGCGCCGCATATCGCGCCGGCGCTTCCGCCGAATTCGGATAGACCTCGATCGCCCAGATGTCGCCTGGCTTGATGACGGTGTTGATCTCTCCCAGAATCGGTCGCTCTCGCGCGCCGTCGATGTAGTACGCGACTTCGCAGCTGGCGGACGGTCCGTGTAAGTAGTCCTGCGGCGGGGGCGGTTGTCCGCTCATCAATGGGCTGTTGTCGGGTATCCCACTCGGCGGCGATATGCCGCCGGGGGCGCCGCGCGCAGGGATCGCAGCATACGTCCCGGGGCTCGAGCCCATGTTGACCTGATCTCCGATCGCGCCGCGAGCGTGCAGAATCTGATTGCCATCGGGAGTCGTGGTCACCGTCATCCCCGGTACGCCGGCGACGAGATCGGTGGTGAAGAGCGCGCGCTGCTCGGCAATCATCTCCGGCGTGATGAAGTAACCCTGACCTCGTTTACGCCGGCTTTCGAATTCACCGGCGGCACTGCGTGCTATCACGTTGACGGCGGGGAGAACCTGAACGGCGCGCTCGAGCGAGACTGCGAGTTGCGTCTCCAGCTCGGGATCGATGTCGACCGTAGCGCGGGCCGGTTCGTAACCGAGCAGCCGCACCTCCACTACGCGAGTGCCCGTCGGCACAGTGTACATGTGCGCCACGCCGGCGCTGTCTGTCAATGCGTGCTCGGCCGCCCCCACTCCGTCGATCGACACAAGTGCATGGCGCGCGGGGGTGCCGGCCCTCGTGGTAGTCGTTATGCTGAGCTGCGATCGGTTCGCGGCCCCCGCAGCCGGGACGAAGAGATCTCGCACGAGAAGCTCGTTCTGGCGGACGCGAATCTCGGCCTCCGCTAGCATGGTATTGGCCCGATCGACGCGCAGGGTGAGCGGCGTGCTTGGCGGGATTCCGCAGACGCGATAGACGCCGGAGCTGTCAGCCACAGTCGTGTCGCTCCGATTGGCGAGGTGGAGGCCTCCCGCTGCCTCCCACCCCTTCCACGAGAGGATCACCGTCGCGGCCGGAATCGAGCGACCTGAGCGGACGTCGCGGACTCGTCCCACGAGGAGCGTGCTGGCCCCGCCGCTCACGGAGCACCGGCCGGCGAGGAGCGCGGCGACCGAGGGGAGGGCGAAGTCGGCGAGCGCGGATTGCCCTTGCACGAGCGTGACCTGGCGCCGGAGCGATGCGAGGCCGACGAGCGGGATGATCGAGTGCTCGAGCTGTAGCGTTTGCGCGCCGAGAGGGGCCTGCGTCAGATGGTACACGCCCATCGAATCGGTTTGCGTCGTGATGTTGCTCCCGACGATCGTGATCGTGGCGCCGGATAGTGGGAGGCGGCGCAGGCTGTCGTAGGCGCTTCCTTCGATGGAGGCGAGAGCGCCGGCGGAGAGCAGCCCGCCCTCGCGGGTCGTCATCCTCACTACCTCGCCCCCCGCCTCCCGGATCCCGGCCAGCGTGATCTCCTGCACTCCGCCGAATGTCCCGTGCGCCCGCGCGTCGTCGCGGCCGATCATGGGCATGCGGATCAGCCACTGCGACACGAGCCACGTGCCGTTAGGCAGTCGCTGGAACGCGACTCGACCCCCGCGGTCCTTCGCGCCGACGTGAAGCGGGAGAGGGATGTACTCGAACTCGAGGGAGCGCAGCTCGGACGAGCTTTCATCGAGCCAGAGCACGCCGCCCACGTCCACGCGCCCGTGCGTCGCCGGCTCGAACGCCAGTCCGATGAGCCCCGCCTGTGCCGCACCGCCGCCACGAAGCCGCCAGCAGTGCTGGGCGGCGAAGATATCCGAGAGCAGGACTTCCGCGTCGGGGGCGTAGTAGTCGGTGCTGTCCTTCCCCACCACCACGTATCCGTGCTTGGCTAGCGACTCGGCCGGCGCGCTCACGAACGGGTTCGCACTTCCACCCTCCGTGCGCCGTCGGCGCTCCGCGATCACCGTTCCGGACGGAGTTACATCGCGATCGAACTCGTCCAGCGTCAGGTGGAAGAGGCCTTGCTCCTGCGTCAGGGAGGTCGCGTCGAGGGCCTTGCGGGCTTCCTCCCACACCCGGGCCGCATCGTCGCCCTCCTTCGTGCGCTGGCCGCATCTCGCCTCTCCGCTGACCGTGATCCCTCTCAGCACAACCGGGACGGCCGACGCGACGAGCGTCACCTCGTGTACTTCGCCCTCGCTCAGCGCGAAGAGCGGGGTCGATCTGCTTCGGTAGCCGATGCGATCGGCGCGAAGGGAGTATTCCCCGGGTGTCGGAGCCTTGATGGAGAATCGGCCGCTGCTGTCGGTGAAGGCCCCGGATACACGGCGGCCGGCGCTATCCAACAGACGAACCAATGTGGAGGAGACAGGGCGCTGGGTACTGTCGCTCACAACCGTGCCGCGAACGACTTGCGCTGCGGTGGGGAGCGCGAGCCCCACGGCGGCCGAAGCCGCGAGCAGCCAACGGAAACTGGGCACCGCCACCATCTGCGCCTCCGCGGGTGCGGGCGCCGCCGGGCGACTCACCCCGTGCAGCGACTACGTCACTGCCAGAAGCCGCTGGCGACGTCGTAGATGGCCACCAGTGCGCGGGCTGCCGCGCCTGGGGTCCGGGTGCCATGATGGAGCGAACGGCTCAGCGCCCTCTCACTTCGGCCTCACGGCGGATTCGGGATGTTAGACGGACGGTTGGCGGGGGTTCTCCGCCGGCGACTTCCTGCCTTCCTGGCGGAAAGAATGCGTGCGGCAGCCTACCTGCGGCAGCCTGTCCGCCGGTGGTCACGCCGTCAGCGAACGGCATCCGCGCGGGAATAAGGTTTGAGGCGAGTCCGGCTTGCGACCCACCGGACCAGCCCCCATCTGTCATTGAATAGAACCGTTCTGGAGCCGGAGGCAATGCGCCCCTACCTGGTTATGATCTCGTCCCTCGTTGCCGCCGCGTGTTCGTCCGGCGGAACCCTCAACGACCCCGTGGCGAATTCCACCGCCGCGGAGACTCGGGTGCAGACGCCGGGGACCACGATTCAGGTGGATTGGGCCGCTGAGCACAACATCGTCGCGAACACCATCCCCGCCCCGGCTGACAAGGTCTGGAAGTACCTCCCCGAGACGTACACCGAGTTGGGGATCGACCCGGGCACCGTCGATTCGGAGCACTTTGTCTACGGCAATACGTCGGCGCGCGTCCGACGTCAGATCGGCGGCGTCCGGATCTCGAAGTACCTCGAGTGCGGCTCGCAAGCCGGAACGCCGACCGCCGATGTGTACGACATCTACATCTCGGTGCTGACGAAGGTCGAGCCCGGGGATGCAGGCACATCGACCGTCAAGACACAGGTCGAGGGGCAAGCGCTTCCCGAGGGTGTTTCGGGGCACAACGTCCGCTGCGCGACCACGGGCGCCCTGGAAGCACGGATCGCCAAGATGTTGAACGACCGCATGGCGCATTCGCCAACCTGATTCGGACGGTCGGCGCTGGCCCATCCCCAGCCGGGCGAATCTCGCGCGCTGCTGCCCGTGCCACCGGAGCTTCCTCCGATTGCGGGCTCCGGTGGTCGGCGCGAGCTTTCGCTAGTGCCAGCGCGAGGCGGAGCGTGAAGCTCCGGCGCGCTCCCACCGAGTCGACCACACCGGAGCCGGCATGAACAAGGAACACCCCGACCACCACGACGCGGAGCTCGTCCTGCGCCTGTACGAGCTTCGCCGTGAGCCCGTGATGCGCGAGTCGCGGGAGACTCTGGCGAAGAACTTCCTCCCCCGCTCGTACGACGACATCAAGCCGATCCTGACGAATCGTGAGCACCCGCTGAACGCTGCCTTCCGCCAGACCCGGACGTACTGGGAGATGGTCTATGGGATGGCCAGACACGGCATCGTCGACGCGGACTTCCTCGCCGAGATGAACGGCGAGGGGCTGCTCCTGTTCGCCAAGGTGCAGCCCTTCCTGGAGCAGATCCGGCGCGACACGTCGCCGCGAGAGTTCCGCAACGCCGAGTGGATCGCGACCGAGTCCGACGTCGGCAAGCAGCTCTTCGCGTCGTTCCAGGAGCGGATGGCCAAAGCCCGGAGCGCGAAGAGCTGATGCCTAACGAGAAGCGCCCTCTCAACCTCGGCAACGCCTGGGTCGAGGCACGCGGACTCATCTGGGCGCACCGGAAGAAGCTCGCCTTAGGAAGCATCCTGATGCTCGTCAACCGGCTCGCCGGGCTCGTGCTCCCTGCCAGCTCCAAGTATCTGATCGACGATGTGATCGGGAAGCACGACGCCGCGATGCTGGGGCCGTTGGCCCTCGGCGTCGGGTTGGCGACGCTGGTTCAGGCGTCGACGTCGTTCACGCTGAGTCAGGTGATCAGCGTGACCGCGCAGCGAGCGATCGCCGACATGCGCAAGAACGTGCAGGAGCACGTCCTCCGGTTACCGGTGCGCTACTTCGACAGCACCCAGACCGGCATTCTGATCTCGCGCATCATGAACGACGCCGAGGGGATCAGAAATCTCGTCGGCACAGGGATCGTGCAGCTGGTCGGCGGGATGGTGACGGCGGTGATCGCGCTCGGCGTCCTCTTCTACCTCAATTGGAAGCTCACCGCGATCGTACTCGTCATCCTTCTTGCCTTCGCCGGCATGATGACGCTCGCCTTCAAGCGCCTCCGGCCCCTCTTTCGCGAGCGGGGCGCGATCACCGCCGAGGTGACGGGGCGCCTGACGCAGGCGCTGGGAGGCGTGCGGATCGTCAAGACCTACGTCGCCGAGCGTCGTGAGCAGACGATCTTCGCCCGCGGCGTCCACCGCCTCTTCCGCAACATCGCCCAATCACTCACCGGGGTCTCGGCGGTGACCGCCTTCTCGACGCTCATCATCGGAGTGGTCGGGGTCGTCATGATGCTGGTCGGCGGCCGGGCGGTCCTCTCGCAGCAGATGACGCTCGGCGACTTCTTCATGTACGTTTTCTTCGTCGGGTTGATGGCGGCGCCGCTGATCGAGATCGCCTCCATCGGCACGCAGATCAGCGAGGCGTTCGCGGGCCTCGATCGGATCCGCGAGGTCAGGCAGATGGCGACCGAGGATGAGCAGGATCGCGCGCGGCATGGAGTGGCCGATCTCGTGGGAGACGTTCGCTTCGAGCACGTCTCCTTCGGCTACACCCCCGACATCCCGGTTCTGCACGATATCTCCTTCCACTCACCCCCGGGAACGACCACCGCCCTCGTCGGATCGAGTGGCTCGGGGAAGAGCACGTTGATCAGCCTCATCCTGGCATTCAATCACCCACAGTCGGGGCGGGTCCTCGCCGACGGGAAGGACCTCGAGTCTCTCAAGCTTCGCGAGTATCGGTCACACCTCGGCGTGGTGCTGCAGGACAACTTTCTCTTCGATGGGACGATCGCCGAGAACATCGCCTTCTCGAAGCCGGGGGCGACGATCGACGAGATCAAGGAGGCGAGCCGGATCGCGCATGTGGACGAGTTCGTGGCCGGATTCGAGAAGGGCTACGATACCATCGTCGGAGAGCGCGGCGTGCGCCTCTCGGGAGGGCAGCGACAGCGCGTGGCGATCGCTCGCGCCATTCTCGCCGACCCGCGCATCCTGATCCTCGACGAGGCCACGTCGAGCCTCGATACGGAGAGTGAGGAGCTGATCCGCGACGGCCTCCGGTCACTCCGGCGGGGACGCACGACCTTCGTGATCGCGCACCGCCTCTCGACGATCGCCAGCGCCGACCAGATCCTCGTCATCGAGGGTGGACGCATCGTCGAGCGCGGGAGGCAGAGCGAGCTCCTCGCAGCCGGCGGACGCTAT
>Ga0187766_10000820_pt1 | contig 17714 bp, 17 predicted proteins | sample 0216_QUI02_MP05__4_FD_132971 | JGI IMG/M metagenome (GOLD analysis project Ga0187766, IMG submission 132971) | Tropical peat soil microbial communities from peatlands in Department of Meta, Colombia - 0216_QUI02_MP05_20_MG | ecosystem: Environmental > Terrestrial > Soil > Wetlands > Peat ... | reverse complement strand
TTCCTCGGCGGCTTGCGGGCAGTCACTTGCACGCACCTCGCGAAATTTCGTTGCTTCCGTCGACCCGTGCCGACAGTCAAACTAATATTCCATTTTCTTTGCGGAGGCTCCATGCAGGAAACCCCTCAGCAGTACACTCAGCGCATCATCAGTAATCTCAATGGCAGGGAACCACTCCGGGTACAGCAGGAGACGCCTCGACGGTTGCAAAAAGCGATCCAATCCCTGAGCAAACCCCAACTCACGCGTCGCCCCGAACCGAGCAAATGGTCAATCGCAGAAATTCTGGCTCACCTGGCAGACGGGGAGCTGGTCGCGAGTTGGCGGATGCGGCTGGTCATCGGGAGCAACGGTGTCCCGATCCAGGCCTTCGATCAGGACGTCTGGGCGGAAACCTTTGTGTACTCAAAGCGTGATCCGAAGGTTTCGCTGGAGACGTTCCGCGTACTTCGCGAGAACAATCTGCGTATGCTCAAGGCACTCCCCAAAGAATTGTGGGAGAACTACGGCATGCATTCCGAGCGCGGCAAGGAAACGATCGCCCATATGGTGCGCATGTTTGCCGGACACGACCTGAATCACGTGGCACAGGTCGAAGCAATCGCCAAAGCGGCGCGCAAAAAACGGAAGCGAAATTGATGGCCGATGGGCTTGTGCAAAAAGCACCAAACTTGGTCTATCTCAATTCACAAAAAGCAGTTATATTTATTCCGCTCCGCGATTCGCTGACGACAACTGACCTGGGTTGATGGCGCGGAAGGCCAGTTCCACCATCTCGCAGGAAGAGTTGTATCCATATTCCGACGAGCCAGTCCGCGCTGCACTCGACGACGCGCGTCTGGTCGACTTGGATGTGGAGGAGGAATCACCTTTCCTCCGCGCGCAGAAGCGCGTTTCTGTGCGCCGGAACTCTCTCTCGAAGAAGGCTGCCACTTACCTTGGCTGGGCCCTCCTGGCCACGGTCATCTTGTTTCTAGGCAGTGTGACGGTGGCTGCTGCCTATCACTACGGTGAACACTCATGGAGGTTCCGCGTCGAGTCAAGTGATGACATAGAAATCACTGGCCTCGAAGATGTGCCCCGATCACAAATCATTGAAGTCATGGGTGGCGATATTGGCCGCAACGTTTTCTATGTTCCGCTGGCCCTGCGAAAAAAGCAGCTCGAGCAGGTTGCCAGAGTTGAATCGGCAAGCGTGATGCGCTTTGTGCCTAACCGCCTCAAGATAGAAATCCACGAGCGCACACCCGTGGCCTTCGCGCGGATCGGTTCCAGGATTTTCCTGATTGATAGCAACGGCGTTTTGATGGATCTCCCGGTCGCGGGCAAAAAAAAGTTCTCTTTTCCAGTGGTCCTCGGAATGAGCCTCGCCGAGCCTCAATCCATGCGGGCGCTGCGAATGAAGACCTACAACCAGTTGATCGCGGAGCTCGATTCGACGGGTGCGCACTATTCTCAGAGTCTCAGCGAGGTTGATCTTTCTGATCCCGACGACGTCAAGATCACGGCTGACGATTCCGCTGGCCCGGTTTTGGTTCACCTGGGCGCATCCGACTTCCTGGACCGTTTCAAAATTTACGTGACCCACGTACAGGAATGGCGGCGCCAGTTTGCGAGGCTGGATTCCGTTGATTTGCGTTACGAACATCAGATCGTGGTCAATCCCGACTTGCAGGGTACGGCCAGACAGTCGGCGATGTCGCCCGCAGCTGTCCGTGCTGCCATGGCGGCCGGCGTAAAGCCCGCCGCTCTTATTGAACACGACGTCACGAAATCATCTGCCGCGGCAAAGAACTCTTCGCCGAAAACTGTTCCGGCGAAGCGCGTCGTGAAGCATCGGCACGGAAAAGCAGCGGGAAAGCAGCTCACGTCAAACGACGCTGTCACTGCGCCTGCGGCGATCACTACAACGCGAGCTGCAAACCAGAAACCAGCAGTAAGCGCCACTTCCAGGTTGAAGAAACCGAGTCCGGCAATTCTCAAGGGGCAGCAGTAGGGATGGGTAATCAGTACCGGAGTTTTATCACAGCGATCGATGTAGGAAGTGCAAAAACTTGTGTGCTCGTGGCGGAAGCCAGCGATAGCGGCTTGCGCTATCGCGGGCACGGGCTTGCTGAATCGCGGGGCTCGCGCAAGGGAATCATCGTGGATTTGGAGAAGGCCATCGCGTCGATTCAGAAAGCAGTCGAGCAAGCCGAGGATGTGAGTGGCGCTCCTATCGAGCACGCCCTTATCGGTGTGGCTGGGACACATGTGCGCGGGGTCAACGCCCATGGCGGACTCAGTTTTGGTACCCGCGCCCGTGAGATCGCCCGCGAAGAAATTCGCTCAGCGGTTGACAAGGCCCGGGCCATTTCTCTTCCTGCCGACCGTGAAATTCTTCACCTGTTGCCGCAGGAATTCATTCTCGACCAGCAAAGCGGGGTACATGACCCGCTCGGCATGATGGCTATGCGACTGGAAGTTCGTGTCCACATGGTGACCGCCGCCACAGCCGCGACGCAGAATGTCATCACCGCAGTCAATCGCGCCGGCGTGCACGTGGACGACACCGTTTTCGAACCCTTGGCCTGCGCCGATTCTGTGCTCCGCAATGACGAACGCGAACTGGGCGCCTGTCTCGTGGAAATGGGCGCGGGATCCACCAGCTTGATCGTTTTTCAGGAAGGCGCCGTCATTCACAGTGCCGTCATTCCCATCGGTGGCGATCACTTTACCAGCGATCTTTCTGTCGGATTATGTACGCCTCTGGCCGATGCCGAGAAAATTAAGAAAGCATACGGCAATGTGGTCGTTACCCTGATCCCGGAGGCGAATGAAATCGAAGTCCCCTCCGTCGGAGACCGCCCATCGCGATTGATCTCGCAGCGCATGATCGGCGAGATTCTCGAGCCCCGCGCCCGTGAACTGTTTGAAATGGTTCGCGACAACCTGCGCCAGAGCGGCACTTTCGACGTTTGCGTAGGCGGGATCGTGCTCAGTGGCGGCGCTTCGAGGTTGGCCGGCATCGTGGATGTGGCTGAATCGGTGTTGCGCCGACCGGTGCGACTGTCCTGGCCTATGCCACTCGCGAGAATGCCGGCAAGCCTTGCTGAGCCGGAATATGCCACTGCGCTGGGAATGGTCTTTTATGGACATCGTTCGCGCTTGGCGCGGGGAATGCAAGATACGCGCTGGAGTTCGAAGTTAGTGAATCTGTTTGCTCGAAAGGGAGCCTGAGAGTCAGCAGTCGGGAGTCAGGGGTCAGCAAGAGTGGACGCCAATCTACGCCGGAGTCGACATGAAAAAGGAAAATGATATTCGCATCAGCTTCAACGAAGAGGCCCGCAACGATGCCAAAATCAAAGTCATCGGGGTGGGTGGAGGCGGTGGTAACGCCGTGAACCGCATGATCGATGCCGGCGTCGAAGGCATCGAGTTCATTACCGCAAACACCGATCTCCAGGCTTTGCGCATGTCACGCGCACCCATGAAGATCCAGCTGGGTGTGAAACTGACCAACGGTCTGGGAGCTGGGGCCAATCCCGAGGTCGGGCGCAAGGCTGCGCTTGAGGATTCCGACAAGATCATTGAGGCTCTCGAAGCCGCCGACATGGTTTTTGTCACTGCCGGCCTCGGCGGCGGCACGGGTACCGGCGCGGCGCCGATCATTGCATCCCTGGCCAGCGAAATGGGCGCGCTCACCGTTGCGGTGGTTACCAAGCCATTTGCCTTCGAGGGTAAGCGCCGCATGTCGCAAGCCGACCGCGGCATTGCTGAGCTTATGGAAACCGTCGACACCACCATCGTCATCCCTAACGAGAAATTGTTGGCGGTGGCGCAGGATGCCGGCTTCTTTGAATCCTTCCGAGTAGCCGACGATATCCTTCGTCAAGGGGTGCAGGGCATATCCGACATCATCACGATCCCCGGCATCATCAACCGCGATTTTGCTGACGTGAAGGCCATCATGTCAGGTATGGGTTACGCCGTGATGGGCACGGCTACGGCGAATGGTGCCAGGCGTGCAACTGAGGCTGCTCAGAAAGCAATTGCTTCACCGCTGCTTGAAGCCGGGGCCATCGATGGAGCGCGCGGTATTCTCATCAACATCACCGGCTCCGCTTCACTCAAACTCGCCGAAGTCCAGGAAGCCTGCACCATCATCCAAAGCGCCGCAGACGAAGATGCCAACATTATCTTCGGCGCTGTTATGGACGAGAAAATGAAGGATTCGGTGAAGATTACCGTCATCGCAACCGGCTTCAAGGATTCCGACGTGCGCCGCCGCAGGTTGGAGGCACAAACCACATTCACATCGCGCCGGGAGCAGGATTTCCCTGAAGCTGAATCAGAAGTCGACCCATTGCCGCCGCCTCCACCGCCCATGGTGATGGACGGAGCAGCAGCTGCGCAGCCGGTCACCGCAGCTCCTGATGGGCTGGATGCGATGCGCACTGCGATGATCGCCAACTTCGAGCAGTCCGATCTCGACGTGCCGGCCTTCTTGCGCAAACGGAACTAAGCTGGCCACGCGTTCTCCTGTCGCCACGGAGCAGGTCTGCGCCTGCTCCTTTTTTCCTTTCTCAACCGGGAAACGCCCTTTGCCGCGTATCTGCACAGTAATCACCCCAAGTTACCAAAGGGGGATGTTCCCCGGAGAAACGATCACAACTCCTGCGTCCAGAACGAGTTATCAAAATAGAGACCAGCTTCTCGGAGCCTTACTTTTCTATTGCGAAATTGCGGAAAAGTTTCATAACATCAGGCAGCAGCAACGCAGGTGGGTGGCATTGATCATCTGCTGCGGGGCTTGCCAGCGGGTGAAATTCCGGGGATAGGTGTAGGAAGTGAGTCTGGGAAAACTTCTTCGCTTCGTCGTTCTAGCAATCTCTGTATTTCTACTTTGTGAACTTTCCATCGCTGCCACCGTTAGCACCCGTTCACTAACGCGTCGCAAGAGGTCGCAGGTCAGCGAAAGCCAGCAAGCCCGGCGGCACATGCATCGGCTGGTACGAACCCGTGCCACCACCCGGTCGCGTCGACGCCACCACTATTACGAACGCTTCTCTACCAGTTCATACGCTCAGGATATTGCTGAAGCTGACGTCATTGCCGGGGAAGATCCCATCGTTCGCCAAGCCGCGCTCGATTCCCTGGGGAATATGAATGGGACACTGGTTGCCATTGAGCCTACCAGCGGCCGTGTTCTTGCTATGGTCAATCAGAAACTCGCCCTGTCCAGCGGTGCCCAGCCCTGCTCCACCATCAAGCTATCAGTCGCTCTTGCAGCTCTGAGTGAAGGCATCATAACCAAGGAAACAGAAGTTCGGCTTGGCGGCCGCTATCGGATGAATCTGACCATGGCCCTGGCCCGCTCCAACAACGCGTATTTTGAGACCGTCGGGCGCGAACTAGGATTCGAGAAGGTCGCTTACTACGCCCATCAGTATGGGCTCGGCGAATTGGCCGGCTACAACATTCCCGGCGAGCAACTCGGTACCTACCCTGATCAGGAAATTTCCCACAAGCTCGGCGGCGTCGGCAAAATGTGCTCCTTTGGCGAAGGCATTTCGATGACGCCCCTTCAACTCGGCGCTCTGGTGAGCGCGATTGCCAATGGCGGCACGATCTACTATCTGCAGCATCCCACCACCCCTGAGGAAGTCGCTGACTTCGAACCGCACGTGAAACGGCGCCTGGATATCGCTCCTCTGATTCCTGAAATCTCTGATGGCATGGCTGGAGCGGTCAGCTACGGAACCGCCCGCCATCTACGCGTCAACTTCAACGAAGAAGAAATCCTCGGCAAGACCGGAACCTGCTCCCATGCAGGAACCCGCTATGGGTGGTTTGCTTCGTACGCCAACACCGATGTCGGCCGTATCGTTGTCGTAGTTTTTCTCGAAGGCGGCCGCCCGACCTATGGTCCCAAAGCTGCGGAGATTGCCGGAGAGATGTATCGCAATCTTTACGATCACAACTTCTTCGTTCCGCGCGCAGTGCCGGCGGCAGATGTGACCGTCAAGCCGATCGGGACCTCGAACTGACTCGCAACTGAGAACTGACGTTCTAGTATTCAGCCAGCTCTTTCATGGCTCGGAAAAGATCGTCGGCCTGCGGGAGAATTGCGTCTTCTAAGATAGGTTGGTAAGCGACAAAAGTATCCTTCGCAGCGACCCGGCGCACCGGGGCATCAAGCTCCTCGAATAATTCGTCCGCGATTCGAGCTGCGATTTCCGCACCATAGCCCCAGCTCAAGGTATCTTCGTAGGCTACGATCGCCCGGTTGGTCTTGCGCACCGAAGCGGCAATTGCCTCCCAGTCGAACGGATTCAGGCAGCGCAAATCGATCAGTTCGACCTTGACTCCGTGCTCTCGCTCCAACTTTTGAGCCGCCTGCAACGCCCGCGGGACCACCGCACCATAAGTTATGAGTGAAATATCACTCCCCGGCTGCACCACCTTTGCTTTCCCAAATGGAATCATGTAATCCGGTCCCGGATATGGTGCACGCCCGAAGGTCTCGCGATATAACCGCTTGTGCTCAAGAAACAAAACCGGATCATCGCACCGGATCGATGTCCGCAATAGCCCCGCGGCATCGAGCGCATTTGAAGGGAAAACGACTCTTAGTCCGGGAATGTGGGTGAATACGCTTTCGCCACACTGGGAGTGATAAATCGCCCCACCCGTCAAATAGCCGCCAATCGCCACGCGAATCACCGTCGGTGCTGAGAATCCGTTGTTCGAGCGCCAGCGGATCAGCGGAAGTTCGTCGCGCAGCTGCAGCATCGCCGGCCAGATGTAATCGAAAAATTGAATTTCGACCAGGGGCTTGAGCCCGCGCGTGGCCATCCCAGTCGCACGTCCGACGATGCTCGCTTCCGCAAGCGGGGAGTTGAAAACGCGGTCCGATCCAAACTCGTACTGCAACCCGGCCGTCAGCTTGAATACCCCCCCTTTGCCCTTGATCTGTTTGGCCCGCAGATATTGTTCCCGGCTGCAATCGGCCACATCCTCGCCGAAGATCACGATTCTTTCGTCACGCCGCATTTCATCTCGCAGCGTCGCGTTAATCAGATCAGCCATGGTCTTCGGCGCCGGTTTCTTGCCATCGGATGCCCCACTCGGCGCGGGTGAAGTATCGAATGCGGACGCGGTGGGATCCAAGTACGGCGAATAGACGTATTCGGTTATTGAATCCGCAGTAGGTGGAGCTGCTTCAAGAGCCCGGTCGACAGCAGACTGGAGATCTTCTTCCACCTGCTTCTCCAGCTGATTGATCCCTTTCTCATCAAGAATTCCTTCCCGCAAGAGAAACATCTGCATGCGCGTGATCGGATCACGGGTAGCATCCTGCTGGCGCTCGGTATCGGGACGATAGAGCCTCTCGTCATCAGACAGCGAATGCGAATAGGGGCGGATCACATGCGCGTGGATAAAGGCAGGTCCGCTCCCGGCCCGGCAGTGTGCTGCCGATCGCGCAAAAGCCGCATACGTCTCTACCGGCTCGGTGCCGTCTACCTCCTCGAAGTGAAAATCCGGAAAGCCGGCGACGAGACGCGAGATGTTGCCTCCGGCGGTCTGCACTTCCACTGGCACCGAGATGGCATACTCGTTGTCTTCCACGACGAAGATTACTGGCAGCTTACGATTGGATGCGTAATTCAGCGCTTCCCAGAATTCACCTTCGCTGGTGGTGCCATCCCCGAGCGAGACGTAAGTCACCTCGTCCCCGTGAAACCGAACTTCCTTGAACTCTCGATAATCCCCACTGGCCTTTTTTGCGGACTCGGGATGCGCGGCAAGATAGCGCCCCGCTTCGGCGCATCCCACCGCTTGTAGAATTTGCGTACCGGTGGGAGACGATTGCGTCACGATGTTCAATTTCGGAAAACTCCAATGAGACGGCATCTGCCGGCCGCCGGAGCTCGGATCATCAGCCGCGCCGACTGCCTGCAGTAGCATTTCGTATGGAGTCTCGCCCAAAGCCAGAGCGAGCGCCCGATCGCGATAGTAAGGATAGAACCAGTCGTATCCGGCTTTGAGAGCAAAAGCCGCCGCTACTCCCACCGCCTCGTGTCCCGCTCCGGAAATCTGGAAAAAGATACGTTGCTGGCGTTTTAGCAGGATCTCGCGGTCATCCAGTTTGCGGGAGGTGTACATGATCCGGTAGGCGTCGATAAGCTGTTCGCCGGACAATCCCTGGTACTTACCCGCAAATTTTTCATCCGCAGCCGGTTTGGAGTAAACTTTCGTTGCCATCCTCTAGTCTTCTCCGCGCACGCAAACGTTTATTGTAAATCCAGCCTTCGCTATCGGAACAACCGCGGGTAACTTTCCAGTTCCCGTCTGACCGCTTGCAGGCCGCCTTTTACGCAGAACCGCCACGCGGCTATAATCGCGCCTTCTTGTTCCCGGGAGGAAAGCGTGAAACGACACAAAGTAGCATGGCTCTGCCTGGTTCTGGCAGCTCTGTCGTTGTTTATGGGTGCGCGATATGGCCAATCGCCCGCTTCCTCAGCTAAGTTCAACCACAAGGAAGTCATGGTCCCGATGCGGGACGGTATCCATCTGCAAACCGCAATCTTCATTCCTGCTGATCAACATGAACCTCTGCCCATTCTCCTGCTCCGGACACCTTATGGCGTGCCCGACAAATCCGAAGATCTGGAAAAAAGCCCGGGCCTCCAGGCATTGATCCCTGATGGATACATTTTCGTCTTTCAGAATCTTCGCGGACGTTTCAAATCGGAGGGAATATTCAGGATTTCCACGACTCCGCCCGACAAAAGTGACCCTAAAGCCTCCAGCGAGTCCAGTGATGCCTACGACACGGTTGATTGGCTCGTAAAGAACGTTGCCGACAACAATGGCAAAGTGGGCATTTTTGGAGTTTCCTATAGCGGCCTGACGTCCGCACTGAGTCTGCTTGAACCGCACCCGGCACTTAAGGCAATCTCCGAACAAGCTTCCCCCGCTGATCAATGGATGAATGATGATTTTCATCGTTACGGAGCGTTTCGCTTGAGTTACGGCTTCGAATACTCCGTGATGGAGGAAGCCAGCAAGACCGAAAACATCCACTTCAATTTCGACACCTACGACACCTACCAGTGGTATTTGAATCTAGGCCCGCTCTCCTACGCGAATTCCAAATATCTGCATGGCCAGATCGGCATGTGGAACAAGTTCATCGAGCATCCCAACTATGACGATTTCTGGACGAAAGAAGCTTTCGTCAATGCGTACGGCGAGGACACGGTTCCAATCCTGAACGTGGCCGGCTGGTGGGACCAGGAAGATCCACAAGGGCCATGGACGATTTATGCCAAGCTGGCGCAGAACGATCCCAACCACAACGACTACATGGTCGCGGGGCCATGGAATCATGGAGGCTGGCGCCGAAAAGACGGCTCAAAGCTGGGCGAGGTAACGTTCGGAGGACACAACACGTCGGCGGAATACCGCGAAAATATCGAAGCTCGGTGGTTTCGATATTGGCTGCATGGAAGTGGCGAGCGCCCGGCGTGGAAGGTACAGACCTTCGAGACTGGATCAAACCAGTGGAGAACTTACGCCTCTTGGCCGCCCACCGGTGCCAAGCTTACCGATATTTATTTGCAAGCAAACGGCGGTCTCGACTTCGCTCAGCCGAAAAATGGAGCGGCTTACGCAGAATACGTTTCCGATCCCCTCAATCCCGTTCCTTACCGCAGACGCCCCATTTCGCCAACTTATCCGGGCGGCGACTGGCCAGAATGGGAAGTGCAGGACCAGCGCTTCGTGGAGCATCGCACCGATGTGCTCACCTTCGAGAGCGCACCACTCGATCATGATCTAAGAGCGGCGGGCGAATTCAGCGCCGACCTGTTCGCATCCACTTCTGGAACTGACAGCGACTGGGTTGTGAAGCTGATCGATGTATACCCGGAAAACTACGAGTCGAAGGAATCCGACAATAAAGACGAGGACGACAAACTCCCGCCCGGTCAATATGCCAGGAACCTGAATGGCTATGAGTTGATCATCGCCGCCGAGGTAGTGCGCGGGAGATTCAACAAGAGCTTCGAACATCCGGAGCCGCTCACGGTCAACAAAGTCACAGAATTCAAGATTCCCCTGCGAAGCCATGATCATGTGTTCGTAAAAGGACATAGGATTATGGTGCAGGTGCAGAGCACATGGTTTCCGATAATCGACCGCAACCCGCAGACGTTTATGGCGAATATTTATCAGGCCAAGGATACCGACTATGTGAAAGCCACTCAACGTGTCTATTTCAGCTCAACGGCGCCATCGCACGTGGTCATACCTGTTTTGCAGTGAGATTTCCACTAGCATGAAAATGCCCTGGGCTGAGAAGCCGCTTTGTTTATTTCTCGGCACGATCGAGGCAACCCGCACGAAAGGAGCGATCGTCGAGCCGATGAAGGTTCTTGATCATCGCCGGCGTCAGCAGGGGAAAGTGCCGGATCGTGAACAGATATTCGGCCACAAACCAAAGATGCTTTTCCGTGGTCATCCAATGGCGATCATCGAAGCGCTGGAGATTGACGGGACGAGAAAAAGTTCGTAGTGAACGTTCGCGGCGGAGATTGAAATAAACATCAAAATAGCTGATCGCCAATTCGCGCAAAGAGCGGTACACCGGCTCGCGGTAACGGCAGCCTGTGTAGTTTGACTTGGCGATTGCGCCCCAATGACCCCGCGTGCGGTAAATCGCCACAACGTGGTCAGTGTCGTGTTCCGCCTCAAGATCGAACACCAATGGAGGATATCCGTTCGCGCGCAGCGCTGCAGCAGCGAACATCGCGCCTTCAAAACAGTGTGATGTGCCCTCGCGCAACACTCGCCGTGGTGACCAGGCGGTATCGGCGAGATGATAGGGCATGTGGTCGAGAAATCGCTGAATGCCGTGTGGATCTTTGAGGCTGCGTAGCTTACGGATCTCCGCTGGCGTGAAAGCGCCTGTGTCGCTGGTCATTGGGTTCGTGCGATGATTTTGGTCCTCGCTGGTTTCATGCGCGCCTCTCTATGGAAGCTGACTTCGCCGTCGAATTGGGAGCGGACGATGAGACGCTAGAGATACCTTGGGCCAGCCCCAACAACGGCCCAAGATATCACGATCTCAAGCGTCACGCGGAGTACCTGCCGCGGATCGAAGAAACCACTCGTGTGCCCGAGTTGGGGCAGTTCCTCACCGCTCTGAATTCCCCTGGAAGTACGCTCGAAACCGCCAAGTGCGACGTATGGTCGAGCAGCGACATGAATCCGGATGAAGACATCTTCGGCGCTACGCACAAGTTCTGTTCTTATGTGGATGTTCTATTTTCGGACGAAGCCAGCCGCTTCTCTTTTGCACAGCACGAGCAATTCGTCAGGGATCTGGTGGAGCTTCTCAGGAAGGCTCCGGAAATTCCAGCTTCCACTGAATTCTTGATCCGCCGCTGCTACTACCACTCCGCGGCCAGCACCCGCGACGGCTTCTATATAACCTTTTATCTATTCGGCTACGGCAATGACGAGCTCCAGGCCAGACAGCGCTGGACCGTCGCCATAGAACTGATTGAGAACGCGATCAAGCAGACGGCGTCCTCGAGTCATTAGCGCATGGTGTGAGCATTTAAAATCTTTGTGTGGGGATTTCGCCAAACCAGCTTTCGGACTTTGTCCCGCGCCCGGTATTTCGCGGTGGGCACATCCAGACACTGGCTAGCTTCTTTCTCCCCCGGCGGATTGTTCTCCCATCTCCGGAAAAGCGCTACATTGAGGTGGAATCTGGCGTCTCTGTGCTCTGCCATTGCCACTGGCAACCGGACCGGCAAAATGCCTTGACCATCGTTGTTGTGCACGGACTCGAGGGTTCCAGCGATTCACAATACATGTTAGGCGTGACCGCCAAGGGCCTGGCTGCGGGCATGAACGTTGTCCGCATGAACCAGCGCAATTGCGGAAACACCGACGGCCTTTCCCCCACTCTGTACCATTCTGGGCGTTCTCACGATGTTGCCACAGTAAGCCAGAGTCTCATTGATCGTGATGATGTGCGGCGCTTCGCGCTGGTGGGTTTCTCCATGGGCGGGAATCTCGTGCTCAAAACCGCCGGCGAGTGGGGCAAAGATGGACCAGGGCAGTTCACAGCCGTCGCCGCGGTTTGTCCCTCGCTCGACCTTGCGGCCTCTGCGGATGCATTGCATTTACCCACAAACCGGGTTTATGAGCTCTTCTTCATCTGGAAATTACGCCGCCGCTTCTTGGCCAAGGCGCGTCTTTTCCCGGAGAAGTTCGACACCAGGCGCTTGCGAGGGATCACCAGCCTTCGCGATTTTGACGACAAGATTACCGCTTACTACAGTGGCTTTGACGGAGCCGCGGATTATTATGCGCGAGCCGCTGCCGCTAATGTAATCGATCGCGTCGTTGTTCCGACTTTGATTCTCCATGCTGTAAACGACCCATTCATTCGCATCACCCCGGAAACGCGGCAGAAGATCCTTCACAATCCGAAGATCACTTTTATTGAAACAGCCGACGGCGGCCACTGTTCGTTCCTGGCTCAACCGGACGGCGACGACGGGCGCTGGGCTGAGACGCAGATTATCCAATTCCTGCAAAAGCTTTGATTCGATTTCCAGCACTCAAGCGCCGGCTGCCCTACGCAGCCAAAACAATTTCTCGAATCTGCGCCCTTTCAGCTTGGTTCTCATGATTGAGAGGAAGAGCATAGCAAGGAAGACGGCAAGCAGGCCGAAGGATGCGGTTGCGATGTCCTGAGCGCGCTTCGCCAGAATGGAGAAGCGTCCATAGACGAATTCGATGTGTACCCAATAGACCAGCAGCGAAGTTTGCCCCATCTGCGCCAGCGGACTGAACCCCCACGCACCGGGACCCCGGCGGCACCAGAAATAGGCGCCAGTCATAATCATCAACAATAGTCCCACCCGGATCAGAAAGAAGTTTGGGCTGGTGTGCCAGAAATCGTACACCGCGTAGAGTTGCTGGGGCCGATGATCGAACCACCGCGCGACATAGATAACGGCCAGCCCGACTATGCCTGCCATAAGAAATGTCGATGCGCTTGACTTCTTTGCCCAACCACTGCGGAAAAGAAATCCGACCGCCAGCCCCATGAATGCGAACCCGGTCCAGGGAAAAATGGGAAAAAGCCAAGGCTGCGGCTGTCCGAGGTTGTGAACGCCGTTAACGTAGGACTCGATCGGCCACGGAAGCCAGTCTGGCCGCCACGCAGTCCACATCAGTGGCGTGAGCAAAGCAATGGCGAGGCCGGTTGCTGCCGCACTACCGGCAACTAACACAAGTTTTCGGCTGGTGACGGTCAGTACCAGCCAGGACAATCCAGCCATGAGCATCATCGAAATACCGATCGTGTTGAGGATGTCCACCCGGAATAGATCACTCCACGGCGCCCATCCCCACGCAATCACGAATTCTTGCAATCGGAAGAGCAAGCCCAGCCCAAAAATTTCTGCGCCGCGGCGCAAAGTGGTGCTCGCAACCTGGCCCGGAGGCAACCCCTTTTGGCATAACTTGTCAATCACCAGCGCAAACGAGATTCCGGCGAGAAAAAGAAACAATGGTGCGGGCAATGTTCCACCCAGCTGGGACCACATAAAGAATTTTGATTTTCGCGCGTTGCCGCCCAGCCAGGAGTCGTAGCAGTGCGTTTGAAACATCAGAACGCAGGCCAGACCGCGCATCCAGTCAATGTAGACAAGCCGGGATTGTGCGGGCGCTGCCATTCGTTGTTCTTAGCGGGAGTATACAGAACAGCGTTGCGGCGGGATGAAGCGGGCGCTCAGCTATGAGCGCAATCTTTAATGATTAACTCTGGTGATGGGGATCACAGACCACTTGCCGAAGAACGTGTACCTTAAGCGTGGCGACAAATCCCACCGTTCAGGTCTTGGCGCTTACTAGGTCGTAGCCGTTCGGAAAATGTTCCTACTGGGCGAGGTTTGTCGCCATTTCCCAAAATATCGCAACTGTTGTTTTTTGCAACGTTTTTTTCCGAATTTTTTCATCCACCAAAGTTCAAGTTTCTTTGTATTCTCGCAGCAGTCGACTCGCCCGAGGAAGAAAACTGTCCCGCTACCGGTCAGCGTGGCCCTCGAGTCGGTCATGGAAATAAGCGGCCAGATCCTCCGCAAACGCCGCTGGTTGCTCAACGGGGGCGAAGTGCCCGCCACGTGGAAAGACTGTCCAGCGCTGGATGTTATACACGCGCTCCAGATACGAACGCGGTGGCTCACCTTCGGGAACCGTCTGCTGCGCGAAGACACCAAATGCCGTGGGCGTACTGACATAGGCACGGTCGACAGGGTGCCAGCGATTGTCCCAGTAGTCGCGCATCGACGAGGTAACGGTCTGCGTGACCCAGTACAGGGTGAGCGTGGCGCAAAGGAAGTCGTCAGGCGGCGTGACATCGCTCCACGAGCGCCACTTTTCGCCCACATATGCAGCCAACCCCGCTGGGGAGTCATTCAGTCCGTAGCCAACGGTCTGCGGCTTGGTAGACTGGATCGCGCTATAGCCTCGCTCCGTCCCTTCCCACTGCCGGCTCACCGCGAGATACGAACGCTCGACATCGGACAACTCCGCCTCCTCCACCAACGGGGTGAGGTCCGACTCCAGTGTAGTGAGATAGATCCCGATCACCGACTGTGGATGGTCAAGCGCAAGGATCGTCGTCACCCCAGCCCCAAAATCATAGCCGCCCGCACAATACCGAGAATAGCCAAGCTCGGACATGAGCTGGTGCCAGCGGTCCGAGACGTACCGGTAGTTGATACCCACCTGGGGTGGGCGCGGAGAGAATCCATACCCGGGCAGGGAAGGCACGACCACATCGAAATCCTTAAGCATCGGCAACATGTCCACGTAATCCAGGAAACTGCTGGGCCAGCCGTGCGTGAGTATGAGGGGCACACCCCGGCTGGATGCCGCACGCTGATACACGAAGTGGATGCCCTCCCAGATGAAGTGATTGAGAAGGTTGAGCCTCCGCTCCCAGACACGCCAGTCGAACTCATCGGCCCAGTAGGACACACGGCGCTGTAGCCAGTCCAACTCGGTGCCCTGTTTCCACCCTATGCCAGGTATCTGGTCGGGCCATCTTGTGCGGCGCAGTCGTAAACGCAGATCGTCGAGTACATCGTCCGCGACATGAACCCGAAATGATTTCATTGTAAGAATTTATCTGCCGTGGCCAGCCGAACACGCAGGCAAGGACCGGGTCAACTCAATTGCAATACAGGCTAAATGATATCTTTGAGTATTGCGCATGATAATGTCTCCTTACTATGCGTTTGCAGATGTTCCTCGGATTGAAATTGAGGCACTTCCTCACCACCAGCGCGCTTGTCAATTCTCCTAAGTTCTGCAAAAATAATTGTTTGTCCTATCCCTGCCAGACGCACTAGAAAGGAATAAAAGCTCTGTGTTGATGATTCGTTTGACGCGCGTGGGTGCGCGTAAGCAGCCGCATTATCGAGTGGTGGTGATTGAAAAGGAGCGTGCCCGCGACGGCCGGCCAGTTGAGGTCGTTGGCACGTACAATCCTCGCACCAATCCTGCCAGCATTGAATTGAAGCGCGAGCGGATTGATTACTGGATCTCGAAGGGCGCCAAGATGTCGGACCGGGTCAGCAAGATTGTCTCGAGACCAGCCCCCGCCACCACTGCTTCGGTTGCCTGATAGCCACGCTAAGGATTCCACTCGTAGGACACACAGATGGGCGAACAAACGGCTGACGTGCGGCTTTTGGTCGAGGAAGTCGCGAGGATGTTGGTGGACGAACCCGAACAGGTTTCAGTTCATCAGATCGAAGGCGAAACAACCGTCCTGGAACTGACCGTCGCCCCTAATGACGTTGGCAAGATTATCGGCAGGCAGGGACGGGTAGCGCGAGCATTGCGTTCGCTCGTGAACGCCGCGGGAATTCGGGCGCACAAGCGCTTTGCCGTTGACATTGTCGAATGAAGCTAGGTTGTGATGGTTCAACGGCAGGAGTGGTGGCAACGGCAGACGAGTTTATCAGCATCGCCCGCGTCCTAGGGACACAAGGAAGGCGTGGCGAGGTTGCGGCTGAGCTGCACACCGGACTTGCTGAGCGATTCAAAGCTGGCTTCAAGCTTCTCGCTCTGGGTGAAAATGACAGCCGACGCGAACTCCAAATCCAGGAGACTTGGTCGCATAAAGACCACCTGATACTGAAGTTCGTCGGAGTTGACTCGATTTCGGAGGCTGAATCGCTGGTCGGTTGTGAATTGCAGGTCAGGCGCGCAGAACGTGCGCAGCTTAAGCCAGGTTGGGCTTACATCAGTGACCTCGTTGGCTGCACGGTTTTCAACCAAGGCCAGGAGATCGGAAAGATTGTTGAAGTGAAATTTGGCGCGGGAGAAGCACCGTTGTTGATCGTCCGGGGGGCGGATAAAGAACACGAAGTTCCTTACGCGGAAGCCTATCTGCAAAAGCAGGATTTGGATCGCAGAGAGATTAGAATGCTGCTGCCCGAGGGAATGCTCGAGTTGGATGCTCCTCTGACTGCAGAAGAGAAACAGCAGCAAAGGAAGAAGTAATCAGTAGTTGGTAGCTAGTTGCGAGTAGATTGGGGCTGATTGAAGTCCCCTAGCCACTAACTACTAGCTACTCAAGTGCGAGTCGACATCGTTACCATCTTCCCCGATTTCTTCCGTGGGCCGCTGGAATATGGCATTGTGCGTCGGGCTCGGGAAGCTGGTCTGGTAAGAATTGAAATTCACGATCTGCGGGCCTTCGCGCACGATCGGCACCGTACAGTGGATGACCGCCCATTTGGCGGCGGCGAGGGCATGGTCCTGAAGCCGGAACCGATTTTTGAATGTATTGAATCGCTGAATGTGGCATCCCGTGAGGCGAGAATAAACCACGACGCTCGAGAGAGCGTGATTCTGCTTTCTGCGCAGGGTCGGCGCTTCGACCAGAGCGGAGCTGAAGAGCTGGCGACACTGAAACGAATCATTCTGATTTGTGGCCGTTACGAAGGCGTGGACGAGCGCGTAAGCCAGTATTTGGCTGACCGTGAAATATCGATCGGGAATTATGTGCTGAGTGGAGGCGAAATCGGTGCGGCAGTGATTGTGGACAGCGTCACGCGATTGATTCCGGGCGCGGTCGGCAATGAAGCGTCCACCCGCCAAGAGTCGTTCACCGCGCGCAATTCAGTGCGAGAAAGTGCGGAACCGGATTCGACTTGCGGTTCGGCGGGGCTGCTCGATTATCCGCATTACACGCGTCCAGCTGAGTTCCGTGGAATGAGGGTTCCGGAAGTGCTTTCGTCCGGCAATCATGACGATATCCGGCGCTGGCGTCGCCGCTCCGCGCTGGAGAAAACGATGCGCAACCGTCCGGATCTGTTGCACGACGCGGTCTTGAGCGAGGAAGATCGGAGATTGATCACCCAGATTTCTGGCGCAGAAAAAACCTAGAGGAATAAAGAATATGTCGAACCTTATCATTGAAAAACTCTTGGCCAAGACGAAACGCACGGATTTCCCTAACTTCGGGCCGGGTGATTCTGTCCGCGTGCACGTGAAGATTAAGGAGGGTGACAAAGAGCGCTTGCAGGCCTTCGAAGGAGTCGTTATTAAGCGCACCCGTGGTCCCCAGGCCAGCTTCACCGTACGCAAGATCAGCTTCGGTCACGGCGTGGAGCGCATCTTCCCTGAGA
>Ga0187766_10000819_pt1 | contig 17714 bp, 8 predicted proteins | sample 0216_QUI02_MP05__4_FD_132971 | JGI IMG/M metagenome (GOLD analysis project Ga0187766, IMG submission 132971) | Tropical peat soil microbial communities from peatlands in Department of Meta, Colombia - 0216_QUI02_MP05_20_MG | ecosystem: Environmental > Terrestrial > Soil > Wetlands > Peat ... | reverse complement strand
GCTCGCGCTCCTCGGGCGCTTTGTCAATCTGGTCAAAGGCAATGTACTTATTGGTGGCGCTGGCTTTGGCCAGCACTTTGGTGATCGCCGCCGTCAACGTGGTCTTGCCATGATCGATGTGCCCGATCGTCCCTACGTTCACATGCGGCTTCGTTCGCTCAAACTTCTTCTTTGCCATGAGTTTTCCTCATCCTCCATCAGTGCTCAGTGCAAACATTCGTGCGTCAGGGGCTGCACCTTTGCGATCGCACCTTATTCGTTCATAATAAATTAGACTAGACTTGTAGGAATATCTCCTGTTGATGTTCCTCATTCTCGGTAGGCCTATCCCCTGCTTTGGCTCCGAAGCTTTCCAGGGATCTCAATGCAGGAGCGACAGCCGCTATTCCTGCATTGCACACTTACCACATTTTATCCACTTGTTAGCGAGTTGCTTTAGCAACAATGGTCTCAGCAATATTTTTGGGTACGGGATCGTAACGCGCAAATTCCATCGAGTAATTAGCGCGACCACTGGTCATTGAACGGAGATCGTTCACATAGCCGAACATTTCGGAGAGGGGGACATGTCCCCGCACCACCACCATCGTCCCACGGCTTTCCATACCCATAATAGTTCCACGGCGCCGGTTTAGATCACCAATGACATCGCCGTAGAATTCTTCGGAGGTAGTAACTTCTACCAGCATTATTGGTTCAAGTAGAATGGGAGCAGCCTTGCGCACTGCCTCTTTAATCGCCAACGAACCGGCAGTCTTAAAGGCCATTTCGTTAGAGTCTACTTCATGATATGACCCATCGTAGAGTGTAGCTTTGACGTCGATCATTGGATAACCAGCTACGATACCATTTTCCAATGTTTCACGTATGCCGTTCTCGACAGGTTTAATATATTCTTTGGGCACTGCACCGCCAACAATTGCGTTAGTGAATTCAAAACCTTTGCCAGACTCGTTTGGCGCCACTCTAATCCATACATCGCCATATTGTCCATGTCCACCAGTCTGCCTGACATATTTGCCCTGCGCGGTAGCTTCACGTGTAATCGTCTCACGGTAGGCAACCTGCGGACGCCCCACGTTTGCTTCAACTTTAAATTCACGGAAAAGGCGATCCACAATTACTTCCAGATGTAGCTCGCCCATGCCACTGATGATGGTCTGGCCAGATTCGATATCGGTATGTAACTGGAAAGTTGGATCCTCTTCAGTCAATTTATTCAGAGCGAGCGCCATCTTATCCTGGTCAGCACGTGTTCTCGGCTCGATGGCAATTTCAATGACCGGTTTCGGGAATGTGATGGACTCCAGTATAATTGGGTGTTGAGCATCACATAACGTATCACCAGTGAATGTGTTGCGTAACCCTACAGCAGCGCAGATATCACCGGCGCGTATTTCATCAATATCTTCGCGGTGATTGGCATGCATACGCAGCAATCGTCCAACTCGTTCCGTTTTACCCTTGGTGCTATTTTCAGTGGCCGCACCCTTTTCAAGCTTACCCGAATAAACACGCAGGTACGATAAGCGGCCGACAAAGGGGTCAGAAACAATCTTGAAGACTAATGCACTAAAGGGAGCTGAATCGTCTACTTCGCGAGTAGCCACCTCATTTATGTCAGGGTTTATACCCTTTGGAGCTGGAATATCAAGCGGAGAAGGCAGATAGGCAATCACAGCATCTAGCATTGCCTGCACGCCCTTATTTTTCAGCGCTGAGCCACAAAGTACCGGCACCAACGTGCCAGCTATTGTTGCTCGACGAAGCGCAGCAATAAGCTCCTCTTTGCTAATTTCCTCACCTTCGAGATATTTGAGAGTCAACTCTTCATCGGTTTCAGCAACTCGCTCAATTAACGTTTCACGGTGCTGTTCAAATTCAGTCTCGATGCTCGTTGGCACCTCTGTATGATCAGATTTCGTGCCAAGGTCGTCAGTAAAGATTATTGCCTGCTGCTCAATAAGGTCTATAAAGCCTTTAAAATTGCTTTCCTGTCCGACAGGAATCTGGATCGGGATGGGTGTAGCTCCCAGGCGCTCACGGATCATTTCCACTGTACGCCAGAAATCTGCGCCGATACGATCCATCTTATTCACAAAGCAGATACGAGGAACATTATATTTATTCGCCTGACGCCATACTGTCTCGGATTGTGGCTCAACCCCAGCAACAGCATCAAAAACCACAACTCCTCCATCAAGTACTCGTAACGAACGCTCGACTTCAGCAGTAAAGTCTACATGTCCAGGTGTATCAATGATGTTAATGCGATGATCTAACCAGAAGCAGGTTGTCGCAGCAGATGTGATAGTAATGCCACGTTCTTGCTCCTGAGGCATCCAGTCCATAGTAGCGGCGCCTTCATGCACCTCCCCCATGCGGTGGATTTTTTTGGTATAGAAGAGCACCCGCTCGGTAGTAGTCGTTTTACCAGCGTCTATATGAGCAATAATACCAATATTTCGTGTTTTTTCCAGTGGGAATTCTCTAGACATATATATATTTTAATCCTCTCGTTCGGGTCGAGTGCCGCTAGAGCCTCTTGACCACTATGCAGTGTTACCCGAACGGGCAAGAGGTTCTACCAGCGATAATGAGCGAAGGCTTTATTCGACTCCGCCATTTTATGGGTTTCCTCACGCTTTTTAATTGTCGCCCCTTGTCCAGCAGCCGCGTCCATCAACTCGCTGGCAAGTTTCTCTGACATTGACTTTCCAGTACGGGCTCGCGCAGACCGAATGAGCCAGCGCATTGCCAGCGCATTGCCACGCTCCCGGCGTATATCGACAGGAACCTGGTAGGTCGAACCACCGACACGACGTGGTTTCACTTCCAATGAAGGCGTTACGTTCTTCAACGCCTGCTCAAATACATCGAGCGGAGGCCGCTTCTGCTTGACCTCAATAATATCGAACGCATCGTATGTGATACGCTCAGCTAGACTACGTTTCCCATTCAACATTAACTTACCGATAAAGCGGGCCACATTCCGGTTCTTATACTTCGCATCCGGTACATCTGGCCGATGCACAACTCTTTTACGTCTTGGCAAGGTTTGCCTCCTCCTGCTAAACACCAGAAAAGGCGCCGATTCGATTGAGTGGGTGACCTGTAAAGAAAACCCACAACAATCTCAACAGACGCCTACACGCGAGTGCCTATCCACCTTGTGGAGGACACTCGACTTTCACCGCTATTGAAGATGTGAATAATCACTACCTTTTGAGTATTCGCGATGATGTGTGATTTGCCGACCTACCTGAGGCGTTCAGGTGGTATCGGGTAGTTTCCCGGGGCGAAATTTATGCGCCCCACAACTCCCTACCGTCCTTTGGGGGCGGCAGCTCCTGGTTTTGGCCGTTTAGCTCCATACTTGGAGCGACCGCGGCGACGCTTTGAGACTCCATCGCTATCCAGCGTACCCCGGACAATGTGATAACGCACGCTCGGTAAATCCTTTACGCGCCCACCACGAATTAGAACGACAGAGTGCTCTTGCAGATTATGCCCTTCACCTGGAATGTAAGCTGTAACTTCCATTCGGTTACTCAAACGAACACGAGCAATCTTGCGCATCGCCGAGTTCGGTTTCTTGGGCGTCATAGTACGTACCTGTGTGCAAACTCCACGCTTTTGTGGCGACCCACGCAGGGACGAGGTACGGTTTTTCAGCGCATTAAATGAATAACGTAGCGCTGGGGCCTTTACCTTCTCTTTTTTCCTTGAGCGGCCCTTACGGATCAGTTGATTGATCGTCGGCAATGAAAGATTCTCCCTATCAATTTATTGGCACAGCAATCTGCGCCCGATATTTCACTTATGTGCGGAGACATATACTATCACTCATTCTCCGTGCTGTCAAGTATCATGCCTCCAAGAGTTGCTCCAGAACCAGTACCCGCTCCGACACCGACGCTCTCAACTGCTGTCGATGCCGTCAGTCGAGCTGCTGCCTGCTGCTGGCGGGCGAGCTGCTCACGTCGCCTCTGAGCAATACCCGAGCCAGCCGGAATGAGCTTACCTATGATCACATTCTCTTTCAGACCAACCAGGTGATCGGTCTGTGCCTCAATAGCAGCTTCCGTCAACACACGTGTGGTCTCCTGGAAAGATGCAGCGGCCAGGAAACTATCCGTATTAAGCGAAGCCTTGGTCACACCAAGAAGTACTGTTTGTGCAGTTGCAGGCTCGCCACCTTCAGCCAGAACGCGGGCATTGATATCCGCATAAACAAAACGGTCCACCAGATCATTCGGCAACATCTCGGTATCACCTGGCTCATCCACCTTTACGCGTCGCAGCATCTGGCGAATAATAACCTCGATGTGTTTATCATTGATATACACACCTGTATTGCGATAAACTCGTTGCACTTCTTTGACCACGTACATCTGCACGGCTTCTCGCCCCTGAATGCGCAGCACATCCTGGGGATCACGTTGTCCAGCCGTGATTGGTGTGCCAGCCTGGATCTTTTGACCTTGATTCACTACGATGTTACGCGCAGCCGGAATTGGATAAGAACGCTCTTCTCGTTCTTCAAAGCGAATTGACAGCAATCCGTCAGGGTTGATAAGCACTTCACCCTCAGTACGAGCCACTACAGACTCTGGTTCAGCATCATTTTCAGCAGGCATTCGAGCAATAACGTGGTCTTTCAGCACTTTTTCCTGGTCGTTGACGAGTACCTGGCTACCTTCAGGTAGATGATATTCATCGAAGAAGACGTTGCTGGAGACAACACGAACTGTGCGTACCCCTGTACTCTCATCTTTGACGATTTCTACCACACCATCAATTTCGCTTATCTCAGCTTTTTCTTTCGGCACACGTGCTTCAAACAACTCCTCAACACGCGGTAAACCTTGAGTGATGTCTCCCTGCGCTCCTGCAATACCTCCGGTATGGAAGGTACGCATCGTCAATTGGGTACCTGGCTCGCCAATCGATTGTGCCGCGATAATTCCTACCGCTGCACCAAGTCCAACTAGCGCATTCGCGGCAAGATCACGCCCGTAGCATTTACGGCAGACCCCACGATGCGCCAGGCATCCCAGTACTGAACGCACACGCACAGCCTTCACTCCCGCAGCAACGATCTGATCGACGACATCATCAGTTAATTCATCACCGACCTCAATCGTATCAAAGCCAGGAATCGGATCCGCCAGTACACGACCAATAAGGCGGTCTCGTATGCTTGGCAGCATCATTTCTTTGCTGTCTTCTTCAGTAATCAGGGTTCCCTCAGTCGTACCGCAATCCTCTTCGGTCACAATTACATCCTGCGCTACGTCAATCAGACGCCTGGTCAAGTAACCAGACTCAGCGGTACGCAGAGCAGTATCGGCCAGACCCTTACGAGCGCCATGGCTACTGATGAAGTACTCCAGTACGCTCAAGCCCTCGCGGAAATTGCCTCGAATCGGAATGTCGATGATTTTACCGGATGGGCTGGCCATCAAACCACGCATGCCTGATAACTGGCGAATCTGCTGGAATTTAGCTTTAGTCGCTCCCGACTTGGCAATGGTATAAATTGACCCATAGGGATCCAGGGTCGATTCTACCATCTTTGTGACATTCTCGGTTGCTTCGTTCCAGGCATCAACCGTTTGCTGGTATCTCTCATTCTCAGTAATCAGTCCATCACGATATTGCTCTTCGAGTTCTGCAATTTTTGCATCAGCTCTCGCAAGTTCCTCTTGCTTTCCAATTGGAACCTTTACATCGCTAATCGCGATGGTTGTACCCGCCTTGGTAGCATAAGCGAAACCGAGGCGTTTAATCTCATCAGCTAGTTCAGCAGTCTTAACCCTTCCGTACTCTTTAAAACACTCACCGATGACCTGGCGGAGGTTCTCTTTCTTCATCGGGTAGTTCTTGAAACGCAGGCGCTCCGGTAGGGCCTCGTTCAAAATGATACGTCCTACCGTCGTCTCGACTAACTTCCCATTTGCATGCATGGTAGCCTTTTCGGGTGGAGGCATGTCATACACATCTGTGTCGCCAAGACGTACCTTGATGAGCGCTTGTAGATCCACAACACCATGTTGATAGGCCAACAAAGCCTCTGTTAAATCGGTAAAGACACGTCCTTCACCTTTCAAACCAGGACGGTGCTGAGTCAGGTAGAAGCATCCCAACACCATATCCTGACTTGCGCCAATAGAAGGCTCACCTGTCGCCGGTGAGAGCAGATTGCGTGTTGAAAGCATAAGGCGGCGCGCTTCATCCTGTGCCTTGTCCGAGAGCGGCACATGCACAGCCATCTGGTCCCCGTCAAAATCAGCGTTAAAGGCTGAACAGACAAGCGGATGCAATTGGATAGCGCTACCCTCAACCAACACAGCCTCGAAGGCCTGAATTCCCAATCTGTGCAGCGTAGGCGCGCGGTTGAGAAGGACTGGATGGTCTTTAATTACCTCTTCCAGGACATCCCACACTTCCGGCTTGACACGCTCTACAAAGCGCTTTGCGCTTTTTATGTTATGCGCAAAGTTCTGCTCTACTAACTTACGCATAACAAATGGCTTGAACAGCTCCAGAGCCATCTTCTTAGGCAAGCCGCATTGATTCAATTTCAGATCTGGCCCAACCACAATGACCGAACGGCCCGAATAATCGACACGCTTACCAAGGAGATTCTGCCTGAATCGGCCCTGTTTCCCTTTGAGCATATCGGAGAGGCTCTTCAACTTGTGATTACCAGAGCCGGCCACAGCACGACCTCTTCGGCCATTGTCGATCAAGGCATCACAAGCCTCTTGTAACATGCGTTTTTCATTCCGAATAATGATTTCCGGGGCGCCTAGATCCAGCAAGCGCTTGAGACGATTATTGCGGTTGATAACTCTGCGATAAAGGTCGTTCAAATCCGATGTCGCGAAACGACCACCGTCGAGCTGCACCATTGGCCGTAGATCCGGAGGCAAGACTGGGAGCACTGTCAGGATCATCCACTCTGGCGAGGTGTTTGACTTGCGGAATGCCTCTATGACCTTCAACCGCTTCGTTGCCTTCTTCCGCCGCTGGCCCACAGTAGAGCTAATCTCTTTGCGCATGTCAGCAGCCAGTTTATCCATGTCCAGCGCGCTAATCAACTCACGTACCGCCTCTGCACCCATCCCGGCACGGAATACATTCGGCCCAAAGGAATCGCGCAATTCGCGATAACGATTTTCCTGAATGAGGTCCATTTTCTTCAACCCCTCCAGGTCACGTCTTAGCTGTTCAAGACGCTGCTTCTTATCGACACGCTGCATCTCCAACTGTGTCTGCACGGAATCGATTTGTCCTTGATAATCTACCATCAAGCGCTCGGCCTCGCGGTCACTATCAACTCTGACTTCTTCGATTTTATGTTGCGCATTCTCGGCGATATCATTGCGCCAGACCTCTGCAACGCGCTCAAGTGTTTCGATGTCTCTCGGTGTAACTACATCGCCCTGCTTTACCAGCACTCGATCAGTTGGCGCAAAGACAATGTCAAACTCTGCTTCATGTCCCATTGCCTCACGTAACGCTGCGAGCGAATCGCTTTCGGCCTGCCTTGCTACTTCTAATTCTCGTTCGCGGTTCGCTTCAATATCCTGCCGATTTTCAGTGACGCGATTAAGCGCGTTCTGAATTTCGCTCTCACGTTTCTCTTTCAAGTTATCAATACGCTCGACGACTTGCTCGTCCAGATTTTGATCGAGTTTTATAAACTCCTCGTCTATGCGCATCAATTCTTGTTGGCGACCTTCTTCATCAATATGTGTGACAACATACAGGGCGAAGTAGAGAATGCGCTCAAGGTTACGAGGTGAAAGATCGAGTAAAAGACCAATACGGCTCGGCGTCCCTTTGAAGTACCAGATATGGCTTACCGGGGAAGCGAGTTCGATGTGTCCCATACGCTCACGGCGTACTTTCGAGCGTGCAACTTCAACGCCACATTTATCGCATACTATACCTTTAAAACGCACACGTTTATATTTCCCGCAATAGCATTCCCAGTCCTTTGTCGGGCCGAAGATTCGCTCGCAGAATAAGCCATCCTTCTCCGGCTTGAGTGTGCGGTAGTTGATCGTTTCCGGCTTCGTTACCTCGCCGTAACTCCAACCACGAATCTGCTCAGGGCTGGCAAGGCTGATACGTATTGCATTAAAATCGTTTACTTCGAGCATGATCCCTCCTGGTCTTTCCTTTGTTAGACATCACCGCGATGACGCTCCCGCGTCTACACTTCGTGTCAGCAGTGATGTAAGGAATTACTGATCCCCTTCGAAACCGGATATATTTATGCCCAATTCAGGCATTACATCATTCGAGGTATCTTCAACAAATTGAATTTTCTGTTCATCTTCGTTAAGAACCTCTACATTAATACCCAGACTTTGTAATTCTTTCACGAGAACCTTGAACGATTCGGGCACTCCTGGTTCCATAATATTTTCGCCTTTGACGATAGCTTCGTAGGTCTTCACACGTCCCACGACATCATCAGATTTAACTGTCAGAATCTCCTGCAGGATATTTGCCGCACCATAGGCTTCGAGCGCCCATACTTCCATTTCACCGAAACGCTGCCCACCAAATTGCGCTTTACCGCCAAGAGGCTGCTGCGTTATCAAGCTGTATGGACCTGTTGAGCGTGCGTGAACTTTGTCTTCCACAAGGTGCGCCAGCTTCAACATATAGGTAAAACCCACAGTAATTGGATGATCGAATGGTTCTCCTGTTCGTCCATCAAACAGTTGTATCTTGCCAGTTTCTGGCAGGTTGGCGCGACGCAGGTATTCCTCGATATCTTCTTCTGTAGCTCCATCAAAGACCGGCGTAGCGATCTTTATCCCCAGGGCATCTGCGGCCCATCCTAGATGGGTTTCCATTATTTGCCCGATATTCATACGGTGTGGTACACCCAACGGGTTCAGAATGATATCCACCGGCGTGCCATCAGGCAAGAATGGCATATCCTCAATCGGCAATACACGGGATATGACGCCTTTGTTCCCATGACGTCCCGCCATTTTGTCTCCAGCGCCGATTTTTCTCTTCTGGGCAATGCTTACTCGCACCAGTTGATTCACGCCAGGAGGCAACTCATCATTCTGCTCTCGCGAGAATACCTTCACCTCGACAACTTTACCGCGTTCGCCATGAGGTACGCGCAACGAAGTGTCTTTCACCTCACGAGCTTTTTCACCAAAGATAGCCCGCAGCAGCTTTTCCTCAGCAGTCAGCTCTGTCTCTCCCTTAGGTGTGATCTTACCAACAAGGATATCTTGCGGCCCCACTTCGGCGCCCACATAGATGATGCCACGTTCGTCAAGGTTACGCAGTCCTTCTTCACCCACGTTTGGAATATCCCTGGTAATCTCCTCAGGCCCAAGCTTCGTATCGCGCGCGTCGATTTCGTACTTTTCAATATGAATTGAAGTGAACAGATCCTCACGGACTATACGCTCACTGATAAGAATGGCATCTTCGTAGTTGCCACCTTCCCAGCTCATAAACGCAACAAGTATGTTTTGACCAAGCGCCAGTTCTCCATTTTCAGTTGAAGAACCATCGGCAATTACCTGTCCTGCTGTGACAAAATCACCCTTACGCACAATTGGTCGCTGGTTAATACACGTTCCGGCATTGGATCGCACAAACTTGCGCATGCGGAAAGTATGTACCTCACCCTGATCATCCACGATCTGTATCTGACGCGCAGATGAACTAATGACCTCGCCACTTACCGTACTTACTGCTACCTGCCCCGAGTCAATCGCCACCTGACGCTCGATGCCGGTGCCACAAATTGGCGACTGTGGCTTCAGGAGTGGCACAGCCTGGCGTTGCATATTTGCGCCCATCAAAGCCCGGTTGACATCATCGTGCTCAAGAAATGGAATGAGTGCCGTTGCGACGCTAACAGTTTGTTTTGGTGAAACGTCCATGTAGTCCATCGTATCAGAGGATTCCATAACAAACTCACCTTGATAACGCGCCAGAACACGATCTTCTATAAATTCGCCTCTAGAGTCTAACTTCGCATTTGCCTGGGCAATCCAGAAGTTTTCTTCATCGTCGGCAGTGCGATAGTCTACCTGTTCGGTAACATAAGGCTTGATCCTCACATCCGCATCACCTAAAGCCTTCGATAAGCTCTCGAACAATGCTTCGTCGACCCGTATGCGCGTGCGTGCTTTAATAATTACCTCACCATCGGCAGATTTCACATCCTCAAATTCATGACCAACAACCCCCCGAAATTCGCGACCTATCAAAGTCGGGTTATCGGCTCGCATGCGTTTGATGACCTTGCGATAGGGTGTTTCAATAAAACCATATGGATTGATCTGCCCATAGGTTGCCAGATTACCAATCAATCCAATGTTCGGACCTTCTGGAGTTTCAATTGGACAAATGCGGCCATAATGTGAGCGATGTACGTCACGCACATCAAAGCCCGCACGTTCTCGAGATAATCCACCGGGTCCCAGCGCAGATAGGCGGCGCTTATGCCCGATTTCGGCAAGGGCATTGGTCTGATCCATGAATTGCGAAAGCTGACTACCACCAAAGAATTCTTTCATTGCAGCTACAACTGGACGGATGTTGATAAGCGCATTGGGAGTAGCCTGTCCTGGCTCCTGAATGCTCATGCGCTCTTTGACAACACGTTCCATGCGCAACAAGCCAACGCGAAACTGTGTCTGGATGAGTTCGCCAACACACCGTACGCGACGATTCCCCAGATGATCGATGTCATCTCTGCGACCATGACCGTTATTTAGTTCAATCAAGCGGCGAACGATATGAACCAGGTCATCTTGAGTCAAAATTCGCTGGCTCTGCGGTATAGAAAGATCAAGCTTCCTGTTCAGCTTGTAGCGTCCTACACTGCCAAGATCATAGCGGCGAGCATTAAAGAACATGTTTTTGACGAGCGATCGCGCATTATCTATGGTGGCAGGATCACCCGGACGCATCTTCTTATAGAGTTCGAGCAATGCCTCGTCCTCTTTTTTGACAGGATCGCGATCGAGTGTGGCCTGTATGTAACGTACATTGTCATCATTATCTACATCGCTGAATGCATCGAGAATGCCCTGATCAGTAGAAAGATCGTAATCTTCGCCATGCCATTGTTCTTTCGCCAGGCTTGCAATCGCGCGCAGCAAAGTCGTGACGGGCAATTTACGTTTACGGTCGATCTTCACTGTCAGTAAGTTCTTATTGCTCGTTTCGAACTCTAACCACGCTCCTCGTCCAGGGATCAGCTTAGCTGCGTACAGCCTGCGTCCCGTTGTAGCGTCCTCGTCAGCAGTATAGTAAACGCCTGGTGAGCGCACAAGCTGACTTACAACAACACGCTCAGCGCCATTGATAATAAAAGTTCCTTCTTTCGTCATGAGCGGGAAATCACCCATGAAGATATCTTTCTCGATGATTTCGCCCGTCTCTTTGTTCGTCAAGCGAGCCTTGACTGTTAAAGGAGCTGAATATGTGGTATCGCGGTCTCGACACTCATCTTCAGAATATTTTGGCGTTCCGAAAGGCTCGGGAGGTACAATAAATTCAAGTTTTAGATTTTTCCCGGTAAAATCTTCGATAGGAGAGATTTCGTCAAAAAGTTCGCGTAGACCCTCTTTCTTAAACCATTCAAATGAATCAAGTTGAATCTGAATCAGGCCTGGCATAGGGCGAATATCCGGAATACGCGCAAATGAAACGCGCTCAGGAAGCGCCACGGCCCTACTGCTTACTGACATAAGTAGGTGTTCTCCTCTCACTATAGGGACTATCCCTTGCTACTTTTTAGCTTCGACAAGCTGAGTAGGTACTTCTCGCAACATCGCTTGAATTTTAATCAGGAGTGAAGTTCTAATTCCAATGAGTGGATGTTCCTCAAAGCTCACCAATGCCGTTGCATTGGTGGATAGCGATAGCAAGGTCGTCCTCCCGCCAATGTACCCAGGAGGATACGATAGAGACGATGTATCGTAAAGATACTCGCCCATATGGTAACAAAGGTAACGCGACAGTTCCCTCTGTACCTCCTAAAAAATGTAAATGGAAGATATTATATAGAATGATAATCGCCTATGCTATTACAATAAAAAGATTTTATGACAAGAAAAGTAACCGCTTTGTGCTTTCACCAGCGGTTACTCCTACGTCCTACAAGTACTTGTTATTCTCAAATCATCCACGTACACATCCCCACATATTCATAATTAAAAGCATTTTGCATACGTATAATAACAAAACGTTCTACAGCTTTCCCATATTATGGTACTAATGTCATCCTATTTAGTCTTTTACGACAATAGCCGACATGCAGTGCCGTAGCCAGAACAGCTAAACATCTCATAGGTTCATGTGGCATTTATAACACATGTAGTGTCCTATAATTTAAGTAGTGGGGAATGATGTATCGTTAAGCGCTTTTGTTTACCCTTGATTCTTTATCAGGTTGCGATCTATGTACTACATCACATAGAATACTTTAGACAACTCGACACCATGCAGTATACTATTCCCATAACAATTTGTCAATAGTTCTGGAAACATTTTTCTGAAATTCGCGACAATCATTATACCAGCATTGTAAAGTGACCCGCTTCTCCCCATACATTTTCTATCTCGTCGCCTGTATCTGGATACCAGGAATAATCAGTACGAAGATAATAGGTATATAGGAGAGATAGTAGATGGTACTGATCCTCCGGTTCTAACAAATGAAGGTCGAGTACGGCTTCTTCCTGATGCGGGTAAGATATTGACAGGACCATGTCGTCTAGTCGCATAGTCGTTTTCCGATCTAATCGATATGTTTGAGGCGCCCCTAGACTACGGCAGAACGAGATACAACCCATCCAACCAATAAAGATAAAGGCAGTGGCAACAAGAGTAACGACTAGCCCGGCCACGCTTAAGAGAATTGCCCCACTTGTACAGAGCACAACAAGCGCCGGATGGGGCAAATGGATAGTCCAGCCTAGCAATATCACCGGAACCAGTCCAACCAGTGCCGCTATAAAACAGGACAGGATGGTTCCAATAGCTCTATAGATGCTTACAAGATTTTTGGAGGAAAGATCTCGAACAACAAGATTAGAGCTGCCCTTTTGTATGATCATCCCCTGGTAAAAACCGATCCTGACCGCATAATAGAAACGCATTATTATAACGCTTGCCCCTATTAAGATGAGGCTGAGATAACACAGGGTAGCCATGAGAGCATCCTGCCACTTCAAGTACGGCGTAAATACATGTGTATAAGTAGGCCACAAACGCACCAAAAGTACTATACATGCAAAAGCTAGCGATAAAGATGCTAGAACAAGTAACCAGGATAACAGGCGCGTGCGTCTAAAAGAGGCGGAGCTAAGGCAGAACACGAGTTTGTTAGTAGGCATATCCAACGTTCATCCTCTTAATGAGTGCAGTAGCAGCTATCTGGGTCGTATAAGCGTTGTCTCGGATTATATCCGCAAGACCTGCGTACAGTGTTCCACGCTTCCCAAATACATACTGTGAGCTTCTCTTAAGACGAATAAAACATGTACCTGGTGACATACTTTCTCATTTGAAGCCGAACAAAGCTGCAACATATCAGCTTTATCGCAGTTCATTTCTAATATCTTCAAAGAGAATGGTTTGCAAATACCGTTCTGAAGCGCTGGGGAAAATGGTGACGATTACCTTTCCTTGATTTTCGACTCTACGTGCCTCCTGCAATGCTGCCCATGCAACAGCTCCACTACTGATGCCAACTGACAGTCCTTCTTTATGCATAATCTGGATAGCAGTTGATACAGCGTCTTGATCAGTGACAGCAATAATGCGATCTATGAGATCGACACGCAATGTGTCTGGTTGAAAACCCGCACCAAGCCCTTCAATTCTATGTGGTCCCGGTCTGCCACCTGAAAGAACAGCACAGGCCGCAGGTTCGACAGCCACAATTTCGATGTCAGGTTTACGCGAGCGAAGACCTTCAGCAACACCTGTAAGGGTGCCTCCAGTACCCACCCCGGCCACAACTATATCTACTGCCCCACCGGTATTCTCCCAAATTTCGACGGCAGTTCCTTCACGGTGAGCGCGTGGATTGGCTTGATTATAAAATTGTTGTGGGAACCAGGCGCTTGGAAGCGTTGTTCGTAGCTCGATTACCTTGTTGATGGCTCCTCGCATTCCCTGGCTACCAGGGGTGAGTAGGACTTCTGCTCCAAATCGTTGCAGGAGCAGGCGTCGCTCGACAGAAATTGTATCTGGCATAGCCAGGATACATGTATAACCTCGAGCAGCACTCATCCACGCAAGGGATATCCCCATGTTCCCGCTCGTAGGTTCTGTAATAATGCTGCCTGGACGCAGTAAACCCTGGGATTCGGCCTCACAGATCATTTGAAAGGCGACACGATCTTTAAGGCTACCGCCAGGGTTGAACATTTCGAGCTTGGCAAGGAGAGTGACCTGTTGTGCTCGAGGAAGATCAGAGGTAATACGCTTCAGTTCGAATAAGGGCGTATGGCCAATTAGTTCAGTGACATCTTTTGCCCAATGTGTCATGGCCTGACCATATCAACCTTTGGCTAAATATAATACATCGTTTCAGTTGTGCCAGCCTGGTGCTTACGAGCAAGCTCTTCTACAGTTGTAGAAACAAGTATCCGCTGCGTCAGCTCGTCAATTTGGCGCCAGACATCTCTCAATGCACACCCTGGAGAAAGCTTACAAAACTCAGGGTTGGGCAAACATTCCATTGGCGGAACATACCCCTCAAGTGCTTGCATCACCTGGGCCATGGTAATCTGCGCTGGTGGTTTTGCCAGCATATGACCACCTTTCGGCCCGCGAACACTCTTAATCAAACCTTCTTTACGTAAAGCCATCAAAATCTGATCAAGGTATTGCTCTGGAATGAATTGCCTGCTGGCAATATCTGAGCTTTCAATAGGCCCCTGCCCGTAATATGCTGCTAGATCGAGCATAGCACGTAAACCATAATCGCCTTTCATTGTCAATTTCATAATCGTGCGCCTTTCCAGCAGGGCGAAGGAACAAGAGCCAATCGATTGCTCGTAGCATATATCAGGAGCTATACACTGTCAATGGTGCCAGGTGCGAGTGATGGCAAGCAGTTCGGTACGAATATTGGTGAAATGTTCGCGTAAAGCAGCTAAATGCACGTGTTGACCTTGCACACGTATCCAGATACGTTTTTGTGGAAAATAAAACGTGATACATAAACTGAGAATCAGGAGAACAGCAGTGGGCCAGACCAGCACAGATCCGGAATCTTTCGTGACCAGTAGGACGGTTGCCTCACTGGCACTATTGAGCGTGATGGTCCATTTCTTATCAAAGCTCTGACTTGATTGGCCCTGTTGCAATCGAACAATAGCTTTGTCTTGCGTTGGTGATGTATTGGGAGCGCCTACAGTAATCAAGAGCGTCGGGTGTTGCTGCTGTGGTAGCTGTACCGAAGGTTGATGAATATAAAAAACACCAAGCGTTAAATTTGATCCCGCAATCGGAATGCCCTTCGCAAAATCAACTGTCACGCTTGTCGAAATATTCTCACTCTGATCCAATATAACCGCTTCATCACACATAAAGCATCCTTGTGCATCGGATATTGTCACTTTGACCGATGGAATGAGCGACGACTGGTGAAAAACGACACCTCCATACGATAAAGGATCATTTACACGCACGTGATTGCTGTGGGCAACAAGCTCTCCATCCTGATACACACTGAGGTCAGTTACATAGTCTGTCGGTAACCCTGTCTGGGGATCAAAGGTGGCAGTAAAGTTATTAGCACGAAAACTGATATTGTGTGGTGTTCCTCGTGGAAAGACCACCGCGCTCTGACCATCAGGTAGGGCCTGTTCAAAAGTAAATCCGGCCAGGTTATCGCTTAAACCGATGAGAGGCGCGGGCAGTATGCGCCTGGCAAGGCTGTTTGGAGCAAAGCCATGCCATTGTGAGAGCACACCAATCATAAGCATCGTCACAAGAGCCGCATGAAAAACAAAGGTCGACAGCGTGGCCCAGGAATTTTTATTGACATAGAGGTAATTCACATCCTGCTCCTGGTGCATGCGAACCCTGTACCCTCGCTTGTGAAAGTGATCTTGGACCCACTGAATGGCCTGGGTTGAATCGGGAAGAGTGACTTCAGCACGCTCCAGGGCATTTTGATAGAATTTATCGTTGCGCTTGATAAGTGGATGTCTAAAATTGTGCCAGATGCCGGGGGCACGATTAAGTGTGCATACGATGATGCTAAGTGAGAGCACGGTGAGCAACAATATGAAATACCAGCTGGAAAAGATAGTATAGAATCGCAGCCAGTCAAAGACTGGTGTAAGCGAGCCATAGCGGGGCAATGCATTTTGTTGTACCCAGGCAGCATATGCTACTGGGTCAGTCACCACCTCTCCCGGCGCCTGCACAAAATAAATCCCGATAAAGCAGATTATCGCTATTGAAGCAATGAGAAATATGGCTGTGCGAACTGAACTTAGCCAGCCCCAAATGCCGTTGATTGGATGTTTTATGATGTAAGGCACATAGAGCTTCGCGTGCCGGGGCGAGTACGAAGCCTGGCGGTTTTTAGATGCGTCTTTCGGATGCTTATCTGATAAGTTCTGCCGCGCACCAGCATGTTGTAGCTTTGCAGCCTTCTTTGTTGGAATAGCCATGCTATGTAATTAACTATCTTTTCCACTTGGAGGGATTTTGTAAGCAACATCGAAATGTTTTACCCTTCTATATGATAGAGCATAGGCGCTCATGTGACAAGCGAATTTTTCACCAATACAAATCATGCCTGCCGTGGCGCAGCGTTAGTAGGAGAAATTTCCAGAAGCCACCCTGACTTCTTAGCTTTACATTGACCCACTTTGTCAGACATGCTACACTTCATCAATCATGCAAGTGCAAGATGAAACAATATCCCGAGGAGGGTTTCAGCGATGTGGACTTCTACCCTGGAGCTTAGCCCAAGACGAGTTATTCTCACCCAGACATTAGGAAGAATCTGGAACGGAGCATATTTTTCTTCTTTCGCGCCTCTACAAGTGCAGAATCTACCTCGACAGCCATTACCCGCTGCAAACTGGGTACGCGTGCGTAATCGACTGGCAGGTATCGGCGGGAGTGACCTTCACATGATCTATGTTGACGGAGACTTTCGCATCGCGCCCGCAGCTCTTCCAGGGCATATCCATTCCTATCCAGGTCACGAAGTTGTAGGAGATGTCATCGAAGTAGGAGATGAAGTACTTCATCTCCAGGTAGGTGATCGCGTTGTATTACAGAGTGGGCCTAACTGCATCACGTCTGGCAATCAGCCCTTATGTCGATCTTGTGCTGCTGGAAATTATGGCTTATGTGAGCGTGCAAGCCTTCTCCCAGGTCCTGAGCCGATTGGTGGAGGCTGGAGTGAGGAAATGCTCGTACATGAGCAACAACTCTTTCGAATCTCTCCCGAGATGCATGATGAACAGGCTGTGCTCCTGGAACCTACAGCAGTGGCGCTTCATGCTGTATTGCGCCGGCTTCCACAGCCTGGTGAACAAGTTCTCATTATAGGGGCTGGCACTATCGGTCTGCTGACTTTACAGGTTATCCACGCTCTTGTTCCCGATGCTATTGTGAGCGTTATGGCTCGTTACCCTTTTCAAATAGAGCATGCTACGCGTATGGGC
>Ga0187766_10000815_pt1 | contig 17810 bp, 16 predicted proteins | sample 0216_QUI02_MP05__4_FD_132971 | JGI IMG/M metagenome (GOLD analysis project Ga0187766, IMG submission 132971) | Tropical peat soil microbial communities from peatlands in Department of Meta, Colombia - 0216_QUI02_MP05_20_MG | ecosystem: Environmental > Terrestrial > Soil > Wetlands > Peat ... | reverse complement strand
TCCAGGCCAGCAGCGTGGCCACGGCGTGTTTGCACGTGCCCATGTCGTAGGCGTAGGGACAGGTGCAGGCGATGGCCAGCGCCCCGCCGCCCTTCTCCTGCACGTTCACGTCGTAGGGTTGCGGCCGGCTCCCGGCCACGCGGGCGCGAAGGGAGCCCGCGCCCCAGTCGAGGGAGAGCACCGCGCCCCGGCGGAAGTAGCGCCTCCCGCGATCGAGGACTTCCGGAGCGACGAGGGACAGCAGGTGTTCGGGAAGGATCGTGCCGAGGGTCATGCGAGGCATCCCCGCCTACATAGCATCAGGGCCGCGGTCCGCGCAAGCTGCAACCGCCAAGGACGCCAAGGACGCCAAGAAAGTCCGAACGTTCGGTCTCGCCTTGGCGGGCTTGGCGGGCTTGGCGGTTCAGCTCTTGTACAGGTGCGCCACGTATTCGGCGTAGCCGTTGTAGGGGAGGGTGGGCTTGCGCTCGCCGGTGGGGATGACGCGCTCGGTGGCCTGGGACCAGCGGGGGTGCGGCACCTTCGGGTTCACGTTGGACTGGAAATCGTACTCGTGGGGCACCAGCGTGTTCCAGAACGTCGCCGGCTGCTCGCTGATGAACTCCACCTTCACGATGGACTTGATGTTCTTGTAGCCGTACTTCCAGGGCACGATGAGGCGGATGGGGGCGCCGTCCTGCTTCCACACGGGATGGCCGTACATCCCCGTCACCAGCATGGCCAACTCGTTGCTGGCCTCGGCCATGGTGAGACCCTCGGTGTAGGGCCAAGGGAGGCGGGAGAAGAAGCTCGGCTTCTGGCCGGGGGCCTGGTCCGGCCGCAGGAAGGTGGTGAAGCGCACGTACTTGGCCGAAGAGAGGGGCTTCACCATCCTGAGGAAGGCGGCCAGCGGGATCCCCGTCCAGGGCGCCACGAAGGACCAGGCCTCGACGCAGCGGAACCGGTAGACGCGTTCCTCCAGGGGGATCTTGCGGAGGATCTCCTCCACGTCGTAGGTCTTGGGCTTCTCCACCAGGCCGGCCACCTCGATGGTCCAGGGGTTCGGCTTGAACTTCTCGACGAGGGGGTAGATGTCCTTGCTGTCATCGAATTCGTAGAAGTTGTTGTAGGTGGCCACGGCCTTCTCCGCGGTGAGGGGAAGATCGAGGTTGAACTTGGGATTGCGCTTGGCCGGATAGAGGTCGGGGACGGGGGGCTTTTCCTGCGCGCCGGGGATGCCGGACTCGGCGGCCCAGCCCGCGGGCGGGCGCAGGCCGCCCGCCAGGGCGAGGCCCGTGAAGCCCAGGGCCTTGAGGATCTGGCGGCGGTTCAGGAAGGCGTGCTCGGGGGTGACCTCGCGCTCGGGGATCTCCCAGCCTCGGCGGCGATGGATGGACTGCATGTCGCACCCTCCCTCGGACGACGTGGTCCGTTGCTGCCACCAGCATACGGCGGCGAGGGGTCCGCGTCAACGCGGCGACGAGGCAATTGACAATGAATTCACGACCGCCAGGGCGCCAAGGTTGCCAAGAAGCGTGGCCGCGTAGGAAGAAGGAGGGCTCGACGTCGTTGGCGCCTTGGCGGTTCGATCGTTCTCCGCCGGATGCTGAAAAAACTCTCTTTTCCCCAGGCTGCTCAAAAAGGCCCAGATGCTAGGCGGCGCGCGAGGCGAGGCGCGAGCCGTACTTGGTCCGTACGTCGCAGCGCCGCGCGAGCACGCCAACGCCGCAGATGGGCCTTTTTCAGCAGCCTGTTAGCCGCCCAGGTGGAAGCAGACCAGCTTCAGTTCGGTCATCTCCTCCACGGCGTAGCGCGGCCCCTCCTTGCCGAAGCCGCTCTCCTTGAGGCCGCCGTAGGGCATCAGGTCCGCCCGCCACTGGGGGCCCCAGTTCACCATCAGGTTGCCGGAGTGGCACTCGCGGACGAACCGCATGGCCCACTCCAGGTTCTCGGTGAAGATGCCGGCGGCCAGGCCATAGATGCTGTCGTTGGCCAGGGCGATGGCCTGCTCGATGGTATCGAAGGGCGTGACGGCCACGGCCGGCCCGAACAGCTCGTCGCACGAGACGCGCATCTCGGGTTTCACGTCCGCCACCACGGTGGGGGCATAGATGGCGCCGCGCCGCGAGCCCCCCGTCACCAGGCGGGCGCCGCTCCCCACGGCCTCGCGCACCCATGCCTCGACGCGCACGGCGTCTCCCTCGCGCACCATGGGGCCCACCTTCACCGTCTCGTCCAGCGGGTTGCCGGTGCTGAGGGCCTCCACGGCGGGCTTCAGGACGCCCAGGAAGTCGGCGTACACCTTGCCGCTGGTGATGACGCGCTGGGTGGAGATGCAGACCTGGCCGGCGTTGGCGTAGCCGGTGGCGGCCACGGCGGCGGCCACCTTCTTCAGGTCCGCGTCGGGCATCACGATGATGGGCGAGTTGCTGCCCAGCTCCATGGTCACCTTCTTGATGCCGGCCATGCGGCAGATGCGCTCGCCCACGTCCCGGCTGCCGGTGAAGGTGATCTTGCGCACCCGCGGGTCCTTGCAGAGGGCGTCGCCGATCTCGCCGCCGGGCCCGGTGACGCACTGCACGCCCTCGGGCGGGAGGCCCGCCTCCAGCAGCGCCTCGGTGAGCTTGAGGGCCGAGAGGGGCGTGTCGGTGGCCGGCTTGATCACCACGGCGTTGCCCCCCGCGATGGCCGGCCCCACCTTATGGCACACCAGGTTGAGGGGGAAATTGAAGGGGCTGATGGCCGCCACCACGCCGCAGGGCACGCGGAGGGTGAAGCCGAGCTTGTTCACGGTGCCCGGGGCCCCATCGAACGGGACCGTCTCGCCGTGGAGGCGCTTGGCCTCCTCGGCCGAGAGGGTGAGGGTCTGCACGGCGCGCTGCACCTCGGCGCGGCCCTCGGCGATGATCTTGCCCTCCTCCAGGGTGATGGTCCGGGCGAAGTCCTCGGCACGGCCCTCGATGACGTCCGCCGCCTTCTTCAGGATCCGGTACCGCTCGTAGCCGGGCAGCTTGGCCATGGCCACGGCCCCGCGCACCGCCCTCTCCAGCGCGCGGTCCACGTCCTTGACGTCGCCCTTGGGCACCGTGTCGAAGGGCTTCCCGTCGAAGGGGTTCACCACGTCGATCTTCGCCGGCTTGTCCACCCACTGCCCCGCCAGGTACATCTTCATGATCCCACCTCCTTGCAACCGCCAAGGACGCCAAGTCCGCCAAGAGTGTCTTTGCAATTCTACCGCGGCTGGCCCGTCGGAAGTCAACTGGAACAGCAACCGGGCGAGACCGGGGCGCCGCCGACGAGGGCCTTGGCGAGCTTGGCGTCCTTGGCGGTTACAGGAGGGGTCGTGCGAGGACGATGAGGCGGGGGACATCCGGCTCGGGTCCCTTGAGCAGGATGGCGGCGACGGCGGCCACCTCGGCGCCGGCCCGTCCCAGGAGGGCACAGGCGGCCCGCACCGTGCCGCCCGTGGCGATCACGTCGTCCACCAACAGGGCCCGGCGGCCCTCCACCAGCGGCCAATCGTTGGGGTCGAGGACCAGAGACTGGGTCCCCGCCGTGGTGATGCTGGCAACCTCCTGCTCCAGCGGTGGGCGTGGATGGCGCGGCATGTAGTTCTTGAGGCCCTTGCGGAACACCACGTAGCGGTCCAGCCCGAAACGCTCCACCAGGGCCTGCGCCATCCCTACCGCCTTCGACTCGGCGCAGACCACCACGTCGAAGGCCACCCCGGGCACGATGCCGTCGTCGGCCAGGCGCCGGTGCAGCACGTCGCCCAGCGCCCGGTTCAGGCGCCCCTGGCCCAGCAGGTTGAAGGAGGCGATGTAGGCCCGCCCGCCGTGCAGCCGGGTGATGGGCCGGTCCGTGGTGATCAGCGAGCCGCCGTAGGCGACGCGGACCTCGTACCAGCCGATCACGTCGCCGGGCGAGGCACGGCCGGGGGCCTCCCCCTCTGCGGCGCCGCGGTGCCAGCCCTGCGCCTGGGCCAGTTCGCGGCAGAGCCACTCCGCCCCCGAAAGGTCTTCGCCGGCCAGGGTGGTGATGCACTCGATGGACGCCTCTCGAAGCTGCCGGCGCGCCGCATCGTGCGCGGCCGCGTGCGGGAGCACGGCGGCGCGCCGATCCGCCGCCGCCCCCGCCAGCGACGCGACCGCTTCCATGGCGTTCGCGTAGGCACCGATGAGCGGCATCGTCTGTTAACCCTGACCTCTCGGCGGCTAGCAGGATGCTGGGAAACCCTCTTTTCCCCAGGCTGCTCAAAAAGGCCCAGATGCAAGGCGGCGCGCGACGCCGGGGTACCCACCGAAGGTGGATCGGAGGCGTATGCCGGGTACGCCGCAGGGCCACCGCTGCCGCAACGTCGGCAGCGGGAGGTTGTCCGAGCGCGCCAACGCCCCACCCGCTGCATCGAGAGCAGCGGGGAGAGATGTCGGGCCTCTTTCGGCAGCCTGTTAAAGGTGCGCGGGGCTCGCCCGGCCCGTGAGCGCGGCCCCCGCGGACGCCGAGGCCGGAAGCCGTTCCTACATCGGGGCCCCGCGCATGTCAAGGCGGTGGCGACCGGCCTGCGTCGGCCCGCGCGGGCCGCGAATTGCTCCGATCTTGGCACGCCCTGTGCTAGGATCGGGGTATTGTCACCCCCAACACAGGGCCGTTGGGCACGGAGGGTAGCCATGGCGCAACCGCTGAAAGTCCTTCCCCGGTGTGATGCGTGTGCGGAGCGGGAGCAATGCATCTTCGGCAACCTGCCCGCCCCCCAACTCGAGAACTTCAACCGCATCCGTCACTTCCACCAGTACAAAGCGCGCCAGATCATCTTCCACGAAGGGACGCCGGCGCTGGGGTTCCATATCGGCTGCAGCGGGCGGATCAAGCTCAGCAAGGCGGACAGCAACGGGCGTGAGCAGATCGTCCGCATCGCGAGCGCGGGCGAGATCATCGGGGAGGAGGCGCTCATGGACGGGCAGCCCTACGGCGCCACCGCCGAGCCGCTGGAGGACTGCCACACGGCCTTCATCAAACGCGGCGATTTCCTGGCGTTCTTGAACGGTGGCGGGGGGATTGCCTCGCGTTTCCTGCTCCACTTCTGCCGCACCCTCATCGAGACCCAGGGGCGGCTGGCCCGCATGGGGTTGGGCGATGCGCGCGCGCGCCTCGCCGCCACCCTGCTGGACCTCACGCAGCGCTACGGGAAGCCGACGAAGGGCGGCGTGAACCTGGACCTGGAACTGAGCCGCTCCGAACTGGCCGCCATGGTGGGCCTGAGCCCGGAGACGGCCATGCGCCTGCTCAGCGAGTTCAAGGCGGACGGCCTGCTGCGGCTCGATGGCCGCCAGATCATCATTCTGAGCCGGGACAAGCTGGCCGCCCTGGCCAGCCTCTAACAGGCTGCTGAAAAAGGCCCAACGTCTCTCCCCGCAGCCTCGGCGGCAGCGGGTGGGGCGATGGCGCGCTCGCGCACTCCCTGCGGCGTACCCGGCGTACGCCTCAGTCGGCGCCTCGCGCGCCGCCTTGCATCTGGACCTTTTTGAGCAGCCTGGGCATTTTTCAGCACCTAGCTTAATCACCGCGGGGGCCCCGGCGAGGGGATGGGAAACGGGACCGGCGCGCCCCAAGTGGCCTGAGGGGGTGGGGCGGGGGGGTCGCAGCGGCCCGAGAACACCCGTTTCGCGGGGTTACAGGCTTCGGTCAGCCTCTCGCCTGCGCGAGGTGTCCCTTCGAGGTCACACTGATCATCTTTCGGCCTGTCCAACATCAATCCCGGCAGGTGGCCGAGCGGCGCCATCCTCCGTCGGGATCCCGCCGGGAACGGGCGCATCGGGCGGGTTCTCCATGCCTGAGAAAGGTCATCCGTGAACCTATCTCTTCACCTTGTTGCCGGCCCCGGGCGCCCTGTAGTGTGCCCCGCAAGACCCAGCGAGGCGAGCCGGTCCGCCGATGCGATGAAACTGAGCCGCGAGAGTGACTACGGCCTGCGGGGGCTCGTGGGGCTGGTGCGCCGTTCCCCTGACAGGCCCATCATGCTTGCCGAGATCGCCGCGGCCGAGGGCCTCCCCTACAGCTTCCTCTCGAAGATCTTCCAAAAGCTGGCCCGGCACCGGATCATCACCGCGCACCGTGGCGCGCAACGGGGATATACCCTGGCTCGCCAGCCCGGGGCCATCACCGCGCGCGAGGTGCTGGAGGCCATCGAGGGTCCTGACCTGGCCGACCGCTGCCTGATCTGGGACCGGGACTGCTCTCCCCGGCGCCGCTGCCTGCTGCACGCGGAACTCGCCGCCGCCGGCCGCCTCCTGCTGGCCGGGCTCGAAAGGACAACGCTGGCGGACTTGAGCGCGGCCCCGGACCCGCCCGGCATGGCCTCCCGTATTGCAACGGCGGCGCCGGAGACCAACCGGACCGCGAAGGCGGTTCGGGAGACCGACCGCGCCGCGAAGGCGGGACGGGAGACCAACCGGACCGCGAAGGCGGGACGGGAGAAATGTCCGTGACGCCCGTCGTCTCCGTCGTGGGCCGCTCGGGCAGCGGGAAGACCACGCTCATCGAACGTCTCTTGCCGGCGCTCGCGGCGCGCGGGGCACGGGTGGCCACCGTGAAGCACCATCGGCACCGCTCCCCCGTGGACGTGCCGGGGAAGGACTCGTGGCGGCACGCCCGCGCGGGGGCCCGTGCCGTGGTGGTGGCGGGGGCGGGGGAGATCGCGTTGTTCCGCCCTGTGGAGGGGCCCCCCGGCCTCGAGCAGATCGTCCGCGACTTCCTGGCGGACATGGATCTGGTCCTCACCGAGGGGTTCAAGGAAGGTCCCGCCCCCAAGATCGAGGTGAACCGCGCGGCCCAGGGGCTGGACCTGCTCTGTGGCCCCGGGGATAACCTCATGGCCGTGGTCACAGACCGCGACCTGCGCGTGGACGTGCCCGTGTTCGGCCTGGACGCCATCCAGCCCCTGGCCGACTTCATCGCGGCGCGCTTCCTCGCCGCGCGCCGCTGATTCTCAGGCTGCGATCTGCGCGCGCGCCAGAGCGCCGATGAACCATCCGGAGTTTCGTGCGAGGATCCGGTGCCCGGCACCCGCATGCCTCATGCCCTCCGCCGTTTCGGATCAGTCCGCAACCAGAAGGCGGGTAGAGACGTGGCCCGAACGCGAAAGGGAGAATCATGGGAAAGAAGCGGGTGAAGCAGGTTCCACCGCCGCGATCGAGCTGGCGGTGGGTGGTGGCAGGCAGCGTGCTGCTGGTCGGCGTCGCGGCGTTTTGGTGGCTCTCGGAGGCGCAGAACCCCTCGGGGGCCACGCCCCGCCTGGAGGCGGCCAAGACCGAGGTGGACCTGGGAGACTTCCCCTTCGACAAGATGGCCCGGGCCGTGTTCACGTTGACCAACGGGGGGGACGGCCCCCTCAAGATCCTCGACGTGTCCCCCGTGCGGGCCCTCCAGGGCTGCTGACCCCCCGAGGCGGTCGTCGGTCAGACGACCATCGGGCCGGGGCGCTCCACGACGCTGCGCATGGAATTCACCATGCACCGGGGGATGGGCGGCCCGCACGAGTTCCTGGTGGTCCTGCGGACCAACGATCCCGCGGGGCCCGAGCGGCGTTTTATCGTCCGTTCCTTCTGGGGGCCGCGATGATCCCCATCCTGGTGGCCTTCTGTCTGCTCGCCGGCGTGCAGAGCGGGGCCGGCGGCGAGACGCCCCCGACGGCCAAGTCCAAGGCGCCGAGCGCGCGCCCGGAGGGATCCTGAGCTTCCACGAGTGGTGCTTCCCCGAACGGGCCCGGCGCCTGCCGTGGGCCCGCGCGGCCTCCCTCGCCTTGCGCGCCCTGCACCTGGCCGCCGTGGCGTTCCTGATCGGGGGCCACGCCTACGGCGCCGCGCCCGAGGCCCTGTTCCCGTGGCTGCTGGTGGCGGTGGCCAGCGGGGCGGGACTGATGGCCACCGAAATCCTGGCGTGGGGCCTCCACTGGTTCGGCATGGCGAAGGGGATCAGCGTGCTGGCCAAGCTGGGCCTGCTGCTGGTCATCCCCTTCGCCTGGGGGGCCCGGGTGCCGATCCTGCTGGTGGTCCTGGTCGGCTCCGCCGTCACCTCGCACATGCCGGCCCGCTTCCGCAACTATTCCTTCCTCTACGGGCGCCGTCTGGACCCGGGCGCGCTGCTCGAGCGGGGGCAGGCCTCCTCCACCTAGCAGGCTGCTGAAAAAGGCCCTACGTCTCTCCCCGCTGCTCCGGCGGCAGCGGGTGGGGCGTTGGCGCGCTCGGACATCTTTCCCCGGCGCCTCGGCGGCGACGGGTGGGCTGCGACGTACGGCCCAAGTACGACTCCGACCCACTTGCGTGGGTACCCCGCGCATCGCGCGACGCCCTGCATCTGGACCTTTGTGAGCAGCCTGCAAGTATGCGGGTTATTCGGCTCCCTCCTAAGGGGTTCTCATGGGGCGCGGTCTCCCGTGGCCCCGCGCGGAGGCCGCTGCAGGCGACTTCCTCGGCATCCACAACGATCATTGGAGCGAATGACCGAGGTCATTGTCCGGGCCGGCGGGCACCGTCCATAGTCCTTCCGCTCCCTCGGCGGGCCGCCGAGCCTTCCCTAGACGGCCCCTCGGGTCGCCTCGTCCCTTGACTCTCGCGCGATCCGGGTGCTACAGGTAATCGGTCGTTTCAACTCATGTGACGCCGCGGCCGTTGCCGCTTCACCGTCCCGCGTTCGACGACGGCACCCCCCCGCTCCACATCGAGGGCGATGATGGGAGAAAGGCGCGTTGCGCTGGTCACCGGATCGGCCACAGGCATCGGCCGCAGCGCCGCCTTGGCGCTGGCCAGGGCCGGCCACGACGTGGCGATCAATTACAGCCGGAGCGAGGCCGCCGCACGGGAGACGGTCAAGGACGCCGAGGCGGCCGGCGCCCGGGTCCTTTTGTGCCGGTGCGACGTGAGCGACGACCGGGCCGTGCGCTCCATGCTGGCGGAGGTGGAGCGCACCTTCGGCCGCCTGGATGTCCTCGTGAACAACGCGGGCATCACCATGGACACGCCCCCGGCGGACCTCGAGGGTGTGAGCGTGGAGGAGTGGGACCGGGTCTTCGCCGTGAACGTGCGCGGCCTCTTCCTGGTGACCCGAGCCGCGGTGCCGCTGCTGCGCAAGGCGCCCGACCCCTGCATCGTGAACGGCGCCAGCATCGTCGGGCTGCGGCCGAGCCTGCAGCCCTTGGCCTATGCGGCCAGCAAAGCCGCCGTGGTCAACCTGACGAAGACGCTGGCCAATGCGCTGGGCCCGGGTATCCGCGTCAATGCGGTGGCCCCGGGGTGGATCGCGGGGAACTGGATGGAGAAGACCTTGGGGAAGGATTACGACCGGCTGATGGAGCGCCGCGCGCGCTTCACGCCCCTGGGCCGCGTCGCCACGCCAGACGACGTGGCCGAGGCGATGCTGAGCCTGGTGCAGGGCCTGCGGTTCGTCACGGGGGAAGTGGTCGTGGTGGACGGGGGGTACAGTAGCACGACGTGATCGGGTGCCCGCGCCGGTCCGCCGCCACGCCGCGCGCCCCGTATCCCCGGCCTAGTGTTGCCGAAATACATTCACAGTGCGGCCGTCCTGACCATCCCCTCTCCCCTCGGCGGGAGAGGGCGAGGGTGAGGGGGCCAAGACACGGGCGCTCCCAGCGACTGGGCACCCTCACCCGTACCCTCTCCCATCCAGGGAGAGGGGAGATGAAAGACTGGCAAGATATTTCGGAAACAGTACGCGAGGGAGAGCCGACGAGATGCTTGAGGGGGTTGTCCCGTTTCCGCCGGAATTTGCCGCCCGGTACCGTGCCAAGGGCTACTGGAAGGACCGCCCGCTGGCCGAGGTCTTCGGCGAGCTCTGCGCCCGGCACGCGGACCGCGTGGCCATCCTGGACCGCGACCGATCCATCACCTACGGCGAGCTGGAGGCGGGCGCGGAGCGCCTGGCGCTGAACCTGCTGGACGCCGGCCTGAGGCCCCTCGATCGGGTCGTGGTGCAGCTCCCCAATGTGGCCGAGTTCGTCTACCTCCACTTCGCCCTCCAGAAGATCGGCTGCATCCCCATCATGGCGTTGGTGTCGCACCGGTACCTGGAGGTGAGCCAGTTCGTCGAACTTTCGGGGGCGGTGGCCTGCGTCACGCCGGACCGGCACCGGGACTTCGACTTCTCGGACATGGCCCGGCGGATCCGCGAGGCCAGCGCGACGCTCCGCCAAGGCATCGTCCTGGGGGAAGCGCCGGCGGGATTCCTCTCCCTGGAGGATCTGCTGGCGCGGACGCCCCGGCGGCCGCGCCTCGCCCTGCGCGAGATCGCCATCGATCCGACGGACCCCGCGCTGTTCCTGCTCTCGGGCGGGACGACGGGCGTGCCCAAGCTCATCCCGCGGACCCACAACGACTACGCCTACAACTCCCGGATGGCCGTGTCCGTATGCGATGTGCGCCCCGACGACGTGCTGCTGAACGTGCTGCCCATCGCGCACAACCTTCCGCTGGCCTGCCCCGGGTTGCAGGGTTTTCTCATGAAGGGCGCGCGGGTCGTGCTGGACACGGATACGCGCCCGGAGAACGTCTTCCGCCTGATCCAGCGGCACCGGGTCACCCACATCCACCTGGTGCCGGCGCTGTTGATCCGGTGGATCAACGATCCCCACATCGGGGACTACGATCTCTCTTCCCTGCGGGTCCTGCAGAGCGGGGGGCAGTGCCTCCAGCCCGAGGTGCGGCGCCGGACCCAGGCCCTCATCCCCAGCGTCACGGTGCAGGAGAACTTCGGCATGTCCGAAGGCGTCCTGATGTTCGTGCGGCTGGACGACCCGGAGGAGGTCCGGATGGGGACGGTGGGGCGGCCCATCTGCCCCGACGATGAGATCCGCCTGGTGGACGACAACGATCGGGTGGTGGCCCCCGGCGAGGTGGGGGAGCTGTGCTGCCGGGGCCCGTACACCCTGCGGGGATACTTCGGCGTGCCGGAGTACAACCGGCGGGCGTTCAGCTCGGACGGGTTCTACCGCTCGGGCGACCTGATGCGCCTCCATCCCTCCGGCAACTACATCGTCGAGGGGCGCAAGAAGGACCTGATCAACCGCGGGGGGGAAAAGATCAGCGCCGAGGAGGTGGAGAACCTGATCCTCTCGCACCCGGCCGTGCAGAACGTGGCGTGCGTGCCGGTGCCGGATCCGAACCTGGGGGAGCGGATGTGCGCCTGCGTGGTCCTGCGCCCGGGGACGCGGCTGAGCCTGGAGGACCTGGTGGCCTTCCTCTCCGACAAGGAGATCGCCAAGCACAAGCTCCCCGAGCGGCTGGAGATATGCGCCGACTTCCCCGTCTCGACCTTCGGCAAGGTCTCCAAGAAGGCGCTGAGCGAGATGGCGAGCCAGAGGATGGCCGCGCAGGCGCCCCGGGCTTAGCAGGCCGCTGAAAAAGGCCCGACATATTTCCCCGCTGCCCCGGCGGCAGCGGGCGGTGCGTTGGCAAGCTCGGACAACCTCCCGCTGCCGCCGTTGCGGCCGCGGCGGCCCTGCGGCGTACCCGGCGTACGCCTCAGTCGGCACGTCGCGCGCCGCCTTGCACCTGGGCCTTTTTGAGCAGCCTGGGCAAGAGAGAGTTTTCCAAATCCTTGGAAGATCCAGGAGGCGACCTCGGGGAAGCCCGGGAGGGGGACGTGACCATGCGCAGGATCGATCTGCACTGTTACCCCAATACGGAGCCCTGGATCGCGGCGCAGGGCCCCTACGTGGAGGCGCTGGCCAAGTACTGGAACCGGGCGTGGACGGCGAAGACCGAGGCGGCGGTGCTGCAGGACTTCACCCAGGCGGGGGTGGAGGCCGTGCTGGTGGCCTTCGATATCGAGACGGCGGCGGGCACGCCGCCCTGCACCAACGAATACGTCGCCCGCATGCGCGACGCGCACCCCGGCAGGATCATCCAGGCGTGGGGGTCGGTGGATCCCTTCAAGGGCGAGGTGGCCATCCAGCAGGCGAAGGTGGCGATCCGAGACCTTAAGATGCTGGGTTTTCACTTCCACCCCATCATGGGCCACTTCTCCGTGGACGATCGGCGGTTCTACCCGTTGTGGGAGACCATCAACGAGCTCCGGGCGCCGGTCATGGTCGATGTGGGGACCACGGGGATGGGGGCGGGCCTTCCCGGCGGCCTGGGGGCCCGGATACGGCACGCCCATCCCCTGGCCCTGGACGAACTGGCCGCGGACTTCCCCCACCTGACCATCGTGGCGGCCCATCCCGGGTGGCCCTGGGTGGACGAGATGACCGCGGTCGCCCTCCACAAGGGCAACGTGTTCTGGGAGCTCTCGGGGTGGGCGCCGAAGTATTTTCCGGACGCGCTGAAGAAGGACATCAAGGGGCGGCTGCAGGACAAGATCATGTTCGGCAGCGACTACCCGAGCATTCCCTACGAACGCCTGTTCCGGGAATGGGACGAACTCGCCCTGCCGGCCCCCGTAGCGGAAAAGGTCTTTCACAAGAACGCGGAGCGGGTGCTCGGCCTGTGATCGCCCCGCGGCGCGGGCGCGGGGGCACCCCCGCGTCTCCCGTTCGGGATCCACGGAGGAGAGGCATGATGGAACCCCGGCGCGCGGTTACCCTCTTCGTTTTCGTGACCTGCTTGAGCGTGGGATTCGCGGCGTCGGCTGCGCGGGCGCAGGCGCCCATCAAGATCGGGTTTCTTGCCCCGCTGACCGGTTCCCTCGCCCAAACCGGGAAGGATCTCTACAGCGGCTGCGAGCTGTACTGGGAGCAGAACGGCTGGCAGGCGGGAGGCCGGAAGCTGGAGGTGACCCTCGAGGACGACGAAGGGGTTCCCGCTACGGCCCTGAGCAAGCTGCGGCGGCTGGTGGAGAGCGAGAAAGTGCACATCGTGGCCGGCGTCGTCCCCTCCAACGTGGCCTACGCCCTGATCCCGTACATCGAGGCCCAGGGGATCCCCGCCATCTATCCCCTCAACGCGGCGGACGATATCACCCAGCGCAAGCCTCCCAAGTGGCTGATCCGCACGGGGCACAGCGCCAGCCAGATCACCCACCCCTTCGGGGAGTATGCCGCCAAGGTGCTGGGGTACAAGCGGGTCGCGGTCATCTCCATGGATTACGCGTTCGGTCACGAGACCGTGGGCGGGTTTCAGCGAACCTTTGAGGAGAACGGCGGCCGGATCGTACAGAAGCTGTGGATCCCATTGAACGTCCAGGATTACGCCCCCTATCTCGCCCAGATCAAGAAAGACGCCGACGCGGTCTTCACGCTGGCGCTGGGACGGTACTCGATCCTCTTTGCCAAGCAGTACGCCGAGGCCGGCCTCAAGGAGCGTCTCCCGCTGCTCGGGAGCGGCACCTATACGGACGAGCATGTGCTGCCGCAGCTCGGCGACGAAAGCCTCGGCGTCATCACCGCCTACCTGTATTCCGCCGCGCTGGAGACGCCGGCCAATCGCGCCTTCCGCGGCGCCTACGAGACCAAGTACAAGCGGAGCCCGTCCTTCTACTCGGAGAGCTGTTACGTCGGGGCGCAAGTCATCAGCGGCGCGATCCAGGCGGTGGGGGGCCGGGTGGAGGACCGCGCCGCGCTCATGGCCGCCCTTCGCGCGGCGGACATCAAAGGCGCGCCGCGCGGCCCCATTCGCATCGATTCTTACGGGAATCCCATCGAGAATATCTATATCCGCAAGGTGGAGAGGGTGAACGGCAAACTGCAGAACACCGTGATCTACACCTACCAGGAGGTGAGCCAATTCTGGAAGTATCGCCCCGAGGAATTCTTGAAGCAACCCGTCTATTCGCGGGACTATCCGACATGTAAGTACTGCTGACGTCCGGCCCCGCAGTTTGCTGAACCATTGGCTCTTGCGCAGGCTGCGGCGCCCCACCAGCAGCCTGCAAGAGGGTCCGGGGCCGGGGCGGCGCGCACGGCGCAGGGTACCCACCGAAGGTGGGCCGGGGGCGCATTGCAGCCGTCCGTTGCCCCCCGGCGGTCTCCGCCCGCCCTGCCGCCCCCCCCGCACCCGGCGAAGCGGCTCACAGGCCCACCCGCTGCTCTCCACCACATGCGACGATGACAACGATCACAACGTGCACCCGCCGCCGTCATGGTGGGGGGCCGGCAACGGTCCTACATAAAAGGGCAGGCGGCTAGACGTCCGGGGGGTGCCATGAGTCCTGCCAGGTCTTTACCGCTATACTTCCAGATCTACGAGGCGCTAAGAGCCCAGATGGCGAACGGGACGTATCGGCCCGGGTCCCGCCTCCCGTCCGAGACCGCCCTGGCCTTGCGGTTCGGCGTCACCCGCATGACGGTGCGCCAGGCCCTGGGCAAGCTGCACGCCGAAGGGTTGATCCTCACCCGGCGCGGCATCGGCACCTTCACCGCCCCGGTCAGGTTCGAACGGCAGGCCACGCGGATGACGGACCTGCACGAAGACCTGCTGGAGCGGGGTCACAAATCTTCCAGCCGCGTCCTGAGCCTGCGCACGGGCGAGTTTCCGCCCGACGTGGCGGAGCGCCTCGGACTCCCCCCCGGCGAGCCAATGCTCCACATCTCGCGCCTCCGCCTGGCGGACGACGAGCCGGTGGCCGTGAACAACGCCTATCTGCGGCGCAGCCTCTGCCCCGGCCTGGAACGGGAGGATCTGCGCGAGGTCTCGCTGTACGCCCTCCTGGAGCACGGCTACGGCCTCGCCCTGGGCCACGCCGAGCAGCGCGTGCAGGCGGTGCTGGCCACCGGCGCCCATGCCGCCCTCCTGGGCGTGCGGCGGGGGAGCCCGCTGCTGCACATCGAACGGCTCACGTTCCTGAAGGACGGCTGCGCCCTTGGCCTCACCGAGGGCCACTACCGGGCCGATCGGTACGTCCTGCACTCCGTCGTCTATCGCTGATCCCGTAGGAATCTCTCTCCCCCGTCGGGCGCGCCGGCCGCCTCGGCGGCGGCGGGCTGGCAGGGCGCATCGGGGGGATGGCCATGGCGTATCGGCCCGAAGGCATCATCACCGCGCTCCTGACCCCATTCCGTGACGACGAGGGCCTGGACGAGGCCGCCCTGGCGGCGCGGTTGCGCGAGCAGGTGGCGGCCGGCGTGCACGGCATCATGGTGGGCGGCGTGAGCGGCGAGTACGTGAACCTCACGCCGGACGAGCGGGAACGCCTGGTGCGCGAGGCCGCGGCGGTGGTGCGGGGCGCCTGCCCGGTGTTGGCGGGCATCCTGGAGCCGCACACCCGGGCCGCCATCCACGCGGCCGCGCGGGCTGAAGAGGCGGGGGCCGATGCCCTGCTGGTCCTCACGCCGTTCCATAACCTCCCCACCATGCCCGGCGTCGTCGCCCACTTCCGGGCCGTCCACGACACCACGCGGCTGCCCATCATCCTCTACAACAACCCGGGGCGGACCGGCATCGATCTGGACCACGGGGCTTTCGCCGAGCTGGCGGCCCTTCCCCGCGTCGTGGGGGTGAAGGAGTGCCGGCGGGACCTGGGGGTGGTCTCGGAGCAGATCCGGCGGGCCCCGCGCGGATTCGCCGTGCTCTCGGGGGAGGACGATCTGGCGTTCCTCACCTTCCTTCTGGGGGGGCGGGGGGCCATCCTCACCTCGGCCAACATCATCCCCCACGTGTGGATGGATCTGTGGCGCTGCGCCCAGCGGGTCGAGGTACCCAAGGGCATCGAGCTTCACCACCGGATGATGCCCCTCATCAATGCCGTGTACACCCGAAATCATCCCTATCCCATCAAGCGGGCCATGGCGCTGGCCGGCCGCCCTGTGGGTCCGGCCCGGCCGCCGCTGCTCCCGCCGGATCCCGCCCAGGAAGCCGCCATCCGCGCCGCCCTGGTCGAGCTCGGCCTCGCGGCGCCGGGCTGAATCCGGTGCGCCCTGACCGCCGACCGCCGACCGCTGACGGCCGCGCCATGGAAGCCCCGACCCCATGCAGAACGGGGGGAAACCCGATCGGCGGTCGCCCGTGATTCGGCGGCCGTCGGCGGTCCGCGGTCGGCGGTCGTCAGTCGTCCGGCGGGGGTTGCCGAGCGAGGACTGGTTGTAGTAAGAGTGCCTTCCCCCTTGCTGAAGCAGGAACTCTCCCCGACGTCCCGACGCTGCGGGCTTCGTGGCTTTTCGGGTGGGGTACCGGCGCCGGTGGTCCCGCGTGATCAGGAGGGCGTGGCATGGCACGGATCGTCGACCTGTCGCAGCGGATCCATACGGGGATGCCCGCCTGGGCCGAGATGGGCGGAACCTTCGGCCTCGCCCGTTCCATCGTCGCCGTCTGGGAGGATTACGAGGACACGGCGTACCTCCGGACCCACGGGGCCGTGGACCGGCTCTACCGCACGTGCCACGTGGTGATGAGCGACAACGGCGGGACCCACGTGGACGGCACCTACCACTTCGACCCCCTGGGGGAGCGCATCGCCGAGGTGCCCCTCAAGCCATTCTGCGCCGGCGCGGTCGTCCTCGATCTCTCCCACCTCAAGCCCGTGAAATACGATCCCTTCAGCCGCCAGGTCCTCGAGACCGATTGGATCACCCCGCAGGCCCTGGAAGAGGCATGCCGCCGGGCCGGGCAGACGATCCGCCGGGGCGACGTCGTCCTCATGCGCACGGGGGCGTCCCGCCTCTGGCCCGCGCGCGAGTACCACTTTCACTTCGTGCCGATCCGCGTGGAGGCGGTGGACTGGCTGATCGACCGCGGCGTCGTCCTCTTCGGCTTCGACCAGATCACGCTGGACATCATCCCGGGGTACGACCTGCCCCACAAGCACATGCGGGTGCGCTACTCCATGCACATGGAGAACCTCACGAACCTGGAACAGGTCGGCGCGTCGCGCTTCCGCTTCGTGGGGTTTCCCCTAAAGTGGGAGGGGGCCCCCTGTTCGCCGATCCGGGCCTTCGCGGTGGCGGACGACGACTGGGGGGATTCGCCGCGCCTCGTGGACCTCTCCCACCCCATCCCGGCCATGCCGTCGTGGGCCGCGGGCGCCAAGCACTCGCGGGCCGTGGTGGCCCCCTGGAGCAACATCTTCCAGACCAAGCTGGCCGCCACCTCCATCCTCAGCTTCAACGACCACGTCTCCACCCACATCGATGCCCCGGCCCACTTCCACCCCGGAGGGACGACCATCGACCGCATGCCGGCGGAGCTCTTCGTAGGCGCCGAGGCGGTGTGGCTCGACGTTTCGTGGAAGGCCCCCGGGGATGCGGTGACGCCCGCCGATCTCGAAAGGGCGTGCGCCGCGGCCGGCGAGGCCCTCAAGCCCGGCGACGCGGTCTTCCTCTATACGGGCGTGTGCCGCCGCTGGGGCGAGCCGGGATACCACTCCACCATCGTTCCCATCGGTCCCGCCGCCATCCGCTGGATCCTGGACCGGGGGGTCCAGTTCCTGGGCGTGGACGAAGACGAGTTCGATACGGACCAGATCCGCTGGCCGGGCCACCAGCTCTTCCGGGAGCACGACTTCTACGTGGTCGAAAACCTGGCTCTCTGGCCCGCGGTCCTGGAGCTTCCGCGCCGGTTCCGCGTCGTGGCGGCCCCCCTGGCCATCGAAGGAGGAACGGCGGCGCCGTGCAGGGTGGTGGCGCTGACCGCCGACCGCTGACGGCCGACCGCCGACCGCGGACGGCCGACCGCGGACGGCCGTGATTCGGCGGCGGGCCGCGGTCGGCCGTGGGCGGTCGTTTGGCGGCAACGGTGGGGCGAGGGCGAAGGAGGAGGACCGATGAACCTGAGGAGGTACATCCTGCTGGCAGTGGGGGCGATGGCCCTCGTCGTGGCGATGGCGACGACTCCGGCGATGGCCGCCGCCCCGGAACCCATCCGGGTCGGGACCATGGCGCCCCTCAGCGG
>Ga0187766_10000814_pt1 | contig 17818 bp, 14 predicted proteins | sample 0216_QUI02_MP05__4_FD_132971 | JGI IMG/M metagenome (GOLD analysis project Ga0187766, IMG submission 132971) | Tropical peat soil microbial communities from peatlands in Department of Meta, Colombia - 0216_QUI02_MP05_20_MG | ecosystem: Environmental > Terrestrial > Soil > Wetlands > Peat ... | reverse complement strand
TCGTGGCCCTGGCCCGCATCGGCGGCTACCCGTGCGTGTTCGTCGCGCACGACCGCACCGGACCACCCCCCGGCCCCGCCACGCTGCGGCTGGCCCGCCGCGGTGCCCGTCTGGCCGCCGGGCTCCGGCTGCCGTTGGTCTGCGTGATCGACACGCCGGGCGCCGAACTGTCCGCCCAGGCCGAGCAGGACGGCCTGGCCGGCGAGATCGCCCGCTGCCTGGCCGACCTCGTCACCCTCCCGGTCCCCACCGTCTCGCTCCTGCTCGGGCAGGGCGCCGGCGCCGCGGCGCTGGCCCTGCTGCCCGCCGACCGCGTCCTGGCCGCCCAGCACGCCTGGCTCGCCCCGCTGGCACCAGAAGGCGCCAGCGCCATCGTCTACCGCGACTCCGACCATGCCCCGGAACTCGCCGCGCGCCAGCGCATCCGTTCGGCCGACCTCGCCGCCGACGGCATCGTCGATCTCGTGATCCCGGAAACGCCCGAGGACGGCGACCGGCTCTGCCGCGACCTCGGCGTCGCGCTGCACCGGGCGCTGCAGGACCTGGCGGATCAGGACGACGGCGCGCGGCTGGCCGCGCGCCTGCGCCGCTACCGTCACCTCGGGGTGTTACCCAGGGCCGGCTCGAGTGCGATGTCGTGCTCGCGTCCGGCAGGTTGCTCCAGGCCCACCGAAGGCAGCCAGTCCAGCCAGCCGGGCAGGTACCAGTTCCGCTCGCCCAGCACGGTCATGGTGGCCGGCAGCATCACGCAGCGGATCACCGTCGCGTCGATCAGCACGGCGACGGCGAGCCCGACGCCGGCCTGCTTGAGGTCGAGAGAGGCGAGCGTGCCGAACAGGGCGAAGACGCACACCATGACCAGGGCGGCGGCAGTGATGACCCCCGCGGTGCGGCTGATCGAATGCCGGATCGCCTGCCGGGTCGGCTCGCCGCCGATGACCGCCTCCTTGATCCGGCTGAGGATGAAGACGTGGTAATCCATGGACAGGCCGAACAAGACGACGAACAGGAACAGCGGCAGCCAGGAGGTGATCGTCCCGTTGGACCGGAAGCGCAGCACCGGCTCGGCCCAGCGGTGCTGGAAGACCAGCACCAGCACGCCGTAAGCGGCGGCCACCGACAGCAGGTTCAGCACCACCGCGGTGAGCGCCACGATCACCGACCGGAACGCGACCATCAGCAGGCCGAAGGCCAGCACGAGCACGAACGCGATCGCATACGGCAGGCTGTCGCGGACCTCGCCGGTGAAGTCGACATCCTGGGCGGTCACGCCGGTGACGTGGGCCCGGGCGCCGGGGATATGTCCGACCGTCTGCGGGACGAGCTCCTCGCGTAGCGTCTGGACCGCCTGGCGGCTGAGCGCGTTCGCGCCGTTGCCGGTCAGCGGGAGGCTCAGCGCGGCGGCGGTGTGGTCGCCGTTCCAGGTGAGCTGGAACGGCGGATGCGCGATCCGGTCGCCCGCCGTTAGCGCCTGTAGCCGGGCGAGTTCGCGGACGAGCGCTTCGCGTGCGGTGGCCGGAGCCTGGACGACGACGTAGGCGGGCTCGCCTGCGCCCGGGAAGGTGTCCTGGACGGCGGCCAGGGTCTGCAGCGCCGGAAGGTCGGGCGCGGTCAGCGCGACGGGGCTGGGCTGGGCCATGTGCAGTGACAGCGCGGGGTAGGCCAGGGCCAGCAGCAGGACCGTGGCCAGGCCGCCCGCGACCAGCGGTCGGCGCAGCACCGGCCCGGCCGGCGAGGGCAGGCGCAGTCCGCCATGTCCACGCCGGCGCCGCGGGAGCCTGACCCGCCCGGCGTCGATCTTCGGCCCCAGCAAGGTGAGAACCGCGGGCAGTACGGTGACCGAGCCGGCCACGGCGCAGAAGATGACCGCGATCGTGCCCGCGGCGATGCCGTTGAGTACCTTGAGCCCCGGGATGAACATGCCCGCCATGGCCAGGGCCACGGTGGTGCCGGATATCACCACGGTCCGCCCCGACGTGCGGGAGGTGATCTCGAGGGCCTGGCCCAGCGGAGTGCCCGCCCGCCGCTCCTGGCGGCTGCGGGCCACGTAGAACAGCGCGTAGTCGACCCCCACGGCCAGGCCGATCAGCAGGATCACCGTCTTGGCGCTGTCCTGTACCGGGAAGGCGTGAGAGATCGGACCGAGCAGGCCCAGCCCGGCCACCACCGCGGTCAGGCCGAGCAGCAGCGGCACCAGCGCGGCCACCAGCGAGCCGAACGCCAGCAGCAGCACCAGCAGGGTGACCGGAATGGCCAGCAGCTCGACCCGGTGCAGATCCCCGTTGACGATACGGTTCTGAGCGTCGTTGGCGGAGTTGTCGCCGGTCTCGGCCATGGTGAGCCCGGGATGGGCGCGCGCGGCGGCGGCCACCACCGCCGGGACGCGCATCAGGGCGCTGGCCAGCTGGCTGGCCTCGGCCGGGTTCGCCGGCTGACTGGCCCCGACCGAGACGAGGACCGAGTGGCGGTCCGAGGATGTGGTTTCGCTGACCGGCAAACCCAGCGCGGTGATGCGCTGCTGCACGTCCCGGGCCGCGGCCGCGAAGCCCGGATCACTGCTGACCAGCACGTTGCTGTGGATGTAGGCGTACTCCCTAGGCGGTCCCCACAGCCCCTGCTGATCGATAAGCGCGTTGCCCTGGGCGGATTGGCCCACCGCGCCGTCGGACAGCGTCTGGGTGCCGGTCGTGGCGCCGAGCGCCAGGCAGGCGAGCACGAAGGCGAACCAGACCGTGAGCGCAGGCCACGGATGGCGGGCGCTCCAGCGGCCGATACTGCCGGGCGAGATGCGGGTCTTCATGCCCGCCAGGTAATCAAGCGCGCGCCGCGCCGACCAGCCGGGCCGCCGGAGTCTTTGCGGTACGGCCAGCCGGTAGCGACGCCACATTCAGGGAGTCAACAACAACTCCCGGGTGTCATGTGAGCGTCTCGACCTCGGCGGTCAGCTCTCCGCCCGCATCGCCCGTGTTGACCACCTCGCTGGGCTCGAACAGCAGCTCTTCGGCGACCAATGCTCGGCGAGGCGCGCCAGCATCGCGTCGACGTTCACCGGTTCCATGTCCCCATCGTGACACGGGCGCTCGCGCTACCGGCTAGCCGTACCTTCAAAGACTCCGGCTACCCGGCTGTTGTGGCGCGGCGTTAGCCCGTTGGCTTCCGGATAGGGCAGCGCGGTGGTACGACGGTTACGAGGAGGGTCAGCCTGACCGTGATCGACAGGACACAGCACCGCGAGCTGAACGCGAAACTGATCGCGCTCGGCGTGGTCGGGCTGCTGTCCGGCGTGGGCGCATACTGGGTGGCGAGTCACGCGGTCATCCACCAGGCGAAGATTCCGAGTCCGCTGCTGGCCCTGGCGGTCGGCTGGTCGTTGCTCGGCTGCGGGCTGCTTTCCTGGCAGGCACGCCCGGACAACCGGCTGGGCCCGGTCATGGTCCTCACCGGCTTCGCCTGGTTCGCCAGCGTGCTGCAAGAGGGGAACAGCCCTGTCGTAGCCACCATCGGGGGAGTCTTCTCGGTGCTCTACCTGGCCGGGTTCTTGTACGTGGGTCTCTCCTTTCCTTCCGGTCGGCTATCGACGACGCTCGATCGCGCGCTGATCGTGGCCGCGCTCGGACTCGTCACCATCGTCCAGCTGGCGTGGCTGCTGGTCTACGACCCAGGCTCTGAATGCGATCGCTGCGTGGTGAACCTGTTCGAGGTCCACCGCGATGACGCTCTCGCGAACTGGCTGGTGCAGTTCCAGCGGATCGCCGGCCTGGCGGTGATCGCGGTCACGCTCGGGCTGCTGGCGGTGCGCCTGGTTCGGGCCAGCCGCCCACAGCGGCGTGCGGTCATCCCGGTGCTGCTGGCGGCGATCGTGGCGCTGACCGCGCTGGCCGTATCGGTCGTCGCCGACGCGGCGGGCGCCGCGCACCGGGATGTATACGGCCGGGTGGCGGGCTATGCGTTCGTGGTCGTCCCGGTCGCCGTGCTGGTCACGTTCCTGCAGCGTCGGCTGGCGCGCGGAGCGGTCGCCGGGCTGGTGGTCGAGCTGGGCGAGTCCCGAGCAGCCGTGGGCCTGGCCCAGGCGCTGTCGCGCGCGCTGGGCGATCCGTCGCTGTCCTTGGGCTACTGGTTCCCGGCCGAGTCCCGCTACGTCGACGCCGACGGCAAGCCGGTCGAACTGCCGGAGCCTGGCGGCGACCGCATGGCCACGGTGGTCGAGCGGGCCGGCCAGCCGGTGGCGGTGCTCATCCATGACCCGGCGCTGCAGGACAACGCCGAGCTCGTCGAGTCGGTCTGCGCCGCGGCCGGGCTGACGCTCGAGAACGAGCGGCTGCAAGCCGAGCTCCGGGCTCGGCTCGCCGAGCTGCAGGCCTCCCGGGCGCGCCTGGTCGAGGCGACCGAGGCGGAACGTCGGCGGATCGAGCGTGACCTGCACGACGGGACCCAGCAGCGGCTGGTGTCGATCGCGATATCACTCGGCCTGCTGGAGTCCAAGATGCCCCTGGGCGTGGCGCAGGCCAGGCCGATCGTCCACGAGACCCGCGAGTCCTTGATGGCGGCGCTGGCCGAGCTCAGGGAACTGACTCAGGGCATTCACCCGACCATCTTGACCGAGCGAGGGCTGTCGGCGGCGCTCGACGAGCTGTGCCGTCGGGCCGCCCTGCCCGCTCACCTCCAGGCCGACCTCGACCAGCGGCTGCCCGATCAGGTCGAGTCTGCCGCCTACTTCCTGGTCAGCGAGGCGCTGACCAACACGGCGAAGCACTCGCACGCCAGCGAGGTCCGGGTCAGCGCCACGTACGCGGGCGGATTGCTCAGCGTCGAGGTGGCCGATGACGGGATCGGCGGCGCTGCGGTCGGAGGCGGTACCGGGCTGCGCGGGCTGACGGACCGGGTGGAGGCGCTGGGCGGAACGCTGACGGTGTCCAGCCCGCTGGGCCGGGGCACAACGGTGCACGCGGAGTTCCCGTGCGCGTAGTTGTCGCCGACGATGCCGTCATCCTGCGCGAGGGCCTCGCGCGGCTGCTGCGGGAAGCGGGCTTCGAAGTGGCCGGACTGGCCGCGGACGGCAGCGAGCTACTGGACCAGGTGGAGCGCAACCGCCCGGATGTCGCGATCGTCGACATCCGGATGCCGCCCACCCACACCGATGAGGGCCTGCAGGCGGCGAAGGTCATCCGGCAGCGCCACCCGGGGGTCGGCATCCTGGTCTTGTCCCAGCACGTGCACGCCCGGTACGCGCTGGAGCTGCTGTCCGTCGGGACCGAGGGCGTCGGCTACCTGCTCAAGGAGCGGGTGTCGGACCTGGCCGGGCTGGCCTCCAGCGTGCGCCAGGTCGGCGAGGGCGGTTCGGTGCTGGACCCGGCGGTGGTGAGCCAGCTCGTCGGCAGGCGCAGGCTGGGCAGCGATCCGCTCGAGCAGCTCACCGACCGGGAACGGGACGTCCTCGCGCTGATGGCCGAGGGGCGGTCCAACAAGGCGATCGCCGACCGGCTGTTCGTGACCGAGCACACCGTCGAGAAACACGTCAAGAACATCTTCGCCACGCTGCGCCTGCCGCCCTCCGCCGACGACCACCGGCGAGTCCTGGCCGTGGTCACCTACCTGAACGCGCAGTGAGCCCACCCATCTCTTCCGTGCACAGGGGGGCTCCCGCCCCCGTTCCCCCCGGCCCATCCCCCTTCATGACCAGCTCGGGCACCGAAGGCGCCCTGGCGAGCGTGGGCCTGCTCGGCTGCGCGGGCCGCTTAACCGTCCGGCTCCGGGTCACCGTGCGGTTCGGCCTGCAGGGTCCGAAAGACCGTGTCCAGGGCGGCTAGCAGGGTGCAGCGCTGCTGCGGGGTAAGGGACGCGGTCGCGCGCTCGCCGATGGCGCGGATGTCGTCTTCGATGGGCCGGACCACGGACCGGCCGCGCGGGGTCAGGTAGATGCGTACCAGCCTGCCGTCTTTGTCGTCGCGCCGGCGGGCGACCAGCCCGGCGGCTTCCATCCGCTGGGCCGCCTTGACCACGGTGGGGCCGGTGATGCCCAGCTGCTCGGACAGCTCGCCGGGGGTGCGGCCGTCCCGGTCGGCCAGGGCGCTGAGCATCATGTTCTGCCCGGGATGAACTCCGTAAGCGGCCAGTGTCCTGGTCAGGGTGTCCTGCAGGGCCTTGAAGGTCTTGACGAAACTCAGCACGAAGTCGGCCGGGTCGGGTGATGGCATCGGGTCCTCCAGCGAGTGAAGCCTCCTCCTAGGTTACTTGACGGCTATTGACTTGCCGCCTACTATTTTTGATAGCCGACTACTCAATAGCTGGGCAGCGATCGGAGCGGCATGGAACCAGATTCCCGCCACCGCTGGCTGGTCGTGCTGGCGGCCGGGCTGGCCGTGTTCATGGCCGGCGTCGAGGCGAGCGTAGCGCTACCGGCCAGCCGTACCGGCAGAGTCCGGCTGCCCGGCTGTCGCAGGCCGGGTCCGCCAGGCAGCCTCGAAGGCATGAGAGACGATTCGTGCGTGCGACATCTGCCGGGCCCCCCGGGCCAGGCGGAACGCGTTCGATGGGCGGTCGCGCCCGCCGATCGAAGCCTCCAGCGGTGGGCGCCGACGCCGGGCTGACTGGGCCTCCGGCACCGGCGCCGGCCACGCCCGCCACCTGCCGCCCGCTCGCCGCGGAGAAGGGAGCGAAGAGGGGAATTGACTGGCGCGGTGCGGGCTGGTGGGCTGGGGTACATGGCCGGGCCAGCGGGCTTTGTCGGCCGGGAAAGTGAACTGTCTCGGCTGCTTGGCGCGCTGGGCGGTGACGCCAGGCTGGTGCTCGTCGTGGGTGACGCGGGGGTGGGCAAGACCCGCTTTGTCGGGGAGGGCATAGCCCGGGCCGCGGCCGCGGGGATGGTGCTGCTGCGGGGGGAATGCCTGCCGCTGTCGGGTACGCTTTCGCTCCATCCGGTCGCGGACGCGCTGGACGAGCTGAGCCGGCTGCAGGACGGCCAGCTGCTGGCCGCCGCGCTGGATGCCGCCCCCCGGTATGTGCGGGAAGAGATTGCGCGGCTGCTGCCGGCCCTGAACCCGAAGAGCCCGGGGGGGCCAGCCCCGGATGGCCGGGACGAGGGGTGGAGCCGGGAGCGGTTGTTCACCGGGGTGGCGGAGCTGCTGGCCGCGGTGGGCCGAAGATCCCCCAGCGGGGTGGGGCTGGTACTGGAGGATGTGCACTGGGCGGACAGCGAGACGCTGGATTGCCTGACCTTCCTGGCCCGGCCCGGGCGCCCCGGCGGGGCACGGATGGTGGTCACCTGCCGGGGGGACGAAGCGCCGCTGGCCGCGCAGGTGGCGGGCTGGCTGGCGCAGGTACGGGCCGGCTCGGGGGTGGAGGAGATCAGGCTGGGACCGCTGTCGCGGGCGGAGGTGACGCGGCAGGCCCAGGCTCTGGCGCCCGGTCCTGTATCAGCGCAGGTGATCGATGAGCTGTACGCGCGTACGGAGGGAAACCCGTTTTTCACCGAGCAGCTGGTGGCGGCCGCGCTGGCCGACCGGAACCCGCAGACCGAGGGCGGCCTGCTCCTCCCGGCCGGCCTGCCGGCCCGGCTGGCGGAGCTGCTGACGGCGCGGGCCGACCGCTGCGCCGGTGCTGCGCAGGCAGTGCTGGCGGCGCTGGCGGTCGCGGGCCGGCCGCTGACCGAGGCCCAGCTCGGCGACGTCACGAGGCTGGACCGGGAAGCCGTGCGGCAGGGGCTGCGGGAGCTGGCGGCGGCCCGGCTGCTGGCCGAGGTTCCGCTGGCCGAGGACAGCGCCGATGGCGGGCACCGGCCACGGCATGCGCTCCTGGAGGAGGCGGTGGCCGACCGGCTGCTGCCGGGAGAGCGGGCGGGGCTGCACGAGCGGACCGCCCGGGCGCTCGCCGCGGCCGGGGACCAGGCGCTGGCCGCGCAGGTGGCCGGGCACTGGCAGGCAGCGGGCCGCCCGGCCGAGGAGCTCCCGGCCCGGGCCGTGGCGGCCGAAGCCGCCGAGCGGGTGTTCGGCTACGCCGAGGCAGCGGCGCACCGCGAGCGGGCGATCGAGCTGTGCCTGGCCCAGCCCGATGCCGCCGCCGCGGCCGGGATCGACCTGCCCAGGTTGTACGTGCAGACCATCGACGCGCTCTACCTGACCGGCGACGGCCGGCGCGCGGGAATCATCGCCGAGGAGGCGTACCGCTCCTTCGCCGGTCACGCAGACCCCGCGACCGCCGCGGTGGTCCACCATCGCGCCGCGTTCTTCCGTACGCTCGACGCGCCGGCTTCCGGGCTGCCGCTGATGCAGGAGGCGCTGCGGCTGTTCGGACTGGCTCCGCCCTCCTATGATCACGCCCACGCCCTGCTCGACTACGCCGCCTTCTTCGTGCAGTACGTCGAGGAGCGGCTGCAGGCCTACCTCACCGCGCTGAGCCAGGCGCTGGACATCGCCGAAGCGGCCGGCGCCACGGCGCTGATCCCCCGCACCGTGTCCACGATCGCCTACCAGGCCTTCATGCGCGGGCAGGTCGACGACGGGTTCGCCGCCCTGGAGCGAGGGTGGGCGATCGCCCGTTCCTCCCGCGACATCCCGGCCCTGGTGTGGCTGTCCGGCAACGAAAGCGACGCGCTGCTCAAGCTCGGGCGGTTCCAGCGCGCGGCCGAGGTGGCGTCGCGCGGATTCGAAGCGGCTCGCCGGGCGGGCCTGGAATCCTGGACCGTGGCCAGCTTCCTGGCCATCAACGCCGCCGAGGCCCTGCTGGCCCTGGGGCGCACCGCGGAGGCGGCGGCGCTGATCGACCCGCTGACCTCCACGGCGCCTGAGCGCGTGTACTGGGTCGTGCAGGTGACCCGCGCCGAGATCGACCTGCTGCGCGGCGACGCCGATGCGGCCGCCGGGCGATGGGAGCAGATCTACGCCCTGCCCGCCGTCGTCAGCAGAGTGGACTTCTCCTACGAGTCGGCGCCGCGGGCGGTGGAGGCCTCGCTGTGGGCGGGACATCCCGATGACGCCCTAGAGGAGACCCGGCGGGCGCTGATCCTGTTCAAGGTCCCGGACCTGACCATCTTGGCCGGGCGGCTGCTGATCGCGGGCATGCGGGCCTGCGCCGACCTGGCCGAGCAGGCCCGGGCGCGCCACGACGGCCCCGCCACCGCCGCCGCGGTGGCCGCGGCGGACGGCCTGGCCACGTGGGTCGAGCAGATGGACGGGGCTCCCTTCGCCGACCACCCGTTCGTGGCCACCATCCCGGCCGCCCGCGCCACCTGGGACGGCGAGCGGGCCCGGCTGGCCGGGCTCAGCGACCCGGACGCCTGGGCTGGCGCGGCCAAGGCCTGGCAGGACCTGCGCAGCCGGCACCGGGCGGCATACGCGTGGTGGCGCCAGGCTCAGGCCCAACTGGACGCCGGGCAGCCAGCCGCGGCGGCGGCCGGCACGCTGCGCGCCGCCGCCGACGCCGCCGACGGCCATGCGACCCTGCTGGGCCAGGTCCGCGCGCTGGCCGACCGGGTCCGGATCCCGCTCCAGCCCGCCGGCCCGAAGATCGCCGGCGGCCCGAAGACCCCCGGCCCGCCGCCGCCCGAGGCCCCCGACCCGAATGCTGCCTTCGGGCTGACCGGCCGTGAGCTGGCGGTGCTGCGGCTGCTGGCCGCCGGGCGCACCAACGCCCAGATCGGCGCCGAGCTGTACATCAGCCCGAAGACGGCCGGCGTGCACGTCAGCAACATCTTGCGCAAGCTCGGCGTCTCCGGCCGGGTGCAGGCCGCCGCCCTGGCCGAGCGCTCCGGCCTGCTGCCCGCCGCGCCGCCTTAGCTTGTTACTAACCCTTCTGCCTGCGGGTTTCCCGGTGGTGCCTCTACCGTGAACGCGGCGACGCGGCCGCCGCCGCGCGGATGGCCATCTGGCTCGGCTGGGACTCTCTCGCCTTTCGCGGCGAACCGGCTGTCGCGCGCGGCTGGCTGCAACGGGCCCACCGCCTGCTCGAAGGAGGCGATCCGGCGTCAGCCGAAGCCACGTCGGTGCTGACGGCTCGCGAACTCGACGTGCTCAAGCTGGTCGCACAGGGGCTGAGCAACACGGAAATCGCTCAGCGGCTGGTCCTGAGCGAGCACACGGTCCACCGGCACCTGTCCAACATCCTTCGGAAGCTCGATCTCTCCCCGCGCGCCGCGGCCGCGGCCTGGGGTACGCGCGCCGGCCTGATCTGACCCCGGCGGCCTGCGGTGCGCGGGACCCGTTTGATCGCCGCCTCGGGCGCGCGCGCCGCCGGTTCTCGTCCGAGCATGGCCCAATCGGGCCACTCGCGCGACGAGGCGAGTTGGCCTTTCCGGGCGAAGCGGCAGCGCTGCAGTGGCGTGTACCACTAGAGAGCGGGGGCAACTACTGCAGGGAGGAAAGAACGATGGGTCTCCAGCTCGGCCAGACGGCGCCTGACTTTGTGGCACAGACGACGGAGGGAGCGATCCGGTTCCACGAGTGGATCGGCGATTCGTGGGCGGTGTTGTTCTCGCACCCCAAGGACTTCACCCCGATATGCACCACCGAACTCGGCTCTGTGGCGAAGCTGAGCCCGGAGTTCGAACGCCGGAACGTGAAGCTCATCGGCCTGTCAGTGGACTCCGTCGACGACCACTACCAGTGGCTTGACGACATCGAGGAGACCCAGGGCGCACGGCCCAACTACCCGATCATCGCCGACGCCGACCTGAATGTGTCCAAGCTCTACGGGATGCTGGAAGCCGACGCTGAAGGCGACGCCGCGTCGCGCTGCGCGATGGACAACCGGACCGTTCGCAGCGTCTTCGTGATAGACCCCGACAAAAGAATCAGGCTCATCACGATGTATCCGATGCAGACCGGCCGCAACTTCACCGAGATGCTGCGGGCAGTCGACTCGATCCAGCTCACGACCAGGCACCCGGTCGCGACGCCAGCAAGCTGGCAGCCGGGTGAGGACGTGATGATCAACCTCATGGTGTCCGACGAGAAGGCGAAGGTCCTCTACGGCGAATTCAAGGCGCCCAAGCCCTACATCCGGATCATCCCCCAGCCCGCGTGATTGCGCGTCGTTGTATCGGCTGCCGTCCGGCTGGTCCACGCCCGGGGCGAACGCAAGCTAGGGCGAGCAGGTAGCTACACGTACATCGTGACGTCGGCGACGGTGAAGCCTTGCGCCTGGATGTGCTTGTAGAGGCGGGTCATCATCTGCACCATGGTCTCGCCATGGAGCTGCGCCGGGCCGCGGAAGTGGCAGAGGATGATGTCCCCCGGGTTAAGGCGGTGCGCGGAAGTCTGGTACTCCATGTCCGAGATCTGCATGGCCTCCTTCCAGAGCATCAGGCCCTTCAGGCCGGCCTCGCTGACCGAGTGGATCGTCGTCGCGTCGTAGCTGCCGCCCGGCGGCCGGAAGATGTACGGCGTCGTCCCATACTCCTTATGGAGCTTCTGCTGCTGGCCGGAGATCTCGTCGAGCTGGCGCGAGGCCGACAGGCGCGGCATGTCCAGCGGGTGGGTGACCGTGTGGTTCTGGATCGATATATAGCCGGTTTGGTACAGCTTCTCGAAGTACGCGTAGTCGTCCCTGATCAGCACGTCCGCGAGGCTGATGGTGATGGGGATCTGGAAGTCCTTCACCATCTGGATGAACATGGGGTCCTTCTCGATGCCGTCATCGATCGTGACGAACACGACCTTGTCCGTCATCGGCACGTGCGAGAACACCTTCGGGCCGGACACGCTCAGCCTGACCGGCTTGACGGCCGGCGGCGCCGGCGCGGGCGCGAACGGCTTCAGGCCCCCGTAGCGCCGGCTGATCAGCTCGGCATCGACGCCGGAGGTGGTCGTGGTGGCTCCGGGGGAGGGACTGGTGCCGCGCATCGGCGAGGTCGGCGCACCCGACGCGGGGGCGCTCGCCGGCTGATCCGCGCCGCTCCCGCACGCGGTCGCGAACGACCCGAGCACGGCCACACCTACCGCGCCACCCATGAAGCGTCGGCGCGACCAGCGCTGCGTGGTGGTATCCGTCACGATCTCGGGGACATCCAGGGCCGTCTCCTGTCTGTGGAAGCTCCTGCCGCGAGCGGGTCAGGGCATCCAGTGGCGGTGATGCCCGCGGATTTTCTCGCACTGGCGCACCATCTACGGCTACGCCAGCGGGTGGGAGGAAACCGGCGCGACCGAGGACATGCACGATGAGCTGCGCCGGCAGCGCAGGATCGCAGCCGGCCGCGATCCCGAGCCTACCGGTGCGATCATCGACTCTGAGCCGCTGCTGTGGAACCTGAGGAAGGCAGTCCCCCCGGTGGCCGCCTCATGGCCCAGAAGGGAACCAGGCCGCTAAACACCGCCGGCCGGAATCTAAACACTCCTAGGCCCAGATCCTGGGCGTTCATCCGATTCGCGGCGCCAGGTCTTAGCGGCATCCTCGGGACAGAACCAAGCCGAACGTCACGGGGAGACCACGATGCACCCGCTTATTGACCAGCTCCTGATGAAGACCCGCGTAGCCGACATGCACAAGGAAGCCCGGCGCCACTCATTCGCCCGCGCCATTGCCCGTCGCCGCCGGGAACAGATCCGGGAAGGTTCGTGAGTAACGGCCTGCAGGCCGCCGCCAGGCCCTGGCCGCGCCGGGGCAGTCCGAGGTGATCCGGGTCGCCGTGGGCCCCCATGCTCCACTGACCCCGCGTACGGATCGTTCGCCCCCGGTTTACGCCGTCCGTACCGAGACCTGAAACAGGCACATCTGGAAAGGAAATCTGATGCGCGACAATGTTCAAGCCGCGGTGCCGATGGCCATGACGGCCAGCAGGCCGGCCGAAGACGGCCGCGCCCGGCACCGGGGCCTGGCGCTGGGACTGGTCCTGCTGGCCCAGCTCCTGGTGGTCATCGACGTGTCGATCGTGACCCTGGCGCTGCCGGCCATCCAGCACGGACTCGGCTTCTCGCCGACCGGGCTGCAGTGGGTCATCAGCGGCTACGCCCTGGCCTTCGGCGGATTCCTGCTCCTCGGCGGCCGGCTGGCCGACCTGCTGGGCCGGCGCCGGATCCTGATCACCGGGGCGGGCCTGTTCACCGCCGCCTCGCTGGCCTGCGGCCTGGCCGGCTCACCCGGGGTGCTCATCGCCGCCCGTGCCGTCGAAGGCCTGGGCGCGGCCATGATGGCCCCCGCGGCGATGTCCCTGGTCCTGGCGATGTTCCCGGAGGGCGCGGAGCGGAACAAGGCGCTCGGCGCGCTCGGCGCGGTCAGCGGGGCAGGCGGCGCCATCGGCGTGCTGGCCGGCGGGATGCTGACCACCTGGCTGTCCTGGCCGTGGATCTTCTTCGTCAACCTGCCGGTCGGGCTGCTGATCGTGGCCGCCGCCCGGCCGCTGCTCCCGGAAAGCCGCGCCGACCTGGGCCACCGCCGCTTCGACGTGGCCGGCGCGATCACCATCACCAGCGGCCTGTCGCTGCTGGTGTACGCGGTAGTCACGGCCAGCAGCCACGGCTGGGCCTCGGCCACCACGATCGGCCTGCTGGCCGGCGCGGCCGCTCTGATCGTCGCGTTCACGGTGATCGAGGCCCGGTCGGCGGCGCCGCTGCTGCCGCTGTCGTTCTTCCGCAACCGCACCGTGACCGCGGCGAACCTGGCCGGGCTGCTGCTCGGCGGCGTGATGTTCCCGATGTTCGTGTTCCTGTCGCTGTACATGCAGCAGGTGCTCGGCTACTCGGCCATCAAGGCCGGAATGGCGTTCCTGGTCATCGCGGTCGGGATGATCGCCTCCTCCGGGCTGGCCCAGGGCCTGGTGACCCGGGTAGGCGCCAAGCTGGTCCTGGCCGTCGGGCTGCTGGGCTTCGCGGCCGCCCAGGTGCTGTTCGCCCGCTTGCCCGTCGCCGGCGGCTACACCGCGCACCTGCTGCCGGGCTTCGTGATCGTGGCCGTCGCCCTCGGCCTGGCCTTCGTCGGCGACGTCATCGCCTCCACCATCGGGGTCAGGCCGGCCGACTCGGGCCTGGCCTCCGGGCTGATCAACACCAGCCAGCAGATCGGCGGCGCGGTCGGGCTCGCGATCACCACCACCATCGTGGCCAACCGCACCACCGCCCTGCTGCACGCCGGCCACCCGCTCGCCGCGGCGCAGACCGGCGGGTTCCACAGCGCGTTCGCCGTCGTCGGCGTCGTCGCGGTGGTTGGCGCCCTCGTCGCGGTCACCCTCGTCCGGCGGACCCCGGCGGCCGTGGCAGCCGAACCGTCAGTCTCCGCGGACCTGACCACCGTCCACCAGACACTCTCACGAGGTGATATCGATGTCAGCTGACCAGCGCCCGCGCCGGTCCTCGGGCTTGTGGCGCGCCGTGTGCCGCGCCGGCTCGGCCATTGTGCACATGCACGACGAACAACTTTACGCGTGGGAGGCCTGGTGCCAGGCCAATCGGCCGGCGGTGCCCGAAGAAGGCCCGCTGACCTGGGTCCGCACGCTTGACGGGTACCGGCTGGCCGGCGGGCACCTGCCCGCCAGCAGCGGCACCAGGGCCGGGGAGACCGCATGAGCCCGACCACCCCAGGCCCGCGCCCCGGCCGCCCCGCGACGGCGCCCGCCTACTACCTGGGCCGGCCCGCCAGCTTGTGGATCGCCACCGGGCGCCGCCGCCCTGACCCCGCCGCCGACCCTGACGGAGCAGGCCAGCAGGTCCGGGACGGCGCCCGCCCGCGCACATCACCGGCATGAAGGACGATCCGCTGCTGTTCGCCGGGCGGGTCGCGCTCGTGACCGGCGCCAGCCACGGGATCGGGGCGGCGACCGCCCGGCTGCTGGCCCGCCTGGGGGCCGCGGTGGCGGTGAACTACCATCACGACGCCCGCGCTGCCGCCTGCGTGGCGGACGACATCCGGGCCGCAGGCGGCCACGCGGTGCCGTTCGGCGCGGATGTCACCGACGCCGAGGCCGTCGACCGGCTGGTATCCGACGCCACCGCGGCCCTGGGGCCGATCGACGTGCTCGTCCTCAACGCGGCCGGCATCGTCCACCCCGCGAAGGCTCCCTTCCTCGAGATACCGCAGGACGTCCTCGAACAGGCCGTGCTGGCGCAGCTGAGGGCGGTGACGCTGCCGGCCCGGACGGTCGGCGCCGCCATGGCTGCGGCCGGCGCCGGGTCCATCGTCGTCGTCTCTTCGGGCCTGGCCCGCGATCCGCAGCCCGGGTTCGCCGACGTGGCGGTGGCCAAGGCGGCCATCGAGGGCGCCGCCCGGGCGCTGGCCCGTGAGCTGGGACCGCGCGGGGTCCGGATCAACGTCGTCGCCGCCGGGCCCACCCTCACCCGCGCCACCGAATGGGCCGGTGAGGAGGATTTCCGCAGGTGGGCGTCGCGGACACCGCTGGGCCGCAACGCCAGCCCCGGGGACGTCGCCGGGGCGGTCGCGCTGCTGGCTTCGCCGCTCGCCCGCTTTTGCACCGGCGCCTACCTGCCCGCCAACGGCGGCGTCATCATGCCCTGACATGCACGTATCACCGCACAGATCCCAGACGCCGGCGCCGTCAATCGCTGACCGGCTGGCGGTGCCCCGGCCGGCCGGCCACGCCGATTCCGCGACAGCCGCGATGGTCTGCGACCGCGCGGCGATCTACCGGATCAGTGATGCGCCAGCCGCCGGGCTCCCTCAGATGGAGGAAGCGCTTCGGCTGTTCGAACAGGCCCCGCCCTCAGCCGATCACGCCGAGGCGCTGATTGACTACGCCATCTTCTTCGTCCTGTTCGTCAAGAGGCGCCCCCAGGCCACGGTCCCGGCGCTGAACCGCGCCCTTGAGATCGCCGAGCTGGCAGGCGCCACGGCGATGATTCCGCAGATCCTGTCCGTGATGGCGTGGGTGGCGTTCGTCGGGGGGCAGGTCCGGGAGGGATTCGCCACCCTGAAGCGAGGTCAGGCCCTCGCCCAGGCCGCGCAGGACAGCCCGGCACTGGTGGGGCTGGCCATCAACGAGAGTGACGCGCGGCTCAAGCTCGCGCAGTTCAAGCGGGCCGCCGAGGTGGCGTCGTCCGGGTTTGACGTTGCACGGCAGGCCGGCCTGGGGGCGTGGGAGTCGGCCACCACCCTGGCCGCCAACACCGCCGAGGCGCTGCTCGCCGTGGGACGTACCGCCGAGGCAGCGGCGGTGATCGACCCGCTCACCACCATGCCGCCCGGCCGGGATCATTGGCTGGCGCATGTGGCTCGCGCCGAAATCGATCTGCTGCGCGGCGATATCGGCGCGGCCGCCAGCCGGTGGCGGCTGATCCGCGCCTCCCCGGCCGTCTTCAGCAGGGTCGACTTCGCCCTGGAGTCGGCGCAGCGTGCTGCGGAGGCGGCCGTGTGGGCGGGACGTCCCGGCGATGCCCTCGCCGAGACCCAGCGGATGCTCGCCCAGTACCAGGTCCCGGACATGACCATCTTGTGCGGGCGGCTGCTGACCGCTGGCCTGGCGGCCTGTGCCGACCTGGCCGAGCAGGCCCGCGCCCGCCACGACGAGCCTGCCGTCCGCGCCGCCGTGGCCGCTGCCGATGGCCTGGCCGCCTGGGTGAGGCAGATGGACGACGTCCCCTTCACCGACCATCCATGGGTCGCCACCATCCCCGCCGAGCGGGCCGGCCTGCTGCCCTCCCCGCTGCGCTAAAGACGGCCGGGCGGAATCTAAACACCCGCGCGGCCTGATTGTGGGCATTCGTCCGATTCGCGGCGCCGGGCCATAACGGCATCCTCGGATCCACGGCCACGATGCCGCTGGCCGGAGATGACCAGCAGCAAACACGAGCACGACAGGGAAGAAAGGCGTTGACGACGAGCGGGGCGAACGGCAAGCGGGGCGAGGGCCAGTGGGCGCTCGGCTACGGTGAGCCGCTGAACAAGAACGAGGAGACCAAGCGGGACGATGACGGGCTGAATGTCCGCCGGCGGATCATTGAGGTCTATTCCAGGTCCGGGTTTGATTCGATCGATCCGGCGGATCTGCGGGGCCGGTTCCGCTGGTACGGGCTGTACACCCAGCGGCGGCCCGGCATCGATGGCGGCAAGACCGCGGTGCTGGCGCCGGAGGAGCTCGATGACCGGTATTTCATGCTGCGGGTCCGCATCGACGGCGGCCGGCTATCCCATGACCAGCTGCGGACGATCGCGGAGGTCTCGCGGCGGTACGCGCGGGGCACGGCGGACGTGACCGACCGGCAGAACGTGCAGCTGCACTGGGTGCAGATCCAGGACGTGCCGGCCATCTGGGACGCGCTGGAGTCGGTCGGGCTGTCCACCACCGAGGCCTGCGGGGACACGCCGCGGGTGATCCTGGGCTGCCCGCTGGCCGGGCTGGATGCCGGGAGGTCATCGACGGCACGCCGCAGATCGCCGCCATCGCCGCCCGGTACGTCGGCGATCCGGCGTTTTCCAACCTGCCGCGCAAGTTCAAGTCCTCGATCAGCGGCTGCGCGGCGCAGTGCGCGATGCACGAGATCAACGACGTCGCGTTCGCCGGCGTGGTCAGCTCCGGCGGGGAGGCCGGGTATGACCTGTGGGCGGGCGGGGGCCTGTCGACGAACCCGATGATCGGCCGGCGGCTGGGCGCGTTCGTCCGGCCGGGGCAGGTGCCCGAGGTGTGGGCGGGGGTGGCCGGGCTGTTCCGGGACTACGGGTACCGGCGGCTGCGGCACCGGGCCCGGCTCAAGTTCCTGGTCGCGGACTGGGGCCCGGAGCGGTTCCGCGAGGTGCTCGAGAAGGAGTACCTCGGCTACGCGCTGCCCGACGGCCCGCCGCCCGCGGCCCCCCGGAAGGGATCCGGGACCACGTCGGCGTGCACCCGCAGCGGGACGGGAACTGCTACGTCGGGTTCGCGCCCACGGCCGGCCGGCTGTCGGCC